>Ga0134124_10003748_pt1 | contig 12216 bp, 10 predicted proteins | sample KB304_FD_96880 | JGI IMG/M metagenome (GOLD analysis project Ga0134124, IMG submission 96880) | Terrestrial soil microbial communities without Nitrogen fertilizer from Kellogg Biological Station, Michigan, USA - KB3-0-4 | ecosystem: Environmental > Terrestrial > Soil > Unclassified ... | reverse complement strand
TAGAGAGTCGCTCGGGACGCGCCTAGCGTCGAGCAGATCTCGGCGATGGTCTGGCCGCTGGCGCGCAGGATTCGGGCATGCTCGCGGGACGTCGGCGGGCAAAAGGTGCGATTGATGCGACGCTGGAGGGATCCCTGTCATGAGTTTGCTTGCGGCGCATCAGGAAGACCCGCTTCGGCACGCCACGGGCCTGGTTCGAAAGGGCCACCGCGGAGCACGTCCGTCAGCATCAGCACGCCCGCAGCGAATGTGTCGATCAGGTCTCGATCCGTTTCTGGTTGCCAGCTCGCTGCACGGACTTGGTGGGTGTTGTGGTTCGTCGGACACCAGCAGGCCACCTCGACTGCTGCGTTTACGGTCAGCACGGGCCCGGAACGCCAGGCGATGTCGAGGGTGAGTTCCAGCCAGTCATCGCTCGTCGTGTACAAGGTGATCGTCGTGTCGACCAGGAGGAGGTAAGTCCTAGGAGACGGCGACGGTGGGGTTTGACGGTGCGCCGGATACCAATGCCAAGCCACACGGGCGCGGTTTGGGCAGTGCGCCTCTAGCCGCACTGCAAGTCTTCGCACTTCGTCCGTGGCAGAAGCGAGAACTGATGGGAGCACTTCGCGCAGGGGGACGCTTTCGATTGTCGAAGCCGGGCCGACCATGATTCATGGTCTACCAAATTCGTCTCCTAAGGCCATTCGGCAGAGACTCCGATGCGGCTGCCACGAACGTCCCGCCTGAACGGCTCCGGTCAGACATCTCGTGGACCAGTTAGCGCTAGCAGCTACATGCGCGAGACAGCGAGCCTTTGCAAGCAAGCCCACGTGATGTTTGACCGGCTACCTGCCGGAGGGCAAGGTCTTTGATCACTTCGGGGTTGGCGAGTCGTCCAACCAAGAGCGGCCTTCGAAGCTCGATCGCCAAGACGGCGCGCATCCCTTGGGCCGTCTCCTTTTGAGCCACGACTCGACTCTTAAGGGAGCAGAGTGGGAGCAGCCTTCCTGCAGCCGGTCCGCTAGCAAGATCTGTCTATGGCTGAAGGTCGCGCTGGTACCAGGTGCCCGACTTGCCGCCGAGATCGGCCGGGGCGGCAGGGCCAACCGGGACGAACCCGGCCTTGGTCAAAACTTTCTGGGAGGCAACATTGTCGTGGGAGGTGGCTGCCCGTAGTGTGTGCAGCCCGTGCCGCGCCGCCGCCAGCTGGCAAAGCTCCTGGACGGTCGCGGTCGCCACGCCGCGGCCGGCGAACCGCTGCGCGACGCGGTAGCCGAGTCTGGCAGTGCCGTCCTCCAAGTCGTACAGGTTGAACCTGCCGAGTACCGAGCCGTCCTCGGCGACGAGCACGTAGAAGGCGCAGATGCCGGCGTCTTGCTCGGCCAGCGAGGCGTTGTACCGGTCGGTGAATTGGTCGAAAAACTCGTCGCCCCGGTCAGAGATCGAGGCAGCGAAGTAGGTGCGGTTCGCCAGCTCGAAGGCCAGGACCGCCGGGGCGTGGCCGGCATGCAGCCGCTTCAGCTCGGGCATCGCCCGACTCTACTCAGATCGTGCGTTGAGGCCACCTGAGTTTTCGCCAGTGGCAGACAGCCCCAAGACCAGGGCACGTAACGATCTGCGGCCAGTACTAGGCAGCGACTGCGGGAAACACTACGAGTGATCCGTCGCTGCTTCGTTCGATCTCGAGCGCAACTCGGAATCGAAACCGCCCGGCACTTAGGAGTCGCCGCCGCGTTCACAGAACTCGCCCAGGCGAGCTAAACGCGCCGCGGTCCCGGCCGCGCCGCGCCCATTGATGGTTAACGCAGCAGCGCCCGGCCGCTTTGCCGAGTTTGTACGCCGTCGTCGAGGTCGCCAGCGGGGTGCAGCGGGGCCTGAATGGGAGGCGGAGCCTCCACTACTGCGGCCGATCTCGATCTCAGGAGCGACTCACCGCGGGCCAGCGGGGTGTACCGAGGATTTGGACAGGTCTCGACTGAGAGGACTGCCGTTGCAACTAGCCGGAGACCTTGGCCGACTCGATGGTGATGGTGAGGCGGGGAGTTCCGTCGTCGGCGGGATCGCTGCCAGCGGTGGCCACCCTGTCCACGATGGCCATGCCCTTGGTCACCACGCCGAACGGCGAATATGTCGGTGTCAGCAAACTGGTGTCCTTCCAGTTGATGAAGAACTGACCGCCGTTGGAGTCCCGCTGTCCGGTGTTGGCTAACGCGACCAGCCCGCGGGGATAGCGCACCAGGCTGTTGGTGTACGACTGGCACACCGTCGCCGGATCGGTGACCGCGCAGACGGGTCCGTCATGCGGCACCGGTCCACCGGAGCAGTGGTCTCCGGCCTTGTTGCAGCCCGGTCCCAGCGAGGTCTTAGCGTCGGCGTACCGCAGATGGGGAAGCGCCTCGTCCGGCGTGGTGTAGCCGGCGGTGGCCGCGCCGGAGACCGACCGCCCGCACTGCAGCACGAATATGCCTGTAGTGGTCAGGCGATGGCACGGTCCGCCAGCGAAATATCCGGCCTGCGCCAGGAACGCGAGGCTCGCCACGGTGCAAGGGGTACGCGCCCGGTCCATCCGAATATCGATTTCACCGAGGTTGGTGGTCATGACCAGGGTGGCGATGCCGGACGACGGCACCAAGGTCGCTGGCACCCCGACTGGGGCATCGTCCGACGATGGCTTCCAGGAGCAGGTGTGGTCAGGTTTGGCAGTGGGGTTGGCGGCTGAGGGGAGCGCGGCCGGGCCCGGCGTGCGGCTGTGACCACCAGTGCATCCAGTGACGGCGAATAACAGGACGGCAGCGACGAGCGCCACGGCCCGGCGGGGGGTTGGCATTAGGAGACGGTAGTTGCTGTGAGCCGTGTATGTGGCCCTGGATCTCGTACTGGTCGACGGTGAAGCTGACCGCGCGGCCAGACGGCGGCATGAGCGTGCGTGGGCTGCGATCAAGCGAATATCGACGTGCCTCGCCGGCCTGTTGCCGCGCTTGAGGGCGTAATCAGACTGCCAAGGACGACCCGACTATGGCCGCGACGGCGGACTTCCGGGACAGGGTCCGTGAAGGGTGGCCTGGAACTTCAACTCGAGCGCGACCGGCGCCTCATCACCCTAGCCGGTATCCAGTCGATACACGATCGGTGACGCCACCATGTCTCGACCATCCGCAACCGGCGAATCTCGTCCTTGGTTCCTACGCACGCGCAGGTTCTGATGGGGAGACGGGCTGGTCCGGCTCGGGGTGCTCGTGCAGCCACGTTTGACGCAGTTGCCCAGGGTCCCATCATGGACCCGCAGGTCACGAACGACCTCGGCGATCGGCTTGCCCGTCTCGATCACGATCTGCACAGCCTCAGCGTTGAACTGAGGGCTGAACTTGCCGCGATGGTCTGGCGTAAACAAATCCTCTCAGCCGAGAGGCACTATTCAGAATCCTTGGTACACCTCGCACTGAGTGAGGCGTCAGGACTGGCGAGGTCCCGTTCGAGGTGGGGTGGACCGTCATACCACTGCACCCCGCGGTGCGACTTCGATAGCGGCAACGCCTCGGCCATACAGAACCACGAGCCGGTCGCCATGCCGGCAGCGGAGGGCGCTGCCGCGGGTGGACAGCGTGCTGATCACTTTTTCAATCGTCGCGACGTCGTCGGCTTCCGGATCCTCGTACGTAAGGTCCATGTGATCGCCGCCGATCAGTCGCACTCGCAACACGATTCTGGCCATAACCTCAACTTAGCCGCGCCCGACGCCTCGGCGTCACTCTGGCTGCGGCGCCACGCTCCGCAGTTGGCAGCCGATGGCAGGCTGCCGCTGCAGTCAGTCTTGACCAAGCTTGAGCCTCGGGTCGAATTCGATGTTCGCTCGCTGGCCGAGCCCGCGCCGCGGGACCGGTCAACCGAACCAGACCACCGTGACACACATACGATCAGGGCGGGCGGGGCATCACAGGCGCAGCGGCAGTCGGTGTGATCGCGCCTGTGGGCTCTGTGCGGATCGTTCGAGGTGCCGTCCGCTATGCCGGATCGGGCAAAGCTAACCCCACCCAGCGCGGCGTATCTTGCCGCGACGGGTGATCAGGACGTCCGGACTTCGCCGCGGCGGTCCACATTTCGAAGCAACGTCGACCGGGCCCGGTCGGGGAGTTTCTGCTGTTACCTGGAAAAACCCGCACGCGTGTGAACGACGAAAGGCTGCGCTGGTCGGCGTACCTCCCATCCCTTGCTGTTACAGGCCACAGGATGATGCGGACGTCCACGAGGGTCAGGAGGCTGGTTCGCCGTTGGTGTTCGGGAGCAGTCTCGCCAGGGCGTCGAGGATGACGGTGAGCCCGAACTCGAACTCGTCGCCGAAGTCGTAGCCGGGTATGAGGATATGTTCGGTGGCCATCTCGAGGAAGTGGGGATATTCGCTGGCCGGAAATTGCCGCAGAATTGGATCGGCGGCATCGCCGACGCCGTCCGGTCCTGTGAACGGCAGGGACGCCTCCTGCAAGGCGAAGCCGTAGATGTAGCTGTCGAGCAGGGCGTAGGCGTGGGCGGTCATCGCTACCGAGAATCCCGCGGCGCGCAGGGCGCCGATGACCGCGTCGTGGTGGCGAAGGGTCGCGGGTCCGGGTGCGCTGCGCGACTCCATCAGTCCGATCGCCCAAGTATGACGGCGTAGTGCCTGGCGGGCGGAGTTGGCCCGGCAGCGCATTTGCAGGCGCCAGTCGCCACCGGCGGTGGGCAGGTCGATCTCGGCGAAGACCAGGTCGACGATGCCGTCGAGGATTTCGTCCTTATTGGCCACGTAGTGATACACCGACATCGGTTTGACCCCGAGCGCCGCGGCCAGCGACCGGATAGTCAGACCTGCGACCCCGTCGGCGTCGGCGACCGCGACGGCGGCGTGCAGGACCCGGTCCCGGCTGAGCGCAGAACGCGTCGGTGGACTGTCGTGGGCCCGGTCCGGCATGTGACTCCTTCGACGGTGGCGCTTTCGTACTATGTACGATAGTGTAACCGTACAAAGTACGGTGGGATTGTCCTGCCGTCCGGGAAGCGGACATGGGATCTGTGGACCAGCACGCCGACACGGCACGGGACACGATGCAGGCGATCATGCAGGACCGATACGGCTCGGCCGACGTCCTGCGACTGGGGACGATAATCCGGCCGCAGATTGCCGACCATGAAGTTCTGCTGCGGGTGCACGCGGCCGGTCTCGACCGGGGCGCCTGGCACCTTATGACGGGCCGGCCGTATGCGATGCGGCTGGCGACCGGGTTTCGCACCCCGAAGCAGTCGGTGCTAGGTCGGGAGGTCGCCGGGACAGTGGTCGAGGTCGGATCGTCGGTCACCCGATTCGCCGTCGGCGACGACGTGTTCGGCATCGCCGGTGGTGCCTTCGCCGAATACGCCACAGCGCGGGCCGACAAGCTGGCCCGCAAGCCCGTGAACATCACCTTCGAACAGGCTGCCGTGGTGTCGGTGTCCGCGTTGACCGCGTTGCAGGCCCTCACCGACGTGGGCCGGGTGCAGGCCGGTCAGCGGGTGCTGATCATCGGGGCGTCCGGTGGCGTGGGTAGCTTTGCCGTGCAGCTGGCGAAGGCATTCGGAGCCGAGGTCACCGGCGTGTCCAGCACTGGGAAACTCGACCTCGTCCGATCCCTCGGCGCCGACCACGTCATCGACTACACCGTCGGCGACTTCGCCGCGGGAGATACACGCCACGACCTCATCCTCGACATCGGCGGAAACGCCTCACCCACCCGGCTCCGGCGCGCGCTCACCCCGAAGGGTACGGCCGTCATCGTCGGCGGTGAGCTGGGCGGCAACCTCACCGGCGGCATGGATCGGCAGCTGCGAGCCCTGGCCATGTCGCTGTTCGTGGGTCAGCGACTCACCGGCGTCATGTGCAAGGAACGCGCCAGCGACCTCACACGGCTCGCCGAACTCGTCGAAGCCGGCACGATCACCCCGCACATAGACCGGACGTATCTCCTCGCGGAGGTTCCGGACGCGGTGCGTCGTCTCGCAAGCGGCCAGGCGCAGGGAAAGATCGCGATCACCATCTGACGCGGCCGACCTGGCACCCGCACCAGAGCTGGTCGCCAGCCCGTCCGGTCCACACGTTTGAGACTGCCCGCGAACGGTCGCGCTGCGGACCGTGCGGAGGGCATTGGCCACGACGAGATCATTCTCTCTGTCCACAACAGACGATGATCAAGCGGTGGTCGTCTGCACGCCAGCGTCTAGCCGGGCCACGACAACGGGCTGCTGACCTCAGGGTCCGCGACTCACGGCCACCTGACCCGCCGACGTGCCCGCAAGCAGGGAAGCCTCGAATCCACCGGCATCTGATCAGCACATGATCGATAAGTGCCGCTGCCGTACGTGTCGGACCAGAGAGCGGCGCGACGTTTGCGAGGTTGGTTCTGGTGTCGTTGTGCGTCGACCTGTTCGTGTCAGGCAACTCCCGCACTCAGCGGCCGCCAACGCCGTAACGTCAGGTTACGTGAATGAACGCATCGCTACCGGGTTCACCGCGAACTCGACCGCCGCGGCCGTGATCGACGGCATCGACGGGCACGGCAAGCGCGCTATCGTCACCGGCGCGTCGTCCGGCATCGGGGTCGAAACTGCCCGCGCGCTGGCCGGCTCGGGTGTCGAGGTGACACTGGCCGTCCGGAACACTAAAGCCGGACAGCAGGTCGCCGACTCGATTGCCGAGAACATCGGCCGGGCAGTCAGCGTTGGCCGGCTCGACCTCTCCGATCTTGCCTCCGTGTCCGAGTTCGTCCGCGCGTGGCGCGGGCCGCTCCACATACTCATGAACAACGCCGGTGTGTTGGCTCCGCCCGAGCTGCAGCTGAGCCGCGCCGGGTGGGAGATCCAGTTCGCCACCAATTACCTCGGCCACTTCGCGCTTGCCCACGGTCTGCATGACGCTATGGCAGCGGCCGGCAATGCTCGCATCGTGTCACTGAGCTCCAACGGTCATCTGTTTTCGCCAGTCCTCTTCGAAGACATCAACTTCGCACACCACCCGTACGACCCGTATGTCGCATATGGCCAGTCCAAGTCAGCCACCGCGCTTTTCGCGCTCTGTGGCACCGCACACTGGTCCGGTGACGGCATCACCGTCAACGCGGTCCACCCCGGAGCGGTCGCCGAGACGAACCTTTCCCGCCACATGGACCCCGAAACCTTACGCCAGCTGCGCAGCGGCGGCACCTACACGTACAAGACAGTCGAACAAGGAGCGGCCACCAGCGTGCTCGTGGCCACCTCGCCACTGCTCGAAGGTGTCGGCGGCCGCTATTTCGAGGATTGCAACGAGGCCGAGCCAGTCGACGGTGACCAGGCCGAACTCGCTGCAAGGCGGAGCGGCGTGGCTGCCTACGCCCGCGATCCCGACTCAGCCGAGAGGCTCTGGGACCTGTCCATCAAAGCGATTGTCTGAGCATCCACAACGCCGAGAGCCGGCGTTTCCACGAGTCGAGCACCCGCAGCGTGCGGAGGTCGCAGCGCCGGCGTTGTTTGAACTGCCACCGCCCCGTCTACCTGCGAGTCCTCGACGATCTGCTGCCTGGGGCGACCGCGGCCATGCATCACCAGAGTTGCCGCGGTCAGTGACACCTAGAGCCCCGCCGCCACCAAGGGCGAGTAGTCCCGCTGGGGAGCAGAGTGGGCGCGGCCGGCGGCCGTGAACTGCGTCGAGCGGCGCTGACAGCAAGCTGCCTCAAGCCACTGCTGCCGAAATCTTCCGCGTCCCTCGCGCTTCGGTACGAACGCCGTCGGAGGGGCAGTTTCGTGGCACCTGACCAGTCAGGCGTCACGCAACGTGTTGATGCGGTGGGTTAGAAGGCTCGCCATCGCTTGCACGGCGACGCTGACTGCCCGGTCGTCCGCCCCGAAGTCCGGGCTGTGCGGAAGTCCGTTTAGGCCGGCGTCGTCGTTGGCGACGCCCAGGTAGCACATGGCACCGGACACTTCACGAAGGAACAGTGCGAAGTCCTCACCGTTAAAGGGGTACGCCGCGTACAGCACCTCCACCGCGTCCACGCCCGGCACGTCGCGCAGGTGCGAGGCCATCGAAGTGCTCAGCCCGGGCGAGCACACCATCGCTGGGAACGGCGGCTTGGGGAACTCCAGGCGTGCGCCGGACACCGACTCCGCCAGCTGCCGGATCTCGTCGCGGATTGCCGGATAGCGATCGTCTGGCCAGGCCCGGACCCAGCCGAGGACAGTAGCCGCGCCGTCGAGCCGGGCCTGCGCGAGCACGAACTGCGACAGCGGGCCGTCGGGCGTTCCCAGGTGTGCCGCGATCTGCTGGAATTCTGTCTCGGTCTCGGGGAACGCGACGGTAGACATCGCCTCGATCATCGCGATGAGTCGGGTGCCGTCATCCCTAGCGGTCGGGCCGGTCAGCGCGATCTGGAACTGGTCCAGGCCCGGGTGGCCGAAGCCTGGCATGACCGCGAACGCGCCGACCGGCATTGGCGCACAGTGCAGCGCGTAGATCTCGTCCGGCTTCGTCTGTTCAATGACGCCGTCGGAGATCATCGCCTCTGCGCCGGCCAGCGTTTCCTCGGCAGGTTGGAAAACAAATACGACCCGGCCGGGCACGTTGGCGCGCACGTTCGCCAGCAACTCGGCGATTCCGACGCCGATGGCGGTGTGCAGATCGTGCCCACAGAGGTGGGCGGCTCCGTTGCCGGTGTCGACGGCGTCCATGTCGGCGCGGTACGCGACCGTCGGTCCCGGTTCGCAGCCATCGAGCACCGCGACGACGCCGTGGCCGCCGACGCCGGTCGTGACTGTCAGGCCCGCGGCGCGCAGACGGTCAGCGACGAGCCGGGCTGTGCGATGTTCGCCGCCAGCGAGTTCGGGGTGCTCGTGAATGTCGCGTCGCAACGCGACGAGCGCTGCTGCCGCGGCCGGATCGAGATTGAGGGAGTAGGAAGGCGCACCCATGCCGCGACGGTACCCCAACGCGTCGGTCCATATTGTCCGCGAACGACAGCGTCACTGGCCCATCCTGCCCGACCTCTCGACGATCGCTCACCGCAGCGGCCCCGCCGGCGTTGCGGTCAGATGCAGCCCGCGATTCGTAACAAATCGGGTGTTCACGACCGGGGGGTGGCACATCCGTTGCTTGACCGTTTCGGGTGTGGGTGGCCGGTCGTTAGTCCCGTAGAGGACAGGTGTCCGGGTCCGGCTTGTCGCGGCCCGTGAGACGTGTCCGTGAGACATCGGTTGCCGATGGCTGGGGAGGGCCTGATGGCGGCGCGTGTGATGCGACGTAGCTCGAGCGGCACGGCGGTTCTACGCGGTGGCGAAGACTGTTGGCCGGGTCTCGGCGCGAGTCGCCGTGGGTAGTGCTGTGCGGGAGTCCGTCGCGGCCGAACGTGTGCTCGACGGCCGCTATCGGATCGAGCGGTTGCTCGCCAGCGGAGGCATGGCGGCCGTCTGGCGTGGCCGTGATCTACGCCTGGACCGGCCGGTCGCGATCAAGGAGTTGTCCGGTGAGGCGCTGGGCCAACCGATGGCGCTGCAACGCTTCGACCGCGAGGCCCGAGCGGTGGGCCGGCTGTCGCACCCCAACGTGGTGTCGCTCCACGATGCTGGAACGCAGGACGGACAGCCGTACCTGGTGATGGAGCTAGTGGACGGTCCGACAGTGGCGACGCTGCTGGCCGACGGGCCGCTGCCGGTCGGCGATGTTCTTGCGATGGCCTCGCAGGTCTGCGACGGGTTGGGCGCTGCGCATGCGGCCGGGATCATTCATCGCGACATCAAGCCGTCCAATCTGATTGTGACTCCGGGCGGCGTGGTGAAGATCTGCGACTTCGGTGTCGCACGGCTGTTGGACCCGTCGGCGAACGCGAACTTGACCGGGCCGGCGACGGTTTGGGGCAGCCCGAAATATATGGCGCCGGAGCAGATCAACGGCGACCGGGTCGACCTGCGAACGGACCTCTACGCGCTGGGCTGCACTATGTACGCGATGCTTACCGGTGCTCCGCCGTTCACCGCGGGCGGATCGTTCGAGATCTTGCAACAGCACATCAGCCAGCCACCGCAATCGCTGCGTCTGCGCCGCCCCGACGTGCCACGGCAGGTAGAGGCACTAATCACCGATCTACTGGCCAAGGCTCTACACCAGCGACCGGCGGATGCGCGCGTGGTGCGCGCACGGATTATCGCGGCAGAGGCTGATCTGGCGGTGGCCGGCGCTCGGCCGGAACTGGTGCGGTCTGCCGCCCTGCCTGCCGGGGCGGCCCCAGCGACTAAAGCCGCTCCGTCTAAAAAGGAGCCGCCTACGCGCCCGGGCACCGGATCGCGAACACTGACGACGAGACGCAGGCGCTGGACAATCGCGGCGATCGCGGTCGCGATCGCAGCTGTCGTGGTAGCCGGTGCCACCATGGTGCTGCCGATGCTCCGGACAGAATTAGACCCCATCGCGGTGTTCTCGACCGGGACCGGCACCTCACCAGCGACGAATCCCGTACCCGCCCCGGTCGCCTCGCCGAAACAGGCTCACTCACACGGCACGGCACCGTCGCCCACGGCGGCGCACACCAGCGCGGCACACGCTGGTACGACAACTGCGCCACCGCCACAGACGGATCCGATCTCCGGTTTACGCCAGGCGATCGATCTGCAAGTCACGTCCGGCGCTCTCAAGGCGGATGCTGCCAATGATCTGAACCACATGGTCGACGACCTGGCCAAGACCATCGCGACCGGCAACACCGGCGAAGTCGCGAACAAGATCAAGGCGCTGCGGGCCAAGCTCACCACATTGAACAAGGAAGGCAAACTCAACGCTGCCGGATACCGCGTGCTCAACACCGCCGTTGACCTGGTCGCGGCCGATCAGGGTTAGCCATGCAGCGGCCAGTCCCGCAGGTGCTGCCGAATAAACTCGCGTAGCCCAATTCTGAGTTGATCAATCACGTCGGCGTGGGTGCGCTTGGGATTTTCGATATTGCCGGCACGGCATCGGTCGTTTCTGAAGTCATGGAAGCTTTGACACTCTGTCCGGCACTCCGCTCTTTGACTTGGCGGATGACCAACGGACGCGACGCACGCCGGGCGGCAGCCCACCACGCCATCAAATCCGCCGGCGCCGATGCGGCCACGCCGGGCCTCCGGCCGCACTGCTCATGGGTGCCGCCGAAACCGACTAATCGAAACCGCCGGAAACACCGATTTTTGAGATAGTCCCACCAGCCGCGCCTGCCAGTCGGCTCTCGGAAGCGCCGGAGTGGCCACGTCACGATGTTTGCCGTGCCTATATTCGAGTCGACACCGTGGTGGTGCTCGGACTCGCTGACCGCACATTACAGGGGGAGTTATGGACGGCGCGATTATGATCCGCTGGGGCGCGAGCATCCCTGGCCGGGAGCTCAGTGGTCTGGACGTTTTCGGGAAGGCGATTGCCTACTTTGAAGGCCTGGCTAAGTCCGGCCGGGTACACGGACACCACGAATTTGTGTCTGTCACCGGGAACCCCGGCGGCTTCATGATGGCCTGGGGCGATCTGGACGAGATTATGAAGATCCTTGTTGAGGAGCAAACGCTCAAACTAAACAATCAGGCGAGCGCCATTGTTTCCGATTTTGAGATCCAGGCGTACGCCGGTGGTACCGACAGTGCGATCCAGCAGCTCATTGGGGATTACACCGGAAGTTTGCAGGAGATCGGTCTGATGCAGTCCAGCTAGGTCGGGCGCCAGCTCTACGTACGTACGGGGCCCGCTCGCAGCCTGGCGACGCCGACGGCAGGTGCGCTGGATGGCGGCAGATTGGGCGCACCGCTCTGTCGCGGGTGGCGCTGAACCGCCTTCCAACTGCGCGGACGGCGCTCGCCGGGCATGCTTGATCTGGTGACCCGAGACCTCCACGTTGCAACGCGGACACAGCACGTGGGTGGGGGTCTGGCCTAGGCCGATACGAATGTGTGCGTCGTGTAGATTTCCGGCACTTCCTTGATGCCGACTTCCTCAAGGATCGGCATGAGTTGGTCGCCGAATCGGCGGGCCGCGTCCTCAGACTCCCACACATCCACCACCCGGAAGCCGTGTTCACCCTGTCCGGCGATATGCACCAATATGCCCTCGACGGGCCAGTCCGCAGGCGTCTCCATGCGGCTCTTACCGCCACTGAGCCTTCGGACAGCTTCCTCGTACCGCTCCTGCGTAATGGTCGGCCCTTGGTGAACAAGCACGACAGTCATGGCGCCCCCTCGCTGAGC
>Ga0134124_10003747_pt1 | contig 12216 bp, 3 predicted proteins | sample KB304_FD_96880 | JGI IMG/M metagenome (GOLD analysis project Ga0134124, IMG submission 96880) | Terrestrial soil microbial communities without Nitrogen fertilizer from Kellogg Biological Station, Michigan, USA - KB3-0-4 | ecosystem: Environmental > Terrestrial > Soil > Unclassified ... | reverse complement strand
TGTACTATTAGTCTGTGTATGGTATGTTGTTTCTCAAATTGCATGCAGTTTTGCTAACATTTCATGTTAAAATGATGGCTATACAGCCAAGGATTTCAGTGCGTTATGCGAAAAAGGAAATCCATGCGGGTTTCCCTTTTTTTATTTTGGCAAGCTTATCCTTTTAAAGGGCAAAGGGGTCATGAATGTTAAAGGTTGCTGTTGTCGGGGCAAGCGGTTATACCGGTATCGAACTGATCCGGATTCTCCACAATCACCCCGAGGTTGCGGTTACGTCAGTCACCTCTGAGCAGAGTGCCGGGAAGCGCTTGTCAGAAGTATTTCCCTCCCTGAGAGACCGTTACGATACGGTTCTGGAATCGCTCGATCCGGAGCGGATCGCCGAAAAAACAGACATTATCTTCACGGCACTGCCGCATACGGCAGCAATGAAGGTTGTGCCGACCTTTCTTGAAGCAGGAAAGACAGTGATCGATCTTTCTGCGGATTACCGGCTTCACGATCCAAGGGAGTACGATGCCTGGTACGAGCCCCATCTGAATCCGGAACTGCTCGGTGAAGCCGTCTACGGGCTTCCTGAAGTGCGAAGAGAGGAGATCTCCTCTGCACGGCTGATCGCAAACCCGGGCTGTTATCCGACGAGCGTCATCCTCGGGCTCATGCCGCTTCTGAAAGAGCGGTTGATCGACCCGGCTTCGATAATTGCGGATTCCAAGTCAGGGGTATCAGGTGCCGGCCGTGGGGCCAAGGTCGATACGCTCTACTGTGAAGTGAACGAAGGGTTCAAGGCTTATGGGGTGGGGGGAGTGCACCGGCATATCCCTGAAATAGAGCAGGAGATTTCGCTTCTCGCCGGGGAGAAGATCGCTCTCTCCTTTACGCCGCATCTTGTTCCCATGGACAGGGGGATTCTGTCGACAATCTATGCCGTTCCGGCTGCTGCAGTCACAGCTCAGGAACTCCACAAGCTTTATGAAAAGCATTATGACGGTGAGGCTTTTGTCAGGATTCTCAAGCAGGGGGAATTCCCTTCGACTGCATTTGTCAGGGGGAGTAATTTCTGCGATATCGGCGTTACCGTTGATAAGAGGACCGGCAGGATCATCATCGTTTCGGCGCTGGACAATCTTGTCAAAGGGGCTTCCGGTCAGGCGGTACAGAACATGAACATCAGCTGCGGCTTTCCGGAAACCCTGGGGCTGGATCTGATGCCACTTTATCCTTAGCTGCAAAGGCGCTCTTATTCCGGGCGCCTTTGCAGTTTCTATCATGTAAGACCGCGATTCCTGAAGATCCTCATGAGCAGAACTCCCAGTATGGACAGGGCTGCTCCGACGCAAAGCAGAAGATAGCCTATTGTGTGTCCGTGACCGAGTCCGAGGAGGTCTTTTCCTCTCCGGAATAGAATCAGCCAAATCCCGCCAAATACCCCCATGCCTCCAAGAATATAGACTGACAAAGCTGCAATCCCGAGTTTGATGCCGTTAAGGTTTTTCATTTTCCCTCCATAATTTCCATTCATGATATTAGTTTTTCATTCCTCTCCAGGCAAGCAAAATCCGGCTTCGAATTACGCTGTACCTGTATGACCAACGAGAATATTCAAGGCTTGTTTATTGCATGTTAGTAAGGGAATATAATAAAATTTCTAATTAAATATTGTTTGCCAAATATTTACAGGGTGGTTCACATGAGATTCATGAAGATTTTCCCTGCTGTACCGGTTTTGTTATCCCTGGTAACTGCTCTTTTCTGCTCACCCGGCACTGCTTCGGCAGCCCTCGAATGTTACCGATGCCACGGGACAGATAGCACAAGGGATATTCGTCCCGAAGATGCTGCCTACCGTAATATCTCCAGCGGAGGATTTGTCGGAAACCACAGAACCCACCTTTCATCGGGGGCTACGCCCGGCAGTTGTGAAAAGTGCCATCCCGGGAGCCGTAACTACAGCTCTGCGCATCGTGACGGGAAAATCAGGCTTTCTGATAAGCTGAATCTTTCCCAGCTTGTGACGACCTACAACAACAGGACTTCTGCCTGGCCTCAAACTGCAATTCCTGTTCTCGGTGCATGCACAAACGTCAATTGTCACTTCGAGAAAGATACCTTCAACTGGGGGTCTTCTCCCTCTTTAACGAGTTGCACCTCCTGCCATGCAACCCCGCCTTCTGACGGGAGCCACGGGAAAAAGCACGGAGAATATTTCGGGAATTACACGACAAGTTGCGCAAAATGCCACCCGAATCACCTGCGTGAAACAAATATTTTCTCCCATGCTACAGGCGCCGGCAAAAGAGCACTTAGCGTCCAGTTCACAACCGCTCCCAACTCGGGTGGTTCATATACAGGCGGGACCGTGAGCTATCCGGACTATCTTCCCAGACTTAATCCGGCGCGTAATGGCACTTGTACCGATGTTTATTGTCACAGCGACGGTCGTAACGGCCCCCCTGTCAAGACACTTACCTGGTCCGATAACAAAACGACTGACTGTTTTACCTGCCATCGGGGAAGAACCTCTGACAGCACTCCCGATAATTGTGTCGGGTTCGGGACATGGAGCGCAGTAAGAGGCTACTGCACTCCCGATCTCACCATGTCGTCAAATGGTCACCACCGCCTTGTCGGGCCACAGTGGATCAGGAAATATCCCTGCTATTACTGCCACAATGCGACAGTTGATGTTTCGGGGAATCTGAAGGACATAACCAAGCATGTAAACGGGATAAAAGATGTTGTAATAAACCCGGCCTGGAGTCTGGCCAATCGTTCTACGGCAAAATATAATCCGGTAACGAAATCATGCACCAATATATACTGCCACAGCGACGGAACGACCGATCCCGAAGATGTGCGGCCGTTTTCATGGACCACGCCGAACACTGACTGCAATACCTGTCACGGGCATCCGATCAATAGCTGCTCAAACACCGGATGCCACGATGGCAGAACGGATACGAACGGGAAGTACTGGCCGGTCAAAACCGGCTGGCCGGTCGGGAGTGAATGGATGGGGGCCATGCCGATGTTTCCGAATATGGGACCAGGTAATCCCAGGGCCAATTCACATCCCCGTCATGCCCAGACCAACTTCACCTGCGACACCTGCCACAACAAGACCATCAAGGGGGATTGTATCTCCTGTCATGCGAACGGGATTCCAATGGGAGGAATGGGAGAGGTTGCTCATCTTGATCCGTCCTACCATGTGAACCGTAAGAAGGATGTTGATTTCAAGAATATGCCGAGCGCTGTCTATGACAAGGATGCCAAAACCTGCTCTGGAACAACGTGTCACCCGGCCGGTGAAACGCCGGTCTGGGGAGGATCCGTCAATAACGCCCAGACCTGTCTCTCCTGCCATGGCGTGGCCGATCCGAATCCTGATGTGGATGATTATGGCGCCTTCAATGGCATCCAGGGAAAGATCAACATGGCACAGTGGGTAACGACCGGTCATGGCAGGATGTCATCGGCGTCCAATACCGGGTCCTACCCCAAATCCGGGAACCCGGCTGCCAAGTTTCCGGGAAATCCGTGCTGGTACTGTCATGACAACAGCGTGCTCCACAAGGACAAGACCAATATATTCCGGCTAAAGATGCACCGGCAGTACGAACGGCGCTTTGAAAAGGAATGCGTATACTGCCACAACACCTGGTCCAATACCGAGTGTCTGGGCTGTCACGTCAACCAGACCGAATCCCTCTCGCCCCAAGCCACCGCTGGCGGCATTGTTTTCAGGTTTAAAAACACCTCGACCATAACCAAATATACAGATCATACCTATGTGGCCAACTGTACTATTGGTACAGGCTGCCACGATTCAGAAAACGGAATATTTACCAGCGGTCCCGGCATCGGCATGCACAAGGGGCACAACACCAACTCCGGCGTCTGGACAGCCGAGATGAAGGCCGATGTCAAGAACCAGTACCTGCAGATGGGAGTGTGCCTTCAGTGCCACGATGACGATAGCAGCAACCAGTGCACGAGCTGCCATATTTCCCCGCAGAACAACCCCATGAAATACTCTTTGGGGTACGACCCGGGCACGGGGTTCATAAAACCCAGAAAAGCACGGGCCTCGGGCGGCCATTTCGGGTACAAGCATTATCAGGCCTTCAAGGACAGCGGGGGATGGATGAAGCATTACACCTCTGTCAAATCTCCTAATTTCGGTACCTATTCCGTGGCAAACGGCACCTGGAAGGGGGGCAAGTTCTGTTGGGACTGCCACGACCCCCACGGTGACGGTAATATCTATATGATTCATGACAAGGTGGCCACGGAGACAGACGGCTGGTTCGGAATTCCCAAGCCCGGCAAGCAGAAAAATGTAGTTTTCCGTGGTGTTGCAGGAACGGATTACGCCAGGAAGAGTGGAAGCGGTGTCGTCTTCGATGGTATCTGCAATGTCTGCCACTCTCCGGAGAGCAGGCATTATACCGGCAGTTCCGGAGACGGGCACAATTCCACCCGCCGCTGTACCTCATGCCATGAGCACCGTTTTGCCGAGAGTCATGCCAAAAAGCAGGACTGCAACAGCTGTCATGAAAACAGCAAGCCGATTCCGAAACATACTGCCTTTGGTCTGCCGCGTGACTGCACCAAATGCCATTCCGGTACGGTCGGCAGAAGAATGGACATCATGGGACAGATGAAATCCAATTCCCACCATGTTCAGGGTGTCGAGGTGAATAACAAGCATTGCTACGCCTGCCATTGGGAAGCAACCCCTGAAGGCTTGATCGATATCCGTTATCATGCCGGCTACGACTACAAGAATTACACATCGGTAAAGGATGCCCAGGTTGACCTGGTAATCTGGAAGGCCAACGGTGTCCGACCGACGTTCTACAGTTTGACGTCCGTAACTACCTTCACTGCAAAAAATATTGCTGTCGACGGCGACCTGCAGAGAACCGAGATCAGCAAAATAACTAACCACTGCGTGTCCTGTCATAGCGACCAGAATAACGATTCCGTGCCGTTCGGCGATTTCAAGACACCGCGCCAGTACGCATGGGATCTGCAGAGTGTGGCCTCACGTTATCTGCAGTATGGCACTGCAACTTGGGGTAAGTATGCATCTACCCCCGGTGCTGCCCAGAAAAACATCACCAAGGCATTGTCGGCCCACGGCTACGCCGTGGCCAATGGCGGTGGCTGGAATGCGACCACCGGACTTGACGGCGTCATCACGAATACCCGTGGCGGGGCAAACAACAGAAATATACAGTGCTTCGACTGCCACAACTCGCACGGTTCAAAGGCAGTGGGGACTACCTCCAGTTACATCACCTTCAATGGCAGCAACAACGGCGCAAACCTGAAAGAAACCAAGAAGGACATGGGGGGGTATGCCGCAGATTACAAGGCGTCTGCAAACAGCTCAGGAGTCAACCCTTATGGCACCGGCGCCGGTCAGTGTTTCGACTGCCACAATAGCTCCTCCGCAGGCACGGTTGTGCCGAACGGCAAGACACCGTGGGGGTATAACTCCACTTTTGGTGCTGACGCGCCGATCATGGGCTACAAGGATACCCCAAGGTTCATGAACCCCACACAGCCATCGGAAGTCAAGGCTTCCACAGCTCGCTTCTCTGAACGAGCAGCCATGCAGACTATTCTCGGGGGGCACCTGAAGGCATCCATGCCCGGCACATCACTAGCCAGTCTCGGCAAGTATGCAGGGAGTGCAAGCAGCGGTTCCACCACCACAGCCGTTGTTGATGGCGCTGCAACCGGCTGGACACCGGACAAATGGAAAAACCTCTATCTCCTTGTTGAGAGCGGCAGCAACATCGGACAGCTACGTAAAATAACCGGCAACACTACCACGACCCTGACGGTTGAAGCGTTCAACTCAGAGGTGGCTGCAGGCGATAACTACAGGATCGTCCCCTATTCAACGACCGTGAACAGCCTCTGTACCGCCTGCCATGACCCGCACGGCGTCAGTACGACCTTGAGTGATCAGGCCTATGGCGTACCGCTCCTTAAAGGAACCTGGATGACCTCACCGTACAAGGAGGATGCGCCGCCTGATGACCCGTCCGGGAATCATATATCCACTGACGGAAGTGGCAGGCCGAGGTCCTGGGGACGGTATATCGAACAAAACTCGAATTCCAATCGACCATCTCCGACGCAGCCGACCAGCAAGCATATTCTTGACCGTAACACCTTCGGCGGTGCGACCCGCATTAAGGAGGGCGATCAGACTTTCGCCGGGCTGTGCCTGAATTGTCATAACAGATCGGCTTTGACCGACACCACCGTAAGGAACGACGGCGCAGCAGGTTTCAGAACCATTGACCGCGTGCACGAATCTGTAAAGGGGTGGGGTGTGAACACCGAACACTCCTTTACCTGCTCCAAGTGCCACCAGCCCCATAATTCAGGCCTGCCGAGGCTGATGAAGACCGACTGTCTCAATTACAAGCGTCGCGGCGGGAGGCCTTCAACAGGAGTACCCTGGGCGACTGACAAGCAACATCAGGTGGTGGGAGGAGACGGACATTACTGGGACAATCAGCACCGGGGGTACCCCATTGCCAGCATCCTGGGATATCAGGGGACACCGGAAGCAACAACCGCCTGCCATGTCGGCAGATTCAATCCGGTCTACAATAAGGACAGTGACCCCTCACAATGGGGATGGCCGCATGAGAACCGGTGGAACAACGTAACACCATGGTAAGCGCGAGACCTGAACCCCTCGTGAGGGCTGAGAAGAGATCACAGTTGCACACTAGCGGAGGCATTTGCATGAGCCGAGATGGTAATAGAAATATGAATTGGCAGAGAGTTGCACTCTCTTTTAAACGGCTGCTTCATCAGTTGCCGTGTGTGGTTGCACTGGCAAGCATGATACTTGTCTCCATACCGGTTTCATCGGCCTTTGCAAATGGGGGAGATACTGTTTCGCCTTTTCCGGTCATTGATTCCAGAACCGGTCTGCAGTATGCCAAGGCGATGGCCGTGGATTCGGTCGGTAATATCGTTGTCGCCGGTTACCGGAACACCGGTTCCAGCAATGATTATCAGGTCGCAAAGTTCAAGGCTGACGGCACCGGTCTTGCCTGGCAACCGGTTTCCTACGGTACGACTGGTGACGATGTCGCCACTGCAGTGGCGATTGACCCTGCTGACAATATTATCGTGACCGGGTATGTCTGGAACAATGGTAATTATGACATCCATACGATCAAGTACAACGGTGCTACTGGCGAAACGATCTGGCAGCACACGTATAATGCTGCCGGCGGTAATGATACTGCCACTGCCATTGCCGTGGATAACGCAGGTGACATATATGTTGCCGGCTACTCCTTTAACGGGACCAGTCAGGATGATTTTCTCCTCATCAAATACCCCTCCGGCGGTACTGTGCCGACAACAGTCGTGCCAGTATGGGTCGAGTTGTCTGACGATACGGCCAATCCGAACAAGAACAACCGCATATTGTCACTGGCCGCCGGTCCTGACGGTGTTGCGGTAACGGGCTATACAGCAAAGGGTGGTACGGATTTCGATATTTTGACCCGTAAGTACGGTTTTGACAAAACTCTTGTCAGACAGTGGCGCCATTCGTCAACAGGGAGTCTCGATGACCGCGGGATCGTGGTAAAAATCGATGCTTCCGGGAACGTGATTGTCAGCGGTTTTGTCTCTAACGCCTTGAACAACACTGATATCTATACGGTAAAGTACGATCCGGGCAGCGACACGCCGCTGTGGGAAAATCTCCATGACGGCAATGGTGATGATGTTCCGAAGGCGCTATGGATAGACGCTTCCGGAGATGTTTATGTCGCCGGTTATACGACAACAATGGTCGGGAATCAGGATTTCTTTACCGTCCGTTACAGCAGTGCCGGCGCCGAATTGTGGAAATCGGTTCTCGATTCCGGTAATGGGGCGACGGATGTACCGGTCGGCATTGTTGTTGCTGAAGGGGCCAACGGTGGCGTTTTTGTGACCGGCTACAGCTCGGTTTCCGGTAATGAGGATTATCTTACGGTCAAATACCGGAAGGATAACGGGAATCTGCTTTGGGAAAAATACTGGAACCGCGCCGGCGCCAAAAATGATCGTCCGGTCGGAATAGCTCTGGTGCCGGCCGGCGGACCGGACCCGGGTAATGTTATCGTTGCCGGTTGGTCGGACAGTGCTGCTACCGGTTATGATTTTGCGGTGATCAAGTATGACTCCGGAGCGCTCAATGCTCCCAGCGGCTTGACCGCTGCCGCTGCATCAGATACATCCATCACTCTTACCTGGAATGATAACTCAACGAATGAGGATACTTTCTTTATCCAGCGGAAGAAAGGAGAGTCAGGAACATTCGTTGACATCACGACAATCCCGGCAACGCTGCCGGCGAATACAACTACCTACACCGATAACGGTCTGGAAGCCAATACTTATTATTTCTACCGGGTCAGGGCCCACAATACCGCAAACAATGATACCTATCATAGCAACGAAGCCCATGCCCTGACCAAGGTTGTCAGTTATACCGCCCCCCCCTTGAAGTTCTTCTATAATGGCGCGGAAAATATGAATGATGTTGCTACGGCCATTACAATTGATTCCGACAACCACCCAGTAGTTACCGGCTACAGCGATCTTACTGAAGAAGGGGTGGAGAACTCCCTTTCTTACGATTATGTGACCTTCAAACTTGACCGGAATGATAACTCGACAATATGGAAGGCGCGTTACGACAGCGGTGACGGCGGCACCGACATGGCCGCCGGCCTGGCGCTGGACAGTTCTGGCAATCTGCTGGTAACCGGCACTGCTTATATTGCCGGTGGGGGCGACAAGAGCGATGATCTGTACACCAGAAAGGTTGCGACAGCTGGTCTGAACAATCCGTCAGCAGTGCCTGGACTCATGTGGGATCACCAGTTTGGCACCCTGAATGGCATAGACATGGCAACCGCGATCGAGATGATCCGGGATGGCAGCAACAACAGCGTTGTCATCGGCCATGGCGGAAACACTTCGGGAAATGATGATATCTTCATCATAAAATACAATAGCGACGGTTCGTTGCCTTGGCCACCGATTATCTACGACAGCGGTCGTCATGACATCCCCAGTAGCGTTGTCACCGATTCTTCAGGCGACATCTTCGTCACCGGTTACAGCTTTGACACTACCGTAAATCCCAACGGCAGCTATGACTGGTTTACGGCCAAATACAACGGCACAACCGGTGCCCTAATCTGGTCGGATACCTATAATGTCAGCAGGGTCAGTTTCGGCGGAGTCGATCGCAATGATCTGGCGCTGGCAATTGATGTGGATAAGGCCGGGAACGCTTATGTGACAGGCTATGCCACGAACAGCAACGGAAATACAGTATTCTATACGGTCAAGTACGACGGCGCTGAAGTACCCTCTGGCAATCGGAGGATTTGGGAAAAAGAGTTCAATTATGTTGGGTTTGATGCTGACGCCGCTGCAGTGAAAGTTGATCCGATTGATGGCGGGGTAGTAGTTGCGGGGACTGCCTATTTAAGCGCTACTGACAGCGATTTTCATCTGATCAGGTACAATCCAGCCAATGGAACGGAAATCTGGAACAAGAACTTCGACCGGCCCGGTCCCGCGACCAAGTGGTACGATTATGTAACTGCAATGACAATGGATTCATCAGGTTATATCTATGTAACCGGTGTAAGCCGCAACGGACCGGAATCCGCTTCCGGCTTCGATGCGAGCTCTGATATCCTTTCCCTGATTTATAACTATGAAGGAACTTTCCTTGGGGCGATGAATTTTGATGGTAGCGGCAGGCGGGACGAAGCTACGTCGATTGCTGTCAACTATCGCGGTGAAGCATTCATTGCCGGATATACCACCAATGCTGCGGACAATACGGATTATGTGGTCCTGAAACAAACAAATTCTTACCCTTTGGTACCGGGGCCCTTCACGGCAACTGCCCAGGCAGATTACACCAAGGTTGATCTCGCATGGCAGCAGATGCCTGTCAACGGTGCGGGTGTCGCAACGGCGACGGTATCGGGCGGTGCGGTGACTGCAGTTGCTTTAATCGATGGCGGTTCGGGCTACAGCACTCCACCGACGATTATTTTGACCGGCGGTGGCGGTACGGGGGCTACAGCGACAGCGACGGTATCTAACGGTGCGATAACCGCCATCGCGGTAACCAACGGCGGCTCGGGTTATACCTCTGCTCCCGCAGTCAGCTTCACAATCACTCCTTCATTCAGGATTTACCGGACATCGGGGCCATCCTATCCTCTGAGTGACTGGACCCTGGTTACCTCACCCGCCGCAGGCCAGGTGACATACACGGACACCACTGTGCCTAATCCGGGTGAAAACTACTGCTATACGATCGAAGCCATTGCCGGCAGCCTGAATTCACGCAAGACCGAAACCTGTGTTACCACCAGACTCCCGAAGCCGACCCTGGCGCCTTTGACAGTGATCTACACCGACCAGATCAGCCTGGACTGGAATCAGGTTCCTGGTAATACCGGGTACAAGATTGAGCGCAAAATCGGGACCGGGGCATGGGCTGAGCTGATCAATCAAACAACCGATCAGAATTCCCATGTCGATATGGATCTTACCCCCGGCACCAGCTACTCTTACCGGGTCAGCACCAACAGCCCCCAAGGTTATTCCCCGGCGAGCAACGAGCAGAGCGCCATAACCAAGCCGGATGCTCCGACCTTGAACGTGCCGATCGACATCAGCAATAAATCGATGTATCTGGCCTGGAGCAGTGTCACCGGGGCAGCCAGCTATACTCTCGAATACAAGGACGGGAATGGCGCATGGGTGGCAGCCTCCGGTTGTCCGGGCGGCACCAGTCTCAATTGCCGGGTCACTCTGCCGACGACCCCGCCAACACCACCAGATCGTGTATTTTCCTTCCGAGTCAAGGCGACCACCAGTACCTCCCTGAGCTCTGACTACAGTACTGAGACCAGCGCCACAGGGGCTTTGGCTGCGCCAACCTGGGCTGCCTCTACTCCCAGCAATATCAGCAATAATGCGATGACCCTGACCTGGGCCTATACCCCCGCCACAGGAGCCGGACCAATTACCTATGTTCTGCAATACCGAACCGGGCCCACATATGTTGATGAGACTACACCTTCGGCCTGCGCGGGTAATACCACCCTCACCTGCAATGTTACCAGCCTTACTCCGGGAGCTACCTACTATTTCCGTGTCAAGGCGACCAATTCCAATGGTTCTTCTGCCTGGATTTCTCCGGAAAAATCCGCGGTCCCGGTCCTTGCCGTGCCGGCATGGAGCGCGGCCCCCAATCCGAGCGCCATTTCCGCCAGTCAGATGACCGTGGGCTGGGGCGCTGTCACCGGTGCGACCGACTACACGCTGGAAATCACCCCATTTGGCAGCTCTTCTTATACAAAGGCCTGTGGCAATACCACTAGCTGCAGCACAGATAACAACCTTGCCGCAAACAAGGTCCACTCTTTTCGCGTTCAGGCCAATAATGCCTCCGGACCATCCACCTGGAGCCCAGTCATTCTCTCCGGAACAACCCTTCTCCTCGCGCCGGTTCTGAACAGTGCAGCCGCAACTGCGGGATCCACAGACAAGATCGATCTGACCTGGACAGCATCGCCAGGGGCAACAGGATATACCATCGAGCGAGCGGATTGCACTAACAGCGATACCAATCCAGCCAGTTGTGATGGCACCAATAATTACAATGCTACGTGGACCTCTTCGACGGTGGGGGCAGTTACGTCAACCACCATAACCGGCCTGACCGGGGGTACTGATTACCGGTTCAGAATCACGGCTACCGGCACTGCGCCGGTTAACACATCCGTTGCCAGCAATGTTGTGCATGCCTGGACGAATATTACCCCCCCAACCCTGACCGTTTCTCCAGGAGGCACTACGTCGCTGATCCTTGACTGGAACCAGCAGCCGGGGGAAACCTTCTATGACATAGCAAAATCAACCGGCATAGATGAGGCCACTGGTGTCGCTGCGTTGACCTGGCCGGCATCTTTTGTAACCGGGCAGGCGAAAAACATCGTCACCAAGACCGACAGCGGCCTTTCGGGTACGAACTATTTCTGCTACCAGGTAAAAGCCTACAGTAACGTAACTAACCCACCAGCGCCTGGTTTAAGTACCCCCAAATGCATGAAGCTCCCGCCGCCGGAACCGGTTATA
>Ga0134124_10003745_pt1 | contig 12218 bp, 10 predicted proteins | sample KB304_FD_96880 | JGI IMG/M metagenome (GOLD analysis project Ga0134124, IMG submission 96880) | Terrestrial soil microbial communities without Nitrogen fertilizer from Kellogg Biological Station, Michigan, USA - KB3-0-4 | ecosystem: Environmental > Terrestrial > Soil > Unclassified ... | reverse complement strand
CGTCGACGTCAAGGATCTCGCCGATGCGGTCGCCATCGAAGCCGAAGGTCTGGAGGCCCAGGTCCGGCAGTTTCTGACCAACGTGCAGGCCGCCTAGTTTCTTGCCCGCGGCAAGGCCATACAGGTCTTGCAAAGCCAGCGACGATGGACGATCTGAAGGCGCAAGGCCTGTAGGGAGCGATCCTTTGAGCGCATTGAGACGGATAGCGCGAATTGCGGGCGCAGCCTTTCAGCACTTTATCGACGACGACGGCTGGGCGATCGCGAGCCATATCGCGTTGTCGACGCTGATGGCACTGTTCCCATTCCTCATCGTGGTCACCGCGCTCGCCGGATTTTTTCTGGGTTCCAAAGAGCTTGCCGACGAAGCCGCGCGTCTCCTGCTTGAAGCGTGGCCCAGGGAAGTTGCGGCGCCGATCGCGCTCGATATCACCGGGGTTCTCACCTCGACCCGCGGCGACATCCTTACCCTCGGTGTTCTTTTCGCACTCTACTTCGCGTCGAGCGGGGTCGAGAGCCTGCGGATCGGGCTCAACCGCGCCTACGGCGTGAAAGAGCCACGCGCGTGGTGGCTGCTGCGCGTTGAATCCATCATCTACGTTCTGATCGGCGCAGTCGCGATCCTGGCATTTTCGTTCCTCGTGGTGCTGGCGCCGTTGATCCTCGCAAAGCTGATTCAATATGTGCCCGCGCTCGAGCCCTTCGCCGACCGGATCACATTCGCGCGCTATTCGACGGCGGCGGCAGTGCTCATAATGGCCCTGATGATCGTGCACCTGTGGCTGCCGGCAGGCCGGCGCTCGCTTGGTGAAATCGCGCCGGGAATTATCGCCACGATGCTGTTGTGGCTCATCACCGGTGCCGCCTTTGGCCGCTATCTCGCCAATTATGCCTTCGCCTACGTATCGATGTACGCCGGGCTTGCTTCGGCAATGATCGCGCTGGTGTTCCTTTACGCCTGCGCGTCGATCTTTATCTACGGCGGAGAATTGAACTCGACAATTGCCCACGCGCGAAAAAAAGGGGACTAGCGGCCGGCCTCCTGCGCGTCCTCGAAAGTTTTCAGACCGGCGCGCGGCGCATTCACCATCACCGCCATGTTGCCGGGCGGATGCTGGTTCTTCCACATTTTCACGTGAGCGAGCGGAATGTTCTCCCACGGAAAGACTTCGCTCATGCAGGGGTCAATTCGCTGCTCGAGCACGAACTGGTTTGCCTGCGAGGCCTGCTTGAGGTGCGCGAAATGCGATCCCTGAATGCGCTTCTGTCTCATCCACACATAGCGGGCATCGAACGTAAGATTGTAGCCCGTCGTTCCCGCACAGAAGACGACCATGCCGCCGCGCTTGACGACAAGGCATGACACGGGAAATGTCTGCTCGCCTGGGTGCTCGAAGACGATATCGACATCGCGTTTTCCGGTAATTTCCCAGATCGCCTTGCCGAAGCGGCGTGCTTCTTTGGTCCATTCCCCGAATTCCGGCGAGTTGACCGCCGGCATCTGTCCCCAGCACTTGAAATCTTTGCGGTTGATGACGCCCTTGGCGCCGAGATTGAGAACGTATTCGATCTTCGATTCGTCCGAGACAATCCCGATGGCATTGGCGCCGGACGCAGCAACAAGCTGGACACCAAACACGCCGAGCCCGCCGGAGGCGCCCCACACCAGAACATTGTCGCCCGGCTTGAGCGTGTGCGGAGGATGCCCGAACAGCATCCGATACGCGGTCGCAAGCGTGAGCGTGTAGCAAGCCGACTCTTCCCACGAGAGATGGCTCGGTTTCGGCATCAGCTGGCGCGACTGCACGCGGCAGAATTGCGCGAACGATCCGTCCGGGGTCTCGTAGCCCCAGATGCGCTGTGATGGCGAGAGCAAGGGATCACCGCCGTTGCAGTCCTCGTCGTCGCCATCATCCTGGTTGCAATGGACGATAACCTCGTCACCGACCTTCCAGCGCTTGACCTTCGCGCCGACGGCCCACACGACGCCCGAGGCATCGGAGCCGGCGATATGGAATGGATGCTTATGGCCGTCGAGCGGTGATATCGGAATGCCGAGGCCGGCCCAGACGCCGTTGTAGTTGACGCCGCCCGCCATCACGTAGACGAGCACCTCGTCGTCACCGATCGGCCAGGTTGGCACCACCTCGAGCTGGAACGACTTGTCGGGTGGTCCGTGCCGCTCCTTGCGGATGACCCACGCGTGCATCTTCTCCGGCACGTGCCCGAGCGGTGGAATCTCGCCAATATCGTAGAGGTCTTTGAGCGGAGCCACCCCCCGCGCTTTGGCGACTGCCGGCATCGAACCAATCCTCCCTGCCTACAACACTCTGGCGTAATTTATGTTGCATCGCAATAATACCTTTTGCATCCGCAAAACCGCTGCGGCGGCAAATGGTTACGACGTGGCTGGGACTATTTCCGGATCCGATACAAGGCGAATCGGGGCGCCCCCATGACGAACTGGAGGCGGTCGGGCATCGGGTTCGGGATCGATGGGCCGATCAGATAGAGGTAGTCGTAATCCCGCGGCCAGTTCTGCACGAACGGCGGTGTGCCCACCGGAGCGCCGCGCTCGGCGATGTATTTGAGAAATTTGACCGGCAGGAATCCGCCTTCGGGGATATGAAGCCTTTGCCAGGCCGCACGCGGCGTAACCGGCTGCTTGCCCGGCGCCGTGAACAGGTGCGGCACGAAAGCATCGGCATAGTGCACGGCCAACGTTGGCACGTTGAACACCGGATAGTCGCGCAGGTCGGCGGGCGGATCGTCGCCTTCGCCGGTCTGCGCCGTCAGCACAACCGCGCCTTTCGGCAGGAGCTCGAACGATTTCCTCGCTGCTGCAAAATCATCGCGATAGGAAAGCCAGACGCTCGTCACGTCGCCGACGTTGACGATGACGATAGCCGCAGCAAGCGCGATTGCGGCGCGCCGCCAGACGATGTCAGGAAACGACACGGAAACGAACGCAGGCATAATGAGTGCCAGCGCAACCACGATCCGCATATCGACGAAAGCGGTGTCGAACAACCTGAAGGGCATCGCGAAATAAAGCGCAGAAAACCCTACCAGGAGCCACATCGCTGATTGCTCGAACCGCAAGGCGCCCCGGCGCGCCAGTGCAACGATCAGGCAGGCCAGTGCGAGCATGCCGATTTCCGACACGAGCATGCTGTATCCGCTGAGAATGTGCAGGATCCAGGTCGCCTTGTTACCGAACGCCCATACATTTCCGGAGCCGCCGACACTGCCGTTCGCGGCAATCATCAAGACGGCGAGCAACACCGACGGAATCGCAAGAGCAGAAAAGCGTGCGAACGTTTCTCTAAGGGACGGTCGCCGCGACCAGGCTCGCCAGAGCTCGTGCAGGCCGACAGCGAAGCCGTAAATTCCCAGCGCAAACATGTGCGCGGCGAAAAGCGCCGCGATGAACGCCGAGTGCGCAACAAGCCGCACCAGCCATGAACGGTCTTGCAGCCAGATCGCGCAGGCAAACCCCCAAAGTGCACAACCAAGCCCGAACTCAAAGTTCTCGAACCCGAACGCAAACGGCATGCTGTAGAGAAAAATGAGTGCGATGAATCCCGCAACCTGGAAGCGTCCCTTGACGGCGCGTTCGAGCGCCATCGCACCGGTCACGATCAGAATCTGGCTCAGCAGATAGAAAAGCCGATTTGCCAGCTCGACGCCGATGTGGCGACCAATCCCGGGCACGATGAGATCCATCGCGAGGTTCGGAACGAGCGACCAGGTGACCTGATAGTAGGGATGCGCCTGTGCCGTGCCGTCGCGCGCAAGCACGAACATGCGTGCGAGATGGTTGTTGTAGTCCACCATCGCCGGCGGAAGGCTCGACCAAAGAATCGGCATCACCGCCGCCGCAAACAGCAGCGCAAAAATGACAACGGTGCCGTTAAGTCGCGCGCGGGATTGGCTCGCGCTGGAGGCGGTGACGGCAGGCTGGCTCATGTAACACCGTCCACTGCACCCGGTGACTTCGGCGGCATCATCGTTGGGCGGCTTTAACAACGCCTTTCCGTCCACCCGGGAGCCGACCGGAAGATTTCGACACGCGCCATGCGGCTGAAAGCTCTTTTTATTCAAAAGGTTACGTCAGCTGCTCCGCCGTCAAGCGCTTTAAGCCTTTTGCAATTCGGCACCCGTAGCGTGCCCGGATCACTCAGAGCGCGGGAATGTCGGAGCAGATCATTCGCCGAACCGAACCGATCGTGGATCTTCGGACCGCGATGCCGTGGCTTGTCGCCGCGGGCGTCTACGTTCTGGTGATCGCAGTTGCACCACAGCTGCTGGGCGACCCCGACACCTACTCACATCTTGCCCTCGGCCGCTGGATCCTCGATCACGGCACAGTGCCAATGGTCGACCCGTTTTCCGCCAACTTCCGCGGAACGCATTGGCTTGCCTTTGAGTGGCTCTCCGAAGTTGTGTTCGCGCTTGCTTACGCCGCCGCCGGCTGGGTCGGCATGGTGGCGGTCGCTTCGGCTGCCGCCGCAACCGCATTCGGTTTGCTGACACGCTTCCTGCTGCGCGAGTTGCGGCCGACCGCCGCGCTGTTCGGGGTCTTTGTCGCTTTGCCTCTAACGGCTCCGCATATTTTGGCGCGGCCGCACATCCTCGCACTTCCATTGCTCGTCGCATGGGTCGCGGCATTGATCCGCTCTGTCGATACCCGCACGGCTCCGTCGTGGCTCCTGCTGCCGCTCATGACACTGTGGGCGAACCTGCACGGCAGTTTCACCTTCGGCCTCGTCATGGTCGGCGCCGCGGGCGCCGAAGCGCTGTTCCGGGCCAAGCCCGTCGATCGAATGAATATTGTCCGTCAGTGGGGTTCGTTCGGCGTGCTCGCTTTGGCCGCGGCCTGCCTCAATCCATACGGTCCCGAGATGATCCTAGTGACGTTCCGCACCGTGGCGCTCGGATCGGCGCTCGCAACGATCACCGAATGGCGGCCGCAGGACTTCAGCCATATCGGCAGCTTTGAAATCATTTTGCTGGGCGGGATGGGCCTGGCGCTTTATCGCGGCGTCAAGCTGCCGCCCTTCAGAATTCTCATGCTGCTCGGCGTGCTGCACTTGAGCCTGTCGCATGTCCGCCACGCGGATCTGCTGGGAATGCTGGCGCCGATATTCCTGGCGCGGCCGCTGGCAAAGCAGTTCACGGATCTCTCCGCGGGACGCGCCGCGGCGGCGCTGCGGCCCGGCGCCCTGATCCCGGCCGCGCTCGTGTCGGTGATGCTTTGCATCACTGTGCTGTCGGCATTTCGGAGCGATGTAGCTCCGCCGGAAAAAATTACGCCGGCCAACGCGATACATGCGCTTGGCAGCACGAAGCACGGCCCAATTCTCAACGACTATAATTTCGGCGGCTATCTCGACTTCGTCGGCATCGCACCTTTTATCGACGGCCGCTCGGAGCTCTACGGCGAAGCCTATATGCTTCGCTACGACCGCGCCGTGAATTTGCAGAATGTTCCGGACTTCGAGAAGTTGCTCGACGAATACCGTATCAGCGCGACCTTGCTCGCACCTTCGACGCCCGCAGTGGCCCTACTCGATCGCTCGTCTGGGTGGCAACGTTTGTACGCTGACGCTGTCGCGGTCGTGCATACTCGGCGCACTGAGCCCCCGACTCGAAAAAAATAATCACAACGGACGGCGGTCGACGCAGCCACCGCTTTGGTGTTCAATCGCACCGACCCGCAGCTGCTCCCGGAGAGCGAGCCGCGAATAGGGGGAGGTCACCATGGCTCTTGAAGCATTGATCGTTCTCGTCATCGTCGGTGCAATCGCCGGCTGGCTTGCCGGGCAGATCGTCAAAGGGATGGGTTTTGGGCTGATCGGCAACATCGTTGTCGGCATCGTCGGCGCCTTCATCGGCACCTGGTTGCTGGGTTTTCTTGGCATTTCAATCGGCGGCGGCATCATCGCTTCCATCATAAATGCAACGATCGGCGCGGTGGTTTTGCTGTTCATCATTGGCCTCATTAAACGGGCCTAAAACCCACGTCGCAGCTCATCGGTCGAAATCGGTCCCGGGCGGGCCAACTCGGCCCGGTCGGGTTGATGTTGCGTTGCAATAAGTGCTGGGCCAAGCTACTTCAGGCCTTCGATGCACGACAAAAACCAACGCGATAAGCCCTGGATTTTCCGCACCTATGCCGGTCATTCGTCGGCGGCGGATTCCAACGCGCTGTACCGGAAAAATCTGGCGAAAGGTCAGACCGGCCTGTCGGTCGCCTTCGATCTACCAACCCAGACCGGTTACGACTCCGACCACGTGCTCGCCAAAGGCGAGGTCGGCAAGGTCGGCGTGCCGATCTGCCACCTCGGCGATATGCGCGCGCTGTTCGACGGCATCCCACTCGACACGATGAACACCTCGATGACCATCAATGCCACCGCGGCGTGGCTGATGGCGCTTTACATCGCGGTTGCCGATGAGCAAAGCGCGCCGCGCGCAAGCCTGCAAGGCACGCTGCAAAACGACATCATCAAGGAATATCTGTCGCGCGGCACCTACGTCTTCCCGCCGGCGCCGTCGATGCGGTTGATCAAGGACGTGATCCTGTTCACGACCAGGGAAATTCCGAAATGGAATCCGATTAACGTCTGCTCGTACCACCTGCAGGAAGCCGGTGCGACACCGGTGCAGGAACTGGCATTTGCGCTCGCCACCGCGATTGCCGTGCTCGACACCGTGAAAGCCTCGGGCGAGGTACCAACGGACAAGTTCGGTGAAGTCGTCGGGCGCATTTCGTTCTTCGTCAACGCGGGCCTGCGCTTTATCACCGAACTCTGCAAGATGCGCGCCTTCACCGAGTTGTGGGACGAAATCACGCGCGAGCGCTACGGCATCATCGACGCCAAGCAACGGCTGTTCCGTTACGGCGTCCAGGTGAACTCGCTCGGGTTGACCGAGCCGCAGCCGGAAAACAACGTTGCACGCATCCTGATCGAAATGCTTGCGGTGACCCTGTCTAAAAGCGCACGCGCGCGTGCAGTCCAGCTGCCGGCCTGGAACGAAGCGCTTGGGCTGCCGCGTCCATGGGACCAACAGTGGTCGCTGCGGATGCAGCAGATTCTCGCCTACGAGACCGACCTGCTCGACTACGGCGACATCTTCGACGGCTCCGGCGAAATCACGCGCAAGGTCGAGGAACTGAAACAGCAGGCACGCGAGGAGCTCAAGCGGATCGCGGAGATGGGCGGCGCAGTGGCCGCCGTCGATACCGGCTACATGAAACAGCAGCTTGTCGAAGCGAACACGGCGCGGCTCGAAGCCATCGAGCGCGGCGATCAGGTTGTCGTGGGCGTGAATAAATATCTTGAAAGCGAGCCATCGCCACTGGCCGCAGCAGCGGACGCCATTCTCACCGTATCCGAGGAAGCCGAGCGCGGACAGATCGAGCGGCTAAAGGCTTGGCGCGAAGCGCGTGACAATGCTGCGGTCGTCGCTGCGCTGAAGGACCTCAAACGCGCCGCCGCCGGCGGCAGCAACATCATGCCGGCCTCGATCGCATGCGCAAAAGCGGGGGTCACAACGGGCGAGTGGGGATGGACGCTGCGCGAGGCCTTCGGCGAATATCGCGCGCCGACCGGCGTTGGCCGCGCGATGCGCAACGACGTCACCGGTCTCGACGATATCCGCGCCGATGTCGACCGCGTTTCCCGCAAGCTCGGTCGCCGGCTCACATTCCTCGTCGGCAAACCGGGGCTGGACGGCCATTCCAACGGCGCCGAACAGATCGCAGTGCGGGCGCGCGATGCCGGCATGCAGGTCGTTTATGAAGGCATCCGGCTGACGCCGGAGGAAATCGTCGAGGCCGCGCGCAAGCAAAAGGCGCATGTTGTCGGGCTTTCCGTGTTGTCCGGGAGCCATCTGCCGCTGGTCGAAGATGTGGTCGGCCGCATGAAAGAGGCCGGCCTCGACGTGCCCGTGATCGTCGGCGGCATCATCCCGCCCGAAGACGCCGCGGAGCTGGAAAAAGCCGGCGTAGCAGCGGTCTATACACCGAAAGACTTCGAACTGAACCGTATCATGTCTGACGTGGTGCGGATCGTCGAACGCGCCAAGCGCGCCAGCAACGTCTGATCAGACTGAACTGCACTCCGCCAGCGCCTGCGCAAGCTTCCGCGGACTCACTGGTTTCACAAAATAGAAATTCATCCCTGCATCACGCGCGGCTGCTTCGTCACCGCTTTCACCGCGGCCGGAGATCCCGATGATCGGCGTGAGGCCGGCCCGTCCCGGCAGCGCGCGGATGCGGCGTGCCGCTTCAATACCGCTCAGACCGGTGAGCATGACGTCCATCAACACGAGGTCGTAGCCGCCACGTTCGACCGCCGCCACGACGGCCTCGCCATTCTCGGCAAAATCAACCTTGTGTCCCAGTTCGCCAAGAATCGTGTGCATCACCACGCGGCCATAGGGATTATCTTCCGCGCAAAGGATCGACAGCGGCCGAACCGGCACCGGCGTGCGGCCCTGTCGTCGTGCCGTTGCGGGTGCGTCAATCGGCTCAACAAGCACGCTTAAACGGAACGCGGACCCGCTGCCTTTCTTGCTGGTGACGCTTAGGTCGCCACCCATCGCCTGTGCAAGACGCTTGACCAGCGAAAGCCCCAGCCCCGCACCGCCGTAAAGTTTCGAAATCTTGACGCTGGCCTGCGCGAACGGACGGAACAGATGCTTGAGCTCGCCGGCGCTGATGCCGATTCCGTCATCCGTAAAACTGAAGACCAGGCGCACGCGGCCTTGCTTGGTCTGTTCAGCTGTTGCCGCGAACGTCACGTTTCCCTGGTGTGTGAATTTTACGGCATTGTCTGCCAAGTTCTCCAGCGCTGCCCGCAAACGCAGGCCATCGCCCGACGCCATGGCCGGCAGAGTGTCGGCGATTTTGACGCTGGTCTTGAGATCCTTGTTGTGGGCGCGCGCCGTCAGCGCCGCGCCGACCGCCTCGGCAAGGGCACGGGGTGCAAAAGGTTCTTTGCGAAGAACGAGGCCACGGGCCTTTGCCTTTGCCGCGTCGACAATGACGGTGGTCAGGGCCGAAAGGTGGTCGGCGCCGCTTTTGATCGCGCTTGCCCACTCGCGCTCGCGCGTGCCGAGATCCGACGACACCAATAATTCGGCGAGCGCCACGATCCCGGTCAATGGCGTGCGGATATCGTGTGCAATACCGGCAAGCGCGGCCTCGATCGCTTGCGCTGACGGCGCCTTTACCGCGGGCGACCTGGGCGTGCGGCGTGAACGGCGCCGGCGCGGCGCTTTTTTCCGGACCTTTGGCATGAGTCCCTTACCCGAGACCCAACATTGACATGGAAGACCGGCTCAATCGAGCCCGGTCAGGCGCCGAATATCGGAGAGCGTTACTCCGCGCGCGCGAAGCTCGCGCAGGCCGGTGGATTGCGTCGATTTCGACAGTTTGTCGCCACTCTCATCGAGAACAAGCCGATGATGATGGTAACGCGGCGCGCCCAGACCGAGCAGCGCCTGGAGCAAGCGATGGACCGCGGTTGCGTGAAACAGGTCGCGGCCGCGAACCACGTCGGTCACGCCTTGCGCAGCATCGTCGACGACGACCGCGAGGTGATAGCTGGTGGGGGTCTCTTTGCGCGCCAGAATCACGTCGCCCCACAGCGAAGGATCAGCCGCGACCGTGCCGGTCTCGCCGCCCGGTCCGGCACCAGTCTCGAGCCAAGTCATCGTGCCGGCGCGCAGCATCGCCGCGCGCATGTCGAGCCGCAACGCATATGGCTCGCCGGCTTCAATGCTCCGGTTTCGTTCGGCGACGCTCATGTTTTTCGCATGTCCCGGATAGAGCGGCACGCCGTCGGGATCGCGCGGCCAGGGTCCCTGTGCCTCACGGTCGGTCACGAGGCGCGCAATCTCGGCGCGGCTCTCGAAACTCGGGTAGATCAGACCCATGACCTCAAGCTGCGCGAGCGCGCGACGGTAGCTGTCCCAGTGCTCGGATTGCCGGCGGATTGGGGATTCCCAATGCAAGCCGAGCCACGCCAGATCATCGTAGATCGCCGTTTCGTATTGCGGCCGGCAGCGCGCGGTGTCGATATCCTCGATGCGCAACAGCAGCCGGCCATTATTCGCTCGCGCAAGGTCGGCATTGAGCAACGCCGACAATGCATGGCCGAGATGCAAATAGCCGTTCGGCGACGGCGCAAATCGGAAAACGGGTGGCATGGCTTTTCTATCTACCGTCTTACTTGCTAGACGGATAGCGCATGACTCATTTCCTCCATACCGAGGACGATCTTCAGGCCGGCCTCGCACAGCTTGTTACCGTCGATCCGCGGCTCAAACCGGTCGCCGAAAAAGCAGGCGCCTTCAACCTGCGCCGGCGCGAGCCGGGATTCCCCGGCCTGTGCGCGATCGTCTGCGGGCAGCAGCTTTCGACCGCAAGCGCCGCCGCAATCCGTGCCCGGCTCTTCGCCGCGTTCGATCCATTTCACCATGACACTGTGCGGCGCGCGCGCGCCGACAAGCTCAGGCGGCTTGGGCTGTCCGCTCCGAAGATCAAATCGATCCGTGAAATCGGCAAAGCAGTCGCCAGAGGCCGGATCGATCTTACGGCCGTCGGCAACATGGATGCCGACGTAGCGCACGCCGCGCTCACCGCCCTGCACGGCGTCGGACCCTGGACGGCGGACATCTATCTTCTGTTTTGCCTCGGTCACGCAGATGCGTTTCCGTCGGGCGATCTTGCCGTGCAGGAATCCGCGCGCCTTGCCCTCGGCCTGCGCAGACGTCCGGACGCCAAGGCACTTGCGAAGATCGCCGAGGCCTGGCGGCCGTGGCGCGGCGTGGCTGCACATCTGCTTTGGGCCTATTATCATGTTGTGAAGAAACGCGACGTGGTACCTGTTCAGCCGAAAGCAGCGGTCGGCCGAAAAACACTGAGAAGGAAGAAGAATGGCTGAACTCGATGGGCCGCGCCTTGAGCCGCGCTCGGGACGTGCGCGCCAACTTGTGGTTTTCCTCCATGGCTACGGCGCCGACGGCAACGACCTCATCGAGATCGGGCGTGCCTGGCAGGGCCTGCTGCCTGACGCCGCGTTCGCGTCACCGCACGCGCCGCGTCCGTGCGGGCAGGCACCCACGGGACGCGAATGGTTTCCGCTGACATCCCGCAATCCGGACGAGCGCTGGACCGGGGTCAATGAGGCCGCGCCAATTCTCGACCGATTCCTCGACGCCGAGCTGAGCCGGCGCAATCTTCCGCCGTCGGCGCTGGCGCTCGTCGGTTTCAGCCAGGGCACCATGATGTCGCTCCATGTCGGCCTGCGCCGCCCGGTCGCGCCAGCGGGAATCGTGGGCTACTCCGGGATGCTCGTGATGCCGGAAAACGTCGACGTCGGGTCATTCGCTACGGAGATCCGCAGCAAGCCGCCGGTGCTCCTGATCCATGGCGACGCCGACCAGCTCATTCCGGTGGAGGCGCTGTTCCACGCCGCCCAAAGCCTCGCCGCGCTGGGAATTCCGGCGCAGTGGCACATTTCATCCGGGGTGGGCCACGGCATCGACCAGGAGGGCTTGCGCCAGGGCGGCGAATTTCTGGCCAAGTGCTTCGCCGCAGGCAAATAGCCGCCCTGCGGGTAACCCCCCGTCCCCGCTTCACAATCCTGTCACGCTGCCCTATTACTAGCCCATCAGCTGCGTGGCGGCAGCCTCAAGGAGGTCGAGGAGCGTCGCTTGAACGTTCACGTTTCGGCTAGCGGTTTCCCGGCTCTGGTGCTCAACGCGGATTTTCGGCCGCTGAGCTATTACCCGCTTTCGCTGTGGTCCTGGCAGGACGCGATCAAGGCAGTCTTTCTCGAACGCGTGAATATCGTCGCCAATTACGATCGCGCGGTGCACAGCCCGTCTTTCGAGATGAAGCTGCCGAGCGTGGTTTCGCTCAAGACCTTCGTGAAACCGTCGACCCACCCGGCCTTCACCCGGTTCAACGTCTTCCTGCGCGACCGCTTCTCGTGCCAATACTGCGGCGAGCGCGACGACCTCACCTTCGATCACCTGCTGCCGCGCTCGCGTGGCGGCCACACGACCTGGGACAACGTCGTTGCGGCCTGCTCGCCGTGCAATCTGCGCAAAGGCAACCTCACGCCGAACGAAGCGAGGATGTGGCCATCGCAAATGCCGTTCCAACCGACGGTGCACCACCTGCACCGCAACGGTCGGCT
>Ga0134124_10003741_pt1 | contig 12227 bp, 27 predicted proteins | sample KB304_FD_96880 | JGI IMG/M metagenome (GOLD analysis project Ga0134124, IMG submission 96880) | Terrestrial soil microbial communities without Nitrogen fertilizer from Kellogg Biological Station, Michigan, USA - KB3-0-4 | ecosystem: Environmental > Terrestrial > Soil > Unclassified ... | reverse complement strand
CATGCCTTTGATATAGCGAGGCGACCGGATTCCATTTGAGGTATTCCAAACGGACTTCGATATCTCGCCGGTCAGCTTCGGCAAGGGTGTCTTTCAAGATCGATGAGCCCAAACCCTTTCCACGATAAGCAGAAAGCACGTAGAACTCCCCAAACTGCAAGTGGGTTCTCTGCCAATTAGCCGATACCGTGCCGATCGCGACGTCACCGAGAAGAATGATCTGCCAGGGCTTTTCGCTCCATCGAATCTGATGCATCTTGAGCTGCAGCTCCTCATTCCACCCCCATTTGGCAGTGATATGCGGACCCATCGCGTCACGCTTAGCCTCGAAAGCGAATTCGAAGTCATCCTCGCGGACCGGTCGGAGCGATGTGATCATGCCGCCTAACGTCCCCGTTCAGCGGCTCTGCGCTGCACCTGCGGCGCAGAGCCGCTGAGCCCCTCGCCAGTGAGACAGTCGGGCGCGTGCACTTTATCGTGACCCGACCGCTGCAATGGGTTATTAGACGGCACGCGCCCAGGACAAACCGAGAGGAAGAGACGCAGGTCCGTACACAAAGTGCAGCACCCTCCGTGGCTTACTACTAGTGGACTTAGCTGATGCATGGAGCAGAAGAGGCTTCATAGCTATTACACCACCCCGCCCTACCACGCACTCTACCTCGCCTGCTTCAGTGCGCAACGCAGACTGCACCTCATCGCCAAGACGACCGTGCCTATGGGAACCGGGAACGACCCTAAGTGGCCCATTGTCTGGGTCGCTGTTGTCAAGGTGCAGTCGGACAGCGAGCAAGTTGTCCAGAACAGTGGCAGGCGGTTGAACGAACAAACCGCCTTCCTTGATGCTCCAGCCCCTTAGCTCTTGGTGCTCCACTCTTTCCGCCACAGGTATGGCCAAGTCCTGATGGATCGGAACCGACCAGTTCACTACATCGGACTTATCGAAGTAGGTGCACTGAAAGGCTACGCAGCCATTTAGGGGTGTAATCAATGCTGGAGCGCTCTTCAATTGGAGCGCAACGCGCTCGCACCATCCCGCGGCGAGTAGGTTGCGGGAGCCAGCGCCGCGCACATCGAGGGCCGACAATTGACCTTCGATAGCGAGGCAGTCAGCTTCAGAGATCACGGCCGGTGCAACGGCGAAACCATCAGCTGCGAGGCTTGAAGCAACGTTCATGGAATCGTGCCGGCTAACGTCCCGCATCAGCGACGGCGCGCCGGACCTTCGGCGCATAGTCGCTGATGCTGATGTTGGCGGGACAGTGGGGCGCGTGCACTTTATCTATCTCGCCGATCGCTGCATGCGGTTGTTAGGCGACGAACGGGCTACAGCACAATGTGCTTCTTGCTCTCGATTGCTTTCCATGTTCGAGCAATGTTCCTGACTTCTGTCGAGGCTGAACAACGAGACTGCGGACCCTTGAGATCTTGAGCATGCAGTTCGTCTGCGTGCGGCGCAAGCACACCCTGCTCTAGCCAGAACGGCTTGGCGCTGATCAGGGAACATAGACGGACGAAGACCCGTCCCGCGGATTACCGCCACCCGTTGCCCTTTCAACCCAGCACTTTATCGTTAACTGGTTTTCGACCTGAGATCGCCAACCTTTGCCCTGCAGACTGGCGAGAGCGTGCTGCGCCGGGCGGCTGTACGGTGAAGACAGGTTGCAAAGCACCAGTCGCCGCACTGTGCACAACCTGGTTTTGGCACGCAGTGCTCACCTTCTAAGCACTACGTGCGAGACACGTCGCCTAACGTCCCCGTTCAGCGGCGGCGCGCCGCACCTGCGGCGCAGAGCCGCTGACCTCAACGCCTGCGAGACAGTCGGGCGCGTGCACTTTATCGTGACACGACCGCTGCAACGGGTTGTTAGACGGCATCATGAGCACCCTTCCTATTGCTGGCGGTTCTCACTATCGAGCCACGCAACGCAGCGTTCCCGTAAAGCGGGATCGTCTGTCACTACCACTACCCTATCAAGCTTGGCGCGAAGGTCATCGGGCGGCCTAGCCCAATTTAGAGCGAAGTGGAGCACTTCTTCTAGAGGCTGGTCCGTGTGTGAGGTGGTCATGAGTGTAAAGGGTAGCTCGGGACCTAGCTCCGGCAGGACTGCGGCATAGTCGAAGGTCTCTTCGATGACTTCGCAATCAGCACCCCAGGCGCAGATGTAGCTCGCCCCGCTTTCTACTAGTGAGCGAGCCCGCTTTACGCCAGGGTCTTTGAGCGTTCCGCCATTGCAGATCAGAAGGACGACCTCTGGCTCGCCAGATGCGGGAGCGACCAGGCGCTCAGGAATCTCGGGCGTGAGCATGACCTCAACTCTTCGACCTGTCGGTTTATGCACCACGCTGAGATGCCGTCTAACGTCCCCGTTCAGCGGCGGCGCGCCGCACCTGCGGCGCACTGCCGCTGAGCCCGCTGCCAGCACGCCGGTCGGGCGCGTGCACTTTATCGTGACCCGACCGCTGCAACGGGTTGTTAGGCGACTCGGCCAGACTATGTTCTGCACACGGCTTCAATGTTGTTCCCATCGGGGTCCAGCACAAAGGCAGCGTAGTAGCTTTCTGCGTATCGCGGCCTGAGGCCAGGAGGACCATTGCACACCCCGCCTGCATTCAAAGCCGCTTTATGAAATGCGTCAACTGCCTCACGAGTTGACGCGACAAATGCGACGTGCAGCTTTTCAATGGGAGTCGTGCCGTTGCGAATCCAGAATATTGGGTCGGGAAGCACCCCATAGCCCAGGACCTCATGGCCTTGAGGGTGACGATTGTGAATTACGAGCTTTAGCCCAAGAGGAGCGAGAGCCGAGTCGTAGAAGCCCCGGCTGCGTGCGAGATCGCGCACGGGCACGTCGATGTGGTGGATCACGCTACGAGCACACCGCAGAGTTGCCTAACGTCCCCGTTCAGCGGCGGCGCGCCGCACCTGCGGCGCATAGCCGCTGAACCCAACGCCGGCGCACCAGTTGGGCGCGTGCACTTTATCGTGACCCGACCGCTGCAACGGGTTGTTAGACGGCGGTGGCCTGATCGAAAGCGATTTCTCGAGTGAGGTTCGCATGACTGCCTCTACTCGTTCCTGGCGGAATCGACAGCTAGCCACCATGTGTGCAGCTGGTCACCAATTCTGACAACGACAGCGAAAGCGTCCTTTTGGGCAGAAAGCGGAAACTCGAAATTCGTCGCCCCGATATCAGAAGGGAGAGCGCGAAGCCCTGGAATAGTCGACCCGTCAGCCTTCAGCAGCCATACCTGGGTTGGAGTGGCCTGGGGCTTCTCTGAAACGACCGGCTTAGGAGTGAATGCGATATTCACACGGCACGCGTTGAGGCGGCATGCCCAATAAACGCGATTCTTAACTTCTCCAACTGAGCCCAGAAGCCTAGCGTCGCCTGCGCCCTCTTCGTTGGCAGGGTACACATGCCCACTCACACACATCAATGCTAGGAAGATAGTGAGCCCGGAGCGTGCTGATCGATGCATATAGCCTCCAGATGAAGCCGCCGTCTAACGTCCCCGTTCAGCGGCGGCGCGCCGCACCTGCGGCGCAGAGCCGCTGAACCCAACGCCGGCACAACAGTCGGGCGCGTGTACTTTATCGTCACCCGACCGCTGCAACGGGTTGTTAGACGGCGTCACGCTCTTCACTTACGACTTTTTGGCGGGGTCAGAAATGCCACCGGATGTAGGTACCCAGATTTCCCTACTTCGCCTAGCACCCACTTTACATCCTTGTAGGGCGCTGCCTGTGCAGCCTTAACTCCAACTTCAGTATCGAGCGGCAGCTTTAGCGTATCTCGCAAATGGGAGATTGCCTCGGTACAGAGAACCTTGACCTTCTTGATAGTGCAATGCTTCCCGTCGGTCTGGACTTCGATGTAAACCTTAGTCGGAAGTTGAGTATCCATTGCGAAAGCGCTGGTTCGAACGAGGACTGACGCCATCGCCACCATCAACAACGAGAAGCTTGCACTACGTTTCATGACGCCGTCTAACGTCCCCGTTCAGCGGCGGCGCGCCGCGCCTGCGGCGCACAGACGCTGAACCCAATGCCTGCAAGGCAGTCGGGCGCGTGCACTTTATCGTGACCCGACCGCTGCAACGGGTTGTTAGGCGGCACGGTCAGTGCACTCTCATTGACTTCGCTATGGCGTCCATTAGCTGTTGCGGAGTCGTGGCGCTCTCATGAGCGAGGTATGCGATCCGCATCTTCCTCCCCTTTGCCGCGAATATCGAGGCAGAGGCCATAATGGACTCCCCCTGAAGTATCGTCGGAGGACACACCCACCGATACTCCGTCAGCTTTGCGGACCAGGATATCTGTTCCTTCCGCGCAGATTCGCAACTGGTCATGAACCCCATGTCGCCTGGGACGTCATCGTCAGCTTCACACCAAGAGGTTTCGGGGGTGCACAGCTGTACGATCAGCGAAGCACTAAATCCTTGGTACCTTGGGCCGATGCCATAAACGGTGCCCGCTATGGGAGAGTCCGCAAAAAAGGAACTTGGCATCGTGAACTCGAATGGCCGGAGTCGCACTTGCTCTGCGAAAGCGCTCGAGATGCTGGCGACCAGAGCAACGAGTACGACGGTTATCTTTTGCATTGAGGCAGTGCCGCCTAACGTCCCCGTTCAGCGGCCGACCGCGTGCGTTCTAGCACGCGGGCGCTGGTGACTTGATCAAGCAACGCGCACCCTCGCCCGCGGCCAAGCACTTTATCGTTCACGGACCGCTGCAACGGGTTGTTAGGCGACAGGTGCATGGTTGGGTCAACTAGCATTGTCTTTTGTCCCGCTCGCGCGACCCCAACATTTAGTGCACACAGGAGCCACCGATAGATCGCTCATCACGTCCTCCGTGATAGAGGAGATGTCCAATATGGTGTAAGCATCTACGCACTCGCAACAAATCACTATCGGCTCCGAGATTCCATCACTAGCCAAGTCCGCCGCTCCGGCTTTGTAATCTGAGAGCGCTGACTTTGCTTCGACCTGTACGCGGATATGAGGACAACATAAGGGGCCGCCGGTTTGGCGACCGTGCTCTTGACAGAGAGTTGCACCCATATAGTTCCTGACTTGGCCTCATTCCAAATAGGCGACAACGTGCGCTCTTAGAAGCGAAGCCACAGACCGATCTCAGTCGCCTAACGTCCCCGTTCAGCGGCGGCGCGCCGCACCTGCGGCGCAGAGCCGCTGAACCCTACACCTGCAAGACAGTCGGGCGCGTGCACTTTATCGTGACCCGACCGCTGCAACGGGTTGTTAGGCGGCACGGCGATTCAACGACTCTTAGTTGCCACAAATGTCCCCAACCGTTCGCCACCGAGCATTCCCTCGGTGCCGAAAGTACCCTCGGCGCCGTGGTCCTTAAGAGCTCCGCGCATGGTCCAGTCGTTGTCGCATATGGGAGCATTGAGAAGCAACCACAGGTTGCGGCCCTCAATGAGGTAAGCCGGGTAAGGACCGGGCGTCCCCGCCCCCGCTCCGGACCAATGGTTTAGCGGCGGCGACTCAATGGAGGTAGCGAGAACCTCGGCTCTTCTCCAGCCATCGCCATTACATGTCTGAGCGGCTTGATCCGTCAGCCGCAATGTCAGGTCGCCAATGTCTTGTCTATGAGTGCCGACGACGTGAAACGTCCAAGCGCCGCCTTCTCTCCATGCCGCTGGAGTTTCGAGTGCCGCCAGGCGCTGATACTGTGTCAATGGCGCAGCGCAGCCAGCTAGCACGAAGCCTATGAGGCACACTATGCGCATAATGGGAGTGCCGCCTAACGTCCCTGTTCAGCGACCGCCCGCGTGCGTTCTAGCACGCGGGCGCTCAGCGCTGAGAAGGGCAGCAGGCTCGGTCGCCCGCGGCCGAGCACTTTATGGTTCACGGATCGCTGCAACAGGTTGTTAGGCGGCACTTTGCACCACCAGTGCGGCTGCTAAACCAACAAACAAGCAAACCTCCGCGGCACGCTGCGCTGCGCCCCTGACCGAGTGTCCCAACGGCAGAGAAATTAAGGGTATGGCAATTGCGACCACAACAGTAGGAACCAGGAAAGCAGAATGATTGCGAGAGAGAACCCATAGGCACGCGACTCCGCCGTAGTATTCGACGCCCCCTGCGAGATTGTGTATGCCCTGTGACCACGAACCGTTCAGAGGCGAACCTGGGTCGCATGGAAAGATCGCACCGCCAAGGTACCCAACCGCGATCACCGCCGCTAGAGCAGCAGATTCGGGGTTGTGTTGCCGTTCCATGAACCATACAAGCAACAGCGCTACACCGACAGGAAAGAATACGCCCCAAGAGACCTGCCATTGAACTACGGAACCACGCTCTCCAAGTTCACTAATGGTGTGAATACGATTGCTGTAACCAGGCTTCCTTCGCCCGAACCAGTAGATGCCGGCAGCTAGATAGAGTCCTGCGATCAGAGTAAGCCACACGATTCAGTGCCGCCTAACGTCCCCGTTCAGCGGCCGGCCGCGTGCGTTCTAGCACGCGGGCGCTCGTGACTTGATCAAGCAACGGGAGTCCTCGCCCGCGGTCGAGCACTTTATCGTTCACGGACCGCTGCAACGGGTTGTTAGGCGGCACGGGGCCCTCGTAGGGGGTGCTGAAATTCCAATATTTTGTGCGACTGACCCGACACATACCATTCTGCCATCTGGATTAGGTAGCCCAAATTCACTTGGGCATCTTCCAAAATGTCTATCATTTCCTGCCCCAAGGCAGTTCGGTGTGTCGTCGGAAGGTTGTTCTTTCCAGCAAGTTTGATCTCCACTGCCTTTTTCGAGGCACTCGACAGCAATGCGTCGATGGCATCCGCCCAATACAGAATTCCGTGCAAGGCTTGGTTGTCGTTTGCGTTCATCAGGTCGACGACTTCGAAATGTATGTGTCGAACAGCCTGAGTAGGGAAACCCATGATGGGGGCATCTGTACAAATGTTGTTTCGCAGCATGTCTATGTTGCTCTCAACTGTCTGTAGCTTCTGACGAGCAAGATCTAGAACGTCGCCAACCAAGAACCGTAGCCGCCCCCTCTTCAACCTGCGGCGTACGCTATCGGTAAAGATCACTAGAACAAAAGCACAAAAGGCGCCCACAAATGCCGCGACACTTCCGTTGTCTAGGATGTTCCAGAATGACGTTGAATCTGGCGGTGACATGAGTGCCGCCTAACGGCCCTGTTCAGCGACCGCCCGCGTGCGTTCCAGCACGCGGGCGCGCAGCGCTGAGGTGGGCAAATGGCTCGGCCGCCCGCGGCCGAGCACTTTATGGTTCACGGATCGCTGCAACAGGTTGTTAGACGGCGAGTGAGACTCTTCACTCCTATTGCTCAGGCCGCTAATCGGGCAACCTTCAGCAGCGATACCTGCAATGCGTGACTGACGCGGGACTAGCCTATCGAAACGACGCATATCGCACGACCTGAAGCACTGAGTGAGCACGATTCTTATAGGGCTAGTCCCAAGTGACAAGTGTGCCAGCTATTCCTGCTGCCACTATCAAGATAACGATCGTCACTCCGCCAGTCACCGTGCCAGTGAGATATGTAGCACCAGCAAAGACTATTAGAAGGATGGCTAGCGTCCAAAGTGCGCCACGGGCACGTCCGCGTGTAAAGAAGGTCTTTCTTAGGCCAGGCATGGACGGTGCTTTCTCGAAACTAGCGAGGCAGTGATCATCGCCGTCTAACGTCCCCGTTCAGCGGCGGCGCGCCGCACCTGCGGCGCACAGCCGCTGAACCCAACGCCAGCACTCCAGTCGGGCGCGTGCACTTTATCGTGACCCGACCGCTGCAACGGGTTGTTAGGCGACACACTACGCATCTTGATCTAGTAACTCACTTGCCCGACCGACATCGCCAGAGAAGATGGCGATACAGATTGTGTAGACCCACTGCGCGTCCTTGTCTAGTGGCAACGCGCTAGCTTCCTGAGAGATCAGAAGTGCGGTTTCAAGGGAGCGCTGATAGGAAGTTGCCATGCTGGCAGGGAGAGCAGGACCGTGCCCTTCACGATGAGCCAGTTCGATGTGAGCGGCCAGCCACAACGGTTCGTAGTTTCCGCGATACGCTGCTAGTTGGGCTAGACGGACAAGGTGCGGAACGGCAGCGTAGCTAGCCGAGTAGATGTCGCCCTGGTGGCACAGAGCGCTCCACAGCGAGAACCACGTGGAGTCTTGCTCGTGACCGCCTCTGAGGTCAGTTTCTGCTCGAAGCAAGAGCTCTGGAATGTCGGAGGCCGAGCCGTACGCATGACCTAAATCTTTCCACTGAGCTTCCATTCTTCAGGCCATGCGAGACATGTCTGTGTCGCCTAACGTCCCCGTTCAGCGGCGGCGCGCCGCACTTGCGGCGCATAGCCGCTGAACTCAACGCCAGCACAACAGTCGGGCGCGTGCACTTTATCGTGACCCGACCGCTGCAACGGGTTGTTAGGCGGCATGAGCGATGCTCTCACTTTTCTGTACCTCGATACTCCCCGACAGTCATTCTCGAATGAACGAGCCCCGCCGCTTGAAGGTCCTCGATAAGCGCGGCGACCGATTTGTAAGAGGCTCCCTTCTCAGCATGAAACCTTACCTGCGCACTTGAACTGAGATTTAGAACCCTCTGCAGATACGTTGTGACTTCGGAGCAACTTACGTTCACTTCACCGACCCAGCACGTCTTGCCATCTGCAGCCATCTTGATGAGCACAGTATTCGAGGGAGGGGCATAACTTCTCGAGTGCGAGTACCACCCGACAGCGACCAACACGACACCACACGCCAATAGACCGATTCCTGCGAGACGTCCCATGCCGCCTAACGTCCCCGTTCAGCGGCGGGCCACCGCCGCTGAAGCGCACAACGTCCAACCTTCAAACCAGCAAGACAGTCGGGCGCGTGCACTTTATCGTGACCCGACCGCTGCAAAGGGTTGTTAGGCGGCATGAGGGCTCCTGCTCCGGAACAAACGTTCAAGCAAAACGTGACTCAGTGGAATCATGAGTAGCAAGCCAGTGCTCCCCATTCTTAGTACTTGGGTGAATTCGTTTGCGGGCAAGATCATGGATCGCTTTAGATGGACTGCCACGGCACCCGCCACCGATATCAAGACTCCTGTTACGCACAGCCACCACCACGCCTTGTGAACACGTTGCAAACCCGAAACGCCGTCGATGCAGAAGCCAAGACTCACACGCAATGCGGCGATTAACGCGGCACCCATAGTGAAGACCAGCAATGACACAGCAGGTGATGTAAAGAGCAGAGCAAACGCGCCCGGCAGCAGCGTAATGAAGAGAAGACCAGTGGGTGCAATCAAGGCTATCGCCTCAATCAGAAGGAGAATCTTGCTAACACGTGTGGGCATGCCGCCTAACGTCCCCGTTCAGCGGCGGCGCGCCGCACCTGCGGCGCATAGCCGCTGACCCTGACACCTGCAAGACAGTCGGGCGCGTGCACTTTATCGTGACCCGACCGCTGCAACGGGTTGTTAGGCGGCATGGCAGTTTGCTACCACTTTTGACGCTAATTTCTAGCAGCGGCATTTCTCGCTCACGGTCTAACGTCGCCGTGAGGCTCGCTTTGAGTCGAACCCCCATGACCCTGCTAGAAGTGAACCTTGGTGGCAAGGGATCATTTGCTCTCCAAGAGCTGGCGACGTGAACACCCATGCAGCGGAGCACTCGCATGTAGTTTATGGAGGCGAATTCGGTAGACGTATGTTCCATCAAATAGGCACAAAGGTCGCGACCTGCGTCGTTATCTCCACGCTTGCACGTCTTGGTCCCGAAGACGAGGCTTTCCGGGTCCGAGGGATCAGGTCTCAGCGCCCAGTCGGTCGTGAATGCAACTGACCGCGGCACTGGCCCGGCAGCGTTCGCGTAGTCAAGCAATGCTTCGCAAAGCGTGTCCGGCTCGGCTCTCTGACTGGCACACGCAGCCAGCGCAGACGCTAAGACCATGGGTACCACTGGTTTCATGCCGCCTAACGTCCCCGTTCAGCGGCGGCGCGCCGCACCTGCGGCGCATAGCCGCTGAACCTAACGCCAGCACAACAGTCGGGCGCGTGCACTTTATCGTGAACCGACCGCTGCAACGGGTTGTTAGGCGACCAAGTTTCCACAGTCATAGCACTTCTTGGAGTTCTTCATTCGAAGTAGTCTTCCACATTCTCGGCATGGCGGCCCGTGGTCACTTAGCCGGTGGCGCTCGATACAGCCTACATCCGACGCATCCAGGCCAGTTAGCTCCTTGTGCTTGGCAAGCACTGGCCATTCATAGCCTCTCTCGACGGCAGCCTCGACACTGGCGCCGGTTCTCTCGCGACACGTTTGGACGTGACGAGTCATGAGGTGCAAAAGCGGCTCAATCTGAACCCACTCAGCGTCGCTGAACATGGGGACTTCCTTCTTGCAACGCCAGCAGTAGTGCATCGATGGCATGCGTTCAGCACTTCTTCGTGTCTATGAGCGCGGCGCAGCGGTCGCCTAACGTCCCCGTTCAGCGGCGGCGCGCCGCACCTGCGGCGCAGAGCCGCTGAACGCAACACCTGCGAGACAGTCGGGCGCGTGCACTTTATCGTGACCCGACCGCTGCAACGGATTGTTAGGCGGCACAGAGCACCCCTCTTCTCCCAGGCGCGTTGCCACGTCAATGGAGGACGATATCTTCTTCAAACGCCCCACCCTTACGTCCAAGCGATTCAGACCGCGAGTACATCACTGCGACCGTCGCTATGTAGAACGTGCCCCAAAGTACCGATGTGACTACAACCACGGATGCGAAGCCTCGGAACTTCAGTTTCCACCGCTTTAGGGCATACAGCGCAATGCAAAGCGGAAGCAACGGAGCTGCGACTGCTCCGAGTCTATCCGGGAGGGACATACCTAGGCCGAAGTCTTCAATCGAAGCACCGCGCCACACATCAATCGTCTGGTACATACCAACGCAGAGACCAAGTAGAGAAAGAATCAGCGAACACCAGAGAGCGACGCGGGCCATAGGTGACATGTCAGTGCCGCCTAACGTCCCCGTTCAGCGGCGGCGCGCCGCTCCTGCGGCGCAGAGCCGATGAACTCAACGCCGCCATTACAGTCGGGCGCGTGCACTTTATCGTGACCCGACCGCTGCAACGGGTTGTTAGGCGACACGGCGCTACCTAGATTCTTCATTAGGTAATGTAGTCGACAGCCTGGCCTTCCAAGACATGACCAAAAACCCGATAGCCATATGCTGACACCTCGCCCGGCACATGAATCTTGGTGAGCTCGCGATGCACTACGTCCCGCTGTGTCGGATTTTCAATGCGAATGTCGAGCCACTCTATAGTTTCATACCCGCCGATACGAAGATGGTAGAACCAATCTCCTTCCCAGTCGCTGACGTGCAGGCTTTTAAGGTCTTTCGTGCGCCATTTCGGACTCTGGGAGCCGAGTTCACACATAGCTAGCCGAAGCTCATCCCACTTCGTGTCGTTCATGACGGGCGCGTATCCGGCCTCGCGAAACATAGTGTCGCCTAACGTCCCCGTTCAGCGGCGGCGCGCCGCACCCGCGGCGCAGAGCCGCTGGCCCCAACGCCAGTAAGCCAATTGGGCGCGTGCACTTTATCGTGACCCGACCGCTGCAACGGGTTGTTAGGCGACTGACTTAGGCTCATGGAGCAAACCTAACAGTTGTAGTGAAGGCAACCAAGCGATTGAAGGGGTTCCAGAACTTGGAAGTCTTAGTAGCCGCCGCTGCAGCTTCACCAAAGCCCATCGCCAGAGGATCCTCTTCGAGCACACGAGCATCTACTACTGCACCGGAAGCATCAACCAACAGGTCGAGCTTCGCCTTTCCGACTTGGCCTCTCGCCGCCGCCTCTTTGGGATAGAACGGTGGCAGGTGAGCTGCACTGATGACCTTGAGCTGCCTTACCTGAACGTAACTGAGTCGCAAGGCACCCCGTTCCTGAGAAGAGAACCCGTTGGGAGGATCAGGGGGAGGAGTCTCCTGCGCTAGGACCGGCGCTATGAGAAACAGTATGGCCGCAGCAATGCCGCAGTGAAGGCGAGAACGGAAGCTGAATTGCATGACATGCCTCCTGCAGCCCGTGCGAAACAGTTGGGTCTGTCGCCTAACGTCCCCGTTCAGCGGCGGCGCGCCGCACCTGCGGCGCAGAGCCATTGAACCCAACGCCAGCAGACCAGTCGGGCGCGTGCACTTTATCGTGACCCGACCGCTGCAACGGGTTGTT
>Ga0134124_10003737_pt1 | contig 12231 bp, 8 predicted proteins | sample KB304_FD_96880 | JGI IMG/M metagenome (GOLD analysis project Ga0134124, IMG submission 96880) | Terrestrial soil microbial communities without Nitrogen fertilizer from Kellogg Biological Station, Michigan, USA - KB3-0-4 | ecosystem: Environmental > Terrestrial > Soil > Unclassified ... | reverse complement strand
TGCTCGCCCAGCAAGGTAAGCTCTCGCTTGACGATGACGTTCGCAAGTATGTGCCCGAAGTCCCGGACTTCGGCGAGCGCATCACAATCAGGCATCTCATCCATCACACCAGCGGGCTGCGCGATCAATGGGCGCTGCTCGACATGGCCGGGTGGCGCGAAGACGATGTCATCACCGAAGGAGACATCCTCGATCTCATCTCGCGGCAGAAGGCATTGAACTTCAAGCCCGGAGAAGAGCACCTCTACTCGAACACCGGCTACACGCTGCTGGCGGTCATCGTCAAGCGCGTAAGCGGACAGTCGCTTCGCGATTTCGCCGACGCCAATATCTTCAAGCCCCTTGGGATGACCCGAACCCATTTTCACGACGATCACAGCATGATCGTCAAGGATCGCACGTCGGCGTACCAGCCGAGAACCGGCGGCGGCTTAAAGATCAGCATTCCGGTGTTCGACACCTATGGCGCGACCAGCCTTTTCACGACTGTTGAAGATATGGCGAAGTGGGACCAGAACTTCGTCGATAAAAAAGTTGGTGGGGACGGAGCGATCGAGCAGATGCTCACGCCCGGCGTGCTGAATAACGGAAAAAAACTTGCCTATGCATTCGGTCTGTCGGTTGGCGAATACAAAGGACTGAAAACGGTAGGGCACGGGGGATCGGATGCGGGTTATCGCGCGGACTTCATACGGTTCCCAGACCAAAACTTTTCGGTCGTGTGTCTTTGCAATCTCAGCACCTCGAATCCGGGTACGCTCACTCGCCGCGTGGCAGACATTTATCTTGCCGACAAACTGACGCAGCCGCCTCCCAGGACAAAACCGGCGGCGCCTCCGGATGCCGGCGCCGTTAAGCTCACCGAGCAGGAACTGGCGAGCAAGGCGGGTATCTACACCGAACGTAAGACCAACACCACAGTGCGACTTGAGATGAAGGACGGCAAGCTGATGGCGGCGATGGGTCCGGGCCTCCCGCTCCTCCCGATGACAAAGGACCGCTTTCAAGTCGCGGGAGCACCGGCTACCGTCAGCTTCGAAGGCGCGGCGAACGGTCATCCCGAACGAATGCTGGTGCTGAACGACGGTGAAAAAGAAGCCCTGGTCTTCGAATACGTCGCGGCTTCAACGCCGCCCAGCGCCGCTTCGTTGGCCGAGTACTCGGGCGTTTACTACAGCGAAGAACTGGACACCCGTTACACGGTGCTGTTGAAAGGTGAGACGCTGGTCGTGCGTCGCAGGAAGTTTGAGGACATGAAGCTCGCGCCAAAGTCGCCGGATGAATTCGTGGTTGCCGACATCGGGAGCATCAAGTTCACGCGCGATTCCGAAAAGCGCGTCGCGGGCTTTGAGATCAATGCCGGACGAATCAGGCATCTGCGATTCTCGAAAGAGTCGCATTAACTCCGAAAAGCGATGAGCTACGCTGCGAATCTCAAGTGTGTCGAGTGCGGACGCGGGCATCGTCCCGGTGAAGCGGAATACGTTTGCTTGAATTGCGGCGGCAACCTCGAAGTGCTTTATGACTACGACCGTGTCCGAGCAAAGTTAAGCAAGGAGAGCCTTGCGAATGATCGAAGCTTGACGATGTGGCGCTATCGCCCGCTCCTGCCGATTGAAGAATCATCAGCCGTGCCACCCGTCACCGTGGGTTGGACGCCAATCTACGATTGCCCAAAGCTTGCCGAGCGCTACGCAGTAAGTCAGTTGTTGATTAAAGACGACGGGAGAAATCCGACCGCTTCGTTCAAAGATCGCCCGAGCGCGCTGGCCGTCGTGAAAGCCCAGGAGGCCGGCGCAACAATCATAACAACCGCTTCTTCGGGCAATGCCGGGAGTGCGCTCGCCGGAATGTGCGCAAGCATCGGCCTGCGATCGGTGATCTTCGTTCCAGCAAGCGCCCCGATAGCAAAGATCGTGCAGCTTCAAATCTACGGCGCGACGGTCGTGATAGTCGAAGGCAGCTACGACGAGGCATTCGACCTGTGCATAGAAGCATCGGTGCGATTCGGCTGGTACCAGCGCAGCACCGGGTACAACCCCTTTACGCGCGAAGGCAAGAAGACGGCGGCGCTCGAGATCGCCGAGCAACTGAACTGGCAGGTACCCGATAAGGTCTTTGTCCCGGTTGGCGACGGCAACATCATCAGCGGGCTCTGGAAAGGGTTCAACGATTTTTACCGCCTGGGTTTCATCGAGAAGCTGCCGCAGTTGATAGCCGTGCAATCAGAAGCCGCGAGTGCCATCGTCGACGCGGTCAACGGCGAGGGCCTCGTCCACGAAGCACCGGCTCACACGATTGCCGACAGCATCAACGTCGGCAGGCCTCGGGACGGAACGATGGCGGTGCGCGCGATTCGCGATTCCGGAGGCCGCGGCGTGAAGGTTGGCGACGAGGAGATCATCGCCGCGATCCCGATGCTTGCGCGCGAAACGGGAGTGTTCGCCGAGCCCGCGGCGGCTGCGGCATATGCTGGTTTCGTAAAAGCGTGCCAGACCGGCGGGATCAAATCCGACGAGCGAGTGTTGTTGATGCTCACAGGCAACGGACTAAAGGACATCGACACCCCCAGACGCGCGGTCAAGGAACCAATGCGGATTCGTCCCGACCTCGAGGAGTTAGTACGGCAATTATCTGAATAGCATCTTTCAATCGAATTGAACATCCGATGATCCTTGAGCGGCAGCGTAAGGGCGGTATAATTGGTGCGCAACGTTAGGGAGGCTATTATGGCTTCACGAGTTCCAGTGTACTCAATGTCTGTTGATGAATATCTCGAGGCAGAGAAGACTGCTTCATTGCGTCATGAGTACGTCGCGGGACAGATCTATGCGATGGCTGGGGCCAGCGACGCACATAACACGATAGCTGGAAACTTCTTCGCAACTTTGAGGTCCGGTGTTCGCGGTGGCCCATGCCGCGTTTTCATGTCAGACATGAAAGTGTGGATCGAGGCGGCCGGCGTGTTCTACTACCCCGATGTCCTCGTAACCTGCGATCCGGAAGACAACGGCGAATACACCAAGACGCGGCCCAGTCTGATTATCGAAGTGACTTCACCGTCCACAACGGTTACCGATCATCGTGAGAAGCTGCTTGCGTATCGAAAGATACCCAGCCTGCGCGAGTACGTCATGATTACGCAACACGAGATGAAGGTCGAAATCTACCGCTTGGATTCTCGCGGCAACTGGTGGCTCGAGACTTACGGCCCGGAGCATTCTTTCAAGCTCGAGTCCGTGGATATGGAGATCGCCGTCAAAGACCTCTACGAAAATGTGGTGCTCAGACCGTGGCCTGCCGGCTTGCCTGAGCCTCCCACTAACCCAGTGTGATTCTCCCGTCGGACCCTGGATGTCCTACCTTCTAAAATCAGCAACGGTCGTCACTTTCGATCCCCCTTCGATTGAGTTAGCCGACTTGCGCATCGCGGGCGGTCGCATCGTCGAGCGCGGCGCGATGCTCGAAGCGCGCGCCGACGATGAAGTGATCGATCTCAGTGACAAATTGATCATGCCCGGGATGGTGTGCGCGCACACTCACCTGTATTCCGCGCTTGCGCGAGGGATGCCCGCGCCGCCGCGAGCTCCGGCAAACTTCAAGGAAATCCTCGAACTGATTTGGTGGCGATTGGATCGCGCGCTTGATGAAGAGACAATCTATTGGAGCGCGATCGCCGGAGCCGTCGACGCGGCCCGCGCGGGAACCACTTGCTTGTTTGATCATCATGCATCGCCATCACACATTAGAGGTTCGCTTCAAATCGTGCGCGAGGCGATTGAAAAGGTCGGCTTGCGAGCCGTCCTCTGCTACGAAGTGACCGATCGTGGCGGCGCCGAGGAACGCGATCGCGGTCTCGATGAGAACCGCGCGTTTCTGGAGTGGACAAGCCGGTCAAGCACGAGTGACGGTCTCCGGCAGTTTCGCGGAATGATTGGAGCGCACGCTTCGTTCACGCTATCGGACGACTCACTCGAACGTTGCGCCGAACTGATGCGGGAGTTCAATGCTGGGCTTCACATTCACGTAGCCGAGGACAAATGCGATGTCGAGGACGCGCGGTCTCGCTACGGCGCCGGCATAGTCGAGCGGCTCAGGAACCACGACGCGCTCAACGCTCGAACGATTCTCGCTCACGGAATACATTTGTCCGGAGAGGAAATCGATCTGGCGAAATCAGCCGGCGTCTGGTTCGCGCACAATCCCCGATCGAACGCCAACAATCAGGTCGGCTATGCTCCGGTTGCGAAATTCGGTTCCCGGCTTGTGCTCGGCACTGACGGGATCGGCGCCGATATGTTTGAAGAGTCGCGCTTCGCTTTCTTCAAGAGCCGCGACTCTCGATCCGGATTTACGGCCGACGATTGGCTGCGAGTCCTGGCGAACAATCAGCGGCTCGCGTCCGAAATGTTTGGCGATGAGTTCGGCGCGCTTGAAGCCGGTGGCACCGCCGATTTGCTCGTGCTCGACTACCAGCCTCCCACCCCTCTGACCTCGCTGAATCTGGCGTGGCATCTTGCATTCGCAATGAATTCCGCCGCGATAGAGAGCGTAATGGTGAATGGGAGGTTCATCATAAAGAACCATCGCGCAATCTTCGATGAACAATATCTTGCCGAGCAGGCTCGCAACGCGACTAAAAAACTCTGGAAGAAACTCGAAACGGTTTGACGCCGTCAACGGCGTTCTGGACGCACCTCAGCTTTTCCTGCATACCCACCTCGTCAAAGGTTGGTCCGTGATGTTTCGGCCTACGTGCTGCGTTGCGCGGATAATAGCTGAGCTCTAGCGAAGGCTGCAGCATCAATAACCCACCTCTCACGAGGTGGGTCTGTAGGAACCCGGACGCGACTCGGGCGTTTGTTGCTTCACCGTTACCCCTTTGCTATTGTTTTTTTCTACACAGGTCGTCGAAATCCCAATTAAGTCGAGACTTTCAGATGGCAAAGCGGAGACCGCCAAAACAAAAAGAGAGCGCTGACAACTCAACGCGCAGGATCGCTTTTGTAGTAGCAATCATCGCTGCCGTAGCCGCTGTCGTCGTGGTAAGCCTGCGAGCGAACCGTGATGATCGTTCGAAAACGAAGCCGAACCAACCTGCGGCGAGCGTGCCGGCTCCGACTGCCGCCCCGCCGCCCGAGCAATCGACGCCTCCGTCTGAACTGGTAACGATGGACGTGGCAAAATCGGTGATGGTGACCGTCGAATTGGACTTCGGCAAGAAGGTCCCTACAATCGCTCAAGCATTGTCCCAGGTCGAGCGACGCTATCAACCCGACGACGGGCAGGGCCGCACTTTTGCCGTGCTCGACGCGTACGGCGAGCCGACGCCTGACGGCAAGCTCCATATGTCGATGCACCTCAGCAGCGAAAAGCCGGGCGGCGGACAACTGATCTTCCAAAAAACCGGCGAGGTGCTCTGGCGCGCCAGGATCAATCCGACCTCGATGCCAATTCAACCGAAGACCCTGACGATAATAGTCGGGGACTTCACAGTCGATGGCTCATCGAAGCCGAAATCCATTTTCGAGGCGACGGTGAAGCCCGGAGATCGGCCTGTCCGCGACATCTGGCCCGACGGTCAGGAGCGAGACATGACCTTCATCTACAGCGCCTGCGGATGTCCGGTTCACGTGCAGACCAAACGCGTCGGAGACCGCACCGCTCGCGTCAAAGACACGCCGGTGATATTCCCGGACGATCCTGAGGCAGTAGCGCTGATCACACAGTTCATGCGCTGGTAACTACCAGCCCCAAGGCTCATGCCACTTTGCCTGTCCCGGACGCACACGCATAAATGGCCCGCAATCGAAGAACAAAGCGAACTCACCCCGCAAAAAAGACGGCTTCTGCGCAGGTTGAGCCGGGTGCTGCTTCCGCCCGTCAGCAACGGCGCGAACGTGCTCGCGAGCAGTCCCGCTTAAAGGGACAGGAGCGCCTCCTGCTCCTGGGCACGCTTGCGATTACCGCGCTGGCCTACCTGAATGCGTTGAACGGAGAATTTGTTTACGACGACCGGCTCCAGGTTCTGAAGAACCCGACGCTTTCTTCGCTGGGCAACATTCCGAAGATGTTCACGCAGGGTGTCTGGCAGTTCCTGAACTCGGGTGACCAAAAAGACGTCGGGCCCTACTACCGTCCCCTGTTCAACATCGCGCTCATCATCAACCATCAACTTTTCGGGCTCGAAGTCTTCGGGTGGCACCTGTTCTCAATCGTCGTTCATCTCGGCGTCGTTTTCCTGGTCTATCATCTGGCACGCCAATGGAAACTCTCGACTGAAGTGTCGCTGGCGGCCGCGTTGCTTTTCGGCGTGCACCCCGTTCACAGCGAGTCGGTGGCGTGGGTGGCTGCGTTGCCCGACCCGCTTGCCGCGATATTCATCCTTTCCTCACTGCTGCTGTACGAGCGCTACCATCACGGGAGATTAAGAAAGCCGGTTGTGCTTGGCGCAAGTATCGCGCTTGCGTTGGCAGCAATGCTGAGCAAGGAAGTAGCAGCAGTGTTCCCTGTATTTCTGGTCGCTCGCGAAATGCTGGAGAGACCCGAAGGAGAAACGCTGAGCGGGGCGATTACGAGAGCCGGAAGGCGCGCGGCCCCGTTCTTCGCGATGATCGTGCTTTATCTCGGTATGCGTTATTACGTACTGGGTTTCCTGCGCCGGGACGAACCCAATTCGCTTGGGATTCCCGCTATTCAGGTGCTGATAACCATTCCGTCGATCCTGCTCAGTTATGCGCGAATGCTATTCGTTCCATTTCCATTGGCGGTGATCTACGGCAACAAGTATGTGTTATCGTCGGACGTACAGTTCTTTGGCGCATTGATCGCAGTTGCGGCCATAATCGCAGGCGCGATCTGGCTCGTTCGTTCCTCGCCGATTGGCCGCCGCGCGCTTGCTTTTCTGATCATATTCCTTTTGCCGGTCCTGAATCTGAAGGCCTTCAGGGCGGAAGAGTCGCTGTTGCACGATCGCTATTTGTATCTGCCGTCGATCGGATTTTGCATTCTGGTGGCGATGTCCTTCGACTGGCTTAGCGTCGGGTTCGCAGAGCGCCGCCGCACAGTGTTCAAGAGCCTCACTGCGACAGTGGGAGTCATTCTGCTTGTGCTTACCTTTTATCAGAATTTCTCCTGGCAAAACGAACTGGCGATGACGAACAACGCCATGAAAGTGACTCCGGAATGGCCGTTCCTGCACAATTACCTCGGGGCATACTACTTCGATCAGCACAAGTATCCGGAAGCAGAACAGGCTTACCTGGATGCTATCGCCATTAACCCGGAATACTACGACGCGTATTCGAACGTCGGCGACGTGTATCGAGAACAGGGAAAGCTGGCGGATGCCGAGCAGGCTTACCTGAAAGCGATCGACTACGGCGCTCCATACGCCGACACTTATTACAACCTCGGCGTTGCTTACATAAATGAGAACAAGCTTACCGAGGCAGAGTCGGCGCTGGTTCGGGCGCTGGAGCTTTCGCCGTCGCACACCAAGGCTCGCTACAATCTCGGGTGGACGTATGATCGCGAACAAAAAGATGCACTCGCGGAACAAGCTTATAGCGAGACGCTGCGATACGACCCGACCTATCCGGAGCCGCGGATAAACCTGGGGGTGTTGCTTACAAGGCTTGGACGTTACGACGAGGCGCTCGAACAGTTGACCGCCGCCCAACGTTATGCCCCGAACCATCCGGTCTTACGCTACGCTCTCGGCGATGCGAAGATGAAAACACAGCGCTACGAAGAAGCTATCGCAGTGTTCAGCGAACTGGCTGCCCGCAACCTTCATCAGAATCTCGTTCACACAAGTCTCGGCTTATGCTACGAGAACATCGGGAAGAAAGAAGAGGCGAAGGCGAGTTTCCAAAAAGCGATCGAACTGGCGCCCCAGGACCCCTACACGAAGACCGCTCGCGAGCACCTGGCGAAATTGCAGAGCGGATAGTACCGTAGACTTTTAAGGCTACGAGAACACAGGAAAGAGGAACCCGATAATGTCACGAATCGTCCGATGTGGCCTGATCCAAGCAACCAGCGATGAACCGGCCGAGAACAGCCTCGAAAAGATAAAGAAGCAAATGGTGGACAAGCACGTGGCGATGATCGACGACGCCGCCGCGAAGGGCGTTCAGATCATTTGTTTGCAGGAGCTTTTCTACGGACCTTATTTTTGCGCCGAGCAGAACCCGCGTTGGTACGACATGGTCGAGCGCATCCCCGACGGGCCGACCACTCGACTGATGTGTGACATAGCTCGCAAGCACCAAATGGCGATGGTGGTCCCGATTTATGAAGAAGAAATGACCGGCGTGTTTTACAACACCGCCGCGGTGATCGACGCCGACGGGTCGTATCTCGGCAAGTATCGCAAGACTCACATACCGCATTGTCTTCCGGGCTTCTGGGAAAAGTTTTATTTCACACCCGGCAATCTGGGCTTCCCGACTTTCGAAACGAAGCACGCTCGGATCGGGGTTTACATTTGTTATGACCGCCACTTTCCCGAAGGCGCGCGCGCGCTTGGGCTCAACGGCGCGGAGATTGTCTTTATTCCGTCGGCGACTACAAAAGGCCACGCGGATTATTTGTGGGAGCTCGAACAGCGCGCGCACGCGGTCGCAAACGGGTACTTCGTTGGAACGATCAATCGCGTTGGGACCGAAGCGCCGTGGAACATCGGTGAGTTTTTCGGTTCGTCCTACTTCTGCAATCCCGACGGTCAGATTCTGATAAAGGGCAGCGAGGACAAGGACGAGTTGATCGTTGCGGATTTGGATCTCGACCAGATCAAGGAAGTGCGAACCCACTGGCAGTTCTACCGCGATCGCCGCCCGGATATGTACGGTCAGCTCTGTGAGCAATAGTACCGAGCGATCTCAACCTCAAACCAGGCCTGTCACCCTCAGTCAGGGTCCGGACCGCGATCGATGGCCCGGAACTCAGAGCGAGGAATTGAGCGTTCCGCCCAACCCCGTAGGGGTGCGATGTTCATAGTTACGGACGCCGACGTGGACTCCTAGCTCCGTTAGGTGCGGCATAGAGTTGCGCTGGAACATTTCACCCCTACGGGGCTGGCAACATATAGAGCTCGCCACTATAAGCATTCTACCCCTACGGGGTTCCAGGGGAATTCTCAGGACACTTCTTCCGGCGAAGAGTCGCCGGCGGTTCCCGACTCAAGTCCGGCTTTTAATCACACCCGTGCGCGTCAGTTCAAAAAAAAAGAGGACCGAGAATGGGTTGCTAACCCCGATTCTCGGTCCTGTTGGTTTAGATCACGACTCGACTACTTTTGCACGATAATGGGCGGAGGAGGATTCGGGCAAGTGCAGACGTTGCCAACCATGTTCTGGTCAGTGATCTGGCATTTCGGAGTGCTCGATCCGCCAAGTTTGATAGTCGCAGTGCCTCTCCTTGCAGAGAAATCAAACTGAATGAGCACAGTTCGACTTCCCTTAAACTCTTCAATCGTACCGATGCAACGGCCGGGGACGGGATTGTGCACCACACCCGTGCTGGCGGCTAACAACACGCCGCTGCAGCAGAAGCGATACTCTCCCGTCTGAATGTTGAACAGCACGACGTTGCCCGGATTAGACTCATCGACCAGGCACCCGCTGAACACGCTGACTGTAAAGCTACAGGACGCAGTGTTGCCTGAAGCATCCGTTGCAGTGCAAGTCACGGTAGTCGTACCCACCGGGAAAACCGAGCCTGACGGAGGAACGCAGACAACGGTCGCACCCGGGCAGTTGTCCGTTACAGTGGGCGGCGGGTAGCTAACCGTCTTGCTGGTTGGAGCGCAGTTCGCTCCCGGGTCCAGCCCTGCCGCGACGAAGATATTAGCCGGACAAGTGATCGTAGGCGGCTGCATATCCTTGACCATCACCACAAAGCTGCAACTAGCGTTCGGAGCCACGCCGTTCGATGCGGTGCAAGTGACGGTAGTCGAGCCTACGTTGAACGTGGCCGGAGATGTAACTACTGCCATCGTATCCGATCTGACGCACACGACCGTGGGAGCCGGTATGCCCGTGGCCGTCACCGTGAAGGACACCGACGCCGAACACACACCCGGCTCAGCATTCACCGTTATCGTCCCCGGACACGTGATCGTCGGCGGCACTCCGATCTGGACCGTCACCTCCGCGAATGAATCGGGACACGGCGGATTCGAGATCGTCCATCTCAGCTTCACCTGTCCGCTTCCACTCACGTGAGTCCACGTCGCGTTTGGCGTCGAAGCATTGGGGTTGAAGGTGCCGGTGAACCCTGGCGTTGCGATGGTCCACATCCCAGTCCCGGAAGTCGGCGTGTTACCGCCAAGCGGCGCCGTCGTGCCTCCCGGAGTGATCGTTTGATTAGGTCCGACGGTTGCCGTTGTCGGCGGCTGCTTGATCGTGACCACGACATCCGCGGTTGCGTTCGCGCAAGGCGCATTCGAGACCGTCCATCTCAACGTGATCGGCCCGGTTCCACCGGTGTGAGTGAACGTCGCCCCCGGCGTCGTAGCGTTCGGGTTGAATGTCCCCGTTCCTCCGCCCACTATCGACCACATGCCCGTTGCGCCTCCCGCCGGAGTGTTGCCTCCAAGCGACGCAGTAGTGCTCAACGCACAAATCGTCTGCGGCCCTCCGGCGGTCGCCGTCGGCTGCTGCTTGACGGTAACCATCACCTCGGCAAACGAAGGAGGACACGGCGCGTTCGCGATCGTCCATCGCACAACGTAGTTCCCCGGCCCGCTGGTCGGAGTGAACGTTGCGTTTCCGGTGTTGGCGTTAGGATTGAACGTCCCCGAACCTCCGCTCTGAACGGTCCAGGTTCCGGTTCCACTCGAAGGAGTGTTGCCTCCAAGACCCGCGGTAGCGCTGCCGTCACAAATCGTCTGCGCCCCGCCCACCGTTGCCGGCGTTGGACCCTGAGTGATCGTGATCGTCACCTCGGCAAACGACGACGGACACGGCGCATTGGCGATCGTCCATCTCAACACGATCGGACCAGCGCCGCTGGTGTGAGTGAACGTCGCGTTGCCCGTGTTGGCGTTTGGATTGAACGTCCCTGCGCCTCCACTCTGCACAGTCCACGTCCCGGTTCCTGAAGTCGGAGTGTTGCCGCCGAGTCCGGCAGTCGTACTCAGAGCGCAGATCGTCTGCGGTCCTCCTACAGTTGCCGGCGTCGGAGACTGAGTGATCGTGATTGTCACTTCGGCAAACGAAGCAGGACACGGCGCATTCGAGATGGTCCATCGAAGCACTATCGGTCCCGTTCCGCTCGTGTGAGTGAACGTTGCGTTTGCCGTCGTCGCGTTCGGATTGAACGTCCCCGCTCCGCCGCTCTGCACCGTCCACATTCCTGTTCCTGAACTCGGAGCGTTACCGCCAAGACCCGCGGTCGTGCTCAAAGCACAGATTGTTTGCGGCCCTCCTACAGTCGCCGGCGTCGGCGGCTGCGTGATCGTGATTGTTACTTCAGCGAAAGAACTCGGACACGGTGAAGCGGCGATCGTCCAGCGCAAGACTATCGGGCCGGCGCCGCTCGTGTGAGTGAACGTTGCGTTGCCGGTGTTGGCGTTCGGACTGAACGTCCCCGCGCCTCCGCTCTGCACCGTCCACGTCCCGGTTCCTGAAGTCGGAGTGTTACCGCCCAGACCCGCCGTAGTACCCAAAGCGCAGATCGTTTGCGGACCTCCTACAGTTGCCGGCGTCGGCGACTGCGTGATTGTGACAACTACGTCGGCAGTAGCATCCGTGCAAGGCGCGTTGGAGACTGTCCACCTCAGAGTGATCGGACCCGTGCCTGTAGCGTGAGTGAACGTGGCTCCGGGTGTCGTAGCGTTGGGATTGAACGTCCCAGTGCCACCGCCCACTACTGTCCAAAGGCCTGTTGCTCCTCCCGCCGGGTTGTTCCCGCCGAGACTCGCTGTAGTACCAAGAGCGCAGATCGTCTGCGGCCCTCCGACTGTAGCCGTCGGCTGCTGCTTCACCGTGATCGTCACTTCGGCGAATGAAGCAGGGCACGGCGGATTAGAGATCGTCCATCTTACGACGATCGTGCCTGGCCCGCTCGTGGGTGTGAACGTGGCGCCCGGTGTCGCCGCGTTAGGATTGAAGGTTCCCGTCGCGCCACCGGTCTGTATCGACCACATTCCCGTTCCCGTCGTCGGAGCGTTGCCGCCAAGCGAGGCAGTAGTACCGCTCTGACAGATCGTCTGCGGACCACCCG
>Ga0134124_10003733_pt1 | contig 12242 bp, 9 predicted proteins | sample KB304_FD_96880 | JGI IMG/M metagenome (GOLD analysis project Ga0134124, IMG submission 96880) | Terrestrial soil microbial communities without Nitrogen fertilizer from Kellogg Biological Station, Michigan, USA - KB3-0-4 | ecosystem: Environmental > Terrestrial > Soil > Unclassified ... | reverse complement strand
CTGGGCGAATGGCTGTGCACCACGGCCATCACGTCGGGTCGGGCCCGGTAGATTTCGGCATGGATGAAGCGTTCCAGGTAGGGACGCTCGCTGGTTTCAGACACGGCGTTGCCATCGTAGTCGTAGCAGGCGATATCCTGGCGTCGGACCATGCCGGGTGCGCGGTTGCACGACAGCAGGAACACGCCGGGTGCGCTGTCGTGGCGCACGCTGGCGTGACCCAGGCCGTCGACGACGCCCTGGTCGTAAAGGATGCGGTTGGCATACACGAGCCGGTCAACCAAGTCGGGAGCGGGGGACTGGATGGGCATGCTGGGTTATCTCCTAAAGTGGGCTTTCTACCCGTTCGGCAGTGTCATGGGGGTACGCTGGCTGGTAACCGTGCGAGTTGCACATCTGCATTCTGCAATCAAAGAATGCATCCGTTGTTTCGCATCGCGATCAGGTGCTGTGCAAGGCGGTGGCGCCGGATGCGGACCCTGGAGAAACGATCTCTGCCGCTTTGCAAAGTGAGCTGGCCAAGCACGAGCGCGTGGCCGCGCGGCTGGGGGGGGGCTGCACGGCCTGCGAGTAGTGGCAATGAGCAGCGAGCTGGCCCGCCTGCGCAATGGCGGCGACCAGGCGTTCCTTCTGGGCCCGCTAATCGTGCTTGGTGACCTACTCCACCCCCTGAATAACGATCCATGTCACATGGCGCAAATGCCATTTTCTACATCGCAACTCGGTATTGATGCTACCTCCCAAAAATATCCATTACCTTTTTCCACGCAGCGGATCGCGCCCGATTCAGCTAGACCCGCGAGCATCGGTTCAAGTTCGGCAAGAGGCAGATCGAATACGGTTGCCAGTTCGACCGGTGCCGCACTCTTGCATGTTCGAATGAAACTGAGCACGCTGTCCGGGGTCACTTCCGGCGCCTGTCCTCGGAGCAATCCGCCGCTCAAGGTGTCGATGACTGCCTGCATGGCGGAGAAACTCTGGTAGCCGCGCAACATGATTTCACGTTCACCATATCGAAACACGAAGGTGGGAAAACCGCGCGCACTGTAGCGACGCGTCATCTCCAGGTCGTCCCGGAATGCCGCCTCAGCAGATCCATCGTTGAGGTGACCAATGAACGCGCCGATGTCGAGACCTACATCGCTGGCCAGTTCAATGAGCACTTCTTGCCGACCCGTTTCCCTCGCCTCGGCGGCGGAAGCTTCACGCATGCGCCGCAAGTAGCGAGCAGCCAAATCTGGTTTCGTCAGTTCGGCAGCCTTGAAGGCGATGTTCTGCGGGTAAGTTGAGACGGTCTCCGCGGTGAACAACCGAAAGCCTTCTATCCGAACCGGCATGCCATGGCGTTGCGAGGCTTCCAGCCAGTGGCGAGCAATCTGAACATTGGAAATCTCGGGATCGCCACCGATGTCGTTGGCACGGTCGTAGAAGGCGCGGATATCCTCCACCAGGCCGCCCATCACGTAGCGGATGTTTAGGGAGTCGCCGTACCAAGCCTTCAACTTGCGCAGTACCGGTTCACTGCCCCAGCACCAAGTGCACACCGGGTCTGTGAAGGCCAGAATTTCCAATCTTGATGGGTCTTGCATGTGTATCTCCTCAATTGGGTCGCGTTACTTCATGAGTCGTTGAACAGCCATCACCAAGGCTCCGAGAGCACCGACCCAGGCAACGCCAGAGAAGAAGTCCAGGCAGGCCAGCAAAGTGGCCTGCTGGCTCAGCTGCTGCGCAAGTTGGGCGATGGCTTGCGGCATAGTCTGCAGGCCGCTGCTTGTTGCCAATGACTCGGAGATCTTTTGGGTGAGGTAGGCATACGAAATGTCAGCGCCATTGATACGGTTGCTGAGAGCCGCATAGTGTTCCGTCGTGCGCCACTGCAAAACAATTGTCGCCAAGGTAATGCCCAGGGCCATCCCGAGTTGCCCCACCATGTTCTTGAGTTGATTGGCATTGGACAGCACGTTTTCGTTGTGCTGAACGTCACGGAAGGTCAGCATGGCGGTCGTTCCCATTACCAGCATCAGGAACAGACCGTTGGCGGCGAGCGCAGGCAAGATGTCCGACCAGAGGTTGGCATTGCCATTGAGGCTCGAAAGTCGCCAGCCAAAACCAATCAGGGCGACAAAGCCGACCACGAAGAATTTTTTTGCGCCCGGCCATTTGGGGATCATCCAGGCCATCAGGAGCCACACCGCCAGCGCCGACAGGAGTCCCAAGGTCTGGAATTCACCAACGATCTGCCAAGGAAAGCCCAAGGTTCGCTGCATAAGAACAGGCAACATGTAGTTGTTAGCCCCCAGCAGCACATAGCAGATGGTGAAAAGTATGACGCCCGTGATGTAGCGGGGCTGCTTTAGCGCCTTCAAATCCAGCGACGCACGCTCGTGACGATGCATCCCTCGGAACCAGTAGTAGAGCGCGAATGCCGCGACCGCCAGGCCCACTGCTAGCAATGTCGCACCGCTGAAGACGTCGTACTGCGATCGTTGCAGTACGTAGAGCAGGAGAAAACTGCCACTTGCCAGTAGCATGAAGAGTATTGGGTGAGCCTGGGTCCGAAGCTGTTTCGGGGCGAGGTCCAGCGGCAGCGATACAGTCGCTAATATTCCTGTCACCACAGCTACGGCTCCCAGAACACCGAAGATTGCATTCCAGGCGTCGTTTGCCACGGTCAGCGAGGCGATTCCTGGACCGAAGGCGATACCACAGGCCAAGCCGCTGGCGAGAAATTTGATCCCTACGAAACGCTTCGGGCTTGGCGGAATCAGGTTGACGATGACTCGCCCGGAAGTCAGAAAAGCGGCGCCGCCCAGCCCCATGACCACGCGTCCAATCAGGAATTGCTGAAACGATTCGCTCGCCCCGCAAATTCCGCTGCCGAGCACGAAAATAACGAGGGAATACTGGACAAAACGTCGCCATCCCAGGCGCTCCACCAGCCATCGCTGCTTGGATATCGTGATGATGGCCACTCCGGCATAGCAGGCAGTCGCCAAGCTATATTCTTCGGGACTCGCGCCTATCTGACCCATGATCGGGCCAGCGGCAAAAGCCACCATCCCCGCCTGCAGGAATTCAAGGGCCGGCAACAGGAAGATCGTCAGCAGGAGACTCAGGCGAGGCTGGGGGAAGGCCGGCTTCATGACTTCGTTTTCTTGACCTTCGCAGGCTTTGCGGCGAGGTTTGCCAGGATGATCTGCCTGATGACTTTCTCGGCACCGGTTTGTTCGCCCTCGAACACCTGGGTCTCATAGGCCTGTGGGCCCACTAGTGAGGCCAACGCCAAGGGTTGACCCTGACGTTCACGGGTATCCACTTCCACCTTCATCGACAGGCCCAGTCGCAGCGGATGGGACGCCAACTGGTTCGCATCCATGGCAATCCGCACCGGAACCCGCTGCACGACCTTGATCCAGTTACCGGTAGCGTTTTGGGCGGGGAAAAGGGAAAAGGCGCTGCCAGTGCCGGCATCCAGTCCTACTACCTTTCCGACATACTCGACAGAACGGCCATAAACATCCGCGGTAAGCCTGACGGGTTGTCCGATGCGGATGTCACGCAGCTGGGATTCCTTGAAATTGGCGGTAACCCACAGATGATCGAGGGAAACGATGGACATCAGGGCAATCCCGGGACTCACGCGTTGTCCGACCTGGACATTGCGCTTGGTCACCATGCCACCCACCGGCGCTCGCAGTTCGGTTCGAGCACTGGCGACGTAGGCATCGCGCACTTGCGTGGCGGCCATAACCACGTCCGGATGAGCCTCCGCCGAGATGCTATCTACCAAAGCATAGTTGCCGGCAAACTGCTGTTCGGCGGCGGCCAGCGCTGCCTGCGCTGACCGGACAGCCTCTTCGGCATGGCGGAAATCCTCGTTGGAAACGGCGCCGGTTTTCACCAACGGAACCCGTCGCTCCAGGTCGGACTGGGCCCTGGAAAAATCGATTCGCCGCAAGTCGAGATTGGCCTGCATCTGGGACGCTGAAGAAAACTGCCCGCGCACTTGACGTACGGTCTTGGCCAATTGCGCTTCGGCGCGTTCAAGCCCCATACGGGCATCAACCGGGTTGAGCGTCAGCAGCACCTTGCCCGCCGGGACGTCATCGGTGTTGTCGGCATTGATCGCTGTCACCGTGCCGCTACCCTGAGGCGTGACCTGAACGACATTGCCATCCACGTAGGCGTCTTCAGTGCTTTCCCGATACTGAGCCGACAACGCCCAGTAGCCTCCATAGCCCAAGCAGCCTGCCAGGAGAACGCCATACGCAATCAGCGTTGGGATGGTGTGGCGTCTGCCTTCGGCGACCGGGACATCGGCGGATTGAGTTGGGTGAGCGGCAGGCCGCTGGGTCTGACTCATGGCTTCTTTCAAGACAAGGAAAAGCGAAGGGGGCTGCTCGCGGCTAGGTTCCAAGGACACCGCCGCCGAGGGCGCGGATCAGGTTCGCGTCCAGTTGCAGGGCTCGGGCGTTCAGGTCGATGAGCAGCTTTTTCTGGATGTGGACCTGAGATTCAGCAATCAAGACCTGCAAATAGTTTCCGAGGCCGGCGCGGTAGCGCTGCATCGACAATTCATACGCGATTTGCGCTGTCTGAACGGCCAGCACCTGCTGATCGCGTTGCTCGACAAGCCACTGAATTGAGGTAAGTTGGTTAACCACGTCATGCAGGGCATCGACCAAAGTCTGGTTGTATTGCTCGACGGCGGCATCGTAGTCGGCATGGCGAGCGCCCAGATTGCCGCGTAGCCGTCCGCCATCGAATATCGGAAGGCTCACCGCCGGCCCCATGCCAGTGACCTGACTCCCGGCCTTCAGGAATTGGCTCAATCCCAGGCTTTGAAAGCCGACAAAGGCCAGGAGGCTGATATTGGGATAGAACTGGGCTTTCGCCACATCGATGTCCCGGCCGGCCGCTTCAACGCGCCAGCGTTGCGCGACCACGTCGGGACGGCGGCCGATCAGATCGGCCGGCACGCTTGATGGCAGCTCAACCACTTGTTCGTGAGTGAGCCCGGGGCGAGCAAGCGCAAATCCTCGATCGGGCCCCTTGCCCAGTAGTGCAGCTAACTGGTTGCGGGTTATGGCAATGGCCTCGTGCCACGCTGCTAGCTGCTGCCTACCCGAAGGGAGCGCGCTCTCAGCCTGCTTCAATTCCACGTCAGAGTCGATGCCGGCGGTTACCCGCTGCCGCGTCAAGCCGAGCAAATCTTCCCGCTGTTTCAAGACGAGTTCGGCGAGGTCCAGCTGCTCATAAGCCTGCGCCAACCGGAAGTAGGTTTGAACCACGCCAAACGTCAGGATCAGGTTGGCAGCCCTGGCATCCACTTCGCTGGCATGCATTCGGTCGAGCGCTGCGTCGACCGCAGCTTGGTTCTTGCCCCAAAAATCAAATTCGTAACTGAAGTTCAGGGTGGTCTCGTTGAATGAGTTCCAGGTGCCAGCCAACGGCTTGGGAACCGTACTGTTCGCACTGAACCGTTGCCGCGTATCGTTTAGCTTGCCGGATACTTGGGGGCTCCGGGCGGCATCGGCAATACCGGCCAGGGCAGTTGCTTGACGCATCCGCGCTTCGGCAATTCGAAGTGAAGGGCTGTCCTTAAGCGCTTCGGTGACGAGCTGACTTAGTTGGGGATCGCCATAGCGCTCCCACCAGTTGGAAACGGGCCAGCTGGCTGGCGAGATGGCGCTCTTTTTCAGGCTTTCCGCAGATTCGATCTGATTTCCGTCAATCAAATGGAAACGCGGCAGCCCGGATCCATCGAAGCTGGCACAGCCGACTACGAGGAAGGTTGCGGCAAACGCTGCTCCCCAGGCGAGATGCGCCTCTTTGGCGGGAATCGATCTCTTCATGCGTGTGTGTCCTTGTGGCGTGTTGCTCTTGACCGAAAACGAGGTCATTGAAACCAGTCACCAGGGTTTGTCGAGTGATCAAGCAATGCTGACGCCAAGTGCCGGGAAAACATCGGTGAACAGCAAAGTGATCAGCTGCTGGCCAGCCGGGGTGGACCAGTCCTGCGCGATTTCCGCCATGAGCGTGTTGGTAGCGGTGAGCACAACGCCCGCGTCGTGCATCCGTTGACGTGAGAACTCTTCGGAAAGAGTGCTGGGCGATCCAGATGCATCCATGACTGCCTGAACAGAGAAGCCTTCAAGGGCAGCGTCAATTGCCGGGAAGATAAGGCAAACGTCAGTAGTTACACCAGCCATGACCAGGTTCTTGCGTCCAGTGGCGAGCACCGCTTTGTGAAAGTCGGGATATGCCCAGGCGTTGACGACGCCGGGACGCTTGACCCGTGCTCCGTGCGCTTCAGGCAAGATCTCTGCGATTTCCGGAAGGATCGGGCCTGGGGCTCGCTCTTCCTGGCTGGACGTGATCACAACAGGCATATTGAGTATCTTTGCCATCTTGGCCAGTGCAATCGACTGCTTGGCAGCGAGTTCTCTATCAATGTTCTTGATAAGTTGCATCGTGCCGACTTGGTGATCAATCAGCAGCAAGGCGGTGTTGTCTGCATTCAATTTTGCGTTGCTCATTTCTTTCTCCTTACAGAACAAACGGGGTGAGATACCCCCGGTTGAAGGCTGACTTCCAGCCGATTGGTTAAAAAGATCCGAATTCGCCACGTTGGTAGGCGGCAATACGTGCATTGAGAGCCTCGGCAGAGGCCATTGCCATAGACCCTTGCCAATGCACCGGTTGGCGCAACGGCACGCCGGAAAACACGACGGCCTTGGCAGGTCCGTGCTTTGCCGTTAGCGTGACTTCGCGTGCAGTGGCCTGCGCCGAAAAGACCGGCAGCCTCAGCTCGTTGGCATCAAAGGACTGGCCATCTATCTCCAGCGCACCGAAAATCGGCATGATGAAGGAACAGTGACTGGCCAAGATGGGAACTGACAGATTGGCACCGTCTTCCAGCGAGATATCGACGAGGCTTACATCAGTGGGCGGACGAAGAGGAGAACGACGATTGCCAAAGCTACCCAGCGGCACCCGGACTTTTGCACCCGGCAAGTGCACGAGCGGGACGTCCTGCGGTTCAATGCTCAATGCAAACGGTTCGGCCCCCTGCCGATCAACGGCGAGATTGACGAAGATTTGCAACAGGTGCGCGGTACTTCCGAGCACCGCCGGGTTCTCTTCATGGACCACACCACGCCCTGCAGCGGTCCAATGCAGGCCGCCTGGCTCGATCAGCGTCCTGTTGCCCTGCGAATCGCGATTGGCAATGCCGGTCTCCGAGTCGAGGAACAGGTAGGTCACCGCAGAGAATCCCGCGTGCGGATGCGGTGGGAACGTGGGCGCGCTCATCCAGGCATGGTCGATGCCTATAAAGGGATCGAGCTGCGCGAGATCGGAGCCATGCAGGCGGTACGCGCGGAATTGGCTCCCCCGATTTGCGCGTTGCATGCGGGCGATGGGGGTCATGACAATCTGTCCTTCGTCGCTCAGGCCGCTTCGGCCACGATCAGCGCCGGATAGTCGATGTATCCCTGGGCGGTCGGCGGTGCGAAGAAGGTGTTGCGGTCTGGCTCATTGAGCGCGGCGCCGAGGCGGAAGCGCTCTGGCAGGTCGGGGTTCGCGAGGAAGGCGCTGCCGAAGACCGTGGCGTCGGCCTTGCCCTCGGCCAGCAGGCGTTCGGCGCTGTCCTGGGTCAGTCCACCGCCGATCAGGTAGGCGCCGTCGAAGCGCGGGCGCAGCAGTGCGTGGTAGTCGAACTTCGCGCCGAAGAGCGCCACATGCAGATAGGCCAGACCCTTGCCGCGCAGTTGGTCGACGAGATAAGCATAGGTTTCCTGCGGCGCGGCGTCGGTGATGCTGTTGTAGTTCATCTCCGGCGAAATCTTGATGCCGACCCGGTCGGCACCGGCCTGCGCCACCATCGCGGCCAGGACCTCCAGCACAAAACGGGCGCGGTTCTCGACCGAGCCGCCGTACTGGTCCTTGCGCTGGTTGCTGCCCGACGAGAGGAACTGCTCGGGCAGGTAGCCGGAGGCCGCATGCAGCTCCACCCCGTCGAAGCCCGCGTCGATGGCGCGGCGGGTGGCTTGGGCGTAGTCGTCGATGACGCCGGCAATCCCGGCCTCGCTTAGCTCGCGGGGCGTGACGAAGTCGACTTGGCCGGCAGGGGTCCACGCCTGGCCCTCCGGCTTGATGGCCGAAGGTGCCACGGGCGTTGCGCCATGGAGCAGCGAGGGATGCGAGACCCGGCCGCAATGCATCAGCTGCATGAATATGCGGCCGCCGCGGGCGTGCACGGCCTCGGTCACCTTCATCCAGGCCGCGACCTGAGCCTCGGTTTCGATGCCAGGGGTGTGCACATAGCCCTTGCCCATGGCGGACGGGAACACGCCTTCGGTGATGATGAGACCGGCACTGGCACGCTGGGCGTAATAGGTGACCGTCAGGTCGCTGGGCACGCCGTCGTTGTCGGCGCGCGAGCGGGTCATCGGCGCCATGACGAGACGGTTCGCCGCCATGTGGCGGCCAATACGAACGGGGGTGTGCAGTCGACTCATAGTGGATTCCTCGGGGTGTGATGCGATGGACGTATTCTTTATTAATCCGTAGACAAGATAAATACGGTAAACTGGCATTCATTGATCCAAAAATGGCGCAATACAGATGGAACTGCTGAACGACATGGCGCTGTTTGTCGAGGTTGCCCATGCGCGGAGCTTTCGTCGTGCGTCCGATGCCACGGGGGTGCCGAACTCGACGCTGTCCCGGCGCATCAGCGCCCTGGAGAAGGCCATCGGCCTGCGGCTGCTGCATCGCACGACGCGCAAGGTCGAGCTGACCGAGGCCGGGCAGCTCTACTACGAGCGGTGCCGGCGCATCGTCGAGGAAGCTCGAATCGCCCATGAGCAGCTTGGGGAAATGCTGGCGCAGCCCAGCGGTGTGTTGCGCGCGTCGCTGCCGGTCGACTTCGCCACCATCTACATGGCGCGATTGATCGCGGAATTCGCGCGTCGTTACCCGGGCATCACCTTTGATTTCGATCTCACCCCCCGGCGTGTGGACCTGGTCACCGAACCCTTCGACGTGGCCATCCGCATGGGTGAGCTCTCGGACTCGAACCTCATCGCCCGTCTGCTGGCCCGCCTGCCGGTGCAGGCCTACGCCTCGCCGCGTTACCTGGAGCTGTCAGGTGAGCCAACGCATCCCACTGACTTGGCGCAGCACGAGTGCCTGGGCTTTCCGAAAGCCGGCAAGTGGGCACTGCATCGAGACGCTGAGACTGTGCAGGTCGATGTCGGGGGACGCTTTCAGGTCAACAGCGTCGGCATGTTGCGGCGATTGGCGACGTTGGACCTAGGCGTGATACTGCTGCCTGAGGAAGTGGCCGCCGAGGACTTGGAGGCCGGGCGCCTGCGCCGCATATTGCCTCAGTGGCAGGCCAATCCGACGCCGGTCTTTGCCCTAACCGAAACACGTTTGCTACCGGCGAAGACGCAGCGCTTCATCGAGTTTTTGCAGGAGTACTTAAACCAGCAAGTCGGAGGGCGCACGTAAGAGCTCGAATCCGATCCAAGATCACCGCAGCTCGGTTCGACTCGAGCGCCGGTCGCTTGGTGCGCCGGCAGATAAGTTCGAAGTGGCCACCTATAGGAACGCTGCGGACGTCTGCTTCTGGCCCGAGACTCCGGCGGCTGGCGGAAACTGAATGACGGCGACCGCTGCAAATGCGGTCATCCGCCACCGTTGCCTGAAGGACCGAGAAGGGTCGGGTGCGGGTTTTGACGCACCGACGGCAAAGGGCCGCTGTCAGTAGTATTTCGAAGGGACATTCACAGGTTGGGCGCCGCAGTGGCAGTCATTCGACTGTCACGCTCTTTGCAAGATTGCGCGGTTTGTGGTGTGCACATCACATCGCTGCGCGATATGAGTGCACCCCCAAACCGAAAACCTGGCGGCTTCGCCCCGCGGCATAACATGCCGCGCGAAGTCGGTCACTCCACAGTGACCGACTTCGCCAGGTTTCTCGGTTTGTCCACATCCGTGCCGCGGGCGCACGCGGTGTGATACGCCAGCAGCTGCAGCGGCACGACGTGCAGCAGCGGGCTCAAGGGCCCGTAGTGTTCCGGCATGCGGATCACGTGGATGCCCTCCTCGCTTTCGATCCGCGAGTCGGCATCGGCCAGCACGTACAGCACGCCGCCGCGCGCACGCACTTCCTGCATGTTGCTCTTGAGTTTTTCCAGCAGGACATCATTGGGCGCCACGGTCACCACCGGCATTTCACTGGTGACGAGCGCCAGCGGCCCGTGCTTGAGTTCGCCGGCCGCATAGGCTTCGGCGTGGATGTAGGTGATCTCCTTGAGCTTGAGCGCGCCTTCGAGCGCGATCGGGTAGTGCAGGCCGCGGCCCAGGAACAGCGCGTTTTCCTTGCCGGCGAAATCCTCCGACCAGCTGATGATCTGCGGCTCCAGCGCCAGCACCGCCGTCAGCGCCGTCGGCAAATGGCGCATCGCCTTCAAGTGGGCCGCCTCCTGCGACTCGGTCAGGCGGCCCTTGGCCTGCGCCAGCGCCAGCGTGAGCAGGAACAGCCCGGCCAGCTGCGTGGTGAAGGCCTTGGTCGAAGCCACTCCGATCTCCACCCCGGCCCGCGTGATGTAGGCGAGCTTGCATTCGCGCACCATCGCCGACGTGGCGACATTGCACACGGTCAGCGTGTGGTTCATCCCCAGGCTCTTGGCGTGGCGCAGCGCAGCCAGCGTGTCGGCCGTTTCGCCCGACTGGCTGATGGTCACCACCAGGGTGGTCGGGCTGGGCACCGTGTCGCGGTAGCGGTATTCGCTGGCGATCTCGACCTGAGTCGGGATCCTGGCGATGCCTTCGAGCCAGTACTTCGCCGTGCAGCCGCTGTAGTAGCTGGTGCCGCAAGCCAGGATCAGCACCGAATCGATCTCCTTGAACACGCGCCAGGCGCTCACGGGGCCCTTCTCGCCGGCGCCGTCGAACAGCTCGGGCACCACGGCCTGCACGCCTTCCAGCGTGTCGGCGACGGCGCGCGGCTGCTCGAAAATTTCCTTTTGCATGTAGTGCCGGTACGGCCCCAGCTCCGCTGCGCCGCTGTGCGCCTGCACGGTCTTCACCGGGCGCGTCACCGGCTTGTGGGCCTTGTCGACGACCCAGTACTTGCCCAGCTGCACGTCGACGACATCGCCTTCTTCCAGGTACACGATCTGGTCGGTCACGCCCGCGATAGCCATCGCGTCGCTGGCGAGGAAATTTTCGCCATCGTCACGGCCGACGCCCAGAATCAACGGCGAGCCGGCGCGGGCCCCGATCACGCGGTTCGGCTCGTCCTTGCAGAACACGGCAATCGCGTAGGCGCCATGCAATTTTCCGACGGCGCCCTGCACCGCCTCGAACAGATCGCCTTCATACAGGCTGTCGATCAGGTGGCAGATGACCTCGGTATCGGTCTGGCTGGCGAAGACATAGCCCTTGGCCTGAAGGGCCGAGCGCAGTTCCTGGTGGTTCTCGATGATGCCGTTGTGGACGAGCGCAATGCGGCCGGCCTTGCTTGCGGCGTCTTGGCCCGGTCCATGGCTGAAATGGGGATGCGCGTTGTGGACCGCCGGCGCCCCATGCGTGGCCCAGCGGGTATGGGCGATGCCGGTGGTGCCCTGGAGATGCTCCTGCTGGACCTGTGCCAGCAATTCCGCCACCCGGGCGGTGCTGCGCGCGCGCTGCAAGCCGCCGGCGTAGACGGCGACGCCACAAGAGTCATAGCCACGGTATTCCAGCCGCTGCAAGCCTTGCACGAGGATCGGAACAATGTTGCGGGTGGAGACGGCGCCTACGATGCCACACATGGGAAGCTCCTTGCTGCTGTGCGCGGACTGTAGGCGTCATCCGGAAAAATTTGCTTGCTATCTTGACTGTGTTTTGGAATTTGATTTCACTCTGCGGCAGTTCTGAAATATAATTCTTGAATGACGTCAGTTTTGGAAGAATCTACGCAGATCGATTCCATCGACTTGGCGCTGCTCGACCAGCTCCAGGTGGACTCGTCGCTGACCAATCAGGACCTGGCGCAACGCGTGCACGTGTCGCCGCCCACCTGCCTGCGGCGGGTCAAGCGGCTGCGCGAGGCCGGCCTGATCGAGCGCCAGATCGCGATCCTCAGCACCGACCGGCTCGCCCCCCTGCTCGGGCACGGTTTGCAGGCCGTGGTCGAAGTCACGCTGGACCGGCAAGGGCAGGAAGAACAGCTGGCGTTCGAGGCG
>Ga0134124_10003732_pt1 | contig 12244 bp, 7 predicted proteins | sample KB304_FD_96880 | JGI IMG/M metagenome (GOLD analysis project Ga0134124, IMG submission 96880) | Terrestrial soil microbial communities without Nitrogen fertilizer from Kellogg Biological Station, Michigan, USA - KB3-0-4 | ecosystem: Environmental > Terrestrial > Soil > Unclassified ... | reverse complement strand
TTCAGGAGCTGCGGCGCGGACGTCTCGTCGACCTCCTTGGCGCCGGAGATCGACAGGACGAGCGAATCGCCGCCGAAATACGAGCCGGCGGCCAGGGCGCTTCCGATCGCCAGGGCGACGGCCGTGACCGCGATCGCCCCGGACGCGCTGCCCGAGATCGCGTAGCCGATCGCAAACCCGAGCACACCGAACAGGGCGATGACGAACAGGGCGAGCAGGAACGAGTTGCGGCGGTTCGCCGAGATCTGGTTGTAGAAGGTATCGGCCATGGTGGGTCCCGTTCGCCGGAGCGGCGGGCGGTCCTGGTTCGACCGGCTAGGAGAGGTTCAGGTCGACGGTCGGCACGGCGCTGGCCTCGGGCTCGGCATCGAAGAAGTCGCGCTTCGTGAAGCCGAACATACCCGCGATCAGGACCGCCGGGAACACCTGGATGGCGGTGTTGTAGTCGAGGACGCTGGCGTTGTAATGCTGGCGGCTGAACGCGATCTGGTTCTCGGTCGTGGTCAGCTGCTCCTGCAGCTCGAGCACGTTCTGGTTCGCCTTGAGCTCGGGGTAGTTCTCGACGACCGCGAACAGCGAGCGCAGGGTGCCGGTGAGCACGTTCTCGGCGGCGGCCTGCTGGGCCGGGCCCTGGGCGCCGGCGGCGACCGCCGCGGCCCGGGCGTTCGTGACGTCGGTCAGGACCTTCTGCTCGAAGCCCATGTAGCCCTTGACCGCGTTCACGAGGTTCGGGATCAGGTCGTGGCGACGCTTCAGCTGGACCTCGATCTGGGCGAACGCCTCGTCGATCCGGAGCCGTCGCTGGACCAGGCCGTTGTAGAGCCCGATCACGAAGATCACCACGACGACGACGATCGCGATGACGATGAGCAGAGCTGGATTCATTCGTTCCCTCTTCGATCGGCCGATGGGGAGGCGGCCTCGTCCCCCGGATCAGTCTAGCAGCCGGTCAGGCGGCGACAGCCGAAGCATCGATGGCGGACGCGTTGGGCAGCCGCGGGCGAGGCCGGCCCGCCACCGGACCGCCCGCCGCGAGGCGCGCCTCCTAGTTCGTGACCGTCGTGCTGGCGGTCGCGCTGTTGTTCGCCAGGTTCGAGTCCCGCGACGTCGTCTGGACCGTCGCCGTGTTGACCAGGGTTCCCGGCCCGGTCGGCTTGACCCGGATCGTGACGGTCACCTGCCCGCCGACGGCGATCGTCCCGATCGTGCAGGTGACCGTGGCCTTGGGCGCCTTGGCCGTGCAGCTGCCCTGGGTGGTCGTGACCGACGAGAAGCCGGCCTGCTTGGGCAGCTGATCGGTCAGCGTGACGCCCGTCGCCGGCAACGGACCCGCGTTCCGGACGACGATCGTGTACGTCAGGGTGCCGTTGACCCGGATCGGGTCTGGCGCATCGGTCTTGGTGACGGACACGTCGGCTGCGTCCGACAGGACGGCGTCGAAGGGCGGCGTCGCGTCGACGGTCCGCATCAAGCGATCGACGGTCAGCTCGGTCGCCTCGCTCGGGCCGGCCATGGCGAACGCCGTCGCGCTCGTGATCGCGGCACCGGACGAGAGTCCGAACGCCGCCAACGGGGCACGGATGGTGAGGATGTTGTTCGACACGCTGCCGACGGCGGCGAAATCGGTGTGGTAGGCCGCCCCGTACACGGCGACCGGCGAGGCAGCCAGGGTCAGCTTGTCGTTCGCGTCGAGCTTGCCGCCGAAATAGCGGAGCGGGCTGCCCGGCGTGAACTCGGCCGACAGGTGGTAGATGTCGCGCGGCCCGAGGAAGCGAAGCGTGTACTCGAACCGATCGGCGAGACACGAGGGGGCGGGAGCGCAGAGCACCGCGTTGTAGGCGTCCAGATCGTGCTTCATCGTGACCGCCCGGGCGTCGGCGAGCGTGATCCGGGCAACGACGTCGCTCCCCTCGATCGCGATCGACGCACCGAGCTCGTCGAGCGACCGAAGGTTCGCGGCTCCCGCGACGTTCGGCCAGGTCGCATCGCCCGCCGGATCGGATCGGCCCTGGCCGGGGATCGTGATGTTGATCGTCTTGTCGGCGAGCACCGAGAGGCCCGACGTCTGCTTGGCGAAATGGACGAACGGGCTCTCGTCCTCGCCGCCTGGCGGCGCGGCGTGGAAGCTGTCGGAGTTGTTGTCCATCGTGATGACGCCGAGCCGGCCGGCTTCGTCGAAGCTGACGTCGATCATGTCGAGGAGGGAGCGGTCCCTGCCGGTGGTGGCGCAGGTCGTGCCGCTCGTGCAGATGTTTCCGTAGTGCATGACCCGGTGGGTGACCAGGCCGGTGTTGATCGACGGATGGGTCGCCAGGGCATCCGGGATGACCACGGCGTAGGTGTTCCACGCTGCCGCGTCCGGCGCGTCGTCGGGCTCGCCGGTCCAGTCGAGCGTGCCGACATAGGTGATGCCGATCCGGCCGGCGTCGCCGGCCGTGACCTCGGCGAAGACCGCGCTCCCGACCTCGGGGAGGCTCACCCGGATCTTCGGCGACCAGAGCGTGCCGGGCCGCCCGCCCTGGGTCGGATCGTTCGCCTTGTCGTGGATGTTGGACGAGCTGTAGTACACGACGCCGCCCGTGTCCCATGTCATGTACGCGTTGCCGGCCGCATCGATCGCGACCCACGGGAACGTGGTCGATGACGCACCGGTGACCGGGTTGTCGCCCCAGTCCGTCGGCAGGGTATAGGCGCTGCTCGAGGCGGTCGCGATGAGCGTGCCGCCGGGGGTCACCCCGGTGTGTGGCCAGTAGATCCAGCCGTGGCCGGGGCTCGCGGCGTTGTTGTCGACCCGGATCTGGCCGCTCTGGCCGACGTTCTGGAGCTGCGGCACCGGCTGTGGAAGCGGCAGTCCGGTCGAGTCGATCGCCTGGATGTAGCCCTGCGGCGGGACGTGGTAGACGAGGAAGCCGACGATCGGCCGTCCGGCGACGCTCGCGGTGTTGTCGGTGGTGCCGACCCATTGGCGATCCGTCGCGGTCGTGAAGTTGGTCACGGCGGTCTGGACGGTCCAGCTGTCGCCATGGTCGGTCGAGCTGGCCAGGGCCTCGTTGGCGAGGATCTCCTGGTCCGCGAAGAAGGCCTGGCCGTTCGCGAGGTTCACCTCGTTCTCGGTGTCGCCACCGCCCTCCGTCAGGCAGTTGGGACGGCTGCGGTTCGCGCAGGTCCGGTCGAACAGGAGCCGGAACGAGTCCCCGCCGTCGAGCGAGCGCTGGAGCTGACCGATCCCGCTTCGGCTGGAGACCGGCCAGTCGACGAAGATCCGGTTCGGGTCGATCGCCGCGGCCGGCGTCGAGTACGGCATCCGCCGCTCGATCGTCACCTGCGGCTCGCCGCCGAGCCACTCGGCGCTCGTGACCGTCGCCGGTGCGAAGGCGAGCGCGTCGCGGACGTAGACGGGCGGGCCGCCCGTCGCCTCGCCCGCACACGTCCCGGCCTGCGACGCGAAGGTCGCGGTCGCCCGGTAGCCGGGCAGCCCCGCGCCTTCGTCGACGGTCGTGAAGTAGACGGCGCGGACCTTGTATGGGCTGCCGGCGTCATCGGCGCACGGGATCAGGGCAGATTCGACGCTGCCGGGAAGGCCGGAGGTGGCGACCTCCTTGCCGGTCCGGTCGTAGACGTACAGATCGAAATCCTCGGCGGGCGGCACGCCCGTCAGGTCGACCTGCACCCCGCCCGCGTGGGTGTCCCAGTAGCCGGCGGGAACGGTGACCGTCAGGTTGAAATCGTCACAGAAGCCGCCGGGCAGGGGCGGGGCCGCGGGCGCCGTGCATTCCGCGTCGGATGGTCCGGCGGTGTTCGCCGTTCGGGCCGGGCCCTCCCAGGCGACCGACGGGCTGGCCGGGCTGATGGTGGCGGCGGCGGGCGTCGACGCCCCGGTGGCTGGTGCGAAGAGGGATGAGGCGAGGACGAGCGCGACGAGCAGCACGGACAAGCGACGCATGGCGAGTCTCCCATCCCCCAGCGCGCGGGCAGGCCGGCGGCGGGCCGCCCCACGTGCACGTTCCGGATGGGTCGGCAACGATTCCATACGTACGGCCGCGACCGGCCTCACATCTGCCTCTCAAATCGAGGGCGCGACGGGGAACCCGGTCGACGGGCGCTCGGCGCCCGAATGCGATGTGGGCTGGTGGGCGGTACTGGACTCGAACCAGTGACCTTCTCGGTGTAAACGAGGCGCTCTGACCGACTGAGCTAACCGCCCACGCGATCGTACGCGACCCGGCTCGACACGGGGCCCAGGATGGCCCCGTGTCGGATCGGGCCGGATCGCTACTTGGCGATCAGCGTCACCGTCGTCGAGTGCACCAGCCCGCCGCTGGTGCCGGTGATCGTGATCGTGAAGGTCCGCTTCGGCGTCTTGCGCGACGTCACGACCGTGAACGTCGACTCGGCGCTCGATGGCGGCCCGAGGGTGACGCCCGTCGGGTTGAAGCTCCACGTGATCCCGTTGGCCGACGAACCGCTCGCGGTGAGGTTCACGAACCCGGTGAATCCGTTCGCTGCCGTGACGGTGACGATGTAGGTCGTCGACGATCCGCGCGTCACCGTGCGGCTCGTTGGCGTCACCCCGATGCTGAAGTCAGGCGCCGGAGGCGGCGCCGTGGGCGTCGCCGAGCGTTCATTGGACAGGGTCCCGGTCCCGGCGCTGTTGATCGCCGCGACCTCGTAGTAGTAGGTCGTGCCGTTGCTGGCGGCCGCATCGTGATAGGTCAGCGCCCCGCCGGTGTTCGCGAGGAATGTCTCGCCGCCGGCGGTGGTCGAGCGGTAGACCGCGTAATTCGTGATCGTTGCGCCGCCGTCCGATGCCGGGGCTGTCCAGCTCAGGTCCACGAACCCATTGCCGGCCGTCGGAACGTTCAGGCTCGGCGGGCCCGGAGGCACAGCCGGCGTTGCCGAGCGCTCGTTCGACAGGGCGCCGGTCCCCGCGGAATTGATTCCGGCAACCTTGTAGTAGTAGGTCGTGCCGTTGCTCACCGCGGTGTCGCTGTAGGTCAGCGCCCCGCCGGTGTTCGCGAGGAACGTCTCGCCGCCGGCCGTGGTCGAGCGGTACACGGCGTAGTCGGTGATCGTCGCCCCGCCGTTCGAGGATGGCGCAGACCAGCTCAGGCTGACCGAGCCGTTGCCGGCGGTCGGCACGTTCAGCGTCGGGGCGCCGGGCGGAACCGGCCCGGCCGACGTCGACGCGACGACCGCGAAGTTCTGCGTCTGCCACTGGGCGAAGAATCCGCAGAAGATGTAGCACGGCCCGGTGACCTGGCTGCTGCCCCAGATCACGCCGGGATTCACCGGATCCGGGGCCGCTCCGGCGTAGTCGCCCCAACGACAGGGGTCGCTGGGCTTCGAGTACTGGCAGGTGAAGTCCATGTCGATCGCGCTGGATTGGGCGATCACGAGCTCGCCGGGGTCCATGCTGTTGAGGGCTGTCGCCGGGCCCCGAGACTGGGCCGCGATGACCGGCAGCACCGAGCCGCCGCCACGGTTGTAGAAGACCGCGGCGCTGTCGCCGCCGATCGCGGGCGAGATCGCCCCGTTCCAGACGAAGTCGGTCGGGCTGCCGATGTCGCCCCGCTGGCGGAGCGTCGGCGGCGTTCCGGCGAGGATCTCGTACCAGCGGACGATCGAGCGGCCGCCGGGCCCGGCGATCGTGTGCTGCGTCCAGATCCCCTTCGCCCCACCCGCCGTCGGGTCGTTGACCGCGACGGCCTGGGTCAGCCGGGCATCCAGGGTGTCGAGCACGTCGGAGGTTCCGGACTGCGGCACCGGCGCCGGGATCCCGAATGTCGCGACGGTGGACACGTCGCCGTCGGCGAAGAGTGCCGCGCTGCCGTTCAGGACCGCCCAGTGCCAGACCATGATCTTCGGGGCGGCCGGACCGACGCCGTCCACCGGGGAATGGGCCGCGATGACGTAGCCGTTCGGCGAGGCGTCGGCGGTGTTGGCCGGGACCGGCGTGAACGCGGTCGATCCGTCGGCGTTCAGGAGCGGATGGCCGGCATCGGCAACGTAGAGGACGGTGCCGACCGAGCAGCTCGCATCACCGGCCTGGGGCTTGGCAATGGCGAAGATGTTCGCGGTCTTGAACGTGTAGACCCCGCCGCTGTCGTCGTAGACGTTCGAGCCGATGCTCATGAAGTGGTCGTCATGACCGAGCTTGGGGTAGTCGTCGAGGTACTGCCCGCGCGGCGTGCCGAACAGACACCACCCCGCGTTGAGATCGCTGGGATCCGCGGTCTTCGACCAGCCGAAGAGGAGCATGTTCGCGCCCGTTGCCACGCCAAGTGCGACGTAGAGCCAATGGCCGCCCCCGCCGTCCCACTGGATCTGGGGGTCGGTGACGGTGAGCGAGCCCGCACCCATGAACGAGCCATTGTCCGAGCTTGCGAGCAGATTCAGGTTCCGGTCGTACACGCCGATCTGCTGGTTGACCATCTCGACGTAGTGGTTCGGACCGATGGCGCCGGTGCTGTCGGGCGGCGCCACGGTGAGCTGGTTCAGCCCCGGGCCGTTCGTGTTGTTGAAGATTCCGGCGAGCGGGGTGTGGGGCGCCACCAGCGGCCCGCGCTCGCCGCGCGACGCGACCGCTGCGGCGTGGAGCTTCGCGGCTCGGAGGGCCCCATCGTCGAGCGTCCGGAACGGCTGGGCGAAGACCGGTTGGTTGTCCGAGGTCGCCGATCCGTGGGCGAGGACGATCGGGGTGATCTCGCCCACCGCGGACCGGATCGCACCGGCCGTCGTTGGACTCGCCTCAACGGCTGGCGCGGCGATCCAGGAGCTCCCCGCGAGGAGGGTGACGACGGAGACCAGACTCAGGCCGACGCGGGTCCGGCGCGACGCGGTCCATGCGGACATCGAAACCCCCTTCACGTTCGACTGGACCGCGATCTTGCGCCGAACGGGACGCCCTGTCGAGACCGTGCTCTGCCGCCGTTCGTCCTGGGCCAGGATGGGACCGCGAGGGAGCCGCATGATGGGTGGCTGCCGCACCAATCACCCGGGCCGTGCGGGCTCGAACCATCCGCTCCGAGGGGCGAGGTGTGCGTCGACAGCCTGGCGGCCGGTGCCTCCGGTGTCCGGTTCGCCCGGACCGCGTTCAGCCACGCTGGGTTGCAGCGGCCTCGCGTGTGGGAGCGACGGCCGCCCGCTGGTGCGGGAGCTGCGGCCGCCCGTGGCGCGGATGGGCGGCCGGCTTCCGACCGTCCAGGAGCGTCCGTCCGGACCCGTCCGGCTTCCGGGCCCGGTTCGGCAGATCGGGACCCCGGCCGCGATTCACTCGCAGGTCCACCGCCGTGATCGCGGCCTGCACCGTCGCGGGCATCAGTTGATCACCAGGTAGCCGACGTACGTCGTCGCCGACACGGTCTTGTTGAGGTAGATCGTGAACTTCCCGGACCCGGGGACGACGGCCTGGACGAACACCCCGGCCCGGTTCGTCTGCGGCGTGGCGATGATGTAGCTCGAGGTCGTCACCCCGGCGAGGGTGACCACCCGACTCGAGTGGCCGGCGCTGACGTAGGTCTTCGCGCTGCGGCTGAAGCGGGCCTTGCCGTTGACGTACAGGGCGGTGCCCGTCGCGGCGCGGGCGTAGACGCCGAAGCCGCTGTCGGAGTATCCGAAGACGCCGGTATGGACCGGCGCATCCGGCACGCTCGCGCCGGAGAAGCCATAGACGCCGGTTCCGGTCGAGCCGCTGGCGCCGAACACGCCCCATCCGCCGTAGCCCCAGACGCCGGTGTCGCCCTCTCCATAGACGCCCGTGCTGAACCCGGTCACGACCACGCCGCCCTGGCCCCAGACCCCGGTCGGATTCGTGCCGGTCGCTTCGCCGTAGGCGCCCGTCGGCAGCGAGTACGTGACCGACTTCGGCTCGGGCGCGTCGGCATCGCCCGTATACCCCTGGACGCCGACGAACCCCGTTGACGTCCCCTGGCCGACGACGCCGCGCTCGCCGAATCCGTACATCCCGATGTGCGGAGGAGCCGTGGGATGGTTCAGGCCGGCGGTCCCCATGACGCCCGGGCCCGTTCCGACGCTCTGCCCGAGGACCGCACCATTGGCCCCGTGGCCGACGCCGTAGACGCCGGCGCTGCCCTGGCTCTCGGCGAAGACGGCCGGCATGACCGTGCTCGATGCCGTCAGGGCGAAGCTGGGGTCGTTCGTCGTGATCAGCTGGAGCGCCGCGCCACCGCCGCTCGAGTCGATGCCCGTCATTCCGGCGGTCGAATTAGGTTGACCCAGGATGACATCACCGTCGGCCCCGGCCAGGGCCGGGCTCGGACGCCCGAGGGCGTTGGCGACCAGGGCGAGCAATCCGGTGGCGCTGAGTCCGATGAACCGCCTGCGCGAGTGACGCTCGGGGACGGCGCTGCTCATGGTCTTCCTCCGCTTCCGAAGCCCCCGTGGGTCGCAGCGGATCGTGAAGGCGTGCCGTCTTTCGAGCGTCTCGCGGGAACACGGAACGACCGCCGGCGGGCCGGCGGTCGGAGGATCAGCGGGAGGGTGGTGCCCAGGCCGGGACTTGAACCCGGATGAGTTGCCTCATACGCCCCTCAAACGTACGCGTATACCAATTCCGCCACCTGGGCAGGTGTGCCGTTGCGTCGCGATGGGTCCGAGGGGAGGTGGTACCGAGGAAGGGACTTGAACCCATACGCCCTTGCGGGCACTAGCTCCTGAAGCTAGCGCGTCTGCCAATTTCGCCACCTCGGCGTGGACCCGCCGCCCGGCCCGCCCGAGGGCTCACCGGTCGTCAGCGAGGCGCCATGTTAGCACATCACCGAATCGCTCCGACCCGTCGGAGACCTCCCGAACCGCCGGTCCGAGGACCCGTTGCGCGACCACGAACACGTCGTCCGGCCAGGCGATCGGGAGCAGATACGTCCCCCCGGCAAGCCGCTTCTGGAGGGCGTCGTAGGCGAGGATCCGGGCATCGTCGGCGGCCGGCTTGCGGGCCGTCGCGAGGAGTTGGTCGAGGAGCGGATCCTGCAGCCCGATCACGTTCGCCCCACCGGTCCGGATCTGGCTCGAGGCGAGGAGCGGATAGAGGTCCGGATCGTGACCGATCGCGATGTCGACGAGGGCGGCCTCGAAATCGCCGGTCCGCAGGTGGTCGGCCGCGATGATCGCGGGATCCAGCTCCACGACCGTGACCGTGAACCCGAGCGCCGTCCAGTCGGCCGCGATCTGGCTGCCGGCGGCAAACAGGATCGGGTTGACATTCCGGTCGGGGACGAGGAGCTGGATCGTCCTCGGCGCCTTTGCGCCCGCCCGGTGCCAGCCGTCCTTGGCCTTCGTCCAGCCTGCCGTGACGAGCGAGGCCGCGGCCGCCTTCAGGTCACGAGCGACCGGGGGACTCGCCGTCGCGCTGAACACCGGCGACGAGGGCGGGATCAGGCCGTCGGCCCGCACGGCGGCCCCGCCGTACGCGACACTGACGATCCGTGCCCGGTCGATCGCGGCGAGGAGCGCCAGCCGGGTCCGGGGATCGGCGAAGGCATCCTCGGTCGGGTGGAGGTTGAGGGCGACCGCCGCGATGGTCGTCGTCGGATGGTCGATGGCCCGGGCGCCGGGAGTCGCAGCGAGCGCGGTCGCGGCCGCCGGGTCGAGGCCCGACGCCGCGTCGAGGTCGCCGTTCCGGAACGCGGTCGCGAGCGCCTGGGCATCGTCGAAGAAGCGGAACTCGAGGCGGTCGAGACCGACCCGGGCATCGGCCGGACGGCGGGTCGGAGCCGGAGTCGCGAGCGGGTCGCCGGACGGCCTGGGCGTGTCCGTCGCACCGATCGCCGGCGCCGACAGGTCGCTCGCCCGCTCGAGGACCGCGTGATCGCGATCGAGCTCGTCGACGACGAACGGACCGGACCCGATCGGCTCCTTGCCGAACGCAGCATCGGCCATCCCGCCGGGCGGCGTGTCGCCGAGGAGGTGACGCGGTGCGATCGGCTGCCGGGCGAGGTCGAGGAACCCGCCGATCGGCGTGGCCAGCTCGAACCGGACCGTGTCGGCATCCGGCGCGCTGACGGTGACCCCCGTCCACGAACCGGCGCCGGGACCGTGGTAGTCCGGGTCCTGGAGCGTCTCGATCGTGAAGACGACGTCGTCCGCCGTCACGACCTCGCCGTCCTGCCAGTGGTGATCGGGGGCGAGCTCGAACGTCCAGGCGTCGCCGGTGGGCGACGAGGTCCACGATCGGGCGAGTGCCGGCTTCGGTCGACCGTCGTCCGCCCGTCCGACGAGGCCCTCGAACACGAGGGCGACGAGGTCCCGGTCGGCCTGGCTCCGGGCTGCGAGCGGATTCACGCTCGTGGGCCGGGACAGGATGCCCTCGCGATATGGCGCCGCGGCGACAACCGACGACGGGGCGCTCGAGGCCTTCTGCTGGGCGGGTGCGAAGGCCGGCCCGCCGATCGCGAACGCGGCGACGGCGAGGACGAGGACGAGGCCGGCAATGACGACGCGGTCGATCCGGTTCATCGAATGGCTCCGGGGTGGCCGGCGAAGCGCGCCCCCGGCGCCGCGGCGAGGTCCCGCAGGATCAGATGTTCTGGAAGAGGTACGACCCGACGGAGAACGCGACGAACAGGATCAGCAGGAGGATCGTGAACTGCCACAGCCGTCGTTCGATGCCGCGCCGGCTCCGATAGACCGCCGAATCGCCACCGAACGTGCCCGACAGGCCGGTTCCCCGGGCCTGGAGCAGGATCGCGGCGATGAGGGCGATGCTGACGATGATCTGGCCGATGGCCAGGGGTGCATTCACGAGGGATGTCCTCCGGTGGGAACGGCGACGGATGATAGCACGGGCCCCGGATCGGGCCCGGCTCGCGGGACCAGCAGCGAGGTCCCCGTCATCCCGTCCCAGCGGGGCAATCCGGCCAGCTCGAGCAGGGTCGGGGCGACATCGGCGAGGACGCCGTCGCGCAGGGTTCGGCCCTCGATCGCCCGGCCCGCGAGCAGGAACGGGACGGGGTTGAGCGAGTGCGCGGTGACCGGCTTCCCGTCGGCGGTCCGCATCGAATCGGCGTTGCCGTGGTCCGCGGTGATCGCGAGGAGGCTGCCGGGGCCGTCGGGATCGGCGGCATCGCGGACGGCGAGGGCGTCGACGATCCGGGCGAGACAGGCATCGATCGTCTCGACGGCCCGGACCGCCGCCTCCCAGACACCGGTGTGACCGACCATGTCCGGGTTCGCGAAGTTCGCGACGATCAGGTCGTACGCGTCGCCGTCGACGGCCTCGACGATGACGTCGGTCACGCCGGCCGCGCTCATCTCGGGCTGGAGGTCGTAGGTCGCGACCTTGAGGCTCGGGATCAGGCGGCGGTCCTCGCCCGGCAGCGGCGCCTCTCGACCGCCGTTGAAGAAGTACGTGACGTGGGCGTACTTCTCGGTCTCGGCGACATGCAGCTGGCGCCATCCCGCGTCGCTGGCGGCGTGGGCGAGCGAGCGGACCTCCTCGGGCCCGAACGCGACCTCGGCCGGGAGGCCGCCCTCGTACTCGGTCATCGTCACGACCAGCACGTCGTGGGGCCGCGGGGTCGGGGTGTCGCGATCGAAGCCGGTGAACGCATCCCCGTCGGCGAGGGCGTGGCTGAGCTGGCGGGCGCGGTCGGCCCGGAAGTTGGCGTGGACGATCGCATCGCCGTCGCGAACCCGGCCGTCGACCCCGTCGATCACGGTCGGCAGGACGAACTCGTCGTTCTCGCCACGCGCGTACGCCGCCTCGATCGCCGCCTGGGCCGACGCAGCGCGCTCCCCCACCCCGTGGACGATCGCGTCGTAGCCGAGCTTCGTCCGCTCCCAGCGCTGGTCGCGATCCATCGCGTAGTAGCGACCGCCGATCGTCGCGATCCGGGCGTCCGGGTGGGCCGCGGCGAGACGCTCCTCCAGGTCACGGACGAACGCGACGGCCGATCGCGGCGGCGTGTCCCGGCCATCGAGGAGGGCGTGGACCCGGACCTCGGCCACGTGGCGGCGGGCGGCCAGCTCGACGAGCGCGACGAGGTGCCGATCGTTGGCGTGGACGCCGCCCGGGCCGATCAGGCTGATCACGTGGAGGCGGCCACCCGGCCGGGCGGCGCGGTCGCAGGCGGCGAGGAGCGCCGGTCGCAGGAAGAACGACCCGTCCGCGATCGCGGCGTCGATCCGGGGCAGGTCCTGGAGGACCGGACGGCCGGCGCCGAGGTTCAGGTGCCCGACCTCCGAGTTGCCCATCTGGCCCGGCGGCAGCCCGACCGCCTCCTCGGACGCC
>Ga0134124_10003731_pt1 | contig 12244 bp, 10 predicted proteins | sample KB304_FD_96880 | JGI IMG/M metagenome (GOLD analysis project Ga0134124, IMG submission 96880) | Terrestrial soil microbial communities without Nitrogen fertilizer from Kellogg Biological Station, Michigan, USA - KB3-0-4 | ecosystem: Environmental > Terrestrial > Soil > Unclassified ... | reverse complement strand
CCTTCGTAGCGCCCCTTTTAATGGCGCTTCCCGCAGCCCTAGCGCCGCTCCCGACGCCTTCAGCTACCGATGGCAATACCGCCGCTACCGCTGTGCCCTGAGCCTCTGTAAGTGGATTGACGCCCGCCGCGCCTGGGCCAGCATTCGCTTGTGATGGGTCAAAGTGCCGCCTTGCCCATTCGTTCGGATTGCTTAGGAATTCCCCGACCGCCCTTACTGCGTCTGGTATCCCTGTAACCACTCCCGTTACGGCTCCACCAAGCTGCTTGCCCGCTTCCACCGCAGAATCTAGCATCGACTGCCGCGGCTGAGACTCAAATGCCGCCTTGGTCTTGTCAAAAGCCTCGACGCCAGCCTGAATGCGATCCTTGGGCGCGTCCGTGAAGTCGCCGTAGTCGCTTGGGTATTTGGCCTTTACCTTTTGCCCCAGATCAGCATCCGACATGTCGTCGTACTGGCCGGGGTATTTGGCCTTTACCTTCTGTCCGAGCTCTGCGACTGTCGCCATTATCGAATCCCTAGTGGGTCACCCTTTTTGCCGGAACCGCCCCCCGCTGTCGCCTTCACGTTCCGACCGCTGCGCCGTAATTCGTCGGTGTAATTGCCCATTTCTCGCTCGATATCGGCAATCAGGCTTTCGGTCTTGGAAATCGCCAGATCCGGCGTGTCTGTCATCGTGGCGAGGATTTTCTTGTACTTTTCTTCATCTTCCTTGCGAAGAACGCCACCCTCTAATGCTTTCCCGACCCGCTGCCGCACCAGGTCAATCTTGGCCTGCACCTGCTTGTGCTCCGTAGCATACGGCAGGATCGTTTCTAGGCCACTTACCGGGCCGAGTAGTCGCTCATTGGCCTTCAGGGTGTCTTTCAGTTCCCTGAGTCCATCGAGGGCGTTGCGGGTCTGCGTAATTTGCTTCACCGCCGCTTCGGATGGTTTTTTACCGAATCCTTCAAAGCCGCGTTCCGCCAGGTCCGCTGCGATGTGGCCCTTATCCGTGGGTGTCAGTTCGTCATACAAATTGGGATTCGCCAGAACCACATCTGCCAGCGCTTTTCGAGATGCGTTCTTATCCGCTACATTCTTGGACTCAACGCCGACGCGGGCCCGCGCGATCACCTCCATTGCTCTATGGTTTCGCTCTGTTTCTGTGCGGGTAGTCGCTTGATTCTGCTCTTGCGCCTGCTGTTCAGGGGTCATCCCCATGCGCCGCACCTGCTCTGGCGTTTTCTTCGGATCAAACGCAGCCGGGAACTTCTGCGCCACGGCCGGCGACAATCCGCTCATGATCTTGTCGTACTCTTGCTGCGTTGTTGCAACCGCCAGTTGCGCAGCGGCGTCCTGTCGCGCCTTCACCTGTGCATCGGTTTCCTTGCGAAGCTCATCCTTGGCCTTTGCTGCCGCTTCATCCGCCTTGCGCTTTTCCTCCGCGGCCGCATTGATATGCTTTAACGTCGTAACCTTGGCAAACAGTTGCCGTACCTGCTCGGGACCTTGATACTGCACCCGCTCCTCTGGCTTCAGTTGCCCCGCTGCGGTCAGTTGGTCTTGCTTAGCCTCAAATAGCGCTTTCTGCTGAACCGGGTCTGCCTCCGCAGCCAAAACGGGGGCTAGGTTATCGTGAATCAGGTTAATCCGCGCTTCTTCCGCCTTGGTTTTTTCGCTGCCGGTCTTAGCTATTTGCTCTGCAGCCTTGTTCACTTCATCATCGAGCTTGAACAGGTACTCGGAGCGAATCCCCTGCGATGGCGCGATCTCCCGCGCTTTGGTGAATCCCACTTGCCCCACTAGGTCTTGAAACTTGGCGTGCTCCTGCTGCGTTCGCTCCGCTTCGTCGTTGGCAATCCTATGCTGGCGGATCTGCTCTTCCTCGTTGCGAATCTGAGACTGGTGAAGTTGCCCTTGCGCCAAAATGTTGCGATACTGCGCTATCTTGCCGAGAGTTTCCAGCGGGCTCGCGATCTGCGCTTGCGGCGTCGGGTCGGTGATGAATGAGGTATCTGGTCTAATCATCAGTAGCCCCTCACCGTGCCCCTGCTATTGCCGTAATTGGTTCCTGGATTCTTGAGATAATTTCGGGTCAGCGCATACTGGCTGAAGGCGTTCGTGGCCCCGTTGACACCACCTACGATGGAGTTGGTTTTTCCTACTATCCCAGCGCCGCGAGCCTGCGCCCCGCCCGTCAAGTAGTCGTTTACGTCCCGCGTCCCTTCGATGGAGTTGCGCCCCGCTATCAGCGTTGCGTTGTTGTTGAAGTTGGCCGCATCATCGGCAGAGCGATAGTTCAGGTCTGCTCCGTATTTCGCGCCACCAATGAGGTTCTGACCCTGAGACTCGCCAACTTGCGCCCCGCGCCCCGCAACCGTATTCAGGTTATTAAAGCGGTTCTGTGTGCTCGTTTGGAATCGCTGAAAGGCGCTCTGGTACTCCTGCGATGCAAGATTCGAGTTGAGGCCGAGAATCGCACCGATATTTCCGCCACCCAGCGCTCCACCATGGGCCGCCGCCGATGCCTCCAGGGCCTTCTGTGCCTGCTGTCTGCGAAACTCAAACCCAGGATCAATCTGGATATCGGCCATTGTGGGGGCTTTATTGAAATCCCCACCAGCGACTAGATTTTTGGTGAGCTCTCCGGTCGCAACATCGCCAGATTCCCGGTATGGGTCAAGTAGCTTATTGGCATTGATGGTGTTCTCATCAACCCGCGCTATGCCCTCGCCAGCCGCTTGACGTACTTGCTGTGCGCTCGCCTGCCCCGCGCCGATGATGTTTCCATTGACATCCTGCGTGGTCTTATCGGTTCGCGCCGCGGCGTCTTTGTAGGCCTGTTCCTGTAACTGGGCCGCTTTCTTTTTGGAGTTTCCGCCGAAGAATCCGCCGAGAATGCTACTTCCCGCGCTTGCGACCGTAATCGCCGTGATGGGGTCGAACCGCCGATGGTCGGGTATCTCCGGGCCGATAGGTCCAAATTCCAATATCTGATTCTTAGTCATGCCGGCCTCCGCAGATCGAGCAACAGTAAGTCAAAGGTCACACCTCGCCGCGTTCCCGCTCGCTTCTTAATACCGAATTGCCTGAATCCAACCGCCTCTGCTAGTTTTTTTGCAAGGCGATTATATGAAGGCAGCTTCCCGATGAGCCGGTTCAGGTTAGTATTCTTCCACACCCACCGCAGAAACCCCGCCGCCACTTCGATTGATCGCCCCCACACATCGGGAACTAGGCAAAAATGCACTTCTGCCGTCTTCGGTCCATAATCCGACTTGCACAGCAGAAACAGCGCCTCCGCGATCGCTCGATTCTCTACACCGACGACGTAGGTTATATCCGGGTTCTCCTTTACCTGGAAGTCGTCCACCTTTGGTGCGTCATCATTGACCATGCGTCTCCATAGCCGTGGATCGGTCAGAAATGATCTAACCAGGCGAGTATCGGTTGTGCGGGAGTAGGTCATCGTCGTTGAAACCAAATCAGCGCGTAGCGAACGCCTAAGCCGCCATTCGATTCGCTTGGGACATTCAACTTAGCGTTGGTATCCGTCAAATCATGATAGTGCGTAGCGCTTTCTGTGCCTGTTGCTACGGTCTGCTCATATACGGCGCTAAATCCACCGGCTTCGTAGTCTGTGCTCCCCAATACCGTTACGCTGTGGGTATGAGTGTCCGATTCATCCTCCGTTTTTGCCGCCGCATCCCAAGTTGCTCGACCCGCTGGCCTGGAGCTCGTATCCGCCGCCGCCGCACCAAGTAGCGCCACATCACCAGTCAGATCTGGAGTTACCCCCGTATCAACGGTTCCATCGGCCTGCGCAAAGCCATACGTTCCGCCGTCGCATAACGCCCACAGTCCCCCATTGGGTACAAATCCATCGCTGCCGGCTACGATCTTGCCTGATCCTTCGTCGCCAGGGTCAAAGCCCAAAGCGGAGCCATCCCAACGGTACTTGTGGCAATAGTCGGTTGACTCCATCAAGGCCCCGGCGTCGCCTGTTCCCAGTGTCGCCGCAAAAGTCGGGATATCCGCCTGCAGGAGGGCATATATGCCAGCAACGTAGTACCATCCCGCCACCCCATCCACTACGCGCATCTGGTAAATCAGCCCCGTATCGGTTTCGGTGAACAGCGTCGCGGGTCGAACGCTCCCAGGATCTAGCGCCAGCCTATCCGACCGCAATCCCTGTCTAACTAATGGCCTGCCAAGAAAGCTCGCGATGTTATGGAAGTACAGCCACCATGTTACGTTAAAGATCTCCTTCGTGCGGTCAAACGGCTGGGCCCCCTGTTCCTGGATGAACGGGTTGCGTTGCGGTGGACAGAATAGCGACTGTTCCGAGTTCGGCATTATGTTACACCGTTCACTACTTCATGGTCGCATGTTACAAATCCAATTTTAGCTGAACTGGTCCAGGTAAAACGATACACCCGGCCAAAGCTCGAGCCAGCTACCGGCCAAAAGACGCGCTTCGAGGTGTCGCTAGTTGCCCCCAAGGATGCCGATTGTGGGGTCTTCCATGTTGAGCCGTGATCGTCCGAATACTCGCGTACGATACTCGGTGTTGCTCCCGTAGTTGTTCCGGTTTGAACATCGAGCGTCATGCGCCCGAAGTACATACGGTTTCCACCGTTGTACAGGTAAGGAAGCGCTCTCTGTCCGGTGATGTCGCTCCCAGCGTCGTCATAGAAATTTAGGCTTTGCTGGTATACGTTCCCAGTTCCGTCTCCTCCGACTAGGTGTTTTCCACCTGCGCCCCAATCATTCGCGGATGATGTCGAATTTGTAATGAACGTATGGAAGGTTCTTCCGTAGGGTCCGAAGTTCCCAGCCGTATACGTTCCCCGCTGGTGCCATGCTCCCGTTGTTAAGTCATACACCCACGTCAACTGACCCGAACCAAAGCTAATCTCCCAGAATGTGTGACCTTCTTCCTGATAGGACGCGGAGACGGCCCCCTCTCCCAACAGCGCATTAGTCCACTGGCTTTCAATGGCGTAAGTACTGATGCGTTTCGGTGTAAACCCGGCGAGAACATAGGCGCACGTCTGGCCTGTGGAGTCTCCACCAAGAAAGAACACTTGCCCACCGATCGCAATCGGGGAATTGGGCGAGACATTGCCATACTTACCCGTCGCCCCTTCGATTCTTTGAAATGGGAAGGTCGCGACCCCGTTGGACACCTGCGAGCCGATGTTTTGCCACACCTCGAAGCTATCCGTTCCGAACAAATACAGCTGCTCGTTACTCCAGAGGATTGAGCGGATGTAATCCGGGTAGCTTTCCTTAACCCCGAAGTCCAGAGGGTTCCAGACACCATCCCCGGCGTCTCCAATGCCATTGAACAGTGGTGAGATGTTGAACTGCCTTGAGTTCGCCACGCTGACAATGAAGTATCCATCTCCGTAGGCCCCGCTACTCACCGCGAGACTCGGCGCTTGGGTCGTAAAATCACCGCTTACGAGGCCGCCGAAGGTCGCCGTAACCGTCAACGTGGTAGGCCCAAGCACCTGCAGAACGGTTCGGGTATTACCATCAACGGTGATCGTCTTGCCTACCAGCCCGGAGTTGAATTGGTCGCCGCTTACCCAATCCACGAAGAAATCTAATGCCGTGGCCGTGCCAGAGAGAGTTGGAAGCGTAATCTCCACCGGACCCGCCCCGTTATCGCAATAAGCGTGGCCGGCGGATACGATGAACAACTGATTTCCGTTGGCAAAGAACAGAACCGGGGAGTGACTTGCGTCGTCTGCAATCGTTCGCACGCTTCCCACAACAGCCCCAGCTGGGCTGATCTCGGCGTAATGGGTTCCGCCCGCATACCAGAGCCTTCCCCCACCGGACCAGATACCCCGCATGGGAGTACCGACCGTACCACCTAGCGCCGCGAATAGGTGCTTGCCCGGGCAGCCGATGAGCAATGCCCCGCCCTTCGCCGTCTCCTGCGGGTCCTCGATGCGTTCGGGGTAGGCATTGATGCATGCCTGGGCCGAAGCCGCCAGCGTTCGCGCGTTATAGGTCTGGCCGGCCAAGGCAAGTCTCATCAGTTGTTCGACCCCGCATCCAGGACTTCCACCGACAGCGTGTCCATGGTGATCGTATTCGACATGCTGGACGCGCTCCAATCCGCCGTTACGGTGATTGTCTCGGCAATCGTGGTATCAAGCGTGAAATTGTTAACCCACGCTGTCATCGCTGGCGTCACGCCACCCAATCCGCCCATTCCGTGCCCGTTCTGCACCGTACCGCTCGCCCCGGTAGCTCGGGTTACAAATTCCCCGGTAAAAGACCAGCCGTAATCGCTTGCGTTGTTCGGTGTCGCCGTCGCCGGGAAGACAGAAAACGGATTGCCGCCGATCTTCATGGCCAGTTGCATCGTGGGGGTTCCGGTGGTCGAATACTTCCCCGATGCCGTAACGCGCACCCGGGTCCCGACCCTTAGCAGTCCAGCCGGGATATCGAAAGTCTTGCTAAATTCTGTTTCCGTCGATGTGTTTGCAATCGCCGTCGATGAAGTTATTGCCGCATAGATCTCGGGTGTATTCTTCCACGCTCCCCAATGCCGCCCGAAGTTCGAGACTCCCGCTGACCATCCATTTGTTCCTACCGGGTCGGGAAGCGTATCCTGGTCGTTGTTATACGGCCAAAACCAGCCGCCGATGCCCGTCCCCAAATAGCTCGAATCATCAATTGGCGTCGTTGATCCATTGAACGAGCACATGATGCACGTAATCGCCGTTGGGAAGTGGAAACCGCCCACATCGACATCGGTAATCAAAATCCCGAGATTGCCAGATGTCGTTGTGAAGTGCGTAAACGTCAGAGAATCGGTAAGCCTTAGGTCCAGCGCCGTTCCAGCCGACCCAGCGCCCACGTTGACCTTCGTAAAGACGTTCTGCGCCACATTGACGAAATCCCCAAGCGTGAATGAGCCTGCGCCGATCTGCAACCCGCCCGCTGTCGTATTCGAGAGGCCCGCATACACTTGGATTTGTTCCCAGATGTTGTTATTGGCTCCGGTTGCCAGGTTCGTCGGCTGTCCATAGGCATAGAGCTTGATCGCATAGTCCGAGCAGCCGTTGAAGATCAGGTTTTTGAAGTTCGAGTTAAACGGGTGATTTGCCAATAGCCCCGTAGCGCCCCGATTGGTCCCGTCACACTCAAAATATAAACCTGACAGGTTCGCACCAGCAAAAGGCCCTTCGATATCCAGCAGGGTTCCAGACGCGGGGCCAGCCCACTGCAGCAACGTTCCGGCTGTAGCCGGGTTCACTTCTGAATTGGTAGCCCCGCCGCCGTCTCCGATCAGGGACACATCGTTGATCGTGGACGGTGCGCTGGCATCTCCATCACCGATATACAGAGTGGCGTAGAGATTATACGGGCTTGACGCCGCAGGAAGCCTGATCCTTCCGCCATTCGATGGGAGTACGTTCAGGGCTTCTTTGATGCCCGAGGTAGCTGTTCCAACCGTGAATGCTCCGCTGTGGTTGTTCGCCGCGGTGAAGATGATCGTACAACTGGATTGGCCCGTACCGTCACAGGTCCCGCCTGTCAGTAGCGCCGCTTCCGGCGTTCCGCTCCCACCTGTGATGTAAACGTAGGTGTTTGGCTTGGTGTAGACAACGCCCAACGGCCCGGGCGTCAACGTGACAGAATTCGCGCCAATACTAAGTGTTCCACCCGGCTGCTGTGACCAGTAGTAATCCCCCGCGACCAGATCATCCAGCGCAGAGAAGTTATAGGCTACCGTCGTCGTGTTCGCCTGTCTGCGTAGATAGGTGAGCATATTCGACGCGGCATTTGCGGTGAATGGGTCCGTCCCGTTCCCCTGAAGTATGCCAGTAAGTGTCGTCGCCCCAGTTCCGCCCTTGTTTACCGCATTCGTCCCGTTGATCTGGGTAAAGGCGTAGTCGTCGGTGGCTGCAACAATCGCCCCCGTCCTGCCGAATACGCTGGTAACGGGATAAGACGGCTCGGTACCGCAGGCCGCGCCGCTCGCCGCGGTTTTAACGTTCCCATTCGCGTCGGCTTCAAGACAGAACCCCGCCGTCAGAGACGTATTGACGGTCGCTACCTTCGTTGCCGTGGAGCCACCTGATTTGATGGAATCCAAAAGCGCTTGAATCCCAAGCTGCCCGCCCATGTTCCCGGCTGTGGTCGTGTGGTCATGGTCAAAGCGCTTCACCTGCGTGGGCATATCTACGAATGGCTGCGCCCAGATTGCGGTGGAGATCAGGAACGGGATTAGTCTTTTCATTATGGGCATGTGGTAGACATCAGCCTCCCGTTGGTAAAAACCAAGTTACAGTTCGCGCCGGCTGAACCCTTCACCACTACGGTTCCGGTCACAGAGCCCGCTGTGGTGTCGATCGTCCCGCCAGTGTCCGGGAAAGTCAGCCCAATCGAAGAAACGGGAGTAGGGAATGTAAGTGTGGTGTTCGCCGTGGGACCACCAATTACCATATGGTCCGTCTCGGGGAACACCGGGATGCCGTCGTCGGTAACAACAAAAATGTCATCGTTGTTGCTGTTTCGCATCTCGAACCATCCGAGATGGTTAATGCCCAAGCACTTGATTCCGGTTGGATCGGCCCCAACGGTGGCATCAACAATGCAAAAGGTCTGCGCGAGCCCTTGGTTATTCAACGTGTAGACCTTCGCAGCAACAAACGTGATCGGCTGCTGACCCGAAAGCAGCAATTTCTGCTGATCCACCGCAGTCATGGGAAATTCATCAATGATCGAAGCGCGGATGTCGATGTTGTTCAGTACCGCGCTTGATCCGACGCGAATGGCGCACGATGCGCCAGACCCGGGAGCCGCGCACGCTAGATCTACTCCGCTTAGTTTCCCCGCGATCCACCGGATTGACGTTGCATTCTCATCGAGCAGCAATCCGTCAGCGTGGCCCTGCGCTTGAATATCTACGAAATTTACTTCGGTGGTGGTTCCCCGCACCCGGATTGCAGAGTGTCCCGCAGCATAATCCAGAACTCCGCTTGTGAACCACGATTCAACGAAGTGCAGCGCCGCATGGTTGTTGATATCGAGAGCCGGAAAGCACTTGATGTTATCGCCCACGCATTGAACACAAAAAAACACACTCGGTGTGTTCGCAACGGTCGAGGTAAGCTGAAATCCGCCATTTTCCCTACTCTGCGGATTGGTGATCTTAAATGCCTTGAGGTAATACCCGCCTACATCGGTTGCCGCGGTGCGAGAAATGCGAAATCCCCATGAGCCGGGAGAATCGCAAATCACATTGTCAAAGAAGTACTCCGTTCCCGGCCCACCCGCGTTATCGCCCTGGATATCGACGCAATACCCTGAGTTGGTGATGATGGTGTTGAGCATGTGAAGCTCGCCCGGGCCCTCCGTGTAAAACGCCTTTCCTGTTCCATCGGTCGGATAGGTGATCTCGATTCGCTCGAAGTAGGGCCGAATGGTCTGCGCGGTCAATGAAAACGTATCTTGGGAGCCACAGGCGGTCATGTCCACCGTGAAATCACTAAACCCGAAGCCTGTAGCCGTTCCGGTTACAGTGAACGCCGGCGCGGTCAACAATGCGCTGCATGTGAAGACCGATTTCCCAATCCCCAAGCCGCGCATCTGCAAGGCAACGGGAATCTTGGTCGGGGCTTGCAAGTCCATGGCGTCGGTGAGGTCAATATCCCTTCCGGGAACGGCCAGTAGTGCCTCTTGCAGCCCCGAGGTGGCGCTGGTTAGCTGCCAGTCTGCTGTGTGGGTGTGCGCGGTCGTAAAAATCAACGTGCCGCCTGCAACCGCACCACTGGTACAGGAACCGCCCGTTATGAGAACCGATTCTGCCGTACCGACCCCACCGGAAATATACAGGTAGTGGTCCGAATCGGTCCCTGAAACCCCCACCGGACAGGGTCTAACCGTCAAGGTTTTGACGCCCGCTGTAGCAAGATTCCCAAGCGTGACGCCTTGCGTTGGCGTCAAGGTGAACCGATAGGTGCGGATATCCACCGCTGGTGTGCGTTGTACCTGCCTCACGTAATCAACCTGCGGCTGTGCCATAAGTTGCCCGATCGCAAGGAAGAATACCCAACGGTTCATATGGTTCCGAGCGCATACAGCAGATCACCAGTGACGGGGATATTGGGAGCTAGGAACGTGATGAGTGATCCCGATCGGGTGTAGCTGATGTTCGGGATCTGATGCACGCCATTCTTGAACAATTCCAGGAATGTCGGTGTCTGGCTCAAGGTGAATAGCGGGTTTCCATCGCTGCCATTGGTCCCATTGATATCACCCGAGACAATAAAAGCCTGTAAGTTCACGTCACCTCCCGATCCACCTCCCGTGGCGAACATTCCTGACCATTGCCAGTTCCCACCGATCCCGAGATACTCAGCCTCCGACCGCAGCGTTGGGCATATCGTATTTAGCGTTTGCAGCCTGTCCAGCGCGTTTGCGGCGAGTTTCCGTAGATCTGGCCCTACCGTCGCCATCGTGGGGTACAACGTGGCTGCGCGGATGGCCAGATTGCTTACGATGGCGTCGTTGTAGCCGTCTGGGAGAATCACCAGATCCATGATGGATGTGAAGCTGGCTCCAAGTGGCGTCCAGGTGTAAAGCTCTAACTGATAGCCCTCAGGGGGCTGAAACGCGAGGTAAATGGTGCCCTGTCCGCTTGGGCCGTAGGTCGGATTGTAGAAAATACACCAGGGCAGGGAATTTCCAATATCCTGCATTCGGATCAGCGACCATTCATGCTCATCGAGTATCTTCAGCGGGGTGCGCAATTCGGGGCTGGTAGGGAAGATCAGGTTCGCGTCTTTGATGAACATTGGACGCACCGCGTTGAAATCCCCGCCTGGTCCGATGGTGTAGATCTTTTGGGCGCTGACTAACTCGTAGGCAACGATGGAAGTTGCAAAGATCTTCTGCCCGTCGCAGTTCCAGGACTGCAACATGCGGTTTACTTCCGGGATAAGCTCAGTGTATTGGTCCGTTGATGGAATAATCCCCGGACGCTGCGTGATACCAGCCATCCGCAGGGCGGGCCTGAGCAATTCCGAAAGTACGGTGGTCGTCGGCATTAGGCGGCCTGTTGCGCTTGCCCGATCCCAAGGATGTCGGCGTTCTTCTGAACGATTACCGCCTTGCTGTTCTGCGCGTTCGCCGCGAGTTCCGGCGTCACGCCCCCCGAGCGTGCATACTGGGGAGCCATGGCCACCGCGAGATTGAAGTGCAACGCCTGCTCATATGCTGGGGGCAGGTTTACCGTAGTCGATGTGGCTGCAAAGGCCGTCATGACCATGTAGTAATCGAGGCGAAGCGTGCCCGGGGCCGTGTCCGGTGGCGGAAACATCTCAATCGCCATCAGCGGATAATTCTGGTCGCAAGTAACCAATTCCGCGAGTACCGATCGCCGCGCCGTCGCGTTCAGCGTCTTAGTGCGAAATTCGTCATACGAGATGATCTTTCCGCCGTTTGAGAAGTTTCCGCTGCTTTGACTCCAACCTGTCACCTGAACTGGCACCGCCGCGGTGTTGAATGTCCCACCCACTCCGAAGGTATAGCTTGACGTTCCAGCCGATGGCGTGAAGTTGCCATGGGTCTGATTGGGGTTGACTAACCGCTCTCCGCTCCAACTGGAGATAAGCTGGTTAATCATCCGAAACGCATTCGCCAGCATGTCTGCGGAGATGGTTTCCCCGGGCTGAATCACCGCCAGATCTATGAAAGCCTCGTCGATCAGGTCTGCTACTGTATTAGCCATTAGGCCACCTCAGATTGAACTCGGGGCGGTCTGCCGCGCCGCTTGGGGAAGGTTCCCGCCTTGATGTCCTCTGCGATTTCGTGCATTGCCGAATACCGCGGCTCCTGATCTGGGTCTTTCTGATCGCCCCAGCCTTCTTCTTTCGCTTGTGCGTGCTCTTCCGGCGACCAAATCACTCGATACGCTCCCGGTTTGTAGACTTCCAAGGGATAGGCCATGTCTCTCCTGGTTACGTGGTTTTACATCCCGCGAGCCTTACCACGTCGGGGCGCGGGTCAAATGCTCCTCCGCAAACATGTATCCCCTGATACTGTTGTCCGCATTGATAGCAAGTCATAAATTAGCCTCACCTCCCCTAAAACGGGGGCCAGCCGATAAGCCAGCCCCCCATACAAGGAACTACGCTGCGTCAACGCCCTGCGCGATGCCGATCAGGTGACCCGTGGCGGTTCCATCGAGTCCCAGGACTTGCACATAGGCGTTATCCGCCGTAACGATCTG
>Ga0134124_10003730_pt1 | contig 12249 bp, 7 predicted proteins | sample KB304_FD_96880 | JGI IMG/M metagenome (GOLD analysis project Ga0134124, IMG submission 96880) | Terrestrial soil microbial communities without Nitrogen fertilizer from Kellogg Biological Station, Michigan, USA - KB3-0-4 | ecosystem: Environmental > Terrestrial > Soil > Unclassified ... | reverse complement strand
GGCGACATTACCGATCCGAAGCGGGACAAGTATCCCCTTGAGTACTACGTGAATATGGCGAAAGAGCTTGAGCAGATGGGCGCGCACATTCTTGCCATCAAGGACATGGCCGGTCTTTTGAAGCCGCTGGCTGCCTACAAGCTGGTCAAGGCGCTGAAAGAGAATATCGGCATTCCGGTTCATCTCCATACTCATGATACTTCCAGCAACGGCAGCGCCATGCTCCTCAAGGCGAGCGAGGCCGGGGTGGACATCGTCGATGCTGCCCTCTCATCTCTTTCGGGCCTTACGGCACAGCCGAATCTGAATGCACTGGTATCGACACTGGAAGGGAGCGAACGGGATCCCAAGGTAAATGCAGTGGGTCTTCAGCAGCTTGCCAACTACTGGGAGACGGTTCGAGACTACTACGCCCCCTTCGAGTCCGGCCTGAAGAGCGGTACCGCTGAAGTCTACCATCACGAGATACCGGGCGGACAGTACTCCAATTACAAGCCGCAGGTTGCCGGTCTTGGCCTCATCGAGCGCTGGGACGAGTGTAAGGAGATGTACCACAAGGTGAACATGATGTTCGGCGACATCGTCAAGGTTACTCCGTCATCGAAAGTTGTCGGCGACATGGCGATGTTCCTGGTCAAGAACAACCTGCAGCCTGAAGATGTTTACACATCCAAGGAGGACCTTGCTTTTCCCGAATCGGTAGTGGGGATGTTCAAGGGGATGCTGGGGCAGCCGTATCAGGGGTGGCCCGAGGAGCTGCAGAAAATCATCCTCAAAGGAACCGAACCGATCACCTGCCGTCCGGGCGAACTTCTCGAACCGGCAGATTTTGACGAGGAGCGTCTGAATCTGGAAGAGCGTCTCGGCCACAGGATCGATGACAAGGCGCTGGTTTCGGCTATCCTCTATCCTAATGTCTATCCCGAATTCGACCGGCATCGCCAGGAGTACTCCGATACCTCCGTTATCCCGACTCCCATCTTCTTTTATGGGCTGGAGCCGGGGCAGGAGACTTCGCTCGATATCGAGGCCGGAAAAACCCTTATCATAAAACTTAACGCGATCGGAAAAGTCCACAAGGACGGCACCCGCCAGGTATATTTCGAACTGAACGGCAATGCCCGCTCAGTAACGGTGCGTGATCAGTCCATCCAGTCAGACGAAGCAGTGCGCGAAAAGGCTGACAAGGGGAATCCCCACCATATTGCTGCACCGATGCCCGGCAAGGTTTTGAAGGTCAATGTCAAGGCGGGTGAAGAGGTCAAAGCCGGCGATGTGCTCATGGTCACCGAGGCAATGAAAATGGAGACCAACATCAAGGCAAAGGCGGACGGCAAGGTCGCGGAGGTGAAGTTCAAGGAGGGGGAGAAGGTGGAGAAAGAGGATCTGGTTATAGTGATGGGTTGATTGCAGGGGCGGACGGCGTCCGCCCTTGTTTCTGACAACATAAAAAGCCCTGCTTCCATACGGAGGCAGGGCTTTTTTTATCTATCGAGGCTTTGGAGGAGGGCTAATCTTTCTTGGTATTGCCGTGGCACTCGCCGCAGTGGCGGAGAGGGCCGACACCCTCTTTCTTGTGGCAGCCGAGGCAGAGTTTATGCGCTTTTGCCTTGTCGATGCCGAAGGGGCGCGGCGCTCCTTCATGGCACTCTGTGCATGGGTACAGTCCCATATGCTTGGAGTGGTTGAAGTCCACATCCCCGTTGTAGGCCTTGAAAATCTTGGCTTCGGCCAGCGTTGAGGCTAGAGTTGTCACAAACAGAGCATATATGAGTCTTTTCATGGTTCAAACTCCGTGAACAGCCATAAACACGATGCCGATTTATACGACACCCGACGAAAAATCTCCAGAAAAAACTGGATTGAGGAGCTTCAGCTCACAATCCCGAGTTAAAGGCTCGACTCCTTCAGGAAGGACAGTATTTCACCGCTGCTTTCAAGCTGGAGTACCCTGGCGGCGATTTCCGATGCCGATACGAAGGAGACCCCCCGCAGGGCCTGTTTGACAATCGGGATCGAGGGAGAGGACATGCTGAGGTCCGAGATCCCCAGTCCGGCAAGCAACAGGGCGCAGAGAGGATCGGACGCCATCTCGCCGCAGATGGATACGGGGATGCCGGCGTTTTTCCCGGCATCCGAGACTCTTTTTATCGAGTGCAGAATCGCCGGGTGATAGGGGCTGTAATACTTTTTTACCTTCGGATTGTTCCTGTCCGCTGCAAGCGTGTACTGGATCAGGTCATTCGTGCCGATGCTGAAAAAATCGACCTTCCTTGCCAGAACATCCGCTAGCTGCACTGCTGCGGGGATCTCGATCATGATCCCGAGAGGGATCTTTTCATTGAACCTTGTCCCTTTACGGCGCAACTCATCCTTCACCTCTTCCACGATTTCACGTATCCTCACGATCTCTTCCACTCCGGAGATCATCGGGAACATTATTCTTGCATCCCGGCCTGCGGAAGCAATCATGATTGCTGCAAGCTGGTCGCGGAATATGTCAACGCGCTCAAGTGATATTCTTATCGCCCGCCATCCCATAAACGGGTTCTCTTCATGCGGATGGTCGAAGTATGGGAGACCTTTGTCTCCTCCGATGTCGAGCGTCCTTATAGTTACCTGCTGCCCTTCGAAACCATTGAGAATGCGGGAGTAGATTGCCGTCTGTTCATCACGGTCCGGAAAATGCCTTCTGGCCATGAAGGGAAACTCGGTCCGGTAGAGACCAACCCCTTCCGCTCCGTTCAAGGAAGCTATCCGCAGATCACTGATCATCCCGATATTAGCTTTCAGGCAGATTCGCATCCCGTCTTTCGTCACGGCAGGAAGGTCTCTCAGCCCATCGAGTTCGCGCTTTTTTGAACTGTAGTCACTCTTCAGCCTTCTGTATTCGGATTGTATGTGAATATCGGGGTTTATGAAGATATGTCCGCTGTTCCCGTCGAGAATTATTTCGTCTTTCAGCGAAAGCTGTCGCAGGAGCCCTTCAACTGCAACGACTGCCGGAATACCCATTGACCGGGCTATTATGGCGGCGTGGGAGTTCATGTCACCCTTTTCGGTGACTATACCGAGGATGTTTTCAACCTCTTCCATTGTTGCAAGATCCGACGGCAGGATCTCGGAAGCCACCAGGATACGCTTCTCTTCAAAGTGGACCTGATCCTCTGTATGTCCGTCCAGCGAGTCGATGATCCTTCGTCCGATATCCTCCATGTCAGCAGAACGGCTGATGAGGTAGGGGTCGTTCATCCGTGCGAAGGCTTCCTTATAATGATTCACAACCTCATGCACCGCTCTGGCAGCTCCGAACTCCTGATCGATGAGTTCCTGGATCTTGCCTATGAAACCCCTGTCTTCAAGTATCAGCAGATGTGCATGAAAGATGGCGGCGTCCTCTTCGGAGAGCCTGTCTGCGACCCGTTTCTCCATGTAGAGAGTCTGGATCCTGGCCTTTTCAAGCGCAAGCCTGAGTTTTTTATGCTCCTCTTCCGGTGAAAGAGCGCTCTCCATTATCGAAGCCAGTAGATGGTTCCTTCTGCTCAGAATATAGATGCTGCCGGTGGCAAATCCGGGAGATACACCGATGCCGAGAAGATTCGATGAGTTCCGGATCTTTTCTCCGGAAAGCAGGCTTGCCGCATCCGCACCGAGGGTACTTCCGTGGATATTCCTGAGCTCTCTTTCCAGAAGAGCCCTCTCATCATCCTTTTCCCTGATGGAGTCGAGCAGCTTTGCATTCAATATGATGCTAGATATCTGGTAGGCAATTGTAGAGAGCGTGCTTATCTCGCTTTTAGTATAAGCACGAGGGTCTCGATGCTGGACTACGATTACTCCGACGGGTGACTTCCTTTCGAACATCGGGATTCCGAGAAAAGAGTGATATCTTTCTTCCCCGGTTTCCTTGAAATATTTGTAACGCGGATGTTCCTGGGCGTTTTCGAGACTGATGACTCCCCGTTGTTCAATGACCAGTCCGGTAAGGCCTTCAGAGACATTCATCGTGATCTTGCCGACGGATGAACGGGAGAGACCTTTGGTCGAGTGAAGGCGAAGCGTTTCGCCGTCATCATCGAGCAGGTATATCGAGCAGACGTCGGACTGCATCCGTTTCGAGACGAGCGTTACGATGTTATCGAGGGTTTCCCTCAAGTCGTGCGAGTGCAGGATCAGGCTGCTGATGTCTTCGAGGGTACGCAGCCCCAAGGATTCGGATTTTTCTGTCATAGAAATTCCTGTATGGTTTGTTGAGCTGCAGTATAGATGAATTATGTCGTATGTGAAGAGGGAATTATGCTTTGAAATCCAGATTAAAGCGAATTGAGATGATAATTAAAATCTCCTATGATATAAACAGGATAAATTAAATCTGCAAGATTATGCGAAGCGAGGACAACGTATGGGCACTCCATTTGATGAGAGTCTTGAGAAGGTTATTGCAGCCATAGAGGCTGCCGATTATCAGAAAGCGGCTGATGCCGCAAAAAGATGCGTTGAGCTTGAGCCGGACAATCCGGAGGGGCACTTTTATCTGGGGGAATCCCTTGCCGGAGCAGAAAAGCCGGGAGAGGCGATTGTTGCCTACAAGGCAGGGCTGAAGCTGGCTCCGGATGATACGGATGCCCTGACTTCACTCGGGGACATATATTTTGAGCAGGGGCTTCACAAGGATGCCTTGAAGACTTATGAGCGGATCGTGGAAATCGACCCGAAGGATGCGGACGGTTATGTCAACATCGGTCTGGTATACAACAGCATGGAGCGGGTAGAGGATGCCATAAAGGCATACGGGGAAGCATTGAAGCTCGATCCGGACAATGTTTTCGCTTATAACGCTCTCGGTGATTCATGGTACGGCCTGGGAAACCGTGAAAAAGCCATTGAGGCATTCAATAAAGGTATTGCCGTAGATCCTGAAGATGCGGCTGCTCACTTTAATCTCGGTGAGTTGTACTATGATCTCGGAGAGCATGACGATGCCGAGAGAGAATGCCTTGAGGCGATCCGTCTCGATCCGGAGTTTACCCTTGCCTATCTGACATTGGGGAGCCTTCACATGGACCGTGAGCATCTCTCCGAGGCGGTGAAATATCTGAAACTTTATCTGAAATATGAGAAGTCACCACAGGCGCAGGAGATGATCGACGAAGTCAAGGCGGTCATTGAGGGGATAAAGGAAGAGCTTGAGGGGAAGAAGGGCTGAAGACTGAAGGGTGAAGACTGAAGTAAGGAAACGAGGCGTCGATAATGACGCCTTTTCCTTTTGAAAAACAGGAGGAAACCGTGCGCTATCCGTCTACCGTTGATCTGCCGTTCAATCATGAGGCCGTAAAAGAGCATTTCGTCCCTTTGACTCAAGGGTCAGCTGCTCCCGAAGGTGATGGCTACTGGCTGATTCTTCAGGGTAATTCGCTGGTGGTCTGCAGCGAGAACGGAGTGTTGAACCTTCCCTGCGGCGCAGCACCACGCTTTCTCCCTGAAATCTGCAAACCCTTCTGCATCGGTCTGTGGCAGGGGCTTCCTCTGCGGATTACTTCCCTGAGTCGTACCATGGAGATCCCGGAGCCATTCACTGCCGAGCCGTTCAATGCTTCCGGTGACCGTCTAGATGATGCAATACTAACGCTTGGCGGAATGGCGATGCAGATCCTTCACTGGCAGAAGAAGAGCCGCTTCTGTTCATGCTGCGGAGGGGAGCTGACTTCGATGTCAGGGAGCTGGGGAAGGCTCTGCAACTCCTGCGGCTTCGAGCATTTCCCGGTGATCCATCCCTGCAGCATCGTTCTGGTGAGGCGGGACGACCAATTCCTGCTGGTCAGGAAAAGTGAGTGGGCAGCCGGCCGCTTCGGTCTTGTAGCCGGTTTTCTCGATATGAGCGAATCTCTTGAAGAGTGTGCGGCGCGAGAGGTCTTCGAGGAGACCGGGATAAGGGTGAAGAGCGTCCGGTATGTGGGGAGTCAGTGCTGGCCTTTTCCGAGCCAGCTTATGGCAGGGTTTGTCGCGGAGCACGAAAGCGGAGAGATAACTGTTGCTGAAAACGAGCTGGAGGATGCCCGCTGGTTTTCCCGCGATGTTCCACCGGAAGCGCTTCCGCCGCATCGCAGCATTGCCCGGTGGATTATCGAGAAGTACATGCTGGTTGAATAACAAAAGGGGGAGCATCATCTGCTCCCCCTATTTAACCTTGTCTACCCTGCCTTGACCATCAGCTCTGAAATCAGCTTGGTGAACTTCAGCGGATCTTTTATCGGCGAACCCTCAGTGAGGAGTGCCTGATCGAGGAGCAGTTCGCAGTAATCGGCAAGCTTCGGATCCGACTTGTCGGTTTCATACATCTTTCCGAGCACCTGCATGATCGGGTGGTTCGGGTTCAGTTCAAGGATCCTTTTGGACTGGGGCACGTCCTGGTTCATCGCCTTCATGATCCGCTCCATATTGGCATTCAGACCATATTCATCGGCAACAAGACAGCAGGCGCTCTCAGTCAAGCGACCCGAGAAGCGGACCTCTTTCACGTTTTCCGAGAGCTTGTCCTTGATGAACTCAAGTACCCCCTTATACTGCTCTTCGGATTCCTTTTTCTTCTCTTCCTTGACCTTTTTCTCTTCTTCACTGTCGAGTTCCACGTCTCCGCGGTCAACAGCCTTCAGCTTCTTGCCGCCGTATTCGGTAAGTGCCTGCACGACCCACTCGTCAACCGGGTCCGTGAGGTACAGGACTTCGTAATCCTTGCTTCTGAACCCTTCGAGATGCGGAGAGTTGGCAACCATTTCACGGCTGGTGCCGGTAATGAAGTAGATCTCCTTCTGGCCTTCCGGCATCCTGGCTGTGTACTCCTTCAGCGATACGGATTTTCCCGCTTCCGTAGCGGTACTTTCGAACAGCACGAGTTCCTGAATTTTCTCTTTGTTGGCAAAGTCGAAATGCAGTCCCTCCTTGAGCACAGGTCCGAATTCAAGATAGAATTTCAGGTACTCTTCCGGCTCTTTCTCCTTTATCTCGGCAAGGGTAGAAAGAATCTTGCCGACCAGATTCTTCTGGATTCTCCTGATCTGCACATCTTCCTGCAGGATCTCGCGGGAGACGTTCAGCGGCAGGTCACTTGAGTCCACCACCCCTTTGACGAAACGGAGATAGTCGGGGAGCAGCGCTTCGCAGTTGTCCGTTATGTAAACACGTTTGACGTAAAGATGGACCCCTTTTTTCTTGTCCTGCATGAAAAGGTCGAACGGCTTGTGTGAAGGGAGATAGAGAAGCGCCCTGAACTCGCTTGTCCCTTCGGCCGCATAGTGAATCTGCCGGAACGGCTTCTCGAAATCGTGAGAGATATGCTTGTAGAACTCCTCGTACTCCTCGTCCGTGATCTCGCTTTTCGGGCGGGTCCAGATGGCTTTCATCGAGTTGAGGGTCTCTTCCGTCGTTTTTTCGATGTCGCCGCCGCCTTCGATCACCTTCCCGTCGAGTCCTTTTGCCGGCTCCTTACGGGTAATGTCCATCGTGACGGGGTACTGGACATAATCAGAGTACTTCTTGATGATCGAGCGGATCTTCCATTCGTCCAGATACTCTTTCATCTCATCTTTCAGATGGAGGACGATTTCGGTTCCTCTGGTCGCTTTTTCGCACTCTTCTACAGTGTAGCTGCCGTCGCCTGTCGATTCCCAGCGGCATGCGGCCGACGGGTTTCCTGCCTTGCGTGTCGTCATGGTTACTTTGTCCGCTACCATGAATGAAGAGTAGAATCCTACTCCGAATTGACCGATCAGCTCGGGGTTGTTACTGCTCTTTGCCTCATTGAGCGCTTCCATGAAGGCTTTGGTTCCGGAACGGGCGATCGTGCCGATATTCTCTTCGACCTCAGCCATGCTCATCCCGATTCCGTTGTCGGTTATTGTCAGGGTTCCGGCATTTTTGTCAGGCGTGATCTTGATCTTCCAGTCGCTGTTTGATTCGAGGAGAGATTCGTTCGAATGGGCTTCGAAGCGGATCTTGTCAATCGCATCGGATGCGTTTGAAACAAGCTCACGCAGAAAAATGTCCTTGTTCGAGTAGAGGGAATGGATAACTAGGTCGAGAAGTTGCTGGACTTCCGTCTGGAACTTTTTGGTGGTCTTCATGTTGCGGTGTTCTCCTTTTTTAAGTTGAGGCTTAACGGCAAGAAGCTAATCATTCCGATTCAGCTTTTCAACCCCGGAGAGTGAAAAAAACTCCAGAACACAATAAAACCGGTTCATAAGAGAAATTTTTCATGATAATATCCCCGAAAGGGAGTGCCGAGAAAAAGGATGAAAAAACAGATCAGCATACGTAATGCAATGATTGCCAGCATCGCACTTCAGACTCTTGTCCCGATGCTTATAGCAATGACAGTCTCGGTAGCGATGTTCCACCGTGAGACTGGAGAGCGCATACGTCTTGACAACCTCAAGGTCGCTCATACTGTCAGTTCAGCCGTGGAGCTTTTTCTTGCGAGACCGTTGGTAATGCTGAAACAGATAAGGGATCAAGTAAATGATCATGTCGGTACGGAGTTCCAAAACCTGAGGTCAGTCGCAAACAGTACGCTCGATACAGATCCACTTTTCGAGTCTGTTCTGTTTCTGGATGCCAACGGCATTCTGCTCGGTACGGCAGGTTCGGATGAACAACCGGTAAAAAGCCGGGGTTTAAGGCAGAACTACTCAGGGAACGAACTTTTCAAGAGAGTGAAAAGCAGTGGCCGCCCAGCATGGTCCGAACCCTATGTCTCACTGAGGACGGGAGAGTCGGTCATCGCCCTGGGTATCCCCTGGAAAGACGGGGTCATGTCCGGGGCGATGAACCTCTCCTATCTCAGCAAGCTGGTTGAACCGACCAAGACTTCCAAGAAGGCATACGCATTCATAGTCAGTCCCGCCGGTCGCCTGATCGCTCATCCGGACAGGTCCCTGATCGGAGAGAAAGAGGCTTTTATATCCATACCGCAGATCACGGCCGGTTTTCAGGGTCAAAGCGGCACTTACTCATTCACTCTGTCAGGAAGGAAAGTCATTGGGAGTGTTCTTCCTTTTTCCCAGAACGATTGGGTGATTGTCTCAGTACACGATAAGGAAAACGCTTATGCGCATCTATACGAAATTGAGCGGCTTCTTGCTTTTCTCACGTTGGTTGTGCTGGCAGGGGCACTCTTTTTTGCTTTCAGGCGGATCAACCAGCTCAGTGCTCCGATAATTGCGCTGACCGATCTGAGCAAGAGTCTGGCAGCCGGTGAAGAGGTCCGGGAGACCAGTGTATTTTCCGGCTATATCGAGATTAACGACCTGTACGAGAATTTTATAAAAATGGCGGAAGCAGTAAATACCCGGGAAAGAGACCTGCAGGACCGTAACGAGGAACTGGCTTCTGCCGAAGAGGAGTTGCGGAACCAGGTCGAAGAGTATCTCAGGACATATAACGAACTTGAGGCTGAAAAAGTCAAGCTCGAGTCGATCCTGGCAAGCATGGGAGAGGGCTTGAGCATTATGGACCGGGATTACAAGGTGATCCTGCAGAACCAGGCGCATATAAACCTGATCGGTGAATCTGTGGGCAGATACTGCTATGAAGCGTTCAATCATAATTCGACCACATGTGATGACTGCCCCATGAAGTTTGCCTTTGAAGATGGCGGGACTCATCAGACGCTCCGTCGGGTGACGTACGGATCGGAAGATCTTTACCTGGAGATCTCGGCAAGTCCGCTCCGTAATGCATCTCATGAGGTAGTGGGCGGGATCGAGGTGGTTCGTGATGTAACGGACAGGATAAAAGCAGACAACGAGATCAGGCGCCTGAATCAGGATCTTGAAAAGAGGGTCATAGAACGGACTGCAGAGCTTGAGATCGCAAACCGTGAACTTGAGTCGTTCAGCTATTCGGTCTCACATGACCTTCGGGCTCCTCTTCGCCATATCAGCAGTTACAGCAGCATTATGGAGAGTGAATATTCCGACAGGCTCGATGAAGAGGTAAAGGGTTACCTTTCAAGAATTGTTGCAGGTTGCAACAAGATGGGCCTTTTGATAGATGATCTTCTCGAGCTTTCGCAACTTTCGAGGAGTGAACTGAAGTTCGGACCTGTTGACCTGAGCCGGATAGCGAACAGTATCGCCGCATCCCTGATTGAAAGGGAGCCTGAACGCAAGGTCAGATTCAAGATCGAGGAGGGGCTGGAAGCCTACGGGGATGAGCGGCTACTTGAGGTCATGCTTAATAACCTCTTTGGAAATGCCTGGAAGTACTCTTCAAAGGCAGAATATGCGGAGATTGAGTTCGGCCGTACTATTGTAGCGTCGAGACCCGTATATTTTGTAAAGGATAATGGCGCAGGTTTCGACAAGAATTATGCGGATAATCTGTTTGCCCCTTTCCACAGGCTGCACGGCCCCGAGTTCGAAGGTACCGGTATAGGCCTGGCCATTGTACAGCGTATAATTCACAGGCATAGCGGCAAGGTTTGGGCTGACGCAGTTGAAGGTGAAGGAGCTACTTTCTATTTCACTTTAAAAGGCTGATTTTCTGTTTCATTCCGGATGAAATGTTTGCGTAAAACTCCCGTCATGTGGTAACTTTTAACAACTTTTCCCCTCTGGAGTTCTGATGTATTTCCCTGATAGAATGACTTTTGCCGACCTGGCAGCAAAAGGGAATCTTATCCCGGTATATCGCGAAATTATGGCGGATATGGATACCCCGGTGACCGCCTTCAAGAAAATAGATGACGGCACTTACTCCTTCCTCCTTGAGAGTATCGAGGGGGGGGAGAAGTGGGGGCGCTATACATTCCTTGGAGCATCGCCGTCAGTCGTCATCCGGACTCGCGGAGATCTGGTAGAAATCCTGAAAAGCGGTGACGCACCGGTTTCATTACAGTCAAAGGACCCCCTGGATGCGGTCAGGGAGTATCTGTCACGTTTCGAGCCGGTCGAAGTGGATGGTCTTCCCAGGTTCTTCGGCGGTGCTGTCGGATATCTCGGCTATGACATGGTTCGTTATTTCGAGGATCTCAAGAGCGACAAGCCGGCAGAGATAGGAGCCTGGGACTCCTGTTTCCTGATTACCGATACTCTGCTCATTTTTGACAGCGTCAGGCAGAAGATCAAGGTGGTTGCAAATGCTCATCTGGAAGGTGTGACAGCTGATGATGCCTATCTTGATGCGATTGGCAGGATAGATGCGCTCATTGCCAGGCTGAAAGCGCCTTTGCCGCAGCAGGGTACAATAACAGGAGGCAAGCCGGTTGTCCTATCCTCTAATATGCACCGGAGCGACTTCGAGAAAGCAGTGGAGAAGGCAAAGGAGTATGTAAGAAGCGGAGACATCATACAGGTAGTACTCTCCCAGCGGTTTTCGGCAGAACTTACGGTCGACCCGCTTGACATCTACCGGGTGCTCAGGACGCTTAACCCTTCCCCGTACATGTTCTTCCTCCGGATGGACGATACGCTGGTTGTGGGTGCATCACCGGAGGTCATGGTCAGGAAGGAGGGGGAACGGGTCGAGCTGAGACCGATAGCCGGAACCCGGCCTCGCGGAGCAAGCATGGATGAGGACTTGCGGTTGGAGCAGGAGCTTCTGGCCGATCCGAAAGAGCGTGCCGAGCACGTCATGCTCGTCGATCTCGGGAGGAACGATCTCGGCAGGGTCTGCAAGACCGGAACCGTCAAGGTCTCCGAACTTATGACCGTTGAGCGCTATTCGCACGTCATGCATATCGTCTCAAACGTACAGGGCGAGATAGAGGGCGGAATGGATGCATTCGACCTGGTGCGTGCGACGTTCCCTGCCGGTACCCTCTCCGGAGCACCAAAGGTCAGGGCAATGGAGATAATAGACGAGCTGGAGCCTTCAAAACGGGAGATCTACGGAGGTGCGGTCGGCTACTTTTCCTTTTCAGGCAATATGGACCTTGCCATTGCGATCAGGACCCTCGTGATCAAGGACGGAAAGATCCATCTGCAGGCAGGCGCAGGTATCGTTGCCGATTCCGATCCGGCGGCAGAGTATCAGGAGACCGTCAACAAGGCGATGGCGGTGGTGAAGGCGATAGAGACGGTAGAAAAAGGACTGGATTAACGGCAGGTGCGAGGATCGGGGCGCGGGGAACGAGGATTTCCTCGATCCTTTATCCTCGTTCCTCGAACCTTTAATTGCGGAGCAATTAATGTTACTGATGATCGACAATTACGACTCCTTTACCTACAACATCGTCCAGTACTTCGGTGAACT
>Ga0134124_10003729_pt1 | contig 12250 bp, 14 predicted proteins | sample KB304_FD_96880 | JGI IMG/M metagenome (GOLD analysis project Ga0134124, IMG submission 96880) | Terrestrial soil microbial communities without Nitrogen fertilizer from Kellogg Biological Station, Michigan, USA - KB3-0-4 | ecosystem: Environmental > Terrestrial > Soil > Unclassified ... | reverse complement strand
GGCCCGTCATTGGCGGAGACAGCGCATCCATTCAACGCCTCATTCATCATCGGCGGGCAGATCGAGGGCGAACGGCCGCGGCTGTTCCGCACTTTTGCGGAAGGCAACTTCATCTAAGCGGGCGCCGACACACCGTTTTTCCAGACAGGGGAGACCAAGTACGGCAAACCCATCATCGATCGCGTCATCACGCAGGCGACGGGCCTGGGTGATGCGATGAAGTGCATCCTGGTCTCCTTTGATTCCACCATGCGCAGCAATCTCTCGGTGGGCATGCCCATAGATCTGGTCTGCTGTGAACGGGATACCCTGCGGCTCGGCGTACGCCATCGCTTTGAGTCTGACGATGAGTATTTCCGCGGTTTGGGGAAACAGTGGCGCGATGGCGTGCGCGAAGTATTCCGGCACCTGCCGGGCGTGCCTTCGCGTGAGGCACTCAGCTGATCGTCACTGCTGTGCGTAGCGGACAATCATTGCTCGCGCCGGATGAGCCCGCGGCGTTCCAGGTGGAACGCGAGCAGGGCCGATCCCCATTCCTCCTCACCTGTGACCATGCAAGCGCGCGGGTGCCGCGCCGATTGAATTCGTTGGGTGTGTCTGCACAGGATCTCCGGCGTCACATTGCATGGGACATCGGCGCGGCGGCAGTCGCCACGCGACTCGCGACGCGGCTTGATGCCTTCCTGATCCTGCAGAACTGGTCGCGGCTGGTCATCGACTGCAATCGCCCACCTGGCAGCCCGCAGTCCATCGTGCCATTGAGCGAGGCCACGCGGATTCCCGGCAATGAATCGATATCGCCCGATGAAGCGCTGGCCCGAGAGATGGAGATCTTCCGTCCGTATCACGATCGCATTGCGGCAGAGCTGGATCAGCGGCAGGCGCAGGAACGGCCCACGATCCTGATCTCCATGCACAGCTTCACGCCGATACTGCATGGGCGTGCGCGTCCCTGGCATGCGGGGCTGCTGTACAACAGGGATCCCCGCCTGGCGGAGGCCCTGCTGCCCATCCTGCGCGCCGACGCGGATCTCGTTGTGGGTGACAACGAACCTTATGCCGTCAGTGACAGTACCGACTACACGATTCCCGTGTATGGTGAACGGCGCGGGCTGCTGCATGTCGGGATCGAGCTCCGTCAGGATCTCATCGCCGACGAAGCCGGGCAGAACCAATGGTCTGAACGGCTGGCGCAGGCGCTACTCACTGCCTGCGAACGATTCGCTTGAGAGGACTACCTGAAGATACGTGTCGGCTACGAATTGGTGTACCGCTGCCCGCAGCCGACGCCGATGATCCTGAATCTGAACGTTCACCATACGAGGGTGGCGGATCTCGAGCGTCCTGACCATGTGCGTACCAATCCGGCAGTGCCGCTGACGTTGTATCGCGATGGCTTCGGCAACTGGTGCACGCGCCTGGTTCTGCCAACGGGACTCACGCACATCAGTGCCGACACCGTGATCAATGATGGCGGGATGCAGGAGCCTGTGGTTCCTAATGCGCAGCAGCATCCGGTTGAGTCTCTGCCGGAGGAGACCCTGGTCTATCTGCTGGGCAGCCGTTACTGCGATACCGACAATCTCACCAAGGTAGCCTGGGAACTGTTCGGCGCTCCGATGTCTGGTTGGGCTCGCGTGCAGTCGGTATGCGACTTCGTCCACCGGCACATCACCTTCGGCTACGAGTTTGCGCGTTCCACGAGGACGGCATCCGAGGCATTTGCCGAACGTCGGGGCGTGTGCCGGGATTACGCACACCTTGCGGTGGCCTTGTGCCGGTGTCTCAACATTCCGGCCCGCTACTGCACGGGTTATCTTGGTGACATCGGCGTGCCGCCCATGAATGCGCCCATGGATTTCGCGGGCTGGTTCGAGGCCTATGTAGGGGGCAACTGGTACACCTTCGACGCACGCAACAATGCGCCGCGTATCGGCCGCGTGCTGATTGCCCGCGGCCGCGATGCCGCGGATGTGGCGATCAGCATGAGCTTCGGTCCGAATGTGCTCGAAGGATTCCGCGTGTGGGCGGATGAATTGCAGGCAGCCTGACTCGCCGGACTCAGGCCATCAGGACTTGAAGCCGATGGTCGCGTGCGTGCCGTCGCAGAAGGGCTTGTTGCCGCTGCCGCCGCAGCGGCACAGGCGCGCGGATTCCTGTCGCGCCACCACGCGGCCGGTACCGGAGATGATTTCCATGTTGCCACGCACCTGTAGCGGCCCATCGACCAGCGGTGTCACTTCGAGTGGCCCGTTGCGCACTGGCAGCATGTCGGCCTTGCCCGTGGCGGGCTCACCGCTGGCGCTGAAGTTCACCTCGTGGTGCGAACCATCGCAGAAGGGCTTGTTCTTCGAGGCGCCACAGCGGCATAGCGTGTAGCGGTAATTGCCCGCAGGAGCGCCGTCGAGGCGGATGTCGGCCTTGATGGCATACGGTCCGCCTTCGCGTATGGAGATCAGGTTCACGGCTGGTGCCTGTTCGTCCGGCTTCCCATCCTTGCGCTTGTAGCGAATCGCGCCGGACACACACACATGCGCGATCTCGGTCAGCGCCTCGGTGGGTATCGCGTCGGGATTGATCCAGGGGCCCTTCACGTTCGCGATGAACACCTGCGGTCCCCAGGTCACGCAGAAGCGGGAGTGGATGCACTTCTTGCCTTCGTAGATGAGCGTGAGATCGCGGCCTTCGATGTAGTCGACGCCATTCTCGGTGCGCGGCGTCGGGGCGACGTTGCCCGGTTCGATAACGGCTGTGCCGGCTGCCGGGCCAGCCGTTGCCGCGGCCGGCGGTGCGACGGCCGCAGCCGAACCCGCTGGTATCGGCCTCGGGGGGGCGCCCTGTGCGGACAGCACGACCGGATCCTCCGCTTCGATCACGGCAAACCGCGTCCGCGCACGCAACGCCAGATCGGTGATGACCTTCGACGCCTGCGCGATGCGTGGGTCGGCATTGGCGGCGAGTGCTTCGACGCCCGTGGCCAGCTCACGCAGACGTTCGACAAAAAAACGGCCGGCGCTTGCGCCAGGGGGCAGGGGGGCCGCGTCGCGCAGTGCGGTGAATGACATACCCGCATTGCAGTCCGGATTCGAAGGGCCCGCGGGCAGGCGCGCCGCACGCTCGGCCAGCGGTGTCATGGCACGCATCAGGCCCAGCGCCAGATCGATGCACAGCGCCTTCGCCGGATGGGGCCGCGGCACGAGATAGGAGTGCGAGATGAGGCGCAGCATCAGCATGTACGCCGTGTTCGCCAGGTCAACCGTCTTTGCGGCCTCCTCGTTCTCGATCCATACGCGGTGTCCCTGGCGCACAGGCTTGCGCAGCACTGGGTTCACCGCTGCGTTGTACGCCGGCTCGAACGCCGGATTGGCCCGCTTCAATGCCGCGAGCTCCTCACGGATCGCGATGAAGCGGCAGTAGTGCGAGTCGGGATTCGCCTCCGACGCGCCTTCACCCTGGGTCACGATGGCGTCGAAGGCCTTGATGGCCGTGATCGCACAGATCACCGGGTCGCAGCCCTGGAAGTCGATCTCCTTGCGCGAGATCTGCAGACTGCGATCGCCGCAGAAGGCTTCTTTCTCGCCAATGCGCGCAACGAAGCTGCGCACGTTGTCGGCCAGGTTTTCGTAGAACGCGCCCACGGTTTCGTAGTCGATGGGCATGGGCGTGAGGCGGGGTGCGGCGACGCCACGGGTGAATGTGAAATCGGGCGAGAAGCCTGCGCCGTCGGGCTCGCCGGAATCCTTCGGACGCTCGAGGAAGATGAAGTGCTGCAGCACCGCCTCGCTGAAGGGTGCGAGTCGCACGACCACACTGGCGGGGAGGCCGCCAGGATCCAATGGAAAGTTCATGCGGCCGAAGCGGGGGCTGCCGCCGAGCGCGGCCGTGATGTTCCACACCGCCGTGAGGTGGCCCATTTCCTCGACGGCCACGTGCAGCATGGTGCGGCGCCAGCGCGCCGTCGCGGCGGCCTCGGCTGCAGACAGGCCTTCCTCCACGCCGCTCTTGAGGCTGAATGCGGCGTAGAGGTACGTGCACATGAGGTTGTGCTCGAGCTCGGCGGCCTCGTACAGCTGGTGGATGAGCGCTTCGCGGGAGGGCGAAGGAGGATTCACTTCGGGATTGGCAGACATGGTGGAGCGGAAGACTACCCCGGCACCAACTGCTCGGCCACCGCGCGCGCCATGCGTGTTGCGTTGGCGTCGCCATCCATCTGGCCGGCCACGGCTGCGCCGTCGTAAAGCACCATGAGTTGACGCGCGAGCGCCTCCGGATCACTGGCGCCGCTGTCTTTCGCCAGCGAGCGCAGCAGATCGAGCAGCCACGCGCGCGTCTCTTCGCACACCGCCTTCACGCAGCTGCCCTCACGTGTTTCTGCGCTGGCGCGCACGAATGCGCAGCCCTTGAACCCCGGCTCCGAGGCGCGCTGCTCCATCTCATCGAATATGCCGAGGATTCTGGCCCGCGCGGAGGGCAGGGCCTCGATGCGCGCGATGATGCGTGCCCGCCGCGCCTCATGTCGCCCCACCAGGTAGGCGTGGACCAGCGCGTCCTTGCTGCCAAAAGTGTTGTAGAGCGAGGCCTTGGCTACGCCGGCCCGCTCGATGATCCGGTCGATGCCGACCGTGTTCAGCCCTTCCTCATAGAACAGCTCGTTGGCGGCCGCCAGGAGGCGTGCCCGGGCGGAAAGGTGTTCGTAAACAGCAGCTTGCTCGCTCATCGCCGTCTCCCCCTTTCGAGAGATACCTGGAACTAGACCGATCTGTATAGTACACCCTCAGTAGGGTAGACAGAACGGTCTACTCAAAGATTTTCCTGAGGTGTCTCCCATGACCACACAGAACTCCACCGACTGGCGCCTGCCGCCTGCCGTTGCGTTCCCGGTACTGGCGTCCGTGACGGTGAGTTTCCTGGCGAGCGCCAGTGCGCCCACTCCGCTGTACCCCACCTACCAGGCTGAGTGGGGCTTCTCCCCGCTGGCCGTCACGACCATCTTCGGCGTGTACGCCATCGCCGTGCTGGTCGCGCTGCTGTTCTTCGGCCGTCTGTCCGACCATCTGGGTCGCAAGCCGGTGCTGCTGGCGGCGATGTTCGTGCAGGTGCTGACCATGGGTCTGTTCGCCTCCGCCAATGGACTGGGCATGCTGCTGCTGGCGCGTGTGGTGCAAGGCCTCGCGGCCGGCGTCGCCATCGCGGCGGTCGGAGCCGGCCTGCTCGATCTCGACAAGAGTCGCGGTGCCATCGCCAATGCCATCACCACTCCCATGGGCACGGCCACCGGCGGCATACTTTCTGGCGTCTTCGTCACCTTGCTGCCGGCGCCGCAGCAGCTCATCTTCCTCGTGCTGGGCGCGGTAATGGTGGCGCAGGGCATCGGCATCGCGTTCATGCGCGAGACACTGGTGCCGCGTGCCGGCGTGCTCGCCTCTCTGAAACCCCGGTTCGCATTCTCGGATGCAATCCGCGCACCACTGCTTCGCGCCGCGCCAGCGATTGTCGCTACCTGGGCCGCGGCCGGTGTGTTCGCCTCGCTGTCACCAGCGATGGTGCGCAGTCTTACCGGCATTCCCTCGCCACTGCTGTCCGGCCTGGCCATGTTCGCGATGGCAGGCAGTGGCGGCGTCGCAGTCTACGTATTGCGTCACCTCCAGCCGCGCCGCTCGATGCGTTTCGGTGTGATCTCGCTGGCGGCAGGCGTACTGCTGTTGGTACCGGCGCTGTCGCTCGGACTGCTTTCGCTCTTCTACATCGCGCTGTCACTGGCTGGTGTTGGTTTTGGCAGCGGTTTCCAGGGTGCGGTGCGCAGCGTCGTCAGCAGCGCGAAAGCGCACGAACGGGCGGGTGTGCTTTCAGTGGTGTTCGTGCTTGCGTATCTGGCGATGGGCCTGCCTGCAATAGGTGCCGGCTGGCTGCTCGCGCACGGCAGAAGCCTGCCCTCCACCACGCTCGAATTTGCGGCGCTGGTGCTCGTGCTGTCGGTGGTGGCCGTGTTGCCGGATGGCAGCACGCGCCGCTCACCGGTTCAAGGCGCGCGCATCACTACCTGATTGTTCCCACTGAATTGAAGCTGAGGAGATTTCCATGACTACCCCCACCGTTCTCATCACTGGCGCACTCAGTGGCATCGGCCGCGCCACCGCACATGCCCTGGCACGCGAAGGCGCCAATGTCGTTGTCTCGGGTCGCAGCGAGGGCGCCGGCGCGAAGCTCGTCGAGGAGCTGCGTGCCACGGGCGCACAGGTGGTCTTCATCAAGGCCGATGTACGCCACGAGGATGATGTGCGTGCGCTCATCGATGCCACCGTCGCGAAGTTCGGCCGCCTGGACGCCGCGATCAACAACGCGGGCACCGAAGGCGTGCCGGGCGCGATCACCGATCAGAGCGCCGCGAGCTATGCCGCGACCTTCGACACCAATGTGCTGGGCGTGTTGCTTAGCCTCAAGCACGAAATCCGTGTCATGGCGAAGCAGGGCGCCGGGAGCATCGTCAATGTCTCGTCCATCCTCGGCAAGGTCGGCTTTGGCGGCGCCTCGGTGTATGCGGCGAGCAAGCATGCGGTCGAAGGGCTTACCAAATCCGTTGCGCTGGAGGTGGCCGCGCAGGGCATTCGCGTGAATGCCGTGGCGCCAGGGCCCATCGATACCGGCATGCTGGATCGCTTCACGGGCAATGACGCGGCGGCGAAGCAGGGCATGGGCGCAACTATGCCGCTGCAGCGCATCGGCCGACCGGAGGAAGTGGCGCAGGCCATCGTCTTCCTCGCCCTGTCAAAGTCCGGCTACATCACCGGACACTCGTTGTCGGTCGATGGCGGCGCCGCGGCGGACTGACCCGAAGCAGCGCCAGTCCAGGTGTCGGCTACGCCAGATTCTTGCCCGTCTCCAGCAGGCTCTTCAGATCGCTGAGTATCCAGTTCCAGCCACCGCCGCCGCGGGTGTTGAAGCGGTTGGTGGTGGCCGCGCCCATGCTGGGCTGGCCTGTGACATCGTGCGTCACCGTAAGGCGGCAGAACCCCTGACCGGTATCTTCGATCTCGAAAGTGATCGTTGAGAAACCTTCCTTGCGCTGCTGTTCCTCGAACAGGAAGCGATACGTCTGCACCAGCTTTGTCGGCGGGCTGCATTCGATGACTTCGCCATCGATGATGGTTTCCGGCAGGCCGAACTTGCGCATGCCTTCGTTGGCCTTGACGCGAAATTTGCCGCCGGGCCGCATGTCGTATTCATAGATGCCGCGATACCCGTAACGCTCGCTCCACTCGGGAGAGGTGATCGCCTCCCAGATCGTCGCGGCCGGGGCCTTGATGTAGATCTCATGGATGTTGATCACGCTCTTTTCTTTGCTGCCCATTTCCTGCTCTCCAGTGAAGCCTTCAGGTCTGCCAGCGCGGACACTTCGCGCTCGCGGTATTTGTCGATCCAGCGATCGTGAATCAGGCGTATGGGCACGGCGTTGAGGTAGTGAAACTTCTCGCGCCCCTGCCGCCGCGTGAGGACGAGACCGGCGTTTTCGAGCACCTTCAGATGCTTCATTACGCCGAAGCGCGACATGGTCAGCCGCGCTTCCAGTTCGCTCAGTGTCTGCCCGTCCTGCTTGAACAGCAGATCGAGCAGAAAGCGCCGGGTGGAATCACCCAGGGCCTTGAAGATGCTGTCCTCGCTATCCATGGGCAAGGAATATATGTGACCAAAGAGTCACATGTCAATTGCCGGCGCGGTGCGAGGCATTTCCCGGCCACAATTGGTGACGCGTGCCGCCGAATCCTTGCATCCTGGCGAGGCACAATCGCCCGATGCAGATTCAACGCACATTGCAACGGACGGCCGTCGTCGCGGCTCTTTTCCTGGCTTCTTTCGCCACGGTCGCAGGCTCGTTGGCCGGCGGTACCATCATTGCTCCGCTGGCGCCGGGGCAGAAATCCAGCCTGTCATTCCTCATGCCGCCCGGCTTTGCGGCCGACAAAGGAGTCTGGCTGGTTTACGACCTCGTCGCGCTCGCGCCCGGCGATGACGACTCGGGTCAGATGGATATCCAGCAATCCTTCGAAGGCGTGATGACGCCGTTGAATTCGTTCTACGCCAACTTCCATGCCCGTGACATGGATTCCATGAAATCCGCTGGCACGATTGCGCAACGATTGGAAGAGGTGGCCGGGCATCGCGAGCCCGGGGAACTCATGCGCTTGATGGGCGCAGATCTGTACGCGGCATACGAATCCGTCAACGCAGGCAAGGGCCGTGTGCTGGTGGGCCGTGTCGTGACACATCTCTCTGCGCCCGGGAAGTCCGATGCACCGTTGGCAATCTCGGTGCAGCGGGCACAGGGCATGCAGCCCCTGGCCATGCGTGTCACGGCGGGGCAGGGCGAATTGACGACCGAGTTTCAGGAAAAGGCGCAGGACTCCTGGGCCTACAAGGCAGGCTATGCCGCGGGCCTCGCGTTTTTCGGCTGGCTGGTGCTGAGATTCTTCAGGCGGCGCAATTAGGCGCCGCAAGATCAACAGCGCCCGCGATGCTTCCGGGACATTAGTATGGCGCTTCCCACGTGCCGCTGCGTTCGGAGCGCCACAGTGCATCGATCACCTTCATCTGCGCAATGGCGTCGTCGAGTCCCCAGTATGGGGCCGGTTCGCCACGCACCGTGCGCGAGAAATTCTCCACCAATCGCCGATACTGGTCAGCCTCGGACAACGTTTCCATCGTGATGCCGCTGCCGTCCGGTGCGCCGCTGTCATCGATGCGGATCCGGCTGATCGCTCCCTGTGGCGCGTTGAAGGGAATTTCTACTTCGATACGCCCGCGCGTGCCCAGCACCGTGACGCGCTGATGCGAACAGGTCTGCGTGCTGACAGTGAACGCCAGCTGTCGCCCCCCGCCGAAATCCAGCAGACCGCTGGTGGTGCGGTCAATGCGCAGCGCCGGGTCCCGGTCCACCAGCGCCATGACGCGCAGTGGCTCGGCATCGAAGATGAATCTGCCCGCGACTATGGGATAGCAGCCAATGTCATATAGCGCGCCACCGCCGATATCCAGCTGATTGCGGATATCTGCAGGGTTGTCATTGAAATAGGAGAAGGCTGCCTGCACAAAACGAAGCGAACCGATGCGGTCTGCGTTCAGCAGCGCACGTACGCGTTCCCACTGCGGATGATGGCGCACCATGAACGCTTCGGCGACACGCACTTTTCCTGCTACCTCCTGCAGCAGGCGTGCCTCCCCGGCAGACAGTGCAATCGGTTTCTCGCACAACACATGCTTGCCAGCGCGCGCCGCCGCCAGCGTCAGCGGTACATGCAGATGATTGGGTAGGGGGTTGTAGATCGCCTCGATCTCAGGATCGGCGATCAGCGCTTCGTAGCTCTCGTAGGCCCTGGGGATTCCCAGGCGTCGTGCGGTGGCCTCAGCCGCACTCAGGTTGCGCGATGCAATGCCTCTCACTTGAACCAGGGGGCTGCGCAGCATGGCGGGAATCACCTTGATCACACCGATGCGTGCGGTGCTCAGCACTCCCCAAATCACAGGCTTCATGGCGATGCTCCCCGGCTTCTTTCTTAACTTTCCTTAACTCTGCAGGGCGTTGCAAGCGGGAATCGTTCAGCGATGGTTCACAGGATGACAGTGACACTGCCAGCGTCGCATATCCAGCGACGGTATGAGGTCATTAACGTGAAACGCAGTGCGAAGGTTCTGTTGCTGGCGACTGGTCTTTCCATGGCAGCTTCGGTGATGGCCGCAGGTCACTACGACCGGGGCTATGGCCGTCGCGATGATGACGACTACTCACGCCCCTACGTGGGCATGAACCTGGGCTTGCTCGACTACAACGAAGAGGGTATCGACAGCCTGACGCCGGCACTTGGAGTGCTGCGCATTGGCGTGCCACTCGCGCCGAATCTCGCCATCGAGGGCCGCGCCGGCACCGGACTGGGTGGCTACTCCGATGGCGGCTTCCACGCGGAGGTGAGATCCTTCTACGGCGCCTACCTAAAGGGTTCGCTGCCGCTTTCAAGACAGTTCTCGCTGTACGCGGTGGGCGGTGTCGCAGGCGTCAATCTGAGACGCAACTTCGGTGAGGGCGAGACACGCGACAATGGGCTGTCATTGGGCATCGGTGGCGATCTCGACCTGCGCAACGGCGCCGGCCTCAACTTCGAGTGGACCCGCCTGCCGGCGGGCAACAATGCCGGCTACGACTTCACCAACTCGATGGTCAGCATCGGCGTGACCTGGAAGTTCTGACCGCGAACTTCGGATACATGGCGGAGCGCTGTCTGCCCGCGTAGATTAGACCTCTGCCATGTCTCTGGAACTCACCATCCTGATGCCCTGCCTGAATGAGGCAGAGACCATAGAGGTCTGCGTACGCAAGGCCCAAGGCTTTCTGGCATCCCGCGGCATTCAGGGTGAGATCGTTGTGGCCGACAACGGCAGCACCGATGGCTCACAGGCCCTGGCAGAAAAGTCGGGCGCCCGTGTTATCCGCGTTCCCGCGCGCGGCTATGGCGCGGCGCTGCTGGGTGGCATCCAGGCGGCGCATGGCAAGTACATCATCATGGGAGATGCCGACGACAGCTACGATTTCACGGCGCTGGATCCCTTCGTCGATGCACTGCGGGCAGGCAATGACCTGGTGATGGGGAATCGCTTTCTCGGTGGCATCAAAGACAAGGCGATGCCTCCGCTGCATCGCTATCTCGGCAACCCGGTGCTGACATGGATCGGACGGGTGCTGTTTCATTCACCCTCCGGTGACTTTCACTGCGGTCTGCGTGGATTCAGGCGCGATTCGATCATGTCGCTGTCATTGACGTCCCCAGGCATGGAGTTCGCCAGTGAAATGGTCGTGAAGGCGACTCTTCATGACCTTCGCATCGTGGAGGTTCCCACCACACTGTCTCCGGATGGTCGCAGCAGGCCTCCTCATCTGCGTAGCTGGCGGGATGGGTGGCGCCACCTGCGCTTCCTGCTGTTGTTCAGTCCGGCATGGCTGTTCTTCTATCCCGGCCTGCTGCTGTTGCTCGCTGGCGCAGTGACGATGGGCTGGCTGCTGCCTGGCGAGCGTTCTGCAGGTCGAATCGTTTTCGACGTGAACACTTTGGTATTCGCTGGCGCCGCAATGGTGTGCGGCATTCAGGCGATGATCTTTTATGTCTTCGCGAAGACCCACGCCGTCCGGCACGGACTGCTCCCTGAGGATGATGCCGTAGATCGTTTGCGGAGGATTCTCAGCCTGGAGGTGGGGCTGGTCGTGGGACTGGTCATCTTCCTGAGCGGTCTCGCACTCGCCGCCGGCGCTCTGCATTTCTGGGGCAAGGCGTCGTTCGGTAATCTGAACCCTGCGCAGTCGCTGCGCCTGGTGGTTCCCAGTGCGACCCTGCTGATTGTCGGGCTGCAGTTCATATTCTCCAGCTGCCTGCTGGCCATCCTGCAATTGGACATACCGGACAAAGTGGCCCCGCACACGGATCTCTCACGGGACGCGCTGCGTCCTGAAGACCAGCAGCGCATTGAGCGGGTAGGTCAGCAGTGAAGAAATCAGACAGGCGCCAACGAAGGCCGCGGTACCGCTGAGCTGCGGCTTGAGCATGCTGGCGAGCATGGGGCGCAGTGCCAGTGACAGGATCAGCGTCGAGGTCATCCCGACCAGCGCCACCAACACAAAGCGTGGAAATGCGGTCCACTTCACCGCGCTACCGAAGGTGTAGCGCCGGTTCATCAGAAAGCCTGCGACCATGCCCACGCCATAAGCAATCAGTACCGAGATCGAGTAGCGAAGTGGACCTTCGTCTCCCAGCGTCAATCGCACCAGCTCACGACAGGCGATGCTGATCACCGTACAAATGCTGCCCACGATGAGAAATCCCAGGTACTGGCCCGGCGACAAGGAGTTTCCTGAGCCGGTGTCTTGCATTCAACTGGCCTTCACGCGTGGCGCGCAGAGCAATGCCGCCAATGCTGCCAGGCCGGCACAAATGCTCCAGTAAGCGTAGCGAAAATCAGAAGCGACACCGACCAGGACATACGTGAGCAGGTAGATGACCGCCGATGCGGATAGCGCGCTGGCAAAGCGACGTGCGGCACTATCCACGCGCCGGATCGACAACGTGAACACCGCGCCGCTCAACAGCAGCCAGAACCATGGCCGAAACAGAGGAGTGGCTGACAGTTGCTGGCAAAGCCACTCGTAGGCACGGAACACCGGTCCAGGTCGGTGCGCAAAGCGCGGGTCTTCCATGGCAGAACCCGTCCAGAT
>Ga0134124_10003728_pt1 | contig 12252 bp, 12 predicted proteins | sample KB304_FD_96880 | JGI IMG/M metagenome (GOLD analysis project Ga0134124, IMG submission 96880) | Terrestrial soil microbial communities without Nitrogen fertilizer from Kellogg Biological Station, Michigan, USA - KB3-0-4 | ecosystem: Environmental > Terrestrial > Soil > Unclassified ... | reverse complement strand
TGGTAAGGGTCTGGCTCGGCGCCACCACGATGCTCTCGCCCGTGTGGATGCCCATCGGGTCGAGGTTCTCCATGTTGCACACCACGATGCAGTTGTCGTGGCGGTCGCGCACCACTTCGTACTCGAGCTCCTTCCAGCCGGAGAGGTACTCCTCGACCAGCACCTGCGGGCTGTGGGCGAGCGCCTGCGACACGCGGCCGCGGAGTTGCGCCTCGTCGGCGCACAGCCCCGAGCCGAGGCCGCCGAGCGCGTAGGCGACGCGCGCCATGACGGGATAGCCGATTTCCCGGGCGAGGCGCACCGCGTCCTCGACCGTCTCCGCGGCACCGCTGCGCGGCACCTCGACGCCGATCTCGGCGAGCCGCGCGGCGAACAGCGCGCGGTCCTCGGTCTCCTCGATGGTGCGGATCGGAGTGCCGAGGACTTTGACGCCGTACTTTTCCAGCACCCCGTTCCTTGACAGGTGCAAACCACAGTTCAGCGCCGTCTGGCCGCCGAAGCTGAGCGCGATCGCGTCGGGGCGCTCGCGCTCGATCACCTGCGCCACGAACTGCGGCGTGACCGGCAGGAAGTACACGCGGTCGGCGAGCGAGCCCGAGGTCTGGTTGGTGGCGATGTTGGGGTTCACCAGCACCGTCTCGATGCCCTCTTCCCTGAAGGCCTTGATCGCCTGGCTGCCGGAGTAGTCGAACTCGCCGGCCTCGCCGATCTTCAGGGCGCCGCTGCCGAGGATGAGAATCTTCATCGGATCATTCCAAGGAACTGGTCGAAGAGCCCGCGCGAGTCGACCGGACCGGGCGCGGCCTCGGGATGGAACTGCACGCTCATCAGCGGGAGCGACACGTGCCGCATGCCCTCGTTGGAGCCGTCGTTGGCGTTCGTGTACCACGGCGCCCAGCCCGGGGGCAGCGTGGCCGGGTCCACGGCGTAGCCGTGGTTCTGCGAGGTGATGACGCAGCGCCGCGTGCCCTCCTCGATGCAGGGCTGGTTATGGCCGCGGTGGCCGAATTTCAGCTTGTAGGTGCTCGCGCCGGCGGCGAGCGCCATCAGCTGGTGGCCGAGGCAGATGCCCATCATCGGCCGTCCGGTCTGCATCGCCTTGCGCAGGATGCGCACCGTGTCGCCGCAGGCGCTCGGATCGCCCGGACCGTTCGACACCAGCACCGCGTCGAAATCCTCGTGCAGGAAATCGTAGTTCCAGGGCACGCGCACCACGCGCAGCCCGCGCGTGCGCAGCTCCTCCACGATGCTCGCCTTGGCGCCGCAGTCGACCAGCACGACGCTGCGGGCGCCATCGCCGATCACCTCCTTTGCGGCGACGCTCACCTCGGCCACCGGGTGCGCCGCCGGCGGCGCGGGCGCCGGCTCGGCGCCGTCGATCACGATCGAGCCGGGCATGCAGCCCTGCGCGCGCAGGCGCTTCGCGAGCGCGCGCGTGTCGACCCCGGCGAGGCAGGCGATGCCCTCGTCGCACAGCCATTGCCGCAGGCTCTTCTGCGCGGCGGCGTGGCTGTATTCCGGCGAGAGCTCGCAGACCACGAGCGCGGCGGCCTGGATGCGGTGCGACTCGAACGCGGGCGGCACGCCGTAGTTGCCGACCAGCGGAAAGGTGAGCACGAGGATCTGCCCGCGGTAGGACGGATCGGTGAGCGCCTCGGTGTAGCCCACCATGCCGGTGTTGAACACGACTTCGCCCGCGCTCGAGCGCGGATGGCCGAGCGAGCGGCCGGGATAGCGCGTGCCGTCGGCGAGCACGAGCGCGGCGTCGAGGCGAGCGGTCATGGGCACAGGCGCCCGGCGATCAGCTCCGCGGCGAGGGCGTGGCCGGCCTCGTTCCAGTGGCCGAAGCCGCGCCGGGTGTTGTCGAAACCGTGCAGGGGCACGCCGGTCGCGTCGGCGCGCCGCTGCATCTGCGGAGCGAGCGCGAGCACCTCGAAGCCCTGCCGTGCAGCCAGGCGCTCCAGGTGCTCGTCGGGGTAGAAGAGCGACTTCACGCCGAGCGACTCCGCGTAGCGCTTGCGCATGCCCGCGTCCGGATACACGCTCGCCGCCGTCGACAGGACCACGAGCAGGAAGCGCGCGCCGTGGGCGCGCGTCTCGCCGGCCGTCGCGGCGACCAGGCGGTCGGTGACCTCCCAGGCCTCGCGCCAGGCGGGCTCGGCCGGCTCGCGGAACACGTTCTCGTCCACGCCCGGCTCCCTCAGCTGCGTCGCGCCGGCGGCGACGGCGGCGGCGACCGGCACGTTCTGGAACTTCTGCGCCACGTTGCCGGCGCGCAAGCGCCGCCCGAGCTGGTAGAGGCGCAGGTCCTGCAGGAAGGCGCGCTGCCCCGCGATGCGCTGCTTGTCGCGGAACTCGGGGAGGTCGCGGAACGAGGCGTCGAGCGAGAGCTCGCCGTCCTTCAGCACGAAATAAGCGCGGCCGGGCGCGCCCTCGAGCGCGCGCGAGTTGTTGCGCACGTCGTTGCCGGGGTAGAAGGCGAGAAGCACCATGTCGGGCTGGTAGTCCCAGGCGCGCGCGCGCAGGGTGAGGAGCTCGTCGGCCGTGCCGTAGCCCGAGACGCCGAAGTTGATCGCCTCGATGCGCTTGCCCGGCGCGAAGCCGCAGTGCTCGAGGCGCGGCGCAAGGAGCGACCAGAACGTGCGCTCGAGGTCCACCTGCATCGCTTCGGCGAAGGAGTCGCCGAGGACCGCGATGCGGTAGGTGCCCGGCGGCTTGGCGAGCTCGTGCTCACGGTCGCGCAGCCCCTGCCGGTTGATGCTCACGTAGGCGCGGCCCTCGTTGGTCTGCCAGCCCGACATGCCGGGCGCCAGGCTGCCGCCGTTCAGCGGGTCGGGGCGCCAGAACTGCGGGTAGGCGAATCCCCCGAGGCGCAGCGCCGCCTCGGCGAGCAGGAGCACCAGCGCCACGCTGGCGCAGACCAAGGCCCCGTTGGCGAGCGCGCGCCGGATCACGGGCTTCATGCGGCCTCCTCCGCTCAATCGAGCTCGAACGCGTTCTCGTAGTTCTGCTTCAGCGCCGGGTTCTGCGCTTCCTTCTGCAGGAAGCAGTTGCCCACCGCGAGCGACTCGATCTCGGTGCCCATGAAGCAGCGGAACGCGTCCTCGGGGCTGCCGACGATCGGCTCGCCGCGCACGTTGAAGCTGGTGTTGACGATCACCGGGCAGCCGGTCAGCGCCTTGAAGCGCCGGATGAGGTCGTAGTAGCGCGGGTTGGTCTCGCGGTGCACCGTCTGCACGCGCGCCGAGTAGTCGACGTGCGTGACCGCCGGGATCGAAGAACGCGGCACGTTCAGCTTGTCGATGCCGAAGAGCGCATGCTCGGCTTCGCTCATCGCGATGCGGTGGCGCTCGGCGACGTCGGCCACCAGCAGCATGTAAGGGCTCTCGGCGTCGAGGTCGAAGTACTCGGCCGCGTCCTCGGCGAGCACCGAGGGCGCGAACGGGCGGAACGACTCGCGGTACTTGACCTTGAGGTTGAGCGTCTTCTGCATGCTCGGCGAGCGCGCGTCGCCGAGGATCGAGCGCGCGCCCAGGGCGCGCGGCCCGAATTCCATGCGGCCCTGGAACCAGCCGAGCGCGCGGCCCCCGGCCAGCGCCCGCGCGCACGCCTGCGCCAGGCCCTCGTCGTCGAGGGTCTCTAAAATCGCGCCCGCCTTGGTGAGCCGCCGCTGGATCTCGTCGAGCTCGAACTGCGGGCCGAGGTAGCCGCCCTGCATCGCGTCGAGCCCGGGCGCGACGCGCCGCTCGACGCCCTTGTGGAGGTGGTGCGCGACCAGCGCCGCGCCGAGCGCGCCGCCGGCGTCGCCCGCGGCCGGCTGCAGCCACAGGCGCTCGAAGCACTTGCTCCGCAGGAGCTTGCCGTTGGCCACGCAGTTGAGCGCCACGCCGCCGGCGAGGCACAGGTTCTTCTCGCCGGTGTCGCGGGCGACCGACTGCGCGAGCTTCAGCACCACCTCCTCGGTGACGGCCTGGATCGAGGCGGCGAGATCCATCTCGCGCTGGGTCAGGCGCTCCTCGGGCTTGCGCCGCGGGCCGCCGAAGAGCGCGTCGAAGCGCTCGTTCGTCATGGTGAGCCCGGTGCAGTAGTCGAAGTAGTCGAGGTTGAGGCGGAAGCTGCCGTCGTCCTTCACGTCGATCAGGTGCTCGCGGATCTTGCCGGCGTAGCGCGGCTCGCCGTAAGGCGCGAGCCCCATCACCTTGTATTCCCCGGAGTTCACCCTGAACCCGGTGTAGTAGGTGAACGCCGAGTAGAGCAGCCCCAGCGAGTGCGGGAAGTGGATCTCGCGCACCACCTTGAGCGCGCGGCCCTCGCCGAGGGCGAGCGAAGTGGTGGTCCATTCGCCCACGCCGTCCATGGTGAGGACGGCGGCGCGCTCGAACGGCGACGGGTAGAAGGCGCTCGCCGCGTGGCTCAGGTGATGCTCGGAGAAGAGCAGCTTCGCGGCCCAGTCCGTGCCCGGGTCGAGGCGCTTGAGCTCCTTCAGGATGTTGCCGCGCTGGAACAGCTTGTCCTTGACCCACACCGGCAGCGCCGTGCGGAACGACTCGAAGCCGCGCGGCGCGAAGGCGAGGTAGGTCTCGATCAGGCGCTCGAACTTGAGGAACGGCTTGTCGTAGAAGGCCACGCCGTCGAGCTCGCCCGGGCGCACGCGGCCGATGGCGAGGCACGACTTGATCGCATGGTGCGGGAAGCCCGCATCGTGCTTCTTGCGCGTGAAGCGCTCTTCCTGCGCCGCCGCCACCACCTTGCCGTCGACGACCAGCGCCGCGGCGCTGTCGTGGTAGTACGCCGAGATGCCGAGAACGCGCATTGGCCTAGAACAGCGTGTAGATGAACGGAGCCAGCACCGAACCCTGCGCCAGGACGAGCAGCCCGCCCATCAGCACGGTCGTGAGGATGATCGGAAGCAGCCAATACTTGCGCCGGGCGCCCAGGAAGCGCCACATCTGCAGCACGAAATCCATCGAATCTTCCTTCTCAGAACATGTCGCGGAAGCTGGTCTCCGCCGGTCCCGGCGGGTCGCGCTTCACCCAGTAGCTCGGCGAGGCCGGCTCGAAGCGTCGGCTCATGGCGTCGCGCCGGCACAGGCGCATCACCATGCCCGCCGGGGTGAACACGCAGAAGAAGATCGCGCCCAGCACCACCGGGCTCACCACGCGGCCAAGCAGGTCGCCGAACGCCATCCAGGCGCGGTTGAGCGGCGTAAGCCAGGTCTGGCGCGTGAGCGTAACCACCGCGGCGACGCAGCCGAGCACCAGCATTACCGCGTGCCAGGCGCCGCCCTGCCAGTGGTTGTAGGCTCCGCCGAGGACGAACACCGCCGCAAAGGTCCAGCCGAACGAGCGATTCGAAGGCAAGGCACTCTTCATCGTCTCTCCACCCCTGGAAGATGAGGTCGAGCATAGCCCGCGCAGGTGAAGCGACAGCGCAGGCTAGGGCCGCCGCGGATCATCCGAACGGATCAGGGGGGCCGCCCGCGCCCAGAGCGCCTCGTACGCGGCGATCAGCTTCGGCGCCTCGTGGCGCCATTCCAGCTCGTTCTCGACGCGGCGCCGGCCGAAGGCGCCCATCGCCGCGCGCTGCGCGGGGTCGTCGAGCAGCTCGGCGATCTTCGCGGCGAGGTCGGCGGCGTCGTTGCGGCGCGCATAGACCGACGCCCGCTGCGCCGAGAAGCGGCCCTCCGCCAGGTCGAACTGCACGATCGGCTTGCCGAGCGCCATGTACTCCATCACCTTGTTCATGGTCGAGATGTCGTTCATCTCGTTGGCCACGTCGGGGTTCACGCACACGTCGGCGGTGCTGAGCATCGCGAGCAGCGCGCCGTCCGAGACGCGGCCGGTGAAGGTGACGTATTCGGCGATGCCGAGCTCGCGCGCGAGCGCCTTCATATCCGCGAGCGAGGTGCCGCCGCCCACCAGGCCGAAATGCACATCGCGCCTCTTCAGCCCGTGCACCAGGTGCGCCGCGGCGCGCAGCAGGTAGTCGATGCCCTCCTGCTTTCCCATCACGCCGACGTAGCCGACCAGGTAGCGCCTGCCCTTCTTCAGCGCCTCGACCGGGGGCACGAGCTTCATGCGCTCGAGGCTCGGGCCGCTGCGCACCACGAACACCCTGTCCGGGTCCATGCCGCCGCGCTCGATCGCGATTCGCCGGTAGGAGTGGTTGGTGGCGATCGAGACGTCCGCGGTTCTGAACGTCAGTTTTTCCAGGAGGAGCATGAGGCGATAGAGAAGCGTCTTTCCCCCGAACTTGGCCTCGTAGAGCTCCGGGCAGGCGTCGTGGTGGTCGAACACGAACTTCTTGCCGAACAGCTTGAAGAAGCCGCCGATGAGGAAGAACAGGTCCGGCGGGTTGCACGCGTGCACCACGTCGAAGCCGCTCTTCCACCAGACCTTGAGGCTCAACACGAACGTCCAGAGCAAGGCGGCGCCGTATTCCACGAGGTAGCCGAGCGCGCCCGAGCCCTCCGTCGGCAGGTCGTAGCGCCAGATGTCGACGCCGTCGACGAGCTCGTGCTTCTTCTCGCAGCCCTTGCCGGTGGGGCAGATGATCGATACGCCGTAGCCGGCGTCGCGCAGCGTGCCCGCCTCCTGCCAGACGCGCCGGTCGAACGGGCTCGGCAGGTTCTCCACCAGGATCAGGATTCTCTTCGGTTGCATCGAAACGGAGTCTGCCGCCGTCGCCTTTTCCACCTATTTGCAGGCGGCGGTCGTAGTGGTGCGCGAGATCCGCGCGAGCGCGCCGGGCACGCGCAGGGAGCCGGCGAAGTACTGCACGCGGGCGAAGCCGGCCTCGCGGAACGCCTGCGCCGGAAGCAGCTCGCCGTAAACGAACCAGACGCCGCCGGGCGCGAGCAGCCGGCACACGTCCTCGGGATCGGCGAAGCGCTCGCTGAACGCCACGTCGACGCTCTCGAGCGGCACGCCGCCCATCGCGTCCCAGCGCAGGTTGCAGGGCGGCCGGCTCACCCGCCGCTGCGCGTCGATGCACCACACGCGCTCCACGTAGCTTGCCGCGCGGATCGAAAGCTCGCAGTCGCGAGAGCCGATCTCCATGAACACCGTTCGCGGCGTGAATACACGCTGCAGGAGCTCGAATTTCTGGTCTGTTTCAGGATGCCTGGCGCCCATTACCAGCAGATGCCTTCGTATACCCCCGCCACGCTGCGCGAGTCGCTCACGCGCACGAAATCGATCACCGTCTGGTGTTCGCCGATGCGCCCCGGCACCTCGGCGAACTCGGGCGCGGCGTTGCCGATGACGATGGTCTGCGCATGCGCCAGGACCTCCTCGATCGTCGGCACCATCAGTCGCGAGATATGGGGGATCTTGTTCAGGATGTAGTCGCGGTTCGCGCCGTGCACCGCGGCGAGGCTCACGTTGCGGTCGTAGATGCGCAGCTCGTAGCCCTTGCCGATCAGGCGCTCCGCGAGCTCGACCATCGGGCTCTCGCGCAGGTCGTCGGTGCCCGCCTTGAAGGAGAAGCCGAGGATGCCGATCCTGCGTCCGCCTGTCTGGATCACCGCCTGCAGCCCGCGCTCGATCTGCAGCTGGTTCGACGGTAATACAGCAGAAAGTATTGGAAGGTTCAGGTCGAGCTGCTTCGCCTTGTAGAGGAGCGCGCGCACGTCCTTCGGCAGGCACGAGCCGCCGAAGGCGAACCCGGGCTTCAGGTAGTAGGGCGAGAGATTGAGCTTGCGGTCCTGGCAGAAGATGTCCATGACGCGGTGCGCGTCGACGCCGACGCCCTTGCACAGGTTGCCGATCTCGTTGGCGAACCCGACCTTGAGCGCGTGCCAGGCGTTGTCGGCGTACTTCACCATCTCGGCGGTCTCGATGTCGCTGCGGATCATCGGCCCGGGCATGGCGGCGTACAGCGACGCGAGCAGATCCCCGCTCGCCCGGTTGACCTCGCCGATCACGGTCTTCGGCGGATGGTAGTAATCGTGGACGGCGGTGCCTTCGCGCAGGAACTCCGGGTTGATGCACACGCCGAACTCCTCGCCGGCGCGCTTGCCGGAGAACTTCTCGAGCGTCGGGATGACGAGCTCGCGCATGGTTCCCGGCAGCATGGTGCTGCGCATGACGATGACCGGGGCGCCCGGGTGCGCCGCGAGCGTGTGGCCGATCTCCTCGCACACGCGGCGCACGTATTTCAGGTCGATGCTGCCATTCGGCAGGCTCGGCGTGCCGACGCACACCAGGCTGAGATCGGTGTGCCGCACCGCGGGCGCGAGCTCGGTGGTGGCGCGCAGCTTTCCGGCCGCGACCTGGGTCGCGATGATCGGCCCGACGTCGTTCTCGATAATCGGGGTTTTGCCGGCGTTGATCAGGTCGACCTTGGTGCGCTCCGGGTCGACCCCGATGACTTCGTGACCGTCCCTTGCCAGGCAGGCGGCGGAAACGGCGCCCACATACCCGAGCCCCAACACGCTGATTTTCATAGCTCGCAGGATGACTGACGCACGTTGAGCGCCGTGCGGAAAGCCGCTCCGGCGCTTTAGTCCGATGGGAGAGGTTCGAACGGACTAGAATCCGACGCAGGATCTCATCGGCGCGAGCCTGCGCTATCGCGTCGCGCTGCAGGAATCGCTCGCGAATCGCCGCGGACGCAGGGAAGCGCTCGACGCTGCATCGACCAGCCTAGGCCAGATGAGGATCGTCCTGCGCTGCGCGCACATCGTCTACAACCGCAAGGCGCGAACCGAGAAGAATCTGGAGCGTTCGGTCAACTGCCTGAGGCTTGCGGGTCAGGCGATTCTTTCTTCCCTCCCCCCGGGGCCCAGGGGCCGCGGGCGGCGGAGCGGCGGCGCATGTGCATGTTATAGCGCGCGGAGGCGGCGTGAAGTAGCTTGCGTGCCACCTCGAATCGCCTGCGGTAGTCGTCGTTTTTAGGCTCTTCCGCACGCAGCCGCTCGAGCGCAATCCGGTAATGCAGGCTCGCGCCGATGACACGTTGCGCCGCTTCCTCCAGGCCTTCCTCGTCGCGCATGGCGCGCGAATACGCGGCGAGCGCGCCGTGATAGGCGCGGGCAGCGCGGAACATCTCCAGCCGGCAGCTCATGCCGCGACGGTGCCGGAAAGCAGGCGGTCGAACTCGCGGCGCAGCGAGTCGTAGCACTCGCAGGCACCGGCCTCGAGGCCGGCGCGGTCGGAGATCTGGATGCGGCCGCGCTGGTAGCGGATGAGCCCCGATCGCGCCAGCTGGCCCGCGGCCACGGTGACGCTCGGGCGGCGCACGCCGAGCATCTGGGCGAGAAACTCCTGCGTGAGATGGAATTCGCTCGCGCCGACGCGGTCGTGCGTCATGAGGAGCCAGCGGCACATGCGCTGCTGGACGCTGTGCACGTGATTGCAGGCGGTGGTCTGCGCGACCTGATCGAATTGGGCCTGGGCGTAGCGGCGCACCATGTCGGCGAATTCAGGATGCTCGTCGAGCGAGCGCTTGAAGTTGTCGGCGCGCATCCTGAGCGCCTGGCCGGCCACCTGGCAGACCGCCTTGAGCGGCCCACGATCGGCACCGAGGAGCAGCGGGATGCCCGCCACGCCTTCGTTGCCCACCGTGGCGACCTCGACCTTTTCTCCGCCCTTCAGGCCGATGAGCAGCGACACGATGCCGGAGAGCGGAAACCACGCGTGCGTGATGGGCTCGTCCGGCTCGTACAGTATCTGCCTGATGGATAACGATATCTTTTCCATCCTGGGCAGCAGACGGATTTGCAGGTCGCGGGACAGGGTGGCAAGGATCCGGTTCTGCCCCGGAATGACGAAATTGCGAGACTGGTCCATGCGGGCTTCCCTGACTCCTTTGTACGCCTTCGACCGGAAATGTTCCACCTCGGCGTAAGCTGGACAGGTGACGAGCTTCGACATCGTCGCGCTGGCGGCCTCCGCCGGCGGCCTGAACGCCCTGACCCAGGTGCTGCAGGCCCTGCCTGCCGATTTCGCCGCCGGCATCGTGGTGGTGCAGCACCTCGATCCGCGCCACCGCAGCCTCATGGCCGAGATTCTCGGGCGGCGCACCGGCCTGAAGGTCAAGGAGGCCGCGCAGGGCTCGCGGGTGGCAGCGGGCACGGTGATGATCGCGCCGCCGAACAACCACCTGCTGGTCAACCAGGACGGCTCGCTCACGCTGACGCAGACCGAGCTGGTCCATTTCCTGCGGCCGTCGGCGGACCTGCTGTTCGAATCGACCGCGGCGGCGTACCGCGAGCGTGCGATCGCCGTGATACTTTCCGGCTCCGGTCACGACGGGGCGATGGGGGTCAAGGCGATCAAGAAGATGGGCGGCACGGTGATCGTGCAGGACCAGGAGAGCTCCGAGTTCGGCGGCATGCCCGCAGCGGCGCAGCAGACCGGCCTGGTCGACTTCGTGCTGCCGCTGAACGAGATCGCCCGCGCGCTGCAGACCCTCGTCAGCGCGAGCCCGCCGTGAGCGCCGCGGAGCAGGAGCGCTTCGAGACCCTGCTACGCTTTCTGCAGCACCAGCGCGGCTTCGATTTCACCGGGTACAAGGTGCCCAGCCTGATGCGGCGCATGCTGCGCAGGATGCAGACCGTGGGCGTGCACGGCTTCGAGGCCTACCGCGACTACCTCGAGGTGCATCCCAAGGAATTCGCGCTGCTCTTCAACACCATCCTCATCAACGTAACCACCTTCTTCCGCGATCCGCAGGCGTGGGAGTTCCTCGAGAAGCAGGTGCTTCCGGAAATGCTGGGCTCGAAGGGCACGCACGCGCCGGTGCGGGTATGGTCGGCGGGCTGTGCCTCGGGACAGGAGGCCTACAGCATCGCGATGCTCCTCGCCGAGGCGCTCGGCGACGAAGCGTTCCGCGCGCGGGTCAAGGTCTACGCGACCGATGCCGACGAGGACGCGCTCACGCAGGCGCGCCGCGCCGCGTACGCGTCGAAGGACACTGAAGACGTGCCGCCGCGGCTGCGCGAGCGCTATTTCGAGCAGGTGAACGGGCGCTACGTGTTCCGGCAGGACCTGCGCCGCTCGGTCATTTTCGGGCGCCACGACCTGGTGCAGGATGCGCCGATCTCGCGGCTGGATCTGCTCGTCTGCCCGCGCTTCCACTTCGCGCTCAACGGCCACGGCAACGGCGCCGGCTATCTGTTTCTCGGGCGCGCCGAGATGCTGCTCACCCAGAGCAGCCTCTTTGCCCCGCTCGAGCTGAAGTGCCGCGTGTTTTCGAAAGTGCAGCCCCCCGGGACGCGCCAGCGCACGCCGGCGCTCGCGGTTCCCAACGGCAACGGAGGCGAGATGGACCGCAACCAACGCCTGCGCGAGATGGCGCTCGAGGATATGCCGCTCGCCCGGATCATCATCGATACCGAGGGTACGCTGGTGCAGGCCACGCAGAAGGCGCGGCTGCTCTTCACGCTCAATCCCAAGGACATCGGCCGCCCGCTCCAGGACCTGGAGATCTCCTACCGGCCGGCCGAGCTGCGTTCGCTGATCGAGCAGGCCTACGGCGAGCGCCGGCCGGTCGTCCGGACGAGCGTCGAGCGCCGCTTCGGCGACGGCGCGTCCCAGTTCCTCGACATCACGGCGCAGCCGCTCTACGACGAGAGCCACTTGCCGCTCGGGGTGAGCGTCACGTTCCTCGACGTCACGCGCAACCACCAGCTCCTCGACGATCTGCAGCGCTCGCGCGAGGAGGTCCAGACCACGAACGAGGAGCTGCAGACGTCCAACGAGGAGCTCGAGACCACCAACGAGGAGCTGCAGTCGTCGAACGAGGAGCTCGAGACCACCAACGAGGAGCTGCAGTCCACCAACGAGGAGCTCGAGACCATGAACGAGGAGCTCCGGTCCACCAACGATGAGCTGCAGGCGGTCAACGAGCAGCTGCGCCAGCGCACCGACGAGCTGAACCACGCGAACTCGTTCCTCGAGTCGGTGCTCGCGAGCCTGCCGGGCGGCGCGGCGGTCATCGACCCCAACTACAACGTCCTGATGTGGAACCAGCGCGCCGAGGACCTGTGGGGCCTGCGCGGCGACGAAGTGCGCGGGCGCTCGTTCCTCGGCCTCGACATCGGCCTGCCGGTGGCCGAGCTGCGGCCGCTCGTCCGCGCCTGCCTCGCCGGCGAAGCCGATACGCGCGAGCTCACCGTCGACGCCACCAACCGGCGCGGCAAGCGCATCCGCTGCCGCGTGGTGTGCACGCCGCTCATCTCGCCCGCGCGCAAGCGCGATGGCGTCATCCTGACGATGGACGAGGTGCCCTAGCGCGCGAGGTCAGCC
>Ga0134124_10003725_pt1 | contig 12257 bp, 5 predicted proteins | sample KB304_FD_96880 | JGI IMG/M metagenome (GOLD analysis project Ga0134124, IMG submission 96880) | Terrestrial soil microbial communities without Nitrogen fertilizer from Kellogg Biological Station, Michigan, USA - KB3-0-4 | ecosystem: Environmental > Terrestrial > Soil > Unclassified ... | reverse complement strand
TTCGATCGCGGTCACATGACGCCAAACGCGGATCGCGATAAAGAGACGTCGATCCCGATCAACCAGGCGACGTTCCTGATGTCGAACATGGTCGCACAAGCGCCTGACAATAATCAGGGACCGTGGGCGGCTCTTGAAAACTTCCTGCGCACGCTTACACCCGCGAACGAGCTTTATATCGTTGCTGGTCCGGCGGGCGTCGGCGGCACAGGCAGCAATGGTGGTGTCACAACCACGATCGCTAACGGTCACGTAACCGTTCCGTCATCGACGTGGAAGGTTGTGCTCGTAATTCCGAAGGGCGACAACGACATCTCGCGCGTGACTGCGGCGACCAGAACTATCGCAGTGATCATGCCGAACGTTCAGGGCATCAGAAACGATGATTGGCAGAACTATCTGACCACCGTCGATGCAGTCGAAAATCTGACCGGTTACGACTTCTTCGCTAACGTTCCCGACGCAATCGAGAACGCGATCGAAGCCGGTACGAACGGTGATAACCCACCGGGAACCGAAGGCCAGGCTGTAACCACGGCTGAAGACACGTCGAAATCGATCACGCTTTCGGCAGTGAGTCCGATTCCGAACGCCTCGTTCTCGTTCACAATTGTCACTCCGCCTGCGCATGGTCAGTTGACGGGCACGGGAGCCAATCGCTCGTATCAACCCGATCCGGATTTCAACGGCAACGACAGCTTCACGTTCAAGGCCAATGACGGAGCGAAGAACTCGAATACGTCGACCGTCAGCATCACGATCACCGAGGTGAACGATTCACCGTCGGCGAGTGATGATACGGCCAGCACCGATGAAGACACGCCAGTGGAAATCACTGCGTCGAATCTGACGTCGAATGACAGCGCCGGTCCGTTGAATGAGAACGTGCAGGTTCTGACGGTGACGAGTGTGTTGGCGACTGCTGATACACACGGAACTGTATCGCTGTCGAGTGGGACCATCACCTACTCGCCGGATCAGAACTACAACGGTCCTGCTAGTTTCACTTATCAGGTTTGCGATAATGGAACTACGAACGGTGCGCCTGATTCGCAGTGTGCCACCGGGACTGTGAACGTTACTGTCAATTCGGTGAACGATGCGCCAACGCTCAATGCGATCGCGAACCAAAACACCGTTGTCGGCAGCAACGTGAGCTTTACTGCAGTTGGCTCCGATACCGATCTTCCGCCGCAAACGCTCAGCTACAGTCTCCAGGGGGTTGTGCCGAGTGGAGCGACGATCAATTCGGCTTCAGGTGCTTTCAGTTGGACACCGAGTGCGGCGCAAGGCGGTCAGATCCACACGATCACCGTTCGAGTGACTGACAACGGTACTCCGGCGTTGTTTGCGGAGCGAACGTTTACAGTCGGTGTGGGCTATTCGTGGTCCGGTCTGCTGGCTCCGGTGCAAGCTGGAGGCACTTACAAGGTTGGACGCACGCTTCCGATCAAGTTCCAACTGACCGGGGCGAGCGCAGGAATAACTGATGCGCAGATCAGACTGGTCGTGTACCAGGTCAGCAATAACGTGGTCGGAGATCCGGTTGACGTCGAGTCGAATTCAGCGGCAACAACCGGCAATCTCTTCCGCTTCGTGAACGGCGAGTACGTATTCAACTGGAGTACAGCCGGGCTGTCTGCGGGAACTTACCAGTTGCAGATCGACATGGGCGACGGTGTCGTGCGCGCCGTCAACATCTCACTGCGCTGAGGATAGGTTTGACAGGATTACAGGATTTTCAGGATTAGCAGGATTTATCCTGTTAATCCTGTCAATCTTGTAATCCTGTCTACTTTGTTTTTAGCCGAAATCCCCCACCAGAAAGACCGACCCGCTCAACCTATGTGACCGACTCCTCGTCACCTTGACTAGAATCCTGTCATTCAACAAATAACGGCTTTTTTCGTTGTTGACCCGCCCTCAGAAGCTCTGCTAAAAACTTGAATTGGCCCTTACCGGCCGTGATCGATCAGACCGGTACCTCTCCAAATTTACGACGCCCGTTACGGATGTTTTTGGGAGGATACCCATATGTTCGATCGTCCAAGTCGACTGCCGCTGCGACGAACTCGCCAGCACAAAACCAACCGTCCAAATCTCGCTAGAACGTGGCGCATCATTGCGACTGTGACACTGGTCGCACTCGCATCAGTCTACGTCGCGTTTGCAGCGATTTCTCTTTCGACTTCGATTCCCTTCACCCAGAACTTCACCACTATGGGCATTCCAGTGTCGAACCCGGCGCCCTCAAACCTGCCGGTCGACTTTCGTCAGGATACGATCGCAGCGGTCAGGACACTTGGCTCCTTCTCAACAGCGAATACACAAACTGCTCGCGTCGGCGGCGCCAACGTCGCCACCAACGCAGCGAATGGCAGTTACAACTTCGGCGCCGGAACAACGACTTTAGGTGACGCCGATCGCGCCCCCGGATTCATCTCATCCGGCACGGCGACGATGAGCGGCAACCTCTACGCACAGTTTGTCAACAACACGGGCAGTGCGCTTTCAGGCCTGCAAATCTCTTACGACGTCGAGAAGTATCGCAACGGATCGAATCCCGCAGGTTTTCGTTACCAGCTCTTCTACTCGCTCGACGGCAATGCATGGACCAACGCTGGACCAAACTTTTTCACCGCCTTCCCGGCTGACGCGGACAACAGCGGTTTCGCAACGGCCCCGGGCGCGACTGCCTCCGTAGTTAACAAGACGCTCAACCTCTCCGTAGCAAATGGCGCGAACGTCTTTCTCGCATGGAACTATTCAGTCGTCTCGGGAACGACGACGACCAACGCACAGGCGCTCGCGATCGATAACATCTCGGTCCTGGGACTCGGAGACGCACCGTCAACCAATCCGGCGGGCATAGGCGCCGCGAGTCCGAACTCCGTTTTGCCGGGAGCAACATCGACACTGACTGTCAGTGTCACACCGGGCGCGAATCCACAGAGCACCGGTTTGGCAGTCACTGCAGATCTTTCTTCGATTGGCGGCTCTGCGACACAGCAGTTCTTTGACGACGGCGTCAGCGGCGGCGATACAGTTGCAGGCAACAACGTTTTCACGTTTGTCGCGACCGTGGCGTCACTAACAACGCCGGGAGCGAAGTCACTGCCCTTCACCGTCACCGACGCCCAGGGCCGCTCCGCCAGCGGCTCGATCAGTTTGACGGTTCAGCAACCACCGCAGCCGGTGGACCACCTTGTCATCAGCCAGCTTTACGGTGGCGGCGGCAACTCCGGTGCGACGTTCACGAACGATTACATCGAGATTTACAACCCGACCGGTATCTCGTTCAATCTCGCCGGCTGGTCGTTGCAGTATGCGTCGGCGGCGGGCACGAGCTGGGCCAACAAGCAACCACTCGGCGGCACGATCGCTCCGGGTGAGTATTTCCTCGTCCAGCTCGCCTCAGGTGGCGCGAACGGCGCGTCGCTGCCGGTGATGGCAAACATCAGCGGCGATATAAACATGAGTGCGACGACAGGCAAGGTTGCGCTCGTCAGCAACTCGATCTCGTTGAGCGGCAGTTGTCCGAACGGTACCGATCCGGACATCGTGGACTTCGTCGGCTACGGCTCGAGCGCGAGCTGCTTCGAAGGTGGCGCGCGTGCGCCAGCGCCCAGCAACACGTCTGCGTTGTTCAGGAAACAGAACGGCGCTCAGGACACAAATCAGAACGGCGACGACTTTCAGACCGGTGCGCCGAATCCGCGTCGCACTGCGCCCATCGTCGAGCTTGGTCCATGGGTCGCAGGCACTGATCCGATCTCTGACGGCTTCAACGTGCCTTACGACGCGACCGTGACCGTCGACTTCAGTGAGCCCGTAGACGTAACCGGAAACTGGTTCGACATCACGTGCGCGAGTTCCGGTCAGCACAACAGCGCGACCGTCGCTTCTTATAACTCCGCGAAAGGTTTCCACATCACGCCGAACACGAACTTCCAGTTCGGCGAACAGTGTACGGTCACTGTCTTTCATGCGAACGTACACGACCAGGATCTCGACGACAGCGCGGCAAACACTGACACGCTCTTCGCCGATCATTCGTGGACGTTCACAGTCGTGGCTGCCGGTGCGCCCGCACCGCATCCGCCGAGTGTTCATCTCGCGTTCGGCAATCCGTCGAATGCAGTTGCAGATCTGCAGCAAAGCAACAACTACCTGATGGAGAAGCCGTCGTTCAGTCTTTCCTACAACAAAGACAAAGGCACGCCCAACTGGGTGAGCTGGCATCTCGAGAACGACTGGACCGGCAACCTGCCGCGCAACGACACGTTCCGTGCTGACCCGGCAGTTTCGCCTGACTGGTATCGCGTGCAGTCGACTGACTACTTCGCGTCGGGTTTCGATCGCGGTCACATGACTCCGAACGCCGATCGCGACAATCCGGCGTCGATACCGCTCAACCAGGAAACGTTCCTGATGTCGAACATGGTCCCGCAGGCCCCGAACAACAATCAGGGCCCGTGGGCCGATCTCGAAAACTTCCTGCGCACGCAGCTGCCGGCGAACGAGGTCTACATCGTTGCTGGTCCGGCGGGTGTCGGTGGCTCTGGTGATAATGGACCGGCAAACACGATCGCAAACGGTCATGTGACGGTTCCAGGCTATACGTGGAAAGTCGCGCTCGTTCTTCCGCTCGGCGACAACGACGTCTCGCGCGTGAGTGCATCGACGCGCGTGATCGCGGTGATCATGCCGAACAGCAACAGCATCAACAGTGATTGGCATACCTACCTGACGACTGTCGACGCGGTCGAATCGTTGACCGGCTACGACTTCTTCGCAAACGTGCCGGACATCGTCGAGAACTCGATCGAGGCAGGTGTCGACGGAAACAATCCGCCGGGAACGGATAACCAATTTGCGACTACCGCAGAAGATATCCCCGGGGATATCACATTGAACGCGGTGAGTGCGAATGCGAATCCGACGTTTACTTACACGATCGTGACGCCGCCGTCGCATGGCGTCCTCTCAGGCAGCGGACCAACGTTCACTTACACGTCCGCGCAGAACTACAACGGTCCGGACAGCTTCACGTTCAAAGTCAACGACGGCAGTCACGACTCGAACACGTCGACAGTGAACATCACGGTCACTGACGTCAACGATGCTCCAGTCGCGACTAACGATGCGGCGAGTACGAACGAAGATTCACCCGTGGATCTCTCCGCTTTCGACTTCGCTGCGAACGACAGCACCGGTCCGGCAAACGAGAGTCTGCAGTTGTTGACCGTGACGAGTGTTTCCGTAACCGCAAATACGCACGGCACTGTTTCGTTATCGAATGGAATCGTGACATACACGCCTGCTGCAAACTTCAACGGTGCGGCGAGTTTCGAGTACCAGGTTTGCGATAACGGCAACACGAATGGTTCACCCGATCCGCAGTGCGCCGTGGGCGTCGTGAATGTCACGGTCAATCCCGTGAACGATGCGCCGTCAGCGAGCGGCCAGTCAGTGACGACCAACAGCAACACGCCTGTTGCAATCACGCTGAGTGGCAACGATCTGGAGACTGCCGCCGCGGATCTAGTGTTTGAAGTGACGGGTCGGCCAGCGCACGGCAACTTATCGGGCTCTGGCGCCAACCTGACCTACACACCAAACACGAACTACAGCGGTCCGGACAGCTTCCAGTTCACCGTGCGTGATGCCGGCGACGGCAGTGCGCCGTCGTTGACGAGCGCGGCGGCGACAGTCTCGATCACTGTTAATGACACGGTGGCGCCAGTTCTAAACGCTCCTGCAAACGTGACCGTCAACACGGGCGCGGATGCGACGACGTGCGGCGCAGTCGTAACTGAAGCACAACTGGGAACGGCCACAGCAACCGACAACGCCGGTAGCGTAAGCATCGAGCGCAGCGGCGTGCCGGCCGGTAATGTCTTCCCGGTTGGAACAACAACCATCACCTACACCGCGACGGACGACGCCGGCAATTCTTCAACGGCCACGCAGACCGTCACGGTAATCGATAACACAGCCCCGACAGTAACCGCGCCGGCGCCAACCAGCGCCAACGCAGATGGCACTGGACACGCAACCATCCCCAACGTCGTTGCGGGAACGACAGCGAGTGACAACTGTGGACCAGTAACGGTCACACAGAGCCCGCTCGCCGGCACTGTGGTGGGAATCGGAACCCACACGATCACCATCACCGCGACCGACGCGGCCGGTAATACCGCCACAACCACAACGACATTCACTGTCAACGACGCCACCGCACCGGCGATCAGTGCTCCGGCTAATGTGACTGTGAATACTGGCGCAGGCGCGACCACCTGCGGCGCGACTGTGACGCAAGCCCAGTTAGGAAACGCCACCGCAACCGATAACTCCGGCAGCGTGACTATTCAACGCATCGGCGTGCCGGCCGGCAATGTCTTCCCGGTCGGAACCACAACCATTACCTACACCGCGACGGACAACGCTGGAAATTCTTCAACGGCGACGCAAACCGTCACGGTAATCGATAACACCGCCCCGACAGTAACCGTGCCGCCGCCAACTAGCGCTAACGCAGATGGCGCTGGACACGCAACGATTCCCAATGTCGTTGCGGGAACGACAGCGAGTGACAACTGTGGACCAGTAACCGTCACACAGAGCCCGCTCGCCGGCACTGTCGTTGGCGTCGGCACGCACACGATCACGATCACGGCGACCGATGCGGCCGGCAACACGAGCACAGCGACGACGACGTTCACTGTTAACGGCGCTCAATTGCTGTTCTCACTCAGCGCTTCGCCTGACATAGTAAGTCGTAACAAAACCACCAAGGTCGAAGTCGTTTATACAAACACGACTAATCAACGGCTGACAGTTTCTTTTGTCTTGCGCTACGCGGGACCGTGCGACTGCGGCGTGATCGATCAAATTGGACCAAGCGGGATCAATCCCGGCCAGACAAAGAGTGGCAACACGACTTTCCACGTCTCGAAGACGGCATGTACGGGTACGTATGTCTTGACGGCGGAGGCCTACATCGGCAACACGCTGGTGGGAACAACCACAGCAGAGCTGACGGTCGCGCCGGAACAGAACAAGAGCGGCAAGCACTAAAAACCGAACCGGGAGCGGCAGCGATCGGAACCTGGGCGCAGGATCAACCATTCGGCTCGATTGGTCCCGCGCCCCCGATCGCTACCCCTCCCGGTTCGGCCGCAAAGAAGTTTAGCCACAAAAAGGCTCAAAAATCACAAACTGAATTATTGAAATCATTTGTATCTTTGTGCATTCTTGTGGCTAAATCATCGACTTGTGGCTGCGATTTCCTCATGGCCGTTTATCGGAGGTCAAACTATGAGATGCGTCCGCATCGTCTCTGGCTCTACCCTCATCTTCGCTTTCGTCTTGTTAACGCTCGCACCGGTCGGGCATACCAAATCGAGCAACAAGGTGATCCGAGTCTGGACTGTCGGTTCGCCTCACACCAATGCGTTGCCGCCGGCGGTCGTGACTCCTGAGTTGCGTCAACGCGCTGAGAGCCTCGGATATACGATCCAAATCGAAACTTTCAGGGCCGGCGGATTCACTGACAAATTCCGTGAGGCTCTTCAGACCCATAATGAACCGGAGATTCTCACGTTCGACAATTACGGTGTGATTTCCGGTATACAGACTCAAAAGGCTTGGGTCGAAGGTTTGTACCCGGGCAGCCGAGTAGCCTGGTCTCTTGCGTTAGTACACGAGACGCTGTCTTCCCTACAGCGGCAAGGCTGGGTGATGCTGGTGCGTTCAGCCGTCAATTACGAAGCGGCGTTGGCTTTGGCGATGCCCCCGGCACAATGTGAATTGCAGTCGGGTGTGGTCGATTCACCATCCATCGAGTCCCCACTGCGGCAGGCCCAGGAGAAAGCGGCGTTCGCCACGCGCGCATACCTTGATTGTGACCGGTCCACACTTGCAGGAATTTCAGATGAATCGCGTCTGGTCCAGCAGTGTTACTTACCTAAGAGCGATATGAAGGTTCAGTCGGTAAACGCTTGTAGAGTATCGGGCAATGACAAACTTGCGTTCGTCACGCTCGTGAGTACTTTCACGGCAGAGGTGCGCGAGCCCGACACGGCTTCTCGATCGAAGCAAGGGATGGACCTCGGCCAACAGTCAATTGCCGCCGTGCTTAGAAACCAGAATGGGACCTGGCGCTTGTTGGCAATTACCCATGATCCTCCAAAAACCCTGATCCGAATTCCTGTGACGACAAATACCAACGACTTCGGGAACTTATTGGACCAGGCACAACCCACCGGGATTACGCCCGATGCGGCCCGACTTCTCATGCCGGACGGACTGTTTCCTGTGTCCAAAAAAGGCGAACGGTTCGGGGATTTCATCTGGCAACCGAGCCCAAGCAGCGATGTGATCGGGCAGGCTGTCGAGTTTACGTTGGGAAAAGACACGAATTGGGGGTTTACGCGATTGTTCTTTTTACCCCCGAATGAAAACAAACTCTCGAGCGGTCTCCTCATGAGTGGGGGAACGAGCGCCTGGCGAGTATGGTCCATCAGTAAGGCCGGCGACGTGGCTTTTTCTGAGCAGCATTCTTTCAAGTATTGATGCCGGATTTTATTCCAGGGTTAAAACTCAGCGAGCTGTTCTATTCGGAAGCAGCCAAGCCAATCCTCGAAACCTTCTTTCCGCAAGTCTCATATTCCGCCGCCTTGCTGGGCTGGGGCTCAGAGGTGTTGGGTTATGACGACGTTCAATCTTCCGATCATCACTGGGGACCAAGATTCTTACTATTCCTTTCTCCTCAGGATTACGAGCAACACAACAGAACCATTCGAGAAACCTTGAGCCAGAATCTGCCTCACCGCTTCAGAGGTTACTCAACGAGTTTTGGCGAGCCTGATGAAGTTGGTGTGCGACTTCCGAGTGAGATTGACTCAGGCCCGGTCAATCACATGATTCACATCGAAACCATCGAAGGCTTTTTCAGATGGTATCTCGGATGCAATCCTTTTGAACCTGTGAGAGCGGCCGACTGGTTGTCATTCTCAGAACATAAATTGCTCGCGGTCACGAGCGGTAAAGTCTTCCACGATGGTCTCGGCGAGCTGGAAGAGATACGTCGAAAGTTTGCTTACTACCCGCGGGATGTCTGGCTATATCAACTTGCGGCTCAGTGGATCAAGATCTTCGAGGACCGGGAGTTTGTTAGCAGGTGTGGAGACGTCGGAGACGAGCTGGGTTCAATGGTTATTGCTGCGCGTCAGGTAACCAGACTGATGCGACTCTGTTTCCTGATGGAACGCAAGTATGCGCCCTATACGAAGTGGTTTGGAACCGCCTTCTCAGAATTGGAATGTGCTCCAGAATTAGGTCCTATCTTTAGAGACGTGCTCATGTCGTTGACGTGGAAAGACAGGGAAAGCAATCTGGCGCGGGCTTATCGCGTGATTGCGCGGATGCACAATTCTTTGAAAATCACTAGGCCGATCGTCGAAGACGTGAGCAGTTATGGTGGACGACCATACCTCGTCTTTGAACCTCCGGACCTGATCCGCGACATTTTGCATTGCTTTAGCGATGAGGAAGTCAAAGCGATCAAGCATGGCCTGGGTTCGGTGAACCAGTTTGTAGATTCTACCGATCAGTTATCACAGAACTGGTTGGTCGAAATGTTAAAAGCGGTATACAGATAAAATCCTACTGGAATCCCCAAAATTACTTCTAGCGATATTGTCAGAGTCATTGAGGAAAATTCTTAAAGGTGGAGGCAGCTTCCGATTGACTCCGAGAACGTTTTGGTAATGTTTCCGCCTGAGAGCACATCGTAACCTTCGACAACAATTGTGCTGAGGATAAACAGCAGAGTCCAGGCGGTGATTCGGAGTGTGCGACGTTGCATCATTGGCGCAGTGTATAATTGGCGCGTCCCCAATTTCAACACGGTATGAGACAAATCCTCGTCACGGGTGCTACGGGTACTGTTGGTCGTCAAGTGGTTTCTCAACTCCTTGCGACTGATGTGCAGGTACGTGCACTGACTCGCGATCACGCTTCAGCGAATCTTCCGCCTGGAGTCGATGTCAGACGCGGCGATCTAACTGCTCCTGAAACGCTCGATGCTTGTCTCGATGGTGTTGATGTGGTTTTTCTTGTATGGACCGCAGACCCTGGCGCCGTTGCAATGGCAATGGACCGGATCGCGAAGTACGCTCGACGGATTGTGTTCTTATCATCACCGCACCAGACACCACACCCATTGTTTCAGCAGCCGAATCCACTTGCGATAATGCATGCGGAGATAGAGCGATTGATCAAGACGTCGGGTCTCGATTGGACATTTCTGCGACCAGGGATGTTCGCCGCTAATGCTCGCTCGTGGTGGGCTCCCCAGATCCGCGCCGGCGACGTCGTGCGTTGGCCTTATGCTAATGCTCCGACTGCCCCGATTCACGAAGCGGACATTGCCGCAGTTGCAGTCAGCGCTTTGTTGGACGTTAGGCACAATAGCGCCGACGATGTTCTCACTGGACCACAATCTCTGACGCAGCGCGAGCAGGTCGAGATCGTCGGCGACGTGATTGGCAGGTCTTTGCGCTTCGAAGAAATATCGCCGGAAGCGGCGCGGCAGGAATTAGGCTTTCCGCTACCGGCTGTGAACATGCTGCTCAACGCGTGGGCGGCTGCGATCGGACAGCCGGCGCTGGTAACCTCGACAGTAGCGGACATAACTGGAAACCCGGCCCGGTCATTTCAAAACTGGGTCATCGATAACATTGGTGAATTTCGGAATCGATAGGAGCAACTGTAGGGGCGGCCCCCCGTGGCCGCCCGTCATTCGTAACACGCATTTACTCGTGTAACGGGCGGCCACGGAGGGCCGCCCCTATAGTTGCTCCTTTGAAAGCGAAGAAGACATGAAAGCTGTTGTTATTAATCGTTTCGGTGGTCCTGAGGTTTTGGAAATCCAGGACGTTCCGACGCCGCAGCCTGGACCAGAAGAAGTCGTCGTTCACGTGCGGAGTACCGCTCTCAATCGCGCGGACCTTTTGCAGAGACAAGGTCGATACGCTGCGCCGCCGGGGACTGCCGAGAACATTCCCGGGCTCGAATTTGCCGGCGAAGTGGCGGAGGTAGGCGCGAACTCTCAACGCTGGCATCGAGGCGATCGGGTCATGGGAATAATCGGGGGCGGAGCTCATGCCGAGTTTGTGACGACGCATCAGGATGCCGTGTGCGCCGTGCCGCCGAATCTCGAGTGGCCTGCCGCAGGCGCCGTTCCCGAGGTCTTCATAACCGCTTATGACGCACTTCAGCAGGCAGGATTCAAAGCGGGGGAGAACGTCCTGGTCCATGCAGTTGGGAGCGGAGTCGGGCTCAGCGCCACGCAACTTGTCAAAGCTTTGGGGGGACGCGCATTCGGTACTTCACGTACGCCTGACAAGATCGAGCGCGCGAAACCGTTCGGTCTGGAGTCGGGATATGCAGTTCCGGAGCCGGATGCGTTATCGGGTCTTGCTGCTTTTGGCAGGAATGTAACCGGCGGAGGATTTGATGTCGTACTCGATCTGAATGGTGGTCCATATTTCGCCGCTAGTCTCGAAGCAATGGCGCTGCGTGGACGGATAATCCTTATCGGTGGAGTTGCGGGCGGTAAGACTGAGATCGATCTCTATCAGATTCTCGGTAAACGTCTCCACGTCATTGGTACGGTGCTGCGCGCACGATCTCTGGAGGAGAAGATCTCGATCACCGCCGCCTTCGCACGAGACGTTGTGCCGCTACTGGCCCAGGGAACAATTCAACCAGTAATCGATTCCGTCTTCCCGCTCGACCAAATCCAGGACGCCCACCGCCGCCTCGAATCCAACGAGACCTTCGGCAAGGTCGTACTGACGCTGGGATGACGAGTGGTTTACGGTTTGATAACGCCGAAGGCGTAAATGATTCTCACAAACTCCAAGCTTCGTCTCACATACCCTTCCAGAGCCCGCGGGCGACGAGGGGGATGTAGGTTTCGAGGGCTTCGGGGCGAAAGGGGATGGTGCGTTCCTGCTCGGCGCTCAGGTAGGCGGTCATGAGCAGCTCGGTTATCTCGAGGCCGTCGTAAAAACTCTCGTCCGGTTGCTTGCCGTCGAGAAAGCATTGAACGAAATAGCGGTCCTGGGATTCGTAGCCATACTCTGCGGCTTCGTTCCCGAGGACCGGCATCAGGCCCTGTTCGGCGTTCTGTTTTTCAACCAAATCTTCACCAGCCGCACCTTTCACTTCACGGCTCATGAATAACT
>Ga0134124_10003724_pt1 | contig 12257 bp, 9 predicted proteins | sample KB304_FD_96880 | JGI IMG/M metagenome (GOLD analysis project Ga0134124, IMG submission 96880) | Terrestrial soil microbial communities without Nitrogen fertilizer from Kellogg Biological Station, Michigan, USA - KB3-0-4 | ecosystem: Environmental > Terrestrial > Soil > Unclassified ... | reverse complement strand
CGCACGCTGAAGGACGTGCTCGAGCTGCCGTGGGGCTTCGAGATCTATTCGCTCCTCACGCGCTGGAACCCGTTCGACCTGCGCCGCCCCTACCCGAAGGCGCCCAGCGGAAAGCGCGTCCTCGTGGTCGGCCTGGGGCCGGCGGGCTTCACCGTGGCGCACCACCTGATGAACGACGGCCACACCGTGGTCGGGATCGACGGCCTGAAGATCGAGCCGCTCGCGGCCGAGGTCTCGGGCGTCGACCCGCTCGGCCACCGGGTTGCCTTCCGCGCCATCAAGAACATCGAAGAGCTCAAGGAAAACCTCGGCGAGCGCGTCATGGCCGGGTTCGGCGGCGTGGCCGAGTACGGCATCACGGTGCGCTGGGACAAGAACTTCCTGAAGATCATCCGGCTGCTGCTCGAGCGGCGGCGCCAGTTCGCCATGTTCGGCGGGGTGCGCTTCGGCGGCACGCTATCGATCGACGAGGCCTTCGCCAGCCAGGATGCCGGCGGCATGGGCTTCGACCACATCGCCCTTTGCGCCGGCGCCGGCCGCCCGACGGTGCTCGAGATCCCGAACGGCTTCGCGCGCGGCGTGCGCGCGGCGTCGGACTTCCTGATGGCGCTTCAGCTCACCGGCGCGGCCAAGCGCGAGTCGATCGCCAACCTGCAGATCCGCCTGCCGATCGTGGTCATCGGGGGCGGGCTCACCGCGATCGACACCGCGACCGAGTCGCTCGCGTACTACGCGATCCAGGTCGAGAAATTCCTCGCGCGCTACGAGGCGCTCGGCGAAAAGCCGTTCTGGAATGCCGAGGAGCAGGCGATCGCGCAGGAATTCATCTCCCACGCCAGGGCGCTGCGGCCGGCCACGTCGGCTTCCGACAAAATCAACCTGCTCAAGTCGTGGGGCGGCTCCACGATCGCCTATCGCCGGCGCATGATCGACAGCCCCTCCTATACGCTGAACCACGAGGAGGTGGAAAAGGCGCTCGAGGAGGGCATCACCTTCGCCGAGGGCCTCTCGCCGACCCGCATCGAGGTCGACGAGTTCGGTCATGCAAAGGCGGTTGCATTCCTCACTGGGGACAAAAAAACGGTGATCCTGCCTGCACGATCGGTCCTGATCGCCGCCGGCACGCAACCGAACACGGTGCTCGCCCGCGAGGAAGGCGTGAGCCTCGCGCTCGACGGCAAGTACTTCCAGGCCTGCGACGAAAACGGCGCTCCGGTGAAGCCCGAGCGCCACAGCGCGAAGCCGAAGCAGGTGCAGGTGCTGCTGCATCGCCGCCCCGACGGGCGCTTCATGAGCTTCTTCGGCGACCTGCACCCTTCGTATTTCGGCAACGTGGTGAAGGCGATGGGCAGCGCGAAGCAGGGTTTCCCCGTCGTTAGTAAAGTACTTTCACAAAGAAGTTCTTCGTCTTCACTCGACGATGCGCAGTTCCTCTCACGACTGAATCGCGATCTTCGCGCGGTCGTTCACGAGGTGCGCCGCCTCACGCCGCGCATCGTCGAGGTGGTGCTGCGCGCGCCGGTGGCCGCGCGCCGGTTCAACCCGGGCCAGTTCTACCGCATGCAGAACTTCGAGACCCTGGCGATGAAGCTGCCGGGCACCACGCTCGCGATGGAGGGCCTCGCGCTCACCGGCGCCTGGGTCGACCGCGACAAAGGCCTGATCTCGGTGATCGCGCTCGAAATGGGCGGCTCGGCCGACCTGCTCGCCTACCTGCGCCCGGGCGAGCCCGTCGTGCTGATGGGGCCCACCGGCACGCCGACCGAGATTCCCGGTGACGAGACAGTGGTGCTCGCCGGCGGGGGCCTGGGCAACGCAGTGCTCTTCTCCATCGGCCGCGCCCTGCGCGCCGCGGGCAGCAAGGTGATCTACTTCGCCGGCTACAAGTCGATGGCCGACCGCTACCGCATCGACGACATCGAGGCTTCGTCCGACGTGGTGATCTGGTGCTGCGACGAGGCGCCCGGGTTCGCGCCGCGCCGGCCGCAGGACCGCGCGTTCGTCGGCAACATCGTGGAGGCCATGCACGCCTACGCGAGCGGCGCGCTCGGCAAGCAGGTCATCGCGTTTTCGGATGCGGACCGGATCATCGCCATCGGTTCGGACAAGATGATGGCCGCGGTCGCGCTGGCCCGCCATGGGGTTTTACAAAAGCATTTGAAACCGGGTCATGTTGCAATCGGGTCCATCAACAGCCCGATGCAGTGCATGATGAAAGAGATCTGCGCCCAGTGCCTGCAGCCGCACGTCGACCCGGCCACCGGAAGCACGAGCTACGTCTTTTCGTGCTTCAACCAGGACCAGCCGCTCGACCAGGTCGACTTCGGTGCCCTCGCCCAGCGCCTCGCGCAGAACGGCGTGCAGGAGAAGCTCACCGCGCTGTGGATCGGGCGCTGCCTCAAGGAGCTTCCGCCTCCCGCCGAGCGCAAGGCCGCTTAGCAAGCGCTCGACTTCTTCGCCTCCCGCGCCTGAATCGCCGCGTGCCGCGCGAGCAGCCGCTGCGCCCGCACCACGACCGGCACGTCGATCATCTTGCCGTCGAGCGACCACGAGGCGCGGCCGGCCGCCTCGTGTTGCGCGTTCTCCTCGACGATGCGGCGCGCGTAGGCGACCTCGTCTGCGGACGGCGAATACTCCCGGTTGACGATTGGTACCTGCCCCGGATGGATGCAGCCGGCGCCCATGAAGCCGAACTGGCGCGAGCGGCGCACCATGCGGCCGAAAGCCTCCCAATCGCCGAACCCGGCGACGCTGGCGATGAAGCCGAGCGGCATGATGCCGGCGGAGCGGGCCGCGAAGATCATCTGCTGCTTGGGCATGAGCAGCGTCTCCTCGGTCGGCTCCATCCCGGTCTCGAGCGCGAAGTCCTCGCCGCCGATGTTCATCGCCGCAAGACGCTCGCTTGCTTGCGCGATGGCGGGCATCTGGAAGAAGGCACCGGGCGTCTCGATCATGGCGATGAGGCGGGTGCGGCCCACCCGCATGCCTCTTTGGGTTTCCAATCTTGAAATGAGCTCGTCGATCCGGCGGACATGATCCGGGCTCTGCGCCTTGGTCACCGCGATGCCGTCGACGTTCTCGTCGATCGAAGAATCCAGATCGGCCTCGGCGAGCCCGCGCGGGCTGTTGATGCGCACCACCACGTCGGCGCCGCCGCGCCGCACTCGCTTCGCCGCCGCCGCGACGAGCTTGCGCGCCGCGCCTTTTTCGGACGCCGGCACGCTGTCCTCGAGGTCGAGCTGGATGCAGTCCGCGCCGCGCGTGTGCGCCTTGTCGACGTATTTCTCGACGTTGACAGGCACATACATGAGCGAGCGCCAGACGGGGAGGTTTGGCTTCATTCTTCCTCGCTCCTCGCCTCGGCGGTGCCTTCGACCACGATCCCGCCGCTCACCATTTCGCCATATCCCGCTTCGTCAAAACCCAGCGCGGAAAGCAATTCGCGGTTGTGCTGCCCGAGCCTCGGGGCGGGGCTGCGGATCGCGCCAGGCGTGCCCAGCAGGCGCGGTACGACGTGGTGCATTGGAAAGGCGCCCATGTCCTCGTCGGGGTAGTCGGCCAGGATCTCGCGCTCGGCGAAGTGCGGGTCCTCGAGGATCTGCGAGACATCGTAGATCGGGCCGATGGTCACCTCGGCTTGCTCGAAGAAGGCCACGTTCTCCGCCTGCGTCCGCCCGGCGACGAAGGCGCCTATGATCGCGTCGAGCTCGGCGGCGTTCCTCACGCGCTCGGTATTCGTGCGGTAGCGCGGATCGTCGATCAGCTCCGGACGGCCGACGGCGCGCAAAGTGCGCTCGGCCATCTTCTGGGTGGAGGCCGAAAGCGCCACGTACAGGCCGTCCTTGCAGCGGTAGACGTTGCGCGGCGCCGAATTTGTCGAGCGGCTGCCGGTGCGCGGCTTGAGCTTGCCCGTGAGGCGGTACGCGGCGGCCTGCGGGCCGAGCATCGTGAACAACGGATCGAGCAGCGGGAGGTCGACGACCTGTCCCCGTCCGCCATTCTTCTGCGCTTCGCGCAGCGCGATGAGCGCGGCGCAGACGCCGAAGAGCCCGGCGAAGCCGTCGGCGAGGTACATCGGCGGCAGCACCGGCTCGCGGTCGGCGAAGCCGTTGATCGCGGCAAAGCCCGATATTCCCTCGATCAGTGAGCCGAAGCCCGGGCGGCGGCGATAGGGGCCATCCTGCCCCCAGCCGGAAATCCTGACCACGACGAGCTGCGGGTTCCTCGCGAGCAGTTTTTCAGGACCAAGGCCCATCGCCTCGAGCGTGCCGGGCCGGAAGCTCTCGACGAAGATGGCGCTCGACGCCGCGAGCCGCAGAACAATGTCGCACGCCTCGGGCCTGCGCAGCTCGAGGCACAGGCTTTTCTTGTTGCGGGCGTAGACCTTCCAGTGCGTGGACACGCCCTTCGTCTTCCACGCGCGCAGCGTGTCGCCTGCGGGCGGCTCGACCTTGATCACTTCTGCGCCGTAGTCGCCGAGCACCTGCGTCAGCACGTTGCCGGCGAACAGGCGCGAGAGGTCGAGCACGCGCACGCCCTGGAGGGGGCCCTTGGCCTGCGCAGCGTAGTCTTTCTTTCGTAGAGGCATCCTGCGTCTATCGGCCTTGATTCGAGGCAAGACTGTACGCTACCCCGCCGAGCGCAGGGCCCTGAGGATCTACGGCGCCGTCACCTACGGCAGGAAAATCGAGGCGCGAATCGAGATGCCGAGGAAGATCGGGGCGGGCTCGAAGCTCGGAACGTCCGAGGCGAGGAGGCCGGTGCCGCCGCCGTTCACCGCCAAGACGACACTGTTTCCGGCAAAGTCCATCTGCGTTCCAAACCCGCTCGCGGGCGTGTAATGCACCGCGTGAATGGGGATGGCGAGGCTGCCCGCGGCCGCCGTCTGCTCCCATGCGATCAGCGCGCGCCCGGTGTTGTCCATGCCGACCAGCGGGGCGAAGGCCGACTCGGTGGACTGCTCGAAAAGGAGCGGCGCGCCCCACGTTCCGGCCGCCGCGTCCAAGCGCGCGGTGTAGCCGCTCGCGTTGGTCTGCGATGCATCGATCTTCTGCGTCCAGACGGCTTGCGCGTTGCCGTTGACGTCGATCGCCACCTCGGGCCGGTCCGCAGTTTGCGGGTTGTTCTCGATGAGCACCGGTGAAGTCCAGGTCCCGCTACCCGAAGAATAGCGAGCCGATACGATGGATCCCACGCTGCTGCGGACCTCGCTCCAGACGGCCACTGCGTTGCCGCTGGCGTTGACCGCGATCCGCGCATGTGTCGTCGTATCGGTGCCGGTGCCGGTCACGTCCAGGTTGCTGAGCTTCACCGGCGCGCTCCAGGTGCCGCTGCCAGCGGTATATCGGGCGAACCAGGTGTTCGGCAGCATCGGACCACCGCTCGGCAGGCCGCCGTTGAAGAGATTGGTCTGCTGCTGCCAGAGGACCAGGACATTGCCGCTGCCGTCCTGCGCGATGACCGGCTCGGCGACGCCGCGCGTGCCGTCGCTGAGCGCCGCAGGCGCCGACCACGAAGTGCCGTCGAAGCGACTCCACACGACGGTCGGTAATGTCGTCGTCGGGTTGTGCAGCCAGACCACGGTCGCTCGGCCGGCCGCGTCGATCACCACCGAGGCGGAACCAACGAATACGCTCGACCCGGGCGGCGGAACGATGCTGATGCGCACCGGCGCGGTCCAGGCATTCGATGCGGCGCTATAGCGGCTCGCCCAGACCCCGGGAGTCGAAGCGGCGGGGACGCAGCTCGCCGGCGTGAACGCGTTTTCGATCCATACGAGCACCGCGTCGCCATTCGCGTTGGCCGCCACCATCGGCGAGACCGCCTGGGCAATTCCGGTTTGGATCGGGGTACCCCAGACGCCAGCGGCATAGCGATTCACCCATGTGCGGGCGCAGTTGGTTCCGAAGGCATTCTCGGTCCACGCCACGAAGCCCACGCCGGGGTTCGTTAGCGCCACGGACAGAGCAGGCATCTCCGTGGAATTGTCACGGAGGTTGCTGATACGCACCGAGGGATTCCAGCCCTGGACGGGAGGCGATGCGCCACCACCTCCGCCACCTCCGCCGCCGGCCGGCGTGCCGCCTCCGGCTGCCGGCGCCGGCGCGCCGCCACCGCCTCCGCCGCCGCAGGCGGCAAGAAACAGCGAAAGCGCCAGCACCAGGACCCTCCAGATTTCCGAGCTGTTGCGGGCAGCGGGCATGACGAGTACCTCCCGTCTTTTTCTTATGCTGCGGACTCTAGTTGCGGCGCGCCGCGGCAGGCAATGCACTAGTGTGCACGGCACCCCTTGATCGTACGGATGGATAAGTCTTCAGCTCACTTTTTGCTCGGCATCGCGTCCATCAGGAGTGCGAGCGCCCGGTACAGACTCTGGAATCCCGGACCGCCGCCGCGGTAGTGCCCCATGCGCACGATGACGAGGTCGTGCGAGGGAATGATGAGCGCGATCTGCGTGCCGGAGCCGGCCATGTAGTACGCGTCCCTCGGCACCGGGAAGGCGCCTTCGCCGTTGATCCAGAAGAAGGCGCCGTAGATCGGGCGGCCGTCGGCCTGCCACGCGGGCGCCACGGTGCTCGCGAACTTGGCGTAGCCCTCGGGCAGGATGCGCTTGCCGTTCCACACGCCGTCCTGCAGATAGAGGTTGGCGAGGCGCGCCCAGTCGCGGGCCGAAGCGAACTCGTAGCCCTGTAGCAGAAAGTCGCCGTAGGGGTCGGTCTCCATCACCATCGTGCGGATGCCGATCGCATCGAAGAGCGCGCGTTGCGGGAATGACAGGTATTCCTCGCCGCGCTTCTCGACCGCAAGCCGTACCAGATAGTTGACCAGCACCGGGTCGCTGTTGCGGTAGCGCCCGACGGTGCCCGGAGGCCACTGCAGCGGCCGCGTGGCGGCATACTGGAAAGAGTTGACGGCGCCGGTGTAGAGGTAGACGTGATCGGGATAGCCGCGCGAGGGGTCGTAGTCCGGATCCTGCGGCGCGCGAATGCGCAGCCCGCTCGACATGTGCATCAGGTCGGAGATGCGGATCCTGGCGCGCGGATCGCCGCGACGCTGCCACTCCGGAACCGGCGCCGGCTGCGAGAGCTCATACACGCCCTGCCGGACGAGGATGCCCATCAGCGCCGCAGTCACGCTCTTGCCCATCGACCAGCTCTCGAGCGGCGTGTGCATCGTGATGCCCTTGCCGTAGCGCTCGGCGATCAGCCGTCCCTTCCAGGTCACCACGAACGCCGCCGTCATCGCCGCCGACGGCTCGAAGGCTGCGTCCAGCGCCTGGTTGACCTTCGCCATGTCGAGGCCCGCGGGCGGTGGCTCCTTGGGCAGGACGTCGCCCATCGGCCAGAGCTGGGTCGAGGGATCGGGCAGCCCGCGCTTCACCTGCACCGGCTTGAACTCCGGGGCATCCTTGCCGGCCGGAAGCGTCACGCAACCCTGGTCGCCGAGATAGCGCGCCGTGCGCTTCACGCCATTCGGCAGCGTGACGTGCACCGACTTTGCGGCACGGTCGATCTGGGGCTTTCCGAGCCTGCCCCGCTCCTCGTACGGCCCGGTGAAGAAGCCGACGTTCTCGCGGGCGAAATCGGCGTCGAGGCCGGTGACGAACACGGCCGAGCACATCACCTTGGCATAACCGGCGGCGTGGAGCTCCAGCGGGTCGCCGGGCGGCGCCACGTACGGCGTGTCGAGCTCGAGCGCCTTGGCGCGCTGGACCAGCGTATCGCGAGGCACCTGGGGCGCGGCGGGGGTCGCAGCGAGCCCAAGCACAATCGCAAGGGACAGCGTTCTGCTCATGGCAGCTCAGCCCCCTGCGCGCTGGAATCCGAGCAGGAAGCGATCGACGAACGCCTTCGCTTCTGTGGCGGAAGGCGCGTCGATGACGAGCTCGACGTCGAGCACCGGCACTGCGACCAAGGCGATCCGCCGCTTCGGCATCTCGCGCAGTTTGATTCGCCACGAAGGCGCGCCATCGCCGCGGATTTCGTCGCCCTCGATCCGCAACGGCGCGTGACCGACGGCCGCCGGCAGGAGCCGGAGGAAGTCGGCACGCGTGATCCCCATCTCGTAATGCAGTTTCAACCGCCCGCGATCGGCGGCCAGATCGCGAGCACGTCGCCGTCGCGCAGCGGGTGCGACTCGCGCTCTTGCGGCGGCACGAAAAAACCGTTCACCAGCACGAGGCGCGTGAGCGCCGGTGGCAGGTTATACGGCGCGATCGCGCCAGTCACAGTAGCCCCCTCGGGCACGTCGAGCTCGACGGCGTTCGCCGCGCGGGCGGCAGGCGGCAGGTAGTCGGCGAGCGTGGCGTAGAGTTTGAGCGTGACGCGCATCGCCCGGTCAGGACGCCGCCTGCGCCCGGGCGAGATAGGCGTCCATGAGCTTCGATGGATCGGCGGTGAGCTTCGCCTTCCACTCCCCGAGGCGGACGCGCCCCTGGATGAGCCCGCGGATCACGCCGACGTGATCGGTATGGCCGAGGCTCGTCGCGCCGATGAGGCGATCGTCCTGGAACTCCAGACGCAGGTAGCGAAAGCGTTCGGCATCGCTGAGCTCTGTCCACGACCCGCCCTGCGCCGGCGCAATGCCGTGCCACTGGCCGAAGGACGTGGAGATGAGCCCGAGCGTGTCGAGCACGTTCATCGCCAGCCCGCCGGGCGACACCGCGTCGCGCCCGGCCATGTTGAGCGCCGCTATGCGCGCCTCCTCGACCGCCGTGGGCTGGATTGCGTACGCGATCATGTTTCCGGTGTCGAATTCCGGCGCGCGTGCAACGTCGCCCGCGGCGTAGACACCCGCGACATTAGTCTGCATGCGCTCGTTGACGAGCACGCCCTGGTCGCACGCCACGCCGCTGCCTTCCAGGAACGCGGTATTCGGCGTGACGCCCGTCGCCGAGATGACGAGGTCCGCGGCGAACGATTGCCCATCGGAAAGGCTGACGTCCAGCTGGCCCCGGGCGCTGCGAATTTCGTTCACCCGCGCGCTGGTGACGACCTTGACGCCGCGGCGCTCGCACCAGGCGCGAATCAGCTCGCTCGCTCCCCGCGGCATCATGCGCGGCACCATCCGCTCGCCCATCTCGACGACGACGAGCTCGACTCCGCGCTCGGCGAGCGCTTCCATGATGATGCAGCCGATGAACCCTGCGCCCATCTGGAGGACACGGCTGCCCTTCTTCGCGCGCTTCGCGATCGCGCGCGCGTCTTCGAGCGTCCAGCACGGGTGCACGCCGGGAAGGTCGAGCCCGGGGATCGGCGGGCGGTTCGGGCGCGAGCCGGTGGCCACGAGCAGCCGATCGAAGGGAAGAATCTCGCCGGACTCGAGCTTCACCGCTCGCGCGGCGGCGTCGACCGAAGCCGCGCGGCCCTCCTTGAGCGGGATGCGCAGGCGCGGGAAATGGGCGGGATCCTTGCGCAGCCACGTTCCCTTCTCGTCGATGTCGCCGATGAGAAGGTACGGGATCGCCATGCGCGAATAGGGCGGGCCGGGTTCGTCCCCGACCAGCGTGATCGCATCGCCGGGAGCTGCCTTGCGCAGCGTCTCGGCGGCAACGACCCCGGCGGGGCCGTTGCCGAGGATGACGTGCTTCACCGCCGCTCGCCGAGCGGCGCCGTACCGAGCCGCTTGCGCGTCTCGGCGCTCGGCACGCCTTCGGCGTTCCAGCCGCGCAACTGGTAGTACTCCGGCAGCATCTTGTCGAGTCCGTTGACCAGCCCCTTGGCAGGTCCTGTCTTCGCCGGCTCCTTCTTCAAGCGCGGGGGCAGGTCATCGTCCTTCTTCGTCAATCCGGCGGCAAGGTTGAATTCCTTTTCCAGGTTCCAGATGCGTTCGCCCACCACGTTCAGGTTGTCGACCGACCAGTCGCCCTCGCACGCGGCCTGCAACTGCGGCGCGACATCCTGCAGCGTCCAGGCGAAGGAAGTGAAAAGGCACAGCCCCGAAGAGTCGAACACCGAGGTGGCGTCCTGGAACGCCTTCACCAGCGCGGCCTTTCCTTCGGTCGCGTGCGGGTCGGTCTTCACCGGGATGCCGAGCACCTCGCTCGCAACCGTGTAGCCGCGCAGGTGGCACGCGCCCCGGTTCGCGGTCGCGTAGGCGAGGCCCATTCCCTGGATGCCGCGCGAGTCGTAGGCCGGAAACTCCTGGCCCTTCACCGTCATGGAAAGCTCCGGGTGCCCGTACTTCGCCGTAAGGCGCTTCGAGCCTTGCGCGAGCTCCTTGCCGAAGCCTTCGCCACGTCCCACCTGGTCGGCGAAGAACGTCAGAGCCTTCGCCGAGCCGAACGGCGCTTCGGTGCCGAGCTGCTCCTTCTTGAGCACGCCCATTTCATAGAGCTCCATTACCGCGCCGACCGTGGCGCCGAACGAAATCGGATCCCAGCCATCCTCGTTCGCCTTGAAGTTCGCGTACGTGAGCGCCTCGAGGTCATTCACGCCGTTCGCGGCGCCGAGGGCCCACGCTGCCTCGTATTCGAGCCCGCCGGAGGCGCCCCAGTACTGGGGCTTGTTGACCACCGTGAAATGCGTCTCGTCGATCTTGGAGATGCGCCCGCAGGCGATAGTGCAGCCGAAGCACGCCTGGTTCGTGACCAGATTCGGCTTGCCGTCGGTCTTGCGCTTGGCATGCATCGCCTCGGCGGAGATGTCCTTCGCGCCGTCGAACTGCACGTCGCGATGATTGCGCGTCGGCAACGCGCCGATCTCGTTGATCACGTTCATCAGCACCTGCGTGCCGAACTTCGGCAGGCCCTGGCCCGTGACGGCGTTGTCGGCGAGCACCTTCTTCGCCGCGGCTGTCGCCTTCATGAACGCCGCCGGGTCCTTGATGTTGCCGACCCCGCGCGTGCCGCGCACCGCGACGGCCTTGAGGTTCTTCGAACCCATCACTGCGCCCACGCCCGAGCGGCCGGCAGCGCGGTGCAGGTCGTTGACCACCGCAGCGTAGAGACACAGCGTCTCGCCGGCGGGCCCGATGCCGGAGATGCGCATCTGCGGGTCCTGGAAGCGATTCTTCAGCTGCGCCTCCAGGTCCCATACCGTCTTGCCCCAGAGGTCGGACGCGTCCAGAAGCTCGGCCTTGTCATCCTGGATGAGCAGGAACACCGGCTTCGGGCTCTTGCCTTCGAGGATGATCATGTCCCATCCGGCCATCTTCAGCTCCGCGCCGAAGTAGCCGCCCGAGTTGGAGCAGGCGATGGCGCCGGTGAGCGGGCCTTTCGTAATGACCGAATAGCGCCCTCCGGTCGAGGCCATCGTGCCCGTCAGCGGGCCGGTGGCGTAGATCAGCTTGTTGGCCGGCGAGAGCGGATCGACCTTGGGATCCACTTCCGCGGTGAAGTACCGGGTGGCGAGGCCGCGCTGGCCGAGATATTGCGCCGCCCATTCCATCTTGAGCGGCTCGGCGCTGCAGCTGCCCTTGCTCAAGTCGACTCGAAGAACCTTGCGTGCCCAGGACATGTCGGTCTCCCTCTCAAGCCGCGTGGCCGGCGGCCGATTGCGTGTCGAGCTTCTGCGCCCACTGGCGCATCTTCCCGAGGCCGGTCCAGTCCGCGTCGACATAAGTGATGGCGCCAGTAGGGCAAGCCTCCGCGCAGGCGGGATTGCCGGCGCACAAGTCGCACTTCTGCACCTTGCCCGTATCCTGCACGTAGTTCACCGTGCCGAACGGGCAGGCGATGGTGCAGACCTTGCAGCCGACGCAGACGTCGTCGAGGACGACCTTCGCGCCGGTGGCTGCGTCGACCTTGATGGCCTCTACCGGGCAGGCGTGCAGGCACCACGCTTCGTCGCACTGGGTGCACGTGTAGGGCACCTTGCGCCCAGTGTGGTGGAAGTCGAAAACCTTGATGCGCGATTTCGCCGGGTTGAAGACCTGATAGTTCTCGTACGAGCAGGCCATCTCGCACTGCAGGCACCCGGTGCACTTCGCCGGGTCGATGTGAAGCGACTTTTGCACGTTCCCTCCCCTGATCGGGCGCTCGAGCGAGCGCATGCACTACTGAGCATATGCACTACTATGCGTACCTTGAATACTATGCGCCCGGGGTCGGGGCGCGGCAAGCCCGCAAGGGCGAAAGACGCCCATGCAAGCGGGCTCTTCAGCGTGCCGTCAGTTGTCTTCCCGATTTTGAGAGTGCTTTCCCGCGCGCAGGTAAGCCGCCATCGCTCTGAATTTGCGCTTCGTCTCCCAGGCATAGAGGATGCTTCCGGCCCAGCCGAACAGCGCGGCGAGCCTGCCGTGGGAGGGCTTCACGCTAT
>Ga0134124_10003723_pt1 | contig 12262 bp, 12 predicted proteins | sample KB304_FD_96880 | JGI IMG/M metagenome (GOLD analysis project Ga0134124, IMG submission 96880) | Terrestrial soil microbial communities without Nitrogen fertilizer from Kellogg Biological Station, Michigan, USA - KB3-0-4 | ecosystem: Environmental > Terrestrial > Soil > Unclassified ... | reverse complement strand
TTCGAAGTGCTCGCCGTCGTAAAACCCAACGCCGCCGTTTTCAGCGATTAATGGACCAGTAAGCCCCAGGTACTCTCCTAACATGCGGACCATCGGATAAGGCCTGCCCGATACCAGTCCCACATGAGTGCCGCTCTGCTCCAATTGTCGTAGTAGCTGCCAGGCGGCAGGATCCAACAACCCCTGGCTGTCCGTGATGGTTCCGTCGATATCGGTTATGACCCATCGTGTTCTGGGCGGCATTTATCACCTCTATTCGGTTGCAAACAGCTTTATTCGTTGATCCAGTAATAATCTCGCAGAATCACATTAGCGAACTCGCGGCACACCCTCGCGGCGGCCACCTTGCCAACTTTTTCCTCGAGCTCTTTTTCTAACTTCACCATCACGGCCCGACACAACGCTTGCATGGCATTGAAAGGAGCAGCATCGAGCTCGCCGAACTCATCCTTCGAGCTAACTTCAGAATCGATCATGCTTTGTCTGATCGCGTCGAGCAACACCTTGAACTCCACCTGTTCGAGTACAGTCACTCGTTCTTGGAGCACGTCCTTCGAATCAGGGAAAGGACCTTCGCCAAGCAAGTATGTGACATAACGCGGACAGCGGAAACCAAAGCCTAGCGCCAAACACATTTGCAGCACCGTGCCACTGACGCCAAGCTCGCGAGCCGTGCACGGAAGACCGACGTTTCTCGCGATCTCTTTCACTTCTTCCGCCTTCTCCGACTGGCCCTGCAGATACAGAGTGATGATGGTCATAGGCGTAAGCGCGGCGCCATGCTTTGGTGTGTCCAAGCGAATTCCGTTGCGCTTATTGAGGCGGATGATGAACTCCTGAAGCCACTTCTCGCCCACATGTTCCGAACCCGAAGCAGTTTCAGAGGATCCCGTTAATTGCATTGACAGCCCACAGAGTTGTGTTGCTCGAAACAACGTTTCGATCGAATCAAGTTTATGCAGAAACAGCTTGTTCGTGACTTTGGCGCGCAGCAGTGATTCGAAGGCCGCATGGGCCAGGTCCGCGGCGAAGTTGTCGTGATACTTGTTCAGGACGGAACATGAATACTGGTAGTCCCACAGGGATGAGATCTTCGAAAGAATGTCTCCGATGCCGGAGCTTTTCATTTCAAACGGAGATCGCAGGAGAGTCGGCTTGTCGCCGAGAATGAAATTCGGCGCGACGGTGTTTTCCGACATGGGAATGCCGTCATCATCGCGCAAACTGGCCGTGCTGCTGAAGATGCCATCGCCGGACAGACCTGTAATTACTCCTCCGAAGATGATCGTCTGGTCCTTGTATCTGTCACGCAGACGGCGAACCAGGGCCTTCGCGCTATCAGCAACCGTCTGCGAGCCGACATAGATCACCAATCGAGGCGGCAGGTCTTCCTTGACGATCGCCTGTTCCAACTCAACTACTCCCGAAAGACTCGGTGGATCCTTCAGGATCGTGATCGCCAGATTTTCGGACCACTCCTGCCTGATCAATCTCGCATAAGCATCAGCAAAGGCTTGCGTCGCCTTCGGACCGGTCACGACCAATATCGGACCGTCTCCAACCACCTCGCCGAAGCGCGCTTTCAGAAGTCTCACCATTTCCGCGGGGTTGTCCCCCAACAAGGCTATATCGGGGAAAGTTACTTCCTTGGATTTACCCATAGCGTGCCTCCTTCCTGTGGCGGAAAGTGATGTGGGTTGGTTGCGAGGTCAAACTGCCAGTAAATCTTTTACTCCTCTAAATCGCCAGTGTCAAGATTTTTATTTCGCTTTTGTGCATTTCCACCCATAGTGAATATGTAGTCAAGAAAACTTGACTCGTAATCCCGGTCGATGTGTTAGGATGATTCCGATGGACGAACCAGATCCCTACTGTAGCCTGGTGCTGAGCAGACTTCGCGACGCTCACGACACACTCCATTTCCAACCACAACTCCAACTGTTGGAGGGCAAGACCAAAAGGATTGACTGGGAAAAGATCAAGAAAGCCGGAGACGAACTGACGCGCCTGAAGATCATAGGCATGGCTGCTGAGATCTACGACTATGCCGGCAAATACGATCATGCGCGCGCGGTCGTCGAAGCCGACGGCCGCTTGACCGAGAACATTCTCCGCGACGAGTCACAACTGCAGAGCACGAAGGATAAAGATCGGGAGCTGCTGAAACAGCGCGTGTGGATCCTGATCCACTGGGGCTCAACCTTCTATCGTGCTCATAATTATGTCAGAGCACGACAGTTGTTCAGTCTCTGTAATGAAACGCTGGGCAAGTGGGTAATCACGGAAGAAAAACCGTGTAGCTGGACGCAAGCGCGGATCTATTACTGCCTCGGGTTGGTCCAACGGCAAATCTACGACTACAAACAAGCCCGGCATTGGTTTACAAAAAGCATTGAATTGGCCGGTAAGTCCTTTGTGCAAAGGACCCATAACATCACGTCGGAGCAACCCATCTACCAGCGAACAAAACTGTTCACTGACTATTATGTCGCCAAGTTGTTGGCCTTGGGTATGGCCTGGACCTATTACACCGAGGGAGCTCTGGATCTCGCCGCCTCGCTCGTCGATACGGCTCGACTCCTGTTGACCAGCACGCGCGAGGTGGTCATCCGCAGCTACATAGAAATCCTATCTGCATCGATTCTCGCCGCTCGGGGCCAGCGCCAGAAAGCCATAAAACTGTTCCAGGGTGCCTACGACGCCCTGAAGGACCATGAGGCTTATCGGATTAGAGCAGCCAATGAACTAGCTGTTGCATACGTGCACGAGTACTTCCGCGAGCCTGGTGAGGAGAACCTGTCTAACGCCCGCAAGTACATCAATGAGGTGAGCGAATCTCGCGACAGACGTTGGCAATGTAATGCACTAGTCACCGAGAGCCGTCTCTTCCGGGCCTTGGGCCAATACAAAGAGGCTGAAGAGTCGGCAACAAAAGCATTGCATCTGGGCGAGGACCAACGTTTTATACGTATCGACGCAGGCATCGCGCGCGGTGAAGCCCGGCTCGAGCTGAACAAGATTAACGATGCCTGCAAAGATTTCACCGGCGCTCTGTCAGACGGCCTCGACAATCGCAAGGTTCAAGCCGTATGTCATCTTCATCTCGCCCGTGCTTATCTTCTGAAGCACGAACATGCTCTCGCCCTGCGACACAAAGACGAAGCAAATCAACACGTCGGTCACGTCGACAATGCGTTTGTCCGTAACCTCGCCGACACCGTAGAGACCACGATCAAAACGTCAGCGGGCACCGACCTCTACGTCTCGATCTCCCAGACAACGATGGATCCGTGGGAACAGGAGGCGAAACTTCATGGTTTTCTTACGGAATGGGCCAGACGTCAGCCCGGCAACGAGAACGAACCGTGGAAAGTTCTCGGCATATCGAAGCAGACTTTCTATAATTGGAGGGCCGAAAAAGCAAAGTTAAACGCGGAGACAACCAAACCCAAACTCGCCGAGTAACTGTATAAACCGGGGATCAGTGTTAGCATAGCGCGATGCGAATCAGGGTAGTTCTGGCGGTTCTCGCCATACTCGCGATCACATTTCTGCCTTCCTGCCGCTCCGAAGCAACACCAGTCGCCGGCTTTTGATTTACACCCCGCTCCGACAGGATCTCCTAAAAGACTTCATCGCCCGCTACAAACAACAGCACCCGGAAGCGGATGTGCAGTTTCTCGACATGGGCTCGCGCGAGGTTCTCGAGACACGTGGATGTGGATCGGGCGACGCTGTCAGGAGATACATGCTTTAGATTTGAGTTCTGTTGCGAGGATGTCTTGGACGTGCTGCTGGCCGGCAGGCAGTTCCAGATAAGAAGCTTGAGCTTACCCTTGCAACTGGACATTCTCATCTACGAGGAAAGATGTTGAGTACAAATCTCTATTCAGAGCTAAATGAGATGATCGGTCGTGAATGTAATGATTACGTTTATTGCGGCCTGCTTTCCATGAGACGCGCGCAATTTCACTTTATGACCGACAAATTTCATTTAATGACCGAACCCACAGGTAACAACAAGCACTCGCCTTGCTCCCAAATTGTCGGTTTCGAGTAGCTGCTGTCAGTGCAGGTGGACAAAGCGGCTGGAGCGAGCACGCCACGAAAGTTGTGCCACCGAACTATGAGCAACAAGGGTCTGTTGCACTCTAACCATAGTTCGCAATTCGTTTCTATATGATCCAACTTTGACAGGGGCGGCCAGCCATGTATTCATGGATCCCTCGAGGATTGCTGCGCTCATCTAAGTGACTTCCGCACTTCTGGCGCTGATAACTAGCCAAATTCGTTGTGGCAGATTTGTGGCAGGAATAAAATGGAAACTGACTGGTAACAGATGGGACCGGACGGCTTTGCCTCAAAAAGTCAGGATTGTTTGTTGGACAGGAATTCCCGACTTTTAAGGCAAAGCCGGACCGGACAGTAAACAGCTGCAAGAACCCTTGATTTTGCTCGTGGCTGCAAACTCGAATCAAAATCATCAGTTAACTTTTCCTACTTCGCTTCATTCGGGACCGTGAGGTCCTGTACCGCGGAAACGTCGAGCAGAATCTCTGAAATGATCTAAACACTTGGTCCTATGCCTTCGAGAGGTCGAACAAATGCGCTACATCATGAAACAAGAATTGTTTTCCTGGGGTGACGATTTCTTTATCAAAGACGAAACCGGCACCGATGTTTTCTTTGTGGACGGGAGGGCTTTCAGCTTTGGTAAGCAACTTTCCTTTCAAGATCTAGCTCGTAACGAGCTGGCCTTTATAAAACAGCGAGTGCTCTCCTGGGGACCAACATATGAGATTTATGTTCGTGATCAACTCTACGCTGTAGTTACCAAGGAGCTTTTCACATTCTTTACTTGTAAATTCACGGTCGATGTACCGGGACCTAGTGATTTAGAAGCCGAGGGAGACTTTCTAGACCATGAATACGTGTTCACTCGTGAGGGAACCCCAGTCGCAGCAGTATCAAAGCAGTGGTTTTCGTGGTCCGATAGCTACGGAGTGGAGATAGCACAAGGAGAGAACGATATACTCATACTCGCAAGCACAGTAGTCATAGATATGGCTTGTCACACTGATAAGAACTGAGATTTCACTGGCGCCAAATCGCAGCGAGCTTTGCACCCCGATTTGCAATTAGAAATGCGACCGGGATGTTGTTGTCTCCGATTACGTCGAAGCCCTTACCCAAGATGCCCACGCGTGATTCTCGCTGAGGGTTCCCGCGAACAATACGCGAACATTGACCAGCTTAAACAGCCCAAACCACCCGATACGAGCCTAGAGCACTGACGACATAAGCTATTGATACTGAGCAAGCCCCGTTGATTTCAAACCACTTCGGCGAATCGGTAGGCGGCCCTGAAAAGGCCGACGTCGGCGGTTCGATTCCGTCCCTGGCCACCAATAATTTCAATAACTTAGGATAGCCAGAATCAGCAACGCGCTTGTGTCAGTGGATTACCACGGGAGAATTTGCACTCCGGAATGGCTTTGCACAAAAAGTCCCTACATATTGATTTCTCTGTGCAGTCTCTGTGTTCTCTGTGTCTTTGTGGTGTGTTTTGCTCGGAATTCATCAACCACAGAGACACAGAGAACACAGAGGTTGCACAGAGAAGAGAGCCTTCGTGACTTTTTGTGCAAAGCCCTCCGAATAATTTAACGGATGTGAGGCTGAGGAACAGGTATGTCGACATTTACAGGCGCTCTGTAATGGCAATCCCCTCTGCTTTCTCAACGGCGAAAAAGACAGTCTGTCCAACAAAAATCTCCACTTTTGTCTTATCAGCTTTCTTTCCGTTGATGATTATCACAGCGCCCTGCGCCAAAGTTTCTTTGAAAGCTTCCATGTCTTTTGCCGAATCCGTCTTTGGCATCTTCACTATGATCTTCCCGGCCGGGCCATGTGCATTCGCATCCAACCATTCGATTTCGCCGGGACTTCCAAATGCGTGAGAATACACAGCGTTTCGCACCATGTCACCGCTATTGAAAGAATCTGTCTCGGACTTTCCGCTGATACTAAAGCCGGACGTGTTAACTTCGTTAGTGCTCCAAAGCACAAGGTCGCCGGTCTCAATTTCCAATTTTGGAGGATCAGCAACGAAGTTCGTGCCCTCTCGTCTAACCGTGACGAAATGTTGTTTGCCTTGCTTGTTGGGGTCGAACGCCCCTTTCACATTGATACTGTACCGATTGGCATGACCGAAAGGAGGCAGGCCAGGCAGATTAAAGTCGTAGGCATAGTTCCCGGGTTCCGAAAACCTCTGCGCGAAAGTATCTCCGGGGCGACAAAATCTACTGTCAAGCGTGTTCATAATTTCACCTCATCTTAGGCGGAAATGTCCGCTTCTATTAGCAACTCGTCTTCATCTGTATGGCTGACGGAAGCAGCGATCCGGTCCAATCTGATGTTCACGGCAGGATCCAGCGCACCACTCGCCGGCAGAACATTAAATATTCTCGGTTGCCTGTAAATAGTGAAGGTCAAGCCAGCGACAAACAAGCTGAGGATTGGGCCCAGTAAGCCGGTAACCCCAGCAATACCGATCGCTGCAGTAATGGCCAGTACCGCCCCGGCAAGTAATGGACCAATGAATGGAATTACCGCCAGGGCCGCGGCCGCAGCAACACCCAGCGCCGCGAGAATAGCTGCCGCCGCCACACTGAGTTGTAGATTTGGAATACCAACAATAACGGCGTCTATCAACCAGGTCGGTCCGGAAAGGTGTGCATTGAGTGAAAAGTCTGCGGTGAACCTCACTACGTCAGAAAAGTTTACCGGAATGGTGATGGTTGGCCAGTTAACGCAGAAGGTTGGCGTACAGAACGTGCCAACAAAGGGAATATGAATGCAAACCTGCGGCAAACAAAAATCCGGAATGATATTGCTCAGATCAAACGAGAAGGAGAAATGAAGATTGTAGTGGAGTTCGCAATTCGCAAGGCGGATCACATTGGGAGCAATCAAATCCACTGTGCCACCGGCGAGGAAGGCGCTAGCCGACCAGTTGGCGTTAAAAGGTCCAAGGCTGCCTGAGCCACTGCGGCTCAGGGTGCCCAGAGTGGCCTCTGCATCGTGGAGAAGTTCGGTTGCAGCTGGTTCATCGGCGGCTACAAGAATGTCAGGCATACTGTCCTCCTAGAGTGCGTTCCCTCTTACTTTGATCTGGTCGGTTTCAGCAGTTGGCCCAGCCAGCAGAATAAGACCGAACGCGCCCGCGGTAATGGTGTTGAAAGGAAAACGAACGGTTGCCACTACGGTCTGTATGATCCCCAGGACCAGGCCCTCCACAACACTCTCCAGCCAGTCGGGAGTAATGTCCACGATCTCAACTCTGCTGACAGTTATGCCAATTTGTCCTGTGCCCGGCGTGGAAACGGCGACAAACGGGCGGCAGAGGGCGAGCACTACCAATGAGCCTGTAATTCGTGGTCCATTATTGATGGTGACCGTGAAATTCAGATTTGTCCTTATTGTGAACTCATTAGTTCCAGGCATAAGGGGCGCACTACCCGCGCCACCGGGCGTTATGTCAACGGTCGGAATCGGGTCACAGGAAATCAGAAACTGAATGTTGAGACCGAAGAAAGGTATGGCGGCTACACTCGTCGCCGCTACTGTAGTAGCAGGTACGAACGCTGGTGTTCCGTAACGCAGATAGCGGGGCCGGGCTGTAAAGAAAGCCCGGAGGAGATCGTTGATTCCGGTTTCGTGGACCCCACCAAAAATATGTTGCGTCTGCGTCAAGCTCATAATGACCTCCAGTGCAATTCTTCAACCGTCGTAGAAGCGAGAGTACGCAGAATCTCAAATCAGGTCTGTTCAATATTGGACAGTCGTGAAAAAGTTTTCCCTGACGTTAAGCGAGCTGATTCAGGTAATCAGACAGCTTTCTTTCCTTTACAAGCAGGAACCGGTCGGGCGTTATTTCGATCAGGCCGAGGGCGCGAAATTGGAGCATAAACTGAGTGATGCGAGGCCTGGTGGTACCTACCATTTCGGATAGTTCTTCGTGAGTGATGCGCTGCTCGATACGGGTGCTACGAGGATCCGGCTGGCCCAATTTCTGCGCCAGCAGCAATAACGTTCCACCTAATCGACGTGCACTATCGACGGTGACGAGATTAGCGATGATCCGTTGCTGGTCGCCCATCCGCGTAGCCAGATACTGCAAAAAACTCTCGACCAGGGAGTTTTTGGTTAAGTGCGCAACGAAAGCAGCGCGTGGAATCCGAATCATGGTGGCATCTTCCATAGCGGTCGCGGTTTCCTGCCTTAGACCAGGTCCTGTCAGACACAACTCTCCGAAAGTATCGCCTACTGTATGAATCGTCAGGAGACACTCTTTGCCATCCGGTGAGAGTATGAGCAGCTTGATTTGTCCCGACTGAATGAAGTACACGTTGTCCGCCGGGTCGCCGCAAATATAAACGTGCCGGTGTTTGGCAACGCGCAGCGCCGGGAACTTGAACGTTGCGTGCTGCAATGATTCACGAAGTTGTTTTGCGAAGTCGTTTGTTTGAGTCTGCATTCCGGTGAATCTCGTGAGCTGACACTCGATTGAGCTGGCGTTTCGGAAGAGGAATAGTGAGCTCTCCTATTCCAAGCCAGGAGGATTTAGGGACAATGAGCCATAGAATCCGTGAAGCGCCATCGAAGCTAATGGACACTTCTCCCGTATTCGAGCCTACTACTTATAAATGATGCAAATTGGAGTTTCGTTTCTGCTCAGTGAGGACCAATGGGGAAAGAGTTGAATCCTCATGAGGAGAGGTTTGTCAGGAGCTTCATTGTTACCAACAAGAAGGCCAGATACCTTTCGTTGTTAGACTCAGAACGAGGTCGTAAGAAAATCCTTGCTGGATTCCACCACTGTCGAGATTTAGATTCTCGTTACGTTCAGCGCATCCCACACAATCACCAATCAGCACAGTCAATCGAAGCGCTGCTAAAGAGCAAACGCGCACCGAAGACGTGCTATGTGATGTCCGAGGATATGAATCTCGATGGTCGGGAAATGGAGCTCAACGCAGCTCTATCGGAAATAGTGGGAATGGATGCCGGCGCCCTTGTATCCTGCATCCCAGGCAAGTTGGCCTATTTCGAAATGGAAGGGCTCAGCGAAAGATACCTTCTAATTAAGTAAGTAGGGAGCAGGCGAAGCATTGACCCGTTCCCCTACTTTGCTCCAGAAGTGCTCTTTCCAGAGTCCGAACATTGGGTGACTCATGAATCCTTCTATTATCCGCTTAGTTGGAATCGCGCTTCTGATTGCCTGCTTCCGCTATTCAAGCGATGAGCCACGATTCAAGAGACGCGCGAATTCGTTGCTCAACTCCTGTGCATGATTGCGAGCGTAGCGCAGCTTCCAAAAGGTAAGAATTTCTGCTGCAGTTGGTTGTTTGAAGCTCCCTTCGGCTGCCTGGAACTCCATGAGACCTGGCTGCGGCTGCTGGTCCTTTTCAACAGATGATGTATTAGTAATTTCCACCTTTGACTCTCTCGCCTGCTTTCCTCTCCTTATAGATGCTCCAATCGTATAGCAATTCCGAGAGCCGAGGTCTGTGCTCTAACACACATAGCCGTGGGCAGTGATCTCAGACACTATGTCATATACTGATGACCAACAAAGGAGGGGTGCCGAGCTGTGCGATTCATAGAAATAGCAATAGGCGTAATTCTGTTAGGTGGTGCAGCATGGACCACGGTCAGGACTTATAAAGGCCGCGGCATCTCGTCGATTGTCGTCCTCGCGTTCGCCGTATTCCTCGTCGCCCTGGGTTTGGCTTTTATCTTTGGCGCCTTTGGCGAGTTGGTGCGTAACCTCAGGTTCGGGAGCGAGTGGCTCAAATGAACCCAATGCCGAATGAAGAACCCTACTTCATACTGTCATGACTTAATCATCGCGCGGTAAGCGGGATATAGTGCGTATGTAGTATATGCTTCATTTGACATATAGCACTACAAAGCGTAAGGTTGGGATCGAACCGAGACCAGCTAACTCCATTCTCAGCTCTTCTGGACCCGCCAGATTCGTCTGAAACTTACAGCTCAACTACCAAAAGTTAAAGGACGTTTGCGTCGCTATTAGTCTTGTCATTATTAGCGTTTGTTAACGCAGCGATAATGGCTCACTAACTCGCAGCCTCGCAGCCCAACTCCTGGTAGAAACCAAAAGGAGATTGAAAGAAGTTTATGACGACGAATATCCAACCACTGCACGACCGCCTAATCGTGAAACGCATTGATGAAGGCGAACAGGTCCGCGGGGGCATCATCATTCCTGACTCGGCGAAAGAGAAATCGCAAGAAGGGGAGGTCATAGCCGCCGGGCTCGGTAAATATCGCGAAGATGGATCGCGTCAGCCGCTGGATGTCAATGCAGGCGACCGCGTGTTGTTCGGCAAGTACGGCGGCTCAGAGATCACGGTAAACGGCGAAACGCTCTTGATTATGCGCGAGGACGAGATTCTGGGAATCATCACCCGCGCTGGTGCAGCCGCTGCCGGCAAAAAGGGCAAATAGGTTCTGGCATAACGCAAACTGACGTTTGCGTCACACCAATAAAATTGGAGAAGAGATAAAGATTATGGCAAAGCAAATAGTTCATGGCGAAGAATCACGAGCCGCAATTTTGCGTGGCGTGAATCAGCTCGCCGACGCAGTGAAAATCACCCTTGGACCAAAGGGGCGCAACGTAGTTCTCGATAAGAAATACGGTAGCCCGACCATCACGAAAGACGGCGTGACAGTGGCGAAAGAGATCGAGCTGAAAGATGCGCGGGAGAATATGGGCGCGCAGATGGTGCGCGAGGTCGCGTCGAAGACCAGCGACGTTGCCGGCGACGGAACAACAACGGCGACGGTGCTCGCGCAGGCCATTTTCCGCGAAGGCGTGAAAACAGTGGCCGCAGGGGCAAACCCAATGGCTCTCAAACGCGGCATCGATAAAGCGGTCGAGCGCGCAACTCGAGAGATCAAGAAAATGTCGAAACCGGTCACGGGAGGCATGATTGCGCAGGTCGGCACCATTTCAGCAAATGGCGACCACAGCATCGGCGAGTTAATTGCCGAAGCAATGGACAAGGTTGGCAAAGATGGCGTCATCACCGTGGAAGAATCGAAAACAATGGAGACGGCGTTGGAAGTTGTCGAAGGGATGCAGTTCGATCGTGGCTACCTTTCGCCCTACTTCGTCACTGATGCGGAAACGATGAAGGCCGTGCTCGAGAATCCAGTCATTCTGCTCAGCGAAAAGAAGATTTCGGCGATGAGAGACATGCTGCCCATTCTTGAGCAGGTCGCTAAGTTGGGTAAATCAATCTTGATTATCGCCGAGGACGTAGAAGGCGAAGCCCTCGCAACTCTCGTGGTCAACAGACTGCGTGGCACGATCAACGTCGCAGCGGTCAAGGCGCCGGGTTTCGGTGATCGTCGTAAGTCGATGCTTGAAGACATTGCGATCCTTACCGGTGGCAAGGTCATCAGCGAAGACCTCGGAATCAAACTCGAGAACGTCAAGCTTGAAGACCTGGGTACCGCAAGACGTGTGACGATCGACAAAGAGAACACGACTATCATCGATGGCGGTGGCGAGACCAGCGATTTGCAGGCTCGGGTGAAAACACTGAAAGCTCAGATTGAAGACTCTACCTCAGACTATGACCGCGAAAAACTGCAGGAGCGGCTGGCGAAACTCGTTGGCGGCGTCGCGGTAATTCGTGTCGGCGCAGCGACGGAAACCGAGCTCAACGAGAAGAAGGCGCGGGTCGAAGATGCGATGCACGCAACGCGCGCGGCAGTAGAAGAAGGCATCGTGCCGGGCGGTGGTGTCGTCTACATTCGCGCCGCGAAAGTGCTCGACAAATTCAAACTCTTCGAAGACAACGAGGACGAACCCGCCGGTGACGCAGACGAACAAATTGGCGTCAACATCGTCAAGCGGGCGCTCGAAGAGCCGCTGCGTCAGATTGTTTCAAACGCCGGCAAGGAAGGCGCCGTCATTGTCGAAAAGGTTCGTGCTGAGAAGAACCCAAACATCGGCTACAACGCAGTAACGGAAAAGTTTGAAGATCTCGTGGCTGCGGGTGTGATTGATCCCGCCAAGGTGACACGTTGCGCACTGCAAAACGCCGCGTCAATCGCAGGGCTGATGCTCACGACTGAGGCGCTCATTTCTGAGCTACAGGATGATGACAAGCCGAGGGCATTGCCCGGCGGCATGGACATGTAATTCGGTGGCAAATTGGGGAGC
>Ga0134124_10003721_pt1 | contig 12268 bp, 11 predicted proteins | sample KB304_FD_96880 | JGI IMG/M metagenome (GOLD analysis project Ga0134124, IMG submission 96880) | Terrestrial soil microbial communities without Nitrogen fertilizer from Kellogg Biological Station, Michigan, USA - KB3-0-4 | ecosystem: Environmental > Terrestrial > Soil > Unclassified ... | reverse complement strand
TTTACCAGCATCGCCTTCATGTCGGCGCGGTCAAAGGCCTCTACCAGGATCGAACAGTCGGAGAAAATCGCCGGAATATTCTCCGGGTCGAGCATGACACGGTGCGCTTCAACGGTTACGTACGGATTGATGCGCCGCAGGTTGCAGGCAAGCGCATCGACCTTGCAACTGCCGATCTGGTCGATAAAGTACTGCTGCCGATTGAGGTTTGAGGGCTCCACGACGTCAAAGTCGGCAATTACCAGCCGGCCGACGCCGACCCGCGCCAGCGCAACCGCCACGGCCGAACCGAGGCCGCCCACTCCGGCAATGCCGACCGATGCCGGCTTGAGACGGGCATGAACTCCGGGAGTATGCCGGGCCGCTATCAACCTCTCCAGCTCTTCCTCCGTCGGCACTTCACCGCGACGGATCAGAAACAGTTCGTCCCCGTCGTTCAGTTCCGTATCCGGCGGAGCCGGAAAGCCGTTCAGGATCAGGACGTCGGTGCCCGCCTTAAACTGTTCTGCAACTGCACCGAGCGTCAGGCCATCCTCGATGACGGCGGCCTGTTCGTTGATACGGACCTTCACACTCTACCCGATCGCCTGCTGGAGATCGGCTATCAGGTCGTCCGGATCTTCCAGGCCGACCGAGAGGCGTACCAGCGTATCGGTGATCCCCTTGCGCTCCCGCTCTTCCTTAGGCACCGAGGCGTGCGACATCTTCGCCGGATAGGAGATGATGCTCTCAACCCCTCCCAGGCTGACCGCAAAAGCCGCCAGGTGCGAATTTTCCAGAAGTCGCTTGGTAGTTTCATAGGAGTCGAGCTCAAACGAAAAGACCGCTCCCGGCCCGTCGGCCTGGGCAGTGTGGATTGTGTGGCCCGGATGTTCGGGAAGCCCCGGATAATGGACTTTGGAAACGCGCGGGTGTGCTTTAAGCCACGTGACGATCCTGGAGGTATTCAGCTGGCTCTGATCCATCCTGACCTTGAGGGTCTTGACGCCGCGTAGCGTCAGGAATGAATCCTGCGGGCCGAGTCCGGTGCCGAAGGCATTCTGGATATAGCGGATGCGCTGCCCCAGTTCGTTGTCTTTGACTACGGAAAAACCGCAGAGAACGTCGCTGTGGCCGTTGATGAACTTGGTGCCGCTGTGCAGGACGATGTCGCACCCGAGTTCCAGCGGTCGCTGGAGATAGGGAGTCATGAAGGTGTTGTCCACCAGGGTGATGATGCCGTGCCGCCGGGCGATTTCCACCGCGCCGCGCAGGTCGGTGACCTTCAGGAGCGGGTTCGACGGTGTCTCGAGATAGATTCCCTTCGTTTCGGGGCGAATGGCGGCTTCAATGGCCGCGAGATCGGTCGCATCGACAAAGGTGGAGGTGATCCCCATCCTGCTGAAGATGGTCGAGAGCACCCGGTAGGCGCCGCCGTAGACATCGTCGCAGACGACCAGATGGTCGCCGGGGGAGAAGATCATCAGCGTGGTGGAGATGGCGGCCATGCCGGAAGCGAAGGCGAGACAGCGGGTGCCCCCCTCCAGCACGGCGATCGTATCCTGCAGCGCTTCGCGGGTCGGGTTGTCGCCGCGGGCGTAGTCGTATTTACTGAAGTGGTCGACCGAGGTCTGGCGATAGGTCGAGATCTGGTAGATCGGCACCCCGAGCGCCCCGGTCTGCTCGTCGACGGTCGGGCCGCCGTGGATCAGTTTGGTTGCAAGTTTCATGGCTATCCCTCCAGAGCCTGCTGCAGATCCTCGATCAGGTCGTCACAATCCTCGATCCCGACCGACAGGCGCAGCAGTACGTTGTTGATTCCCAGCCTGGCCCGCAGTTCGGGCGGGATGTCGGCGTGGGTCTGAACTTCGGGGAAGGTTATCAGGCTCTCAACCCCCCCGAGACTCTCGGCAAACGAGATCAGAGCCGTCTTCAGCAGGATCTGCTCGACCAGTTCGTGCCTGTCGACCTCAAACGCGATCATGGCGCCGAAACCGCGCGACTCCCGCTTCATAAGGGCGTGATCGGGATGATCCTCCAGGCCGGGGTAAAATACCTTTGTTATGCGGGGGTGCGCCGCCAGCCACTGCGCGATCCGCCCGGCGTTCTGCTGCTGGCGGTCCATCCGGATGCCGAGGGTCTTGATGCCGCGGGTCGTCAGCCAGGAATCCTGCGGCCCAAGTACCGCGCCGACAGAATTCTGCTGGAAATACACCTTTTCGGCCAGTTCCGGCTCCTTGACCGTCACCAGGCCGGCAACGGTGTCGTTGTGTCCGGCAAGATATTTGGTCGCGCTGTACACGGCGATATCCGCGCCCAGGTCGAGCGGCCGGAGCAGATAGGGGGTCAGGAAGGTATTGTCGGCGATCAGAAGCAGATCCTTGCTTTTGCAGAGTGCGGCAATGGCCCGGAGGTCGGCGAATTTAAGGAGCGGATTGGTGAGGGTCTCGACAAACACGGCTCTGGTCGAAGGCAGAAGGGCCGCAGCCACCGCAGCGGTGTCGCTGGTGTCGACATAGCTGAAGGAGAGGCCGTACTGGCCGAATACCTTGTCAAACAGGCGACAGGTGCCGCCGTAGAGGTCTTCGGTTACGATCAGGTGATCGCCGGATTTGAACAGCAACAGCAGGTTGGCGATGGCTGCCATGCCGGATGAATAGGCGAAGCCGCGTGTCGCGCCGTCCAGCCGGGCGATGCCGTCTTCCAGAGCCTGCCGGGTCGGATTGCCCGAGCGGCTGTAGTCGTAGCCGGTGCTCTGGCCGAGTCCCGGGTGCCTGAACGTGGCGGTCTGATAGATCGGCACGGTGACCGCTCCGGTACGGGTATCCCATTCCAGTCCGATCTGTACCGCCTCTGTTGCGATGTTCATGATATCCTCCCAAATAAAAATCCCCTTCCGGGGTGCGGAAGAGGATCTTGTGGATGGCGCTCTCCCTTATCTCCCGAAACCTGTAAAGGTTCCGCTGGAATTGGCACCTTGCCGGAAGGCTGGTTGCCGCGACGTCACAGGGCCAGTCCCTCGGTCGCTCTCGATAAGAATATGTATGTTGAGTCAATTTGTGTGAAAACAGAGGTCAAAAATATCAGGCGCACGATAAACATGTCAATAATAATTTCAAACTTTCATAAACGATGCAGGATCATAAACCGCCCATACAGCAGGTAATTGACCTCGATAAATTCTTCAATTAAATAGCGGGACAAGGGGCGACTTCGGTCGATATCATAATAATGGTTCAAGTGCATTGAAAAAGGCTTCCCGAATTCGAGAAGCCTTTTTGATTATAACGAAACATGCGATTATAGTCAGTGCTTCTTGCTGAAGTCGCGGAATGAGCCCTTCTGGGTCTCCTTCGAAGGCCTCTTGGACATAGTGGCTTCCCAGATCATCCTGGACAGCCCCTTCTCTATCGGAGCCATGGTGATCGCCAACAAAAAAATCGCCACGAATGCCAGGCCGAAAATGATCATCATACCCAAAGAAACGAGAATTGCTTCCAAAACTACAGGCATGAACGCCCCCGCTGAAAACTTTTTGACTAGTGAATACCTGTAAAGTATACACGATGGCCGTGAAATTGAAAGTGCTCATTACATAACACGATGAAATACTTATCGAGAAAAAAAATGGTGCATTTTATTGGAAACTTGGGGTATTATCCAAAAGTTAATGTAAATATTTCGTGCCGTATCGCACATATTTAATAACCAATTTCAATCAACGATGAAATCAAGGCGGGCCACCGATTGCATCTCGATTTATAAATTGGAATCACACAGGAGAGATACCATTGGCAACTACCGAACGAAGCTTTATTAACAGCGTCTGGGATTTTTTCTGCTCTCTTAAGCTTACCCTCTTTCTGCTGATCTCACTGGCTTTGACATCGATAATCGGCACGGTTTTGCCGCAGGGTCCTCTGCCGCCTGAATATGTCGCCCAGATCAGTCCCGCCAAATTGCAGATATACTCCAAGCTCGGTTTCTTTGACATGTACCATTCCTGGTGGTTCATTGCCCTTCTGTATGTGTTCAGCCTGAATCTGGTCTCCTGCTCAATCAAGCGTCTACCGCACGTATTCAAGTTCATCAGCGAGCCGGCCCTGGTTCTGGGGGAGGGGATGCGCACCTCATTCCAGTTAAAGAAAGATCTGTCGTTTTCCGGACCCATCGAAAAAGGAAAAGAGCGGCTTGCAGAATTCCTGGGGAAGGAGTTTTCTACTCCGGTGATCACCGAACATAATGGCGAATACCATCTTTTTGCCCAGAAAACGGCCTGGTGCCGTCTGGGCGTCTATGTGGTTCATTTCAGCATACTGGTGATCTTTATCGGGGCAATTATAGGATCTCTGGCCGGATTCAAGGGATTTGTCACAATTATCGAAGGGAAAAGCGTCAATTCCTTTGAAGGGCGAAACGGCCAGCATATGCCGCTCGGCTTTGAACTCCTCTGCGAAAAATTCAACGTGGACTTTTACCCTTCCGGTGCTCCCAAGGAATTCAGGAGTATTCTGACGGTTCTGGAAAACGGCAAACCTGTTCCCGGTTTTTCAAAGGTGAAGGTAATTGTTAATGAGCCGCTGACCTATAAAGGCTTCACGTTTTATCAGTCCAGTTATGGCCAGGCCAGTGAGGGGAGCGAACATTTCATTACCGTGACCCCGCGAAGCGGCGGTACAGCTGAAAAGCTCACAGTCCATGAAGGCGTTCCGGTCACTCTGAAGGATGGCACGACCTTAAGGCTGCTGGAGGCAACGCAGGAGGTCCGGCAGTTCGCCCCCGGCTTCTCCGGTCCGGCTGCCCGCATTGAAGTGACCGCGAAAGGGGCAGAGCCGAAGATTTTCATCGCGTTCAAGAATTTCCCCGAGGTAAATGCCCAGCGGGGCGATGCCCTGATCTTTGGCTATGAAGGGACGAACGCCAAAATGTATACCGGTCTGCAGGTCGCCAAAGATCCCGGTGTCTGGGTGGTCTGGCTTGGCTGTACCCTGATGGTGCTTGGCATCTTTATCGCTTTTTTCATGTCGCACAAACGTATCTGGGTGGTGGTATCAAAAGGGCATGCCCATATGTATGGCAATGCCAGCAAAAATCAGGCAGCATTTCTGATGCAGTTCGAAGATATTTCCGAAAAATTCCAGGAAATAAAAATCTAACGGAGGTTACTTCTTTATGACCAGCTCCATGCTTTTTAACGTTACAACTTTTACATACCTGATATCCATGATCGTTTTCTTTGCGTTCCTGGCCAGCAAAAACAAGACGCTGGGCCTTGCCGGCAGTTTCATCGCCTATGCCGGTCTCGCCGTTCAGACGGTGGCCATCGCATTGCGCTGGAAAGAATCATACGACCTGGGCGTCGGGCATGCTCCGATGTCCAATCTGTACGAATCGATAGTTTTCTTTTCCTGGACGATTGTTCTGCTGTTTGCCTATATCGACATTCGCTATAAATACCGGATTGTCGGAGCGTTTGTAGTGCCGTTTGCGCTGCTCGGCATGGCCTGGGCGCAGCTCGGTATGAATACCGGAATAGAACCGCTTGTTCCGGCGCTGCAGAGTAACTGGTTGCTGTACCACGTTATTACCTGCTTCCTTGGCTATGCCGCCTTTGCCGTTGCCTGCGGAATTTCAATCATGTATCTGATCAAGACCGCCGTTGAAGGTGCCGGTTCGTCGGCATCGGCCGGCGGACTGATGTCGATGTTTCCTCCCCTGAAAGTGCTGGATGACCTCAATTACCGCGCGATCATGATCGGTTTTCCGCTCCTGACGCTCGGCATCATCACCGGCGCCGCCTGGGCCAACTACGCCTGGGGCACTTACTGGAGCTGGGACCCCAAGGAAACATGGTCGCTGATCGTCTGGTTTGTCTACGCCGCCTTTCTTCATGCCCGTATCACCAAGGGGTGGGTAGGAAAACGCGCCGCCTGGCTGTCGGTCATCGGTTTCGCCGCCACCATCTTCTGCTATCTGGGCGTCAACCTGTTCCTCTCCGGGCTGCATAGTTACGGCGGCGGTGCAAAGTAAAGCGATACGACTCAGCTTGAATTCTTCTTCACACAATAATGGCCACCCGCAAAAGCGGATGGCCATTATTCATTTAGATTATATCCTGAATCCGTGACGCCTCCATTCCTCCACTTGTATGAAAAAATTATGAGCAATTGTGAGTTTCCGGGGAAGCGGAAATGATCGACTCAAGTTCCTTCGCTTCGGCTCCGGTCAGCACAACCGGCTGCATCCTCGTAGGGATCTTGCTTCTCGGCATGGCAAGAAGCGCATTCCCAAACAATCCTTATTGAAATGTCTTCATAAAGTCCGTATTATTCATAGGCTAGAGGCGAGTTAATGGTGTCAAGGTGTAGACCTGACACGGCTCATTTCTCCTTGAAAGCCGATAGACATTCCGTTCGAAAATAATATCCATGGGGCCGCTAGATATAAGGGGTGTGAATATGAAATGTCCAAATTGCCAAAACAGGAAAATTAATGTCTTCGAAGCGCGAGGATTTACGTCAAAGGAGAGCCCGATAAAGGAATGTGAATGTGGGCATGTTTGGCGGCTTATCCCTCTCGAAGGGGACAACAAAAGAATAGACTTAATCAGGCAAGGAAAAATATGTTGTGAACCGACACCTTCAAGATACGAATAACACCGGAAGCTTCGGTGAAGATTGGAATTAACTTCTAGCACAAACAGGTCGCAGCGCCGGACCACCAGTTACTTGCCTTTAAGCACATAGCCGAAAAAACGACAAAAGGTGACTCCATGCATCTGATTCAACTGCTGCTCCCACTTTGTGACAACGATGGGCACCCCTTCCCGCAGTCAATTTACCTCCAGGTGAGGGACGAGCTTGCCGAACAGTTCGGCGGGATAACTACCTATGTCAGGTCTCCCGCCGAAGGGTTATGGAAGGAGGGGAAGTGCTGCGCCGTAAGGGACGAGATCGTAATTTACGAGGTCATGGCAAAGGAATTAGACCGCGGATGGTGGAAAGAGTTCAGGGAGAGGCTGGAGGGCCTTTTCAGGCAGGAGTCCCTGATTGTCAGGGCAAGCCGGATAGATATGCTTTGAGGATTATCCATTTAAGGAGAGAGCATGAACATGTTGTTCAGCACACCGACAGGATGGAAAGATGAATTATCCAACCGAAAAAGTCTTTGAACATCTGCGTGACATAGCCGCTCGCGCCTTCGAACAGATCCATGATCTCGCTGCGCGACGCAAGTTAATCGACCAGTATTTCCGCGTCCACCCATCTACCTCGGAAATACTTGGGCAATCGTATCCGGTCCGAACGGGCCATATCCCCATGGAGTGGGTGGTCGCGGACGGTGCCGATCCCAACCGGCGAATCCTCTACATTCATGGGGGGTCCTGGATTTCCGGTTCCATTTCCGGATATCGAGCCTTTATATCACGAGTATCCCGGGCCGCGAAGGCGGCGGTCCTTTCAGTGGATTATCGTCTGGCGCCGGAACATATGTTTCCAGCCGGGCTGGAAGATTGCGTGCAGGCCTACCGATGGATGCGGGAAAATGGTCCGGCCGGCAAGGAACCGGCCGGGGCGACCTACCTGATGGGTGATTCCGCCGGGGGTAACCTGGCGTTGTCCGCTCTTTTGAAAGTCAGGGATTCCTGGTTGGCTTTGCCAACAGCCGCGATTGCCCTTTCTCCAGCGACCGACTTTACCTGTGGAAGCCCTTCGCTGGTTTCTCGTGCATCAGTAGACCCGATAATCAACCCGGCAATTTTGCCCGCTCTCATCCCTTTCTACCTGGGTACAAATACCCAGCCCACCGATCCGTATGCATCACCGCTGTTCGGCGATTACAGCGGGATGCCTCCGATTTTGCTGCAGGTAGGGGACGCCGAAGTTCTGCTCGATGATTCTACTCGCCTGGCACGGCATGCGTCCGAGCAGGGATGTGATGTGACACTCGAAGTCTGGAATGGGATGCCCCATGTGTTTCAGGGTTTTGCACCCTTTCTGCCGGAAGCCACGGAAGCGATTGCAAAGATCGGGGAGTTTGTCCGGCAGCACTGAACGGCTTGGCGGCAACATCCCCCCGACCTGTAGCGGCCGGGAGGGATGTTGCCTGCCGTCATGCTCTCAAGCTTGCCTGAATTGGGACACTCATTGGCAGGAATCGCAGCCGCTCCGGGGCTCTCCGCACTTCTCAGGCATGAGACGGTCGGCGGCAAATTCCGTTATATCAATACTGAAGTGGATGTAAATATCTTCTGAGCCGGCCAGCGGTATCCAGTAGGAGTCCAGCACGACCCCCATTGCCATAACCAGGAAGATCATCACTCTGCATCATGGAGAGATCGGCGCCAGAAACGCTTCGAATGGCTTTCAGGTCCGCGTTGGTCTTCCACTAAAGAAGGTGTGAATGACACGGCCCCGAATAGGCCGCAGACTTGCCCGCTTCATGTCCATTGCCAACGTGATCAGGTTACGCGTACTCCATTTAATTGACAAAGATCAGCCGGTAACTGGCCGGTCTCCATTTCACTGGACCGGGGATGCAAGCCGGAAGCCCAGGTAGGAGTAGCTGTCGTCGGGCGATTTGAAGGTGCGGCGCGCCGCCTGCAGGTACTCCGGGTTGCCGCCCCAGCCGCCTCCGCGACTCACACGGGCGGAGCCCGACGACGCCCCCGGGGGATTGTTGCCACTGCTCGGGTAACTGCTGCCGTACCAGTCATTTACCCACTCCCAGACATTGCCGCTCATGTCGTAGATGCCCAGGCCGTTGGCCTGCTTCTGCCCGACCGGGTGGGTCTTGTAGCCGCTGTTGCCGTCATACCAGGCAACGGCGTCGATGTTGTCTCCGCCGCAGTATTTTTCGCTTTTGCCGCCGCTACGGCAGGCGTACTCCCATTCGGCCTCGGTAGGCAGGCGGTAGTGTTTGCCGGTCTGGCTGTTGAGTTGGCTTATGAATGACTGGGCGTCATGCCAGTTGACGTTCTCCACCGGGCAGTCGTCGCCGCAGCCGCTGAAGTAGGATGGGTTAGTGCCCGTGATGCGCTCGTACTGCCCCTGGGTGACCTCGTACTTGCCGATGCGGAAGGAGTCTAGACAAGTTCGTTTGCCATTGGCGGTGAAGCAGCCACCGGGAACATGGACTAACTCAATATCGATGGGGTTTTTGTCGCGGTTCTTCTCGGCCGCTGTCAGGCTGCGGTCATCGGTGGCGGACAGGGCAGGTTGGGCAAACAGCATGGTTACAACAAGGGCAAGCAGGTATTGCATGACGGCCTCCAGGTAGCATTGAGTAAGGAGAATTGCTGGACATGCTATAGAAATTACGGGAGAACTTCAATGATGGCTAGAGGAAAGTTCTTACCCGATTTCTGACAGCTGCTTGGTTCGTAAACACTGAATGACTTTATTCACTCTTCTGCATTGTTGGGAAATAAATCCGAAGGAACGGATTTCTCACCACATTCCTTATAAATCCTGTACCGCGCACAGGACTCATAGTCGCTAAAGCATAGCCTGTTTATGTAAACCGCCGATTTTGGCAGGTCTCTCATCTTGTCGTTGAAGAATTGGCAACATGCAACTAATTCACATGTCATTGCAGCACCTACATATAACAATGTATCAGATGCTTGTTGCCGGACTGCATCGGTTGTTCGTTAAGAACTTGACTCTCGCATCATACGATTAAAGCCGTCCGTGGCAACACTGACGGCTTTAATCGTACCTTAACGACTATTGAAGCGAAGCAAGTTTACTTTTTGCCTGCCAGTTTACGACCACCGATCAGCATCGGATCACCTTTGTAGCCCAGAGCCTTCCAGTTCATGCGGTCACCGCCCATGTGGCATTCACCACATTGAAGGGCTTCTTCCTTCGCCGAAACCTCATGCTGCGCCGCGATGTAGGTGACGGTATTCACGAACTGGTACTTTCCGCTGTATGGCAGTCCAGCCCCCTCTGCTCCACCCTTGAGGGCCTTGTCCCAATCGTAGTCTGCCCAGAGGGACTTGTACTGCTGGAAGATGCTCAAATATTTGAATTTGGCGTCCATCGGCTGGTCGCCGGTGTAGAGTTTGTAGGAGTAGATCTTTGCGTTCTTGTCCTTTATATCGCCGACCGGGCGGGACATGACTACCGGTTTGCCCGGATCCTTGATCTTGTCGCCAATCATGTAGCGCTCGATCATGCCGTTACTCCAGGCATAGACCGGCTTGACGTTCATGCCCCAGGTGAAGGATCCTTTCTTCTTTACGAAGGTCTCCTTGTCGAACTGCTCCTCAGCCTTAATGTCCTTGCCCACATCGGACCATTTCCAACTCATCTTGGTTGCCTGGCTCTTGGCAAATACCGGGATGTGACAGGTCTGGCAGGCGACGGTGGCCAGGTGCCTGTTCAATATTTTGCCATTTTTGGCCTTCTGGTGCGGTGTCTTGGCGCCGGTGTGGCACTGTTCGCAGTTCACACGAGAATCGTAGTGGGCCATCATGCTGGAGGCGCCGCCGATCTTGTGATCCTTGGTGACATGGCAGGCTTGGCAGGTCATGTCCTGACCGCCGCTCGCCTTGGTGCCCATGTGCACGTCCTGTTTCCTGTCTGTTTTTTCCAAGGTGGAATCAAGGCCGGCATTTTTGACGGCGTCGGCGCCGCCGCCGAAGAAATGGCAATAACCGCAGTTTCTGCGCGTGGGAAGGCCTACACTCTTGGCGGCCAGGTCGAGGTCCATGATGCCCCTATCCATAGCTTTCGTGTCGACGATACATGCTTCTGACGACCTTTGGTAGTTCCCTTTGAGGGCATGACAGACCAGACAGTCGACGTTCTCTTTTTTGGTTAAGTCATAATTGGTGCGGGTCCAGCCGTATCCGGCGTGGCACTTGCCGCAGGATTCGTGAACCAGGCCGTCCTTTCCCCCTTGGATCGAGGTACAGAACGCGTTGATCATATTGGCTTTACCGTACTCTTTATTGCTCTTCTCCAAACCCTTGACATGGTTGGGGGTGCCGGCCCACTTCCAGTGGGTGGTCTTCATGAAGCCGGCAGCTTCTTTCTCGTGGCATTCAAGGCAGACCTTGGTAACTTCCGGCCCGCTTTTGAAAGGCCCCTTAAGAAATTCCGTGTGGTCTTGTCCTGCGAAGGCCTGAAATGCGGCCAGAACCAACGCAAAGACCAGGAATGACGTCATCCTGCTGCTGTTTTTCATAACCCGCTCCTTTTTGAATTGTATTAATGACGATACCGAGACATTTATGTCGCTAAACACCGTATTATATGTATCTTTGAATGTAAATTTTATAAAATATGGCGTATCCGGGCGGCAGATACGCCGTATCTGAAGCTATCATTCGAACACTAACAGCCGGCAGTCTTCTTGAACATCTTGCTGAAGTTCTTGCCACCTTCGGATTCATACTTGGTGCGGATTTCATCCCCTTCAACGATGCGCTTATCCTTGAACTTATCAAGCGTAAGTTCATCGGTAATGGTAATTGTGACTGTTGACTCACTCTTGCTGTCTTTTAATGTCGCTGTTGCCGACTTACCATCTGCCGCAAGCTCGATTTTTGTAATTGTGCCGGTCATTTTGAGCTCTTCTGCACTGGCCGTTCCGACAACCGCCAGCGAAGAGAAGAGCATAAATGCCATAACCATACCGATTGAAAATACTTTATTCATTGTGAGTCCCCTTATCTCGTAAAATGTGGCCAGATAACTGTCATTATTTAATCTGCCGGTAGAAAAATGTCGGGGAGTTGTTCAGACTCCACGACAATCAAAATTTAACTTCAAAGGTAAAATAGACATCCTGTGCTGTTTTCATCGGAGCCAGCAACATAAGGTCGGTCGTCTGGATCTCTGAAATCTTTTTGGGTGCGCCGACCCAGTTATTGCTTCCGGTATACTCAAAGTCGTAATACTGGTAACCCAGCTTGACAAAGGCTTTGGCAAAGTAGCTGGAAAGCGGTTTCAGGTTCAGCTCCTGAATGATGTACGGCTCGTAAACATTGCCACGTGTTCCGAGCTTGGCAGTCCACATGTCGTCGGCTGAGGGAGCAAAAGTAATCCAGTCTTTGGAACCGTGGTTAAATTCAAAGCCGATCTTGGTCTTTGATGGAAGGTCGTAGCGGATACCGGTATATACTGCCCAGCCGGTGCGGTCTTTCGGAGCAAAGTCCTGGGCGAAGAACTCGCCGCTCATCAACCCCTGGAAACCGGCATTCTGGGAAACATTGCTGTTTGGATGGGAGACACTCAAGGCTACATCGCCAAAGATCTGCAGTGTGCCGGGGCCGGCA
>Ga0134124_10003719_pt1 | contig 12271 bp, 8 predicted proteins | sample KB304_FD_96880 | JGI IMG/M metagenome (GOLD analysis project Ga0134124, IMG submission 96880) | Terrestrial soil microbial communities without Nitrogen fertilizer from Kellogg Biological Station, Michigan, USA - KB3-0-4 | ecosystem: Environmental > Terrestrial > Soil > Unclassified ... | reverse complement strand
GACGTCAGCTTCCGTCCCCGGACAACGTCGGCATCGATCAAAATTTGCGGTCCGTGACAGATCGCGGCGACAGGTTTTCCGGCCTCAAAGAAAGTGCGGACGAACTCCACGGCTTCCGGCAGTGCCCGCAATTTACCGGGGTTCATCACACCGCCAGGCAAGAGCAAGGCGTCGAAATCACCGCTATTGGCCTGGGACAATTCGAGATCCACCTTGACCGTTTCGCCCCAATCGGATCCGGACCAGGCCTTGATGACATCAGGTTTGGGAGAGACGATTTTCGTCTCCGCCCCCGCCTCCTGCAAGGCGGCGCGCGGTTCCATGAGCTCGCTTTCTTCGAAGCCATCGGTAGCAAGGATGGCCACTTTCTTCCCGTGTAAATCGTTCATATCTCAGTTCCTCGTTATTGGTTAAAGCTGAAACGGAAGGTGAGCTTTTCTTCGATTGGTTAATTTTACAGTTTCATTTTTTGATGATCCGTAAATCTTCCATTTCGTTTCAATCTCACCTTCCTGAAATAGTTTAAGCTTGGGATGTGCCAAGCACGAAACCGCCAGGAACCGCGCAATTGGAGGAAAACAGATACGGGCAGAGATTCCGCGTGTCGCAAATTGCAAATTCCCTCAGGCGAAAATGCAAATTGCCTTGAGAAAACGTTTTCTTACCGCGGATGACGCGGATGACGCGGATGAAAATAAACGCGGAGATGCAGAGAACGCTGAGTAACGCTGAGAGACGCTGAACTTTTCTCTCGACTGTCATAATGATTAGAGATGATCCGCCTCGTTACCTCGGCGGCTACGGAGATCCGCGTCATCCGCGTCATCCGCGGTTGTTTTGAAACAATCGGAGTCTCGCGACCTTGTTGCCTCTGGTTTAGGAACGTTGCAGGTCAACCGGAGGCCTTCTTTTTGGCGGGCGGATGCTCGTCGCATTTGATTTCTTCCGCGCCGATTTTGGGTTGGAAATGCGAACCGAATTTATTGGCGTAGAGTTCGGTGTATTTGGCGCCGAACAACAGGATTTGCGCCGAGTAATAGACCCACATCAGCACGATCACAAATGATCCCGCGGCGCCGTAGGCCGATCCGATGCTGCCGCGACCGAGATAAAATCCGAGCAGAAACTTCCCGAGATCGAACAACAATCCGGTGCACAGCGCCCCGATCCAAACGTCGTGCCAGCGGATTTTGACGTCCGGCAGGATTTTGAACATGGCGGCAAACAACACGGTGACGACCACGAGCGATACGACGAAATTAACTGTTTGCAGGATAATCTCGTTGGCCACGAAGCCCTGCATGTATTTTCCCAGCGCTGCCAGCGCGGCGCTAAGGACCAGGGATACCAGCAGGAGAAAAGCTATCGCCGCCATCATGGCAAACGACAGCAACCGGTCCATGACAAAGTGCCGTAATCCGCGGCCGGGCAAACGTCGGACGTTCCAAACGGTATTCAAGCCATCCTGGAGTTGCATGAACACGGTGGTGGCGCCCAGGAATAAGGTAACAAACCCGATAATGGTGGCGATGGTGCTGGCTTTCGGCTGATTGGCCGCGGCGACCGTGGCTTGCAAGGCTTCGGCGGCTTTAGGGCCGAGCAGGCCGGAGATTTGGCCGAACAATTCATGGCGGGCGGCTTCATTTCCGAAGCACAGGCCGGCGATGGCCAGCGCGATGAGGAACAAGGGCGCGATGGCGAAGATCGTATAGAACGCCAGGGCGGCGCCGATTTGAGGGATTTTCCGTTCAGTGAACGCAGGCACTGTTTCCCAAAACAGCCATAAAATCCCTTTCATCCTGGAGAGTCTCGTTTTCATGGTGGTGGTATGGACACGTTGGTGAGGACATCCAACACCTTGACCGGCGAATTGGTTTTTGTCGGCTCATTGGTTTCCTCGTCCGGCGGCCCGTTGGTCGTATTGTTGGTTTTTAAAAACGCATCGCCCTTGTTGGTATCGCCGGCGGCGGGGGCGTTAGGATTTTCATTTTTTCCATCGCCGTTTTTATTCGCGTTTGGGATCTCGCCTTTTTTGACTTTCTTGGCCACTTCCCCGGTCGTGACCTCCTTGTCATATTTCGGGAGCAAGGCGCGGACAAAGGCGTTGCGCAATAGCTCGCCAATGGTGGAGGCGATATCGACGCTCGCATTGGTGTAGACGCCGGAAATGGGCACCTTGGTGGCGAGTTGGTCTTCGGGCTGGTTTTTCAGGACAGTCGTGACGGCGCCGACGATGGCTTCCCAGAAAATTTTGAGGATGTTTTTTTGTCGCTCTTTTTTCCAGGCGAACACGTCGAGATGATTGAAAAAGACTTTGATGTACCCCTCGTAGGCCTTGTTGGTGGCGGCGACGGAGGTGAACATGGCGAAATCGCCCTTTTCGACATCGAACTTGCCGTACGCACGGAGGAAATCGTTGAGCGCCCTGAGGTCGACATTGGTCAACGACGCCTGCAACTGGTATTCGGGCGCCGGGGCCATGGGATTGAACTGGAGGTGGAAATCCATGGTACCGCCGCCGATGGTTTTGGCATTGGCGATAATGCCGGCGGGCAAATGAATTTTTTGATGTTTGGCATTGGACAAGTTGGTCGCGGAAGCGCCAAGTTTGCTGAAATAAATGTCCACCTTGGGATCGGCGTAATCATCCTTGTAGTGGATCTCGCCATCGTTGATGTCCATCCGATTGAGTTGGAAAGGAAAAAGATTTCCGAGCATTTCATTCCAGGGCGTGTCCTCGCCGGTTTGGCTCTTTTCCTTGTCCGGGCCTTTGACGAAATTCATCTTCGGCTGTTGCATGTAGATTTTGCCGACGATCCGATGATGAAAGAGCGCGGGCCATTCGACCGACAGGTCGAGGAGCGGCGCGGAAAAGAACGGTTCTTTGACCTGCCCATTCTTCTTTTGGATGTTGATATTGTCGATCTGGTAGGCGCCGCGCCAAAGGGCGACGTGGATATCGCCGACGTGCCCGCCGTAGTCCTTGGATTTGTTGAGCTGACGATTGACGTAATGCTTGATGGCAAACGGCATGGCCAGCCGGATGATAACAAGGAGGACGAGGATGCCGCCCAGGACGTACAGGGTGCGGCGCGAATATTTGTAGAATCGATTTAAAAAGCTGTGCGCACGGTGCATGTTAACTTAACTCCCTGAATCCATAACCCGTGCAAAACCCGTGCCATCAACCGGCGGCAGCCACGTCGCTATCCGGAACCCGGGCCTTATCGGCAATCATTCGCCGGGCGCGCCGCCAAAAATCCGTTTCGCGACCTTCAGGGCAACCGTTCTTGAGATAAAGATGAAATGTCAGCGCGCCAACTTTTTCTGAAGCGGGTCTGTCTTCCTGGACCCGTTTGCGCGTGGACTCTTCAGGTGACAAATACAAGCGGCTCATAGGTTTTGATTTGCAGAAATAATGCCACCGAGCCATTGCCCGTTTCTATGGGAAAAACTACCCATACGATTTCTTCACAAATGCAAATCGCAATCGCCACAGGGACCGGACAGCGCATTTGGCACGTTCAACGCTAAAAAAGCATGCCATTGGAAATCGGCTGGAGGGATATCGCGTTAAGATTGTTGTGCACGGTGATCGCCGGGGCAGTGATCGGCATCAATCGCGAGGAACACGGCCGGACCGCCGGGTTGCGCACGACCATCCTGGTCTGTATGGGGGCGTCTCTTTCGATGATCCTTGCCAATTTGATGTTAACCATGACGGGAAAAAACCCCGGTTCCTTTATTCAATTGGATGTCATGCGCCTGCCACTGGGGATCCTGTCCGGCATGGGTTTCATTGGCGCAGGGGCCATTCTCCAGCGGGATAACCTGGTGCTGGGCGTGACGACCGCCGCCGCGCTTTGGTTCGCCACGGTGATGGGACTTTGTTTCGGCGGAGGCGAATTCGGGCTTGGATTTGCGGCGATGGGAATCGGGTTTGTCACGTTGACCGGTCTGAAATGGATTGAAAAACGCATTAAACTGGAGCGCCACGCCACCCTGGCCATTACTGTGGGCGCCGACAAAGTTGTCGAAAATGACATCATCCGGCCGTTCATGGCGGAACACTACAAGGTAACGTTTTCGGCGATAACCTATGCTGAATCCGGGGAAATCGACCAACTTCACGCCGAAGTCCGGTGGCGGGGCAAAGCTTCCGATGGCCGGCCGCCTGCCTTTTTGAAGCAATTGGTGGGGCAGTACCGGTTTCAAAAAATGGAGTGGCGGATCATGGGCGAGCCGTAGCAGTTTGCAATCGCCGGCCCCCGGGGTGTTGCAATGTGCAATTCGGGCGGTTCACCCCATAGCGTGTGGCATCCAGTGTGCTAAAAAAGAGCGAATAGGAGCCTGCGTTATGAGAACCAAAATTGTCCTGCTGACTTTCTTCAGTGGTATTATTGCTTTAATCCTCGCCCAACAAGTGGGGCAAACCCAACCGGCCTCGGGAGGAGGGACCTCCCCCAACCCGCCGCCAGCGGGAGCCACAACGCCGCAGACACCACCGCCGAATGCCATGCCGCCCTTTGCCGGCCAGATGACCCCCAACAACGTCACCGCCACCCAAAACATTTCCACGCAAAGCCTCGCGGGCCAAACCTTCAGCACCAACCTGTCGTTCCCCGGGACGAACGGGTTTGGCGGAACGAACATGGCCGGCACCAATTTTGGCGGCGTCTCAGTGACGGGTGGTAGTAACGCCACCGCCCGGCCAGGCATGGGTTTCGGGGCCAGCACCAACAGTCATGGCGTATTCCCATGGAAAGGGCCGGCTGATAGATAAGGCTGAAGGCTAAATGCTAAATGCTGAAATTTAGAGCGCAGCGCGCTTTTCCTTCCGCCTTTAGCCTTTAGCGTTCAGCCTTTAGCCTTTCTGAACCCCCGTCGATGCGGTAAAAAAGGCGGGTGCTTGTCTTTTTAAATGGCCGGCTGGTTGCGGAAAAACAAGCGGTCGTGTCTGTATTCGACCGCGCGTTCCTTTTAGGCGACGGTTTGTTTGAAACGATCCGTATCTTCAATAGTAAACCTTTCCGGTGGCAGCAGCATTGGGATCGCCTGAAACACGGCGCGGATTTCCTAAAAATAAAACTGCCATTGGGACAGGAACGATTGCGGCGCGCCGCCCTCGAGTTGATCCGGAAGAACCGGACGCCCGATGCCTTGCTTCGCCTCACCTTGTCACGAGGCGTCGGCGTGCGCGGCTATTCACCGAAAGGCGCCAACCGGCCCACCCTCGTCATGTCCACCCACCCCGCCCCGCCCGGAGGTTTCAAAAAGGCGCCAACGTGGACTCTGGTCACGTCGTCACTCCGCCTGCCGGCCGACGAACGCCTGGCGGGATTCAAATCATGCAATAAACTGCCCCAGATCATGGCACGAATGGAAGCCGATGCCGTCCGCGCCGACGAAGCCTTGCTCCTCAACACCGACGGCTTTGTCGTCGAAGGCGCGGCCAGCAACCTGTTCTGGATCAAAAACGGGACTATCCTGACGTCGCCGCTCGCGTCCGGAATTCTCCCGGGCGTTACCCGGGCCGTCGCGCTGGAACTCTGCAGGACACTAAAGGTCCCTGTCCGGCAAAAAAATGTTCGCCGCCAGGAACTTTTGAAAGCGGACGGCGTTTTTCTGTCACTCAGTTCCTGGGGCATCGTCGAAGCGAACCGGCTCGACGGGAAAAAATTGAAACGTTCTCCCCTCACCCGCCAAATCGCCAAGGCGTATAACGACCTGCTGGCGAACGAATCCGATCGCTGACCGCCAACAAGACCGGACAAACGCAGAGGTGCAGAGAGCCGAGATCAGAAGCACGCCTCTTTTTAAATCGTCCTCGTCCTCCTTCTCCTCCTCGTCCTCGATTTTGGCTTTCGATTACGAGGACGACGACGAGGACGAGAAGGATAGGTTACGCCTTAAGTGAATAGCTTGATGGCAGTTTAATTAATGTTGTAGCCGTGAACGTCAGTTCGCGCTGTATAGTTTCCCGTCATTTGATATGCGCCGATTCACATCGACGGCTACACCATTTTTAAAAAAGCTTTAAGGAATGAAAAAACTCGCGGATGTGGCATCGCCGCTTTTATGTTCATCGGGTGCATCTGGCTCATCTGCGACTACGGGACTTCCGCAACTATCCGCGGTTGGACGCCGATTTCGCGCCCGGCTTCCATCTCCTGCTGGGTGACAACGCGCAGGGCAAGACCAACATCCTGGAAGCGATCTATTTGATGGCCACCTTGCGCTCGTTTCGCGGCGTGGGCAGCGGCCAGATGGTCCGGCACGGCAGCCGCGGCTATTTCGTCGGCGGGAATGTCATCGGCCGCGGCGAACATGAAATCAAGATGTTCTGGTCGACTGCCGAACGGAAACTGGCGCTCGACGGCCAGGCGGTCAAAAAACTGTCGGATTATTTTGGCATCGTGCGGACGGTGGTGTTTTGCACGGAAGACCTGCAATTGGTGAAAGGCCCGGCGCGGAGCCGTCGACGGTTCCTGGACCTGTTGTTGGCCCAGACGAATCCGGTCTACCTGCCCCTGTTACAGCGTTACATGCGCGCGGTCCGGGCGCGCAACGCCCTGCTCAAGCAGCGATCCGCGGATGAAGCGGCCCTCGACAGTTTTTCGCAGGAACTGGTCAAGCTCGGCGACGACCTCATCCGTCTGCGCCGCGAATTGATCCCCAAATTTTCGCCGCTGGCGCGGCTGGCTTATCGGCGCATCGCCAACGACGCCGAAGAACCGCGGATCGAGTACCAGCCGAACGTGAAGAGCGATTTTGCCGTGGAATTGGCGCAATCGCGCGGACGCGAACGGGCCTACCGTTCCACGCTGGTCGGTCCGCACCGGGACGAATTGCAATTGCTGCTCAACGACAAATCGGCGGCGCAATTTGGCAGCGAAGGCCAGAAACGGACGCTCGCTATCGCCTTAAAAATGGCGCAGGCGGAATTTTTCACCGGCATTCACGGCACCGCGCCCATCCTGTTGATCGACGATGTCATGGGCGAATTGGACGTGAAACGTCGCAGCGGATTATTGCCGTTGCTGGAACGGTCGCGCGAAACCAGCGGCCAGGTATTCATGACCGCCACGGAGGAAAACTGGCCGCGGGAACTGGGACGCGACGTGCATAAATGGCAGGTCACCAATGGAACATTGAAGAAAATAGAAACATCGAACATCGAACATCCAACATCCAACATCCAATGATCCGGAGATTGGCCGCTACTGGATGTTGGATGTTCAGTGTTGGATGTTGGATGTTTTTTTCTTAAGCTTCGCGCATGCGAATTTTATCGGGCATCCAGCCGTCGGGCACGTTGCATCTCGGGAATTACTTCGGGATGATGCGTCCGGCCATTGAACTCCAGGAAACCGGGGAAGCATTTTATTTTATTGCGGATTATCATTCGATGACGTCGCTGTTCGACGCGGAACAACGTCGCAAAAACACCTGGGACGTGGCACTGGATTTCCTGGCGTGCGGCCTGGACCCGAAAAAATCCGTCTTCTTCAAGCAATCCGATGTTCCGGAAGTGTGCGAACTGGCGTGGTTGCTGACATCCCTGACGCCGATGGCGATGCTGGAGAATTGTCACAGCTACAAAGACAAGCTGGCCCGCGGGCTGGCGCCGAACCACGGCATCTTTGCCTACCCGGTCCTGATGGCCGCGGACATTTTAATTTACGATTCGAACGTCGTGCCGGTCGGCAAAGACCAGAAGCAACACGTGGAAGTGACGCGCGACATTGCGATTAAATTCAACCATACGTACGGCGAAACGTTCGTCATTCCGAAGGAACAAATCCGCGAAAGCACGGCCGTGGTGCCGGGAACCGACGGCGACAAAATGTCCAAGAGCTACGGAAACACCATTGAGATTTTTGGTGATGAGAAGGCGATTCGCAAAAAAATCATGGGGATCACCATGGACAGCCGGACGCCGCAGGAGCCAAAGCCGGATGCGGATAAAAACCTGGCGGTCCAATTGTTAAAGCTGGTCGCGCCGGCGGCCGTGGCCCAGGACGTGGAAGACCGGTTGCGCGCGGGCGGCCTGGGATATGGCGACTTAAAAAAGGCGTTGTTTGAGAACTATTGGAATTATTTCGGAGAAGCGCGAAAAAAACGCGCGGAGCTGGCGGCCAATCCCGAGTACGTCAACCGGGTGCTGGGAGATGGCGCGCTCAAGGCGCGTACCCTGGCCCAAAAGGTCTTGCAACGCGCCCGAAAAAATTGCGGGCTCGAGTAATGGCTATATTGCCGCAGGGATGCCAAGGGTGCAGCAGCACCGCCCTGCCAAATTAAGACACCACCCCTTGTCGGGTAGCGGGGTCTTTTGATTGTTACGGAGCGCGCCCGTCCCCGGGCGCAGCAACGTGACCTCGGCGATGGGCATCAAATAAAGCGAAACATTCGTCATGCCATATCGCTGCGTCCGAGGACGGACGCGCTCCGGTAAAAACCATCCCATCGTCCCCAAAAGACCCGACTACCCCTTGCCGACTTTGTTTGACCGTTATCGGCGATAAAACTAACTTTGGCCGCACGAGCATGGCGCCAAACGGAACACCCCACTCACCGGTTCAGAGAGGCGCCGATCCTGAAGCCGTCTGCCGTGGAGATGAGATTGTCCAACGATTGGTCGCGTGGAACCTGCAACATCCCTGCCTCTCCATCGTCGCCGTCGCATTGTTGGCCGTCATCATCAATTGTTATCCCATCCTCTTTTGCGGCCGAAGCTTCGTATCGCCGACATACCGGAGTCCGGTCGTCTACAGCCAGTGGCCGTCGATGCCGGGGATGCCGGCGGAAACCCAAAATCGGAATCGGCATGGAAGCGATACGGCGGCCATCATGTACTGGGATGTTCCGTGCGGTTTTATCGAGTCCCGCAGCCTGTTGGAACACGGCGAACTGCCGTTATGGAACCGCTACAGCCATGCCGGCGATGCGTTCATCGGCCAGGCCATCACCATGTTGGGTGATCCTTTGCAATTGATTGTCATTGTCGGCCGCGGCTCGGCCCTCGCCTGGGACATCAAATTCCTGGCGGCAAAATTTCTTTTTTGCGCCGGATTCGGCCTGCTCGTCCTGCGCCTGTTGGGCAATGGCCCGTTGTCCCTGGTTTTCACAGCCCTGGCGGCATATTGCGGAACTTTTTTTTGCATCAACAATCATCCCGTCTTTTTTGTTTTTTGTTACGCGCCCTGGATCCTGCTTTCGGCGATGGCGTGGCTCGACCCGACGGTCCGGTGCCCGATCGGCTGGCTGGCCGCCTGGTTGACCGCAACGGTGGGTTGTTTCAGCGGCGGCGACGTCGAAGCCGCCGTCATCATCATCGCGGGATTGAATGTGACGGCGTTGGCATCGACATTGGCCGCGCATCGCGCTGGAACGCTCAAAGTCATTGGCCGGATGGCGCTGGGCACGCTGTTGTTCCTGGGATTGACGGCGCCGGTGTGGCTGTCATTTCTCGGCGCGCTCGAAGGATCCTATTCCGCCCATGAGGAAATCCGCGTCACCCAGCTTCCGGCAAAGTGTTTCCCGGAAATCTTCGACAACATTTTTTCGGCGTTGACGTTGAAAACCGAGCCGTTCCAGGCGTCGGCGCCGGAGACCGGACTGTTGGTGCTGGCCGGCTGCATTCTCTCCGTTTTGAAATGGAAACATATCAGGAACCAGCCGTTTTTCTGGGTCAACAGTATTGCGATCGTCCTCTGGAGCGGTTGCATTTTTGGCTGGATCCCCGCCTCGATCCTCATGGCGGTGCCGTTGGTAAACCGGATCGGCCATCTCGATGCCGACCTCGCCTTTTTATTGGTGATCCTTTTGATGGTCCAAAGCGCTTATGGATTTCGATATTTGGCACGCGACAATCATTTCCGTCGCACCGCCATTTTTTTCCTGGGATGCCTCATTGTTTTCGAAGGATGGGTCATGCTGGGTTATCAACGGACGCCGGACGCGTTGCCGTGGACGTACCTGGTCATTACCGGCGGGGCAGCGATAGGCGCGCCGTTGTTGTTCGTGCTGTTGCGCATCCGTTGGCAACAACTGCCGTTGGCGGGCGTCATCGGCATTATCATCCTGGGCGTTGTCTCCCATTATCGTTTCGGCCTGTACGTTGCCGGCAACGACGACCATCTGATCGTTCCCGGCCCGCGGGTCACCTTGAACGGCGCGAGCCCGGGGATCGAACAGATCAAGGCGGCAGCGACCGATCCGTTCCGCTCAATGGGTTTCAAATGGAACCTGACCGGCGACTATGCCGCCGTCTACGAATTGGAAGACATCCGCTCCTGCGCGCCGCTGAGCAATCCCGCGCTGGTCGACCTGGTCAGGAATTTTCCCGGCATAAAATTTTCGCAGTATTGGGTGATCGAAGTTTTGGATCCGATCCAGGCGCAACCGTTGCTGGACCTGTTCAACCTCCGGTACCTGCTGGGTTCGCCACAAGTCCAATGCGATGCGCCGGGATTTCGCGTCGTCGCCCGCCTGGATTTCGGCATCGTGGAAAACCTCGACGCCTGGCCGCGCGCCTTTTTTTCCGACCGGATCGCTTCCATCCCATCCAACGACGCCTTTATCCAATACCTTTCGCAAAATGCAAAACATCCGTTCATTTCGCTGGAGCCCGGCGAAATCCACGATCATCCGGCCCTGGCGCCCCTGGTCAATGACGTTCCGTCGACGGCGATTCCGGCCACGCATTATCGGCTGCTGCCCAATTCGACGTCGTTCGACATCCATGCACCGTCTGCCGGGATGGTTTGCCTGGGCGAAGGACAGGCGAAAAATTTTACGGCGACGGCCAATGGCGAACGGAAAGAAGTTTTGACGGTCAATCGCGTTTTCAAAGGCGTCTATCTGGACAAGCCCGGCGATTATCATCTCCAATTTATCTATCGGCCCCGCTTTTGGGGACTGTCGTGCGCGTTGTTCATGGTTGCCCTGGGAATGACGGTCGTGCTGGCAGTGGCCGAGTGGCGACAAAAAAGGTCGGGGTTCGTCGATGGGGATGAAACAGGAACCAAACTTTAACACGACTTCCGGCGTACGCGCGGCGAAGGCGGAAGCCCCGGCCCGGCGGACAGGATTGATATCTCAATGCCTGGCGTGGAGCGACCGTCATCGGATTCTTTCGATCCTCGCCGTTTCCGCGCTGGCCATCCTGGTCAACTGCTATCCGATTATTTTCTGCGGTCGCAGTTACGTTTCGCCCGTGCGAGCCATGCCGATGGTTTATGGCGGGTGGCCGTCGCTTCCCGGGATCACGGGCGATACGCCGCAGGTGGAAAGACACGGAAGCGACACCGGCGCCACGATGTGGTGGGCGGTGCCGATGGGATTTGTCGAATCGCGCAGTATCCTGGACCAGGGCGAATTGCCGTTATGGAACCGTTACAGCCACGCGGGCGACACTCTCATCGGCCAGGCGGTTTCGATGATGGGCGATCCCCTTCATCTGATCGTGCTGGCAGGACATGGCTCGGCCCTGGCATGGGACATTAAATTTTTATTGGCCAAATTTCTGTTCTGCGCCGGCTTCGGCCTGTTGATCCGAAGATTGTTGGGGCACGGTCCCTTGTCGCTGGTCTATGCCGCCCTGGCCGCCTGGTGCGGCGCCTTCTTCTTCATCATCAATCATCCCGCATTTTTCGTTTTCTGTTACTCGCCCTGGATCCTGTTATCGGCGCTGGCATTATTGGAGGGACGGTCCATGGGCTGGGGTGCGGCCTGGTTGTTGGCCAACGTTGGTTGTTTCAACGGCGGACACGTGGAGGTGGCGGTGGCAGTGATCGGGGGATTGAACCTGGCGGCGTTGGGTTATGCGTTGGTCACCAACCTGAAGCAGGCGCCTCGGATCATCGGCCGGATGGCGGTGGCAACAACCTTGTTCATGGGATTGACCGCTCCCGTTTGGATCTCATTCCTGAGCCAGCTGCAAGGAGCCTATTCTGCGCACGCTGATCCTCACGTGATCCAGTTCCCGTTCCGGTGCCTGCCGGCCATTTTCGATGATTTTTTTTCAACGCTGATCACCCGGACAATTCCTTTCGATGCACTCATTCCGGAGACAGGCCTGCTCATCCTGGTCGGATGTGCCCTGTCGGCTTTCGGATGGAAACTCCTCAAGGACCAGCCGTTTTTCTGGGTGAACAGCGCCATGATTCTTTGTTGGACGGGATCGATCTTCGGATGGATTCCGGCGTCGTTCCTGCTCGCCATTCCCCTGTTCAACCGCGTCGGCCACATCTACGCCGATTTCGCCTAT
>Ga0134124_10003718_pt1 | contig 12275 bp, 6 predicted proteins | sample KB304_FD_96880 | JGI IMG/M metagenome (GOLD analysis project Ga0134124, IMG submission 96880) | Terrestrial soil microbial communities without Nitrogen fertilizer from Kellogg Biological Station, Michigan, USA - KB3-0-4 | ecosystem: Environmental > Terrestrial > Soil > Unclassified ... | reverse complement strand
TTAAAGAGTCTGCACGCGCCAGTGACGTCTTCACGGTCAGCAAACTAATTCCGCTTTTGCTGTTCGTTGTTGCTGGATTGTTCTTTATCAACCCCGCTCGTTTCACGTTTGCCGCAACACCAGACTTTGGAACTTTTACGTCGGCAGTGTTCGTGCTGCTCTATGTGTTTTCCGGTTTCGAGGCAGTTCTGGTTAACTCGGGCGAGGTGCAGCAGCCGCAGCGCGTCATTCCCTTTGCACTCATCGTAGCCTTAAGTGCTTCGGTGGTGTTGTTTCTTTTGATCCAGGTTGTGTGCATTGGCGTGTTACCAAATCTGGGGAGTTCAGAACGACCGCTGGCAGATGCGAGCAAAATCTTTCTCGGCTCGGCTGGGCCGGCGATCATTTCAGTTGGCGCGCTTGTATCAGTCTTCGGAACTTTGAATGTAATCATGCTGGCGTTTACGCGTCTGCCGTTTGCAATGGCGGAGCAAGGACAACTGCCAGCGCCCCTTGCACGAGTGCACAGGCGATTTCGCACCCCACATGTTTCGATACTGATTTGTGCGGGCACCACGCTTATACTCGCGCTCTCGGGAACATTTATCTATGCGGTGAAGGTGAGTGTTGTTACCAGGGTGATTGTCTACGCGAGCACTTGTGTAGCATTGCCCATTCTGCGACGGCGGGATCGTGCACCATTTGAAGTCCCGGGTGGGTCATTTATTTCAATTGCTTGCGTGGGTTTGTGTGTTTGGCTGTTAGTGAACAGCGGTTGGCGTGAAGCGCGCGATGTGTTGATTGCTATTGTTATCGGCTTGGTTATCTACTCGTTGACTCGGCTTCTTCAAAGAACAACTACCTAGGGGACGGGACTGACTCATGATCGTAAATAACGGCACGATAATCCTCAGATTGAACGTCCTCAAGCTCAAGGATAGAATCAACGTTACCCTACACTGAACTCAAAAACGTTATTTCAACCGGGGGTTCGTTGCTCAGCTCACTCAGATCATTCGTCTTGGGATTTGTCGCACTGATCGTCGCGGTGCTGTTGCGTTTGTTGCTCGACCCGCTGATGGGCGACGCGCTGCCGCTTGTGACACTTTTTGCCGCAGTCGCCGCTGCTGTCTGGTTGGAAGGATATCGTCTAGCGATTCCGGTTACACTTCTTGGCTACATTGCCTGTCACTATTTATTCATTCCGCCGCGTCACCACTTCGATTTCAGTGCTGTCGCAAACGTAGTGGGGCTCATCGCTTACCTCTTCACCTGTTCACTCATTATTCTAATCGGTGAAGCAGCGAGAAATGCTCAAACTCGTGCCAATGAGCGGCGCGAGGTTCTCAGGGTGACTCTGCAAAGCATTGGCGACGGTGTAATCACAACCGATTACACACAACGCATCAACTACATCAATGAGGTCGCTGAGTCGTTGACAGGTTGGTCTCACAAGGACGCGTTGGGTCAACCGCTTGAGAAAGTATTCAATATTATCAATGAAGTAACTCGTCAGCGGGTTGAAAGTCCGGCCGCGAGATCCTTTCGCGAGGGTGGCGTCGTTGGTCTCGCAAACAACACCGTACTACTTCAAAAAGACGGCAAGGAATGTCCAATCGATGATAGTGCAGCGCCAATTCGTGATGAATCGGGAAACGTGTCAGGGTGTGTACTGATCTTTCGAGACGTTTCTGCGCAGCGTCGGACGGAGCACGACAGAGCACAACAACTTCATACAGCTCGCGTCCTCGCATCGATCGTAGAGTCGTCGAACGATGCAATCATCGGTAAGTCACTGGACGGTATTATTCAGAATTGGAATGCCGCAGCTGAGCGGTTGTTTGGTTTCAGTGCCGATGAGGCTATAGGTCGTCACATCTCGCTTGTGATCCCTCCGGAACGTATTGCTGAAGAAGATCAAATTATTGCGCGTCTGAAAGCGGGCCAAAGGATCGAGCATTTCGAAACTGAGCGTCTGCGCAATGATGGCCAGCGCCTCATCGTCTCCCTGACTATTTCGCCAATCAAAGATGAGTCAGGAAAGGTAGTGGGCGCGTCGAAGATCGTGCGCGATATTACTGAACAGCGACGAATCGAAGAGCACGAGCATGAACTGTTGCAGGAAACGGCTGAAGCAAATGCCAAGTTTCACGCTTTCTTCGAGCAGGGGGCATTGTTCGCCGGCATCATGGATTTGGATGGCACGCTTCTGGACGCTAATCGACTTTCCTGGGAAGCGTGTGGCTATACGAGAGAACAGATTGTTGGTAAGAAATTTTGGGACGGACCATGGTGGACACCATCTCAGGCTCTTGTCCAACAGATCAAGGCCGCAAGCGAACAGGCAGCCGCAGGAAAACCCTTTCGGGGAGAGCTGCCATATTTTGTCGCCGACGGAAGTGAACGAGTGGTCGACATAACAGTTCTGCCGATCCGGAACGAATCGGGTCGAGTAATTTTCCTCGCGCCCACCGGAAATGACATTACTGATCGGAAACGCGCCGAAGAGGACCGCCAAAAGTTCGTAACCCTCATCGAGACCAGCACTGACTTTATCGGCATATGCGACCTGAACGCAGTCCCCTTCTTTGTGAACCGCGCAGGCCTGGAGATGGTCGGTCTCGCCAGTCTTGAAGAAGCTCGTCGCACAAAAGTTGAGGATTTCTTTTTCCCGGAAGATCAATGGCGGATCATGAATGAGTTTTTTCCCGCCGTCATAAAGAACGGGCATAGCGAAATCGAGATCCGGTTTCGACACTTCAAGACAGGCGCAGCTCGTTGGATGGCGTACAAGGTTTTGGCACTTACCGACGTCAACAACCAACCCGTCGCTTATGCAACCGTCAGCCAGGATGTCACCGAACGGAAGCGACTGGAAAATGACCTCCGACGACTGGCAGCCGATCTATCTGAAACTGATCGGCGTAAGAATGAATTCCTGGCCACACTGGCTCACGAACTTAGAAACCCGCTTGCGCCAATGAGCAACATGCTCGAAGTCTTGAAGCGCTCAGACGGCAACACCGAAATCATCAAACGAGCTTACGACATCATCGAACGCCAGTTAGGTCAGATGGTTCGGCTGGTTGATGACCTGCTCGACCTGAATCGGATTACCTATGATCGACTCGAGTTGCGACCGGTTGAGGTAAAACTATCATCCGTAATTCAGCAGGCAATCGAAACTTCCCGGCCACTTCTGGAGGCGGCTGGTCATGATCTTAGCGTTGACTTGCCAGACGAGCCGACATATCTCAATGCCGATCCCGCCCGTTTGGCCCAGGTCTTTGGCAACTTGCTAAACAACAGCTCAAAGTACACACCCCCAAACGGAAGAATCTCGCTCAGTGCGAAGCGAATCGGTGACGAAGCAATCGTAACGGTAAAGGACGATGGCGCTGGAATCCCCAGGGACAAGTTAGGCAGCATCTTCAACATGTTCATGCAGGTCGATCGAACTGCGGAACGGTCCCAGGGCGGTCTTGGTATAGGTCTGACGTTAGTAAAGCGGCTGGTGGAAATGCACGGTGGATCCATCGAAGCGAAAAGTGACGGTGAAGGAAAAGGAAGTGAGTTCGTGGTGCATCTGCCAATTCTCAAGAATGCTCCACACGTAAGCCCCAAAGTACCCATTGAAACGGAAGGACAACCAACGCGTCGAATAGTTATAGTTGATGACAATCGTGACTCTGCTGATTCGCTCGCCACACTGCTACAAATCACCGGGAACGAAACTTACCTGGCTCACGACGGCATTGAAGCGATCGAGGTCATCGAAAAACATCGACCCGAAGTCGTTTTGCTCGACATTGGTTTGCCGAAACTAAACGGTCACGAAGTATGTAGGCGTGTGCGGAGACAGCCATGGGGCAAGGATATCGTGATGATCGCTCTGACGGGCTGGGGACAAGACGAGGACCGCCGCCAATCTGAAGAGGCAGGTTTCAACGGTCACCTGGTAAAGCCTGTGGACTACGACAAATTATTGAAGTTGTTGGGTTCTTAACGAACAGTGCGGACATTAAGCTTTGAGTCTGTAAACCTGCGTGTCTTCGCTAACCGCGGGGATGATGGCTATAATCACCTCATATGACACAAAAGGATCCGCTAGCAACTACGGGCCTGCCGGCATTAAATCGCCGCGACAATGACGACAACCTCTCTAGAAGGAACGTAGACACTCACGATCAACAAACCAGCTTTTTGATCCTTGCGGTCGATGATTTGGCCGATAACCTTGCGATGATCAGTCTTGATCTTCAAACGCAAGGTTATCGCGTTGTGACGGCAAGCAATGGCGAGGACGCTGTCGCCGTTGCGACCCAGACCATACCCAGTCTCATTTTGATGGATATCAGTATGCCAGGTTTGGATGGGCTGGGAGCAACGCGACGAATTCGCGAGGTCGATACGTTGCGAAATGTACCGGTGATTGCCGTGACCGCATTTGGCACCGAAGGTTTTCAACGTGCAGCTTACGATGTCGGTGTGTCAGGTTACTTAACCAAACCGATCGACCTGGACCGCATGCATCAGCTTATTGCCCGGCTGCTTTCGCCGACAGGCTCCGGTAGTTTAGGCAACGTTTGAGCGGAAGATCCTGAGCCTCGGGTCTCATTAAAATGCCGGCGCTTTCTTACGTGGCAGCTTCTCATCAAGCATCGCCGTGTTGTAGAGAAACGCGGCCATTATAGTCGCAGCCTGTTTGAGATCATCGCCCTGGATACGGTCAAACACATCCTGGTTTGAATGGTGTGTGCGCGACTCGTATTCAATCTCATCCTGAATGAATTTGAAAGCCAGGAAGACCAATGGCATCAAACGATAAGTGATCTGTGCCTCCGGTATTATCCGCAGTTAACGTGGCTGCCCCGAGATCACGGAATGGTTGCAACCATTGCCGAAAGAGCGGACGCACCGCCTCATTCCCTTGCAGGTAAATGCCACGAATTTTTCCAGTGCCATTGTCCAGATTGTAATAGGCTGACAACTTGTCGTACTCCGCACCACGCTTTATCTTCCGCGCCATGCCTCCCTGGATCAGTCGCATGAAACTAGCATCCTTCGAATCATCCAGGGGTTTGCCGAAATGCTGCGCGACATACGCTTGTGAACCGAATATTCCCTGCTCCTCGCCGGTCCACAAGCCGATACGGATTGTGCGTCGAGGCTTCAAACCTAACGCTTGAATGATGCGCACTGCTTCCATGGCGGCAGCTACACCAGCACCGTTGTCCGTCGCACCCGTTCCCGAGTGCCAAGAATCCATGTGGCCCCCGACCATGACAATTTCATCTGCCTTGTCCGAACCGGGAATTTCCGCAACGGTGTTGTAAGCCATCAGATCGCTATTAGTGAACTGCGTTTCGAGGTTGATCTTCATGCGCACTTTTTCGCCGGCTTTGATCATGCGTGCGAGTCGGTTGTACTGCTCAATTGAAAGCACGAGCTGCGGCACGAAGGGTTTGACGTTGTCGTCATAAGGTTGCGCGCCTCCAAAAAACAAACTGCGAATAGCGGCCACGGGTGACGACGTGTCCAATTCCTTAGGCACAAACGCCCCGTCAACGAAAATAGTCCCGCCATCACCATCGCTGGGAAAGATAACGAGTGCGGCGCCCTCATTACTTATGAACTGCAGCGCCGTGGCTGCAAAGATTCTTCTCTTAATGAACTCTTGAATACCTGGATTGGCCAATGGCGATGGGCCGCGGCCCCTCGGAGCATTCGGATCCGGAGCATCAGCAAGGGCAAGCAGTTGCTTCTCAGTTAGTCGATTGCCCTGCGGGTCGAAGTGCGCGACAACATCGCGCATAAGACCAGCAAGAACAACCTTGCCCTTAAGCTGACCTTTGAAGCGCGCAAGATCTGCTTCCTCTTTCGCATCGAGATAGACAACTTCTCCCAAAGGAATATTTGCACCCGGCGACCACGCCTTCGGATATGCAATCAGAGGTATCGCCTGAGGCTCGATGACTTCGGCTGAGAAATCCTTCAACACCCACCCACGACCGAAAGGACCCCACGATTCAAGATGCGCATTCTGCAGTCCCCACTTTGTAAGCTGATCACGTGTCCAGTCGTTGGCGCGCTTCAAGTTTGGAGAGCCGGTTAGACGTGGACCAATCACATCCGACAGGTAACTCAACGTCTCCAACACGTGTGAGCGTGTCAATCCTTCTTCCCTGATACGCACGATCGGATCGTTGGGATCCGGTGTGGCTGTTTGCGAGGATTGATTTGCAGGTTGTGTTGTAGTTGGCTGTTGGCCCGAGATGCCAGATGGCGTGATTAGAACCAGAACTATCAGTCCAAAAACGATATGAGAGCGAAACATTGTTTCGTCTCCTTTCACAAGTACGTAGGTTTTGTAGGATCGGCTGAAATCATACCGATCAAAGCGGGCTTTTTGCGAGTTTCTGGCCGGGTTATTCTCTCAGTGACCAGGCTCCATCGAAGTGCACACCTGTACTTTCTGACAGTTGTCCTCAGCCTGTACAACTCCTTATTCTTGCTTCATAGTTCTTACGATCAAGCTCATCGGACTGACCTTAGTGCGGCAAAGTTAGGTCTAAGTTCATTCAGGGGAATCCATCATGAAGACTCAACCCGCCGCACAGCCATCAGTATCCGAACGACTCGCACTTTCTGGCCTGGTTCTTCTCATAGCCGCCAGTTTCGCAGCATTCACGAGCTGGCCAAGCGTTTCGGTTTCCGCTCAGGCGCCGACTGGCTCAGCTTCCGCAGTACCGCTAATCATCAGCGAGTTTAGATTGCGAGGTCCCAACGGACCAAATGATGAGTTTGTCGAAATCTATAACAACAGCGACTCTCCTCACACTGTTAATTCCCTCGACGGAACTTCTTCCGGTTACGCGTTAGTCGGGTCGTCGAATGCCGTCATAAACGACAGTCTGGTAGCGACGAGGTTTGTTATTCCTAACGGCACTGTGATCCCTGCGCGCGCTCACCTGCTGGCAACAAACTCCCTTGGCTACAGCCTGAATGGTTATCCGGCGGGGAACGGAACAACGGCAACAGGGGACATCACCTACACAACTCAGATCCCAGACAACGTAGGTCTCGCTCTCTTTGGAACTTCGGTTCCCTTTAACTACATCCTCGCGAACCGCATCGACGCTGTCGGATCGAGCGCGGATAACAACGCGCTCTTCCGTGAAGGCTCCGGCTATTCGCCCATTCCGACTTCGTCGATTGAAGGTAGTTTCTTTCGGAGACTGCCCGGCGGTTGCACTGGTTCGATCAGCGGTAACTGCAATACTGTTGGTTTGCTGACCAGCACACTTGGTCCGTCAAGTAGTTACCCACAGGACACTGACAATAACGCTGATGATTTTTTGTACGGCGACGTGGGCGCCACGGATTTGGGTACGAGTCGCAGGTTGAGTACGCCCGGCCCTGAGAACTTGTCCGGGCCAATCACCGGGACCGTCGTTCCAGGTATTGTAGTTTCGCGCCTGGACTCAACGATTCCGGAAGATGCGGCGCCAAATCGTGTTCGCAACGTGACCCCGGGAAATCTACAAAACAGCACTTTCGGAACTCTAACTTTTAGACGACGAATCACAAACAATGTCGGCCAGCCGATAACAAGGCTTCGCTTTCGCATTGTCGATATCACAACTCTTCCATCCATTGGCTCCGGCTGCAATGTCGAACCTGCTCCAGCGATTTGCGCCGCTGACCTGCGTGCGCTCTCGGCAAACAACAGCGTCGTTTCCATCAATGATCCTGCGGTGTGTACAGGGGGGACGCCTTGCAATGTCTCCGTTCAGGGAACAACACTCGAAGGGCCACCAGTGCAGGCATTCGGTGGTGGTTTCAACAGCTCATGGTCAGCGGACAACGTCACTTCGGCGACGCCACTTCAAAACGGCGGCAGCATTAACTTGCAGTTTGTTACAGGACTCCAACAAACAGGGGTCGATCGTTTGTATATACTCGTGGAAGCACAGCCACGCTCTGGTCCTGCAACCACTGCAGTTGTCAGATTGGCAGGCCCGGTAGCAGGTTCCTCTTTTCAGTTTGAGCAACCTGTCTATTCAGTTCAAGAAGATATTACGTCTACTACCGTCACCGTTCTCCGATCAGGCAACACCACTGCCGCGGCAAGTGTGGACTTTGCGACGGCTGACGGGACCGCCACACAGAAACAAGACTTCACCATCGCTCGCGGCACTCTAAACTTCGCACCCGGTGAGGTTTCCAAGACCGTCAACATCTTGATCAACGAAGATTCCAAAACCGAAGGGACCGAAGTCTTTACCATCGGTCTCAGTAATCCGACGGGTAACGCGACGGTAGATACGATTGGCACGGCTTCTATTCAAATTATCGACGACGTAGCTGAGCCCTCAACTAACGTGAATGATGATCCGGCGACGTTTGTTGGTCAGCACTACCACGATTTTCTAAACCGGCAAGCAGATGACGCAGGTCTGGCTTTCTGGACCGACACGATCATATCGTGTGGTACAGACCAACAATGTATCGAAGTTAAGCGCATCAACGCCTCGGCGGCTTTCTTTCTGTCGATAGAATTTCAACAGACGGGTTTCTTTGTCATTCGCCTGCAACGCGCAGCATTCGGGCGTAAGTCTGACACTGCGGCTTCACGTTTTCCGTACCTTGAGTTTATGCGCGATGCTCGTCGGGTCGGTGAAGGTGTGATCATCCGTCAGCCAGGAGGGGATCAACAACTGGAAAGCAATAAGCAGGCTTACGCTACAGAGATTGTAAATAGTGCTGCTTTCGTCTCCAGGTTTCCTACTGCTTTAGTTGCCACTCAATATGTAGACGCGCTTTTCAGTTCCGCAATGGCGACACCAACGGCGGCGGAAAGACAGGCGGCAATTGATGCATTCGGAGCAGGAGGTACGGCAGGTCGTGTGGCTGCGCTGCGAAGTGTGGCTGAATCAGCGTCTGTAACGAGATCCGAGTTCCAGGCTGCCTTTGTGTTGTTGCAGTATTACGGCTACCTGCGAAGAAACCCCACAGACCAGCCGGATGGAAACAATGGTGGCTATCAGTTTTGGCTGAATAAGTTGAACTCATTTGGCGGTGACTTTATTCAGGCAGAGATGGTCAAAGCGTTTATTACGTCGGACGAATATCGGAATCGCTTCGCGCCTTGAGAAGCGTCAGGGTCAGTGAATAGCAGGGTTGCAATTGAAATCCCGCGAGAATTTACTCTCGCGGGATTTGTGCCTTCTACAGTGCAAACACTTCAACTCCCGGCACAACTGTTGGCCAGTGTCGCCATGAGTGCTGGAACTAACAACCAGAGGAAACCTTTTACCACAAAGAAAAGCACTCCCCAGAAGCCGAGGAGTTTGATCCTTTTCAAGATGTTTGCATAACTCTTAGGCATGAACGGTTGTGGTGATCTCCTCAAAGGGTTATCAGAATCCAACACGCCGCATCACATTCTGGAAACGCGGGTCGTCACGCAAGTTATTCCATTTCGGATCTACTTTCAAAAAGGTCAGCTTTGGATCGTGTTGTTCTAATGCGCGCTCGAGCCAGGTAAATACTTCATCTCGTTCACCAAGACCGTTGTAAACCATCGCGATATGGTAGGGCGGTATAAATCTTTCCTTCGAGAGTGACTTTAGTTTTTCAGCAATAGCCCGGGCTTCATCGCGCTTGCCCAGTTTGGCCAAGGCATAACCTTCAAAGGCAACTGACGATGTTTGCGCGGCGGAGAGTTCGGTCGCACGTCGGGCTTCGGCAATCGCTTCGGTAAACATTCCCTTGTCGATGTAAGCGCTGGCTGCAAACACGTGCGGAAACCAGAAACGAGGCGCGAGCAGAAAAGTCTTCTGCAGTACAGCTAACGCCTCATCAGGTTGTCCGGCGTGCACCAGAAACTGAGCATAGAGACCGTTAGCGAATGGAGCAAAAGGATCAAGGTCTATACAACGCCTAATTTCCGCTAGTGCTTCAGAGTGTCTTCCAGTGTTTGAAAGCAAATGGGCGTAAAAGAGATGTGCATCCGTCGTTTTCGGATTTAGCTCCAAAGCGCGTTTGAATTGGCTTTCCGATTGGCTCCAGTTCCAATCGTACCAAAACATTGTGACACCCAGGGCTGTGTGAGCTTCTGGAAGCGCATCGTCGAGCTCCAGTGCTTTTTGCGCGGCTGCCTTTGATCGGGGCAGATACTCTTCAGGCAGCTTTTCGGTGCTCATCACAAGGGTCCGATTGGCATCTGACAGACCAACATAGGCGAGCGCATAATTTGGGTCTAAATTAATTGCCTTTTGGAAATCCCCGATTCCCTCGTTAATTTCCTCAGGGGTCAGTTTGAACAAGTGGAAGCGACCTCTCAAATAGAGTTGATACGCTTCCACATTTGCGGTGTAGTCCTTCGATAATTTCTTCTCCTCTGTGCCTGACAAACGCACGCGCAGCTTTTGTGAAACATCACGAGCGATTTCACCTTGCAGAGTGACGAGCTGAGTCATCTTCCGATCATAACGATCTCCCCAGATTTGGTTACCGTTGCTCGTGTCAACCAGAGACAAATACAACGTCAGATCGTCATCATGCTTTACCACTCGGCCACTCAATACTGCCTGCACCGATAGGTCGGAACCTACACGCTGAGGGTCGACTTCTTTACCTTTGTAACGAAACACTGAAGTGCGCGCTTTAACCGACAGATTGGGCAGTTGCGACAGACTGTTGATCAAGGAATCGGTCATGCCGTCAGACAAGTACTCGATGTCGTTGTTGCCACTTTCATTGCTGAACGGCATTACCGCGATCGATTCAATCGTCTTAGCGTGCGCCTTGCGAAAATAAAAATAGCTTCCAGCGCCAATTATGATGACTGCAAGCAAAGCAATAACGCCCACAGTCTTGTAGCTGTTTGATCTTTGAAGTGAATTACCGGAAGGATGATCGATGGTTGCTCGTACTTCCGGTGATAGGTCTGTCAATACGCCTTTTGCGTCGGATGAGAGTCCGGATTCGACAATTGTTCTTTGTTGAGGTGTCGTCTGCTTTTGCTCTGCCGAGACCTCTGCGTCTTTCTGTAAGGTCTTCAGATCCGCAAGCAGCTGCTCCGCGGTCTGGTATCTTTCATCCTTGTCCTTGTTGAGGGCCTTCGCTACCAGAGCTTCCAAATCCCTGGGGACTGTTGAATTCACCTCGCTTAACCTTTGTGGCTGTCGATCAATTACCGCCGACAGGACATCAAGCGTTGTGTCTCCCTCAAATGGTCGACGACCGCACATCAGCTCATAGATGATTACACCAAGACTCCAAATATCTGTACGAGCATCAGTGGGTAAACCTCGCGCCTGTTCAGGTGACATATAGGCGGCAGTTCCGACCACGGTGCCGGGCGCAGTTTCAAGCAACGAAACTTGTGCGCTGCTCTCAGCGAGTTCAGAGTATTTTGCGATGCCAAAATCCAATACTTTCACCAGGCCATCGCTGCGGATCATGATGTTGGCGGGCTTGATGTCGCGGTGAATGATTCCGGAACTGTGTGCGGCTGCGAGTGCATTCGAAATCTGAATGAAAATATCCAACTTGCTCAGGAGTGATATGTTGTCACGCTTGATAAACTCGCTGAGCGTCTTACCGTCTACAAACTCGGTCGCGATAAAGTCGTTTCCTTCAAACGAACCTACTTCATAAACAGTCAGGATATTTGGATGGTTCAATGCCGACGCGGCGAGCGCTTCACGTCGAAAGCGACGTGACTTTTCGGCTTCGTCCGCATGGTAATCAGAAAGGAGCTTAACCGCGACCAGCCGATTCAATCGCTCATCGCGGGCAAGATAAACACGGCCCATTCCACCGACTCCGAGGGATCGGACAATCTTGTAAGGACCTATCCGGCTATCGCCCGTCGGGAGTGTTGCCAGCAGCTTGGTGGCGTCCTCTACAGCTTCACCTGCGGGAAGCTCGCCTGGCACTTCATCGGAATCGAATTGCGACACGAATCATTTCTCCAACCAAGGTAAGACTGAGCGGTGGCGCTATTGAATGGAATGAAGGGATTGTAGCTGCCAACCTGTGTTACCGCCAATTCTTGACAAAATGGTTTTTTAACGGCGGATTTGAATATGAACGTGAGCCCAGCGGTGAAAATCGGTGAGGAAACTCAATTTCGAATTCACTATTATCCAGCCACTTTGAAGATGAGTTCGGCCTCGACTGGTTCAGTGCCATGCATCCCGCTAAATCGAACCTTGTGCGGGAGCTTCATGCCGTCAACATCCCGATATTCGATATTGAAGTCCAACGTCGTCTCAGTGCCGCCG
>Ga0134124_10003715_pt1 | contig 12277 bp, 10 predicted proteins | sample KB304_FD_96880 | JGI IMG/M metagenome (GOLD analysis project Ga0134124, IMG submission 96880) | Terrestrial soil microbial communities without Nitrogen fertilizer from Kellogg Biological Station, Michigan, USA - KB3-0-4 | ecosystem: Environmental > Terrestrial > Soil > Unclassified ... | reverse complement strand
GTTGCTCGAATTGCGAAGTTGCGGACCGACGATGTAGATCTGATCGATGTCTTTGATCGGATCGACCCCAGAAGGTCCGAAGAAGTCACGCCATTGATAGAGCGAACCGAGCAACGGACCTAGGCGAGCGCCTAGCGGATTTTCTCGGATCTTTTCGTTGTAGAGCGTGATGCGAACATTGGCGTTCGGATCCGCGATGACCTTCACCCCCGCGACGACGGAGGGATCCGAAAGCGGTTTGGTCCCGGCATCAGCGGGCCCCGCATCGGCGACCGCGCCCGCATCTTTCTCTTCCGGTCCCGCGTCGCCCGATGCTTTACCGGCATCGCGCACGCCGGCATCGCCGGCGTCGGCGTCGCCCGCGTCCACCTCCGCGTCCGGCGCACCGGCGTCGACGATGGTCTTGGCGGGCTGGGGTTTCTTTTTCGGCTTTGGCACGGCCACCGGCTCACCCCCACTGGCCGGGTCGGCCGGAGCCGCGGCCGCCGCTGGTTCCGGGGCGGGCGCAGGCTCGTCTTCGATCACGTCGATCGGGATGCCGGTAATGGGCGGCGCCTCCACGTCATCGACGGGGGGCGACCAGACGCTGAGCAAACCAGCCAGGGCCGCCCAGGGGGTGAGCGGCACGTGCAGCAACACCGAGACCACCAGCAGCTTGGCGAAGCGGCCGGTGCTCGTGTCGGCCTGGCCGCGCCGGTGAGTCTTCGAGTCCACGCTGGGAACATAGCTAATGCCAGCTCGACCGGCGAATCCCGTAGGCTTTGCCCTGGCACAGCCTTCGCAAAGTCGGCCCGTGAGTCACATGAAAATCACCGAGAAGTGGATCGCGCCGGCCGGCTGTGGAAAGAACCCGGGGAAAGCCTTGCCCTTGATGCCGCGCCCCTTGCCCCGAACCGCCCGATCGCTCGCGTCGGCCCTGCTGCTCGCCTCGCTGGGCGGCTGCGACCGCACCCCGCCGCCCGGAGCCGAACTCGACCCGAGCCTCCCCAGCGCACAACCGGCGCGCCCTCAAGCAGGTTCGCCCACGTTGCCGAAGGAGCTCGTGCCGCCCAAGGCCGGCGCGGTCGCGACCGCTGGGACGGCCGCGGCGTCCGCCGCTGCTCCCGCAGGCACCGAAGGCGCGCCCAGCGTGGCGCCGCCCGAAATTCCGCCCGCTGACTACAAAGGCCCCTGGCTAGCGATCACCGCCAGCGCGGCGGGCGTCTACGTGGACTCGAGCTTCGAGGCCAAGAAGCTCGGCTACATCCGCAACGGCGGACGAGTCGCGGTCGAAGCCAGCCCGGTCTCGAAAAAGAACTGCACGAGCGGTTGGTACAAGCTGCTCGGTGGCGGTTTCGTGTGCGGCAACCTCGGCACGACCGATCTCAATCACCCCGACGTGAAGTTCGCCACTCAAGCGCCGAACCTGGACGAGGTGCTGCCCTACCCGTATGCGCGCAACGCGAAGAACGGTACGCCGCTCTATAAGTCCGTCCCGTCGCGCGAGCAGATGGAAAAGTACGAACCGTACTTGAAGGCCAAGGAAGAAGACGCCGCCAACGAAGAGGCCAAGAAGAAAGCCAAAGAGGGGGCGGACGCCGGCGCGCCGAGCGCGGTACCCGCGCGCCTGGACGCCGCCCTGGCCGACGCAGGCGTGGCCCTGCCCACCGCCCCGGAAAGCGCCGATCCCGAGCCGGAAAAGCCCTGGTGGCAGCGCGACGACATGAAAGATCGCATGCACGAGCTCAAGCTCGATCAGCTATCCGAAGACGCTGACGCGATCTTGGCCAAGCGTATGGTGAGTGGCTTCTACGTCGCGGTCGACAAGACCTTCCGCTGGAACAATCGCTCTTGGTACAAGACCACGCGCGGGCTCGTCACGCCGAGCGATCGCTTTTGGCAGACCTCCGGCTCCAAGTTCAAAGGGGTCGAACTGACCGGCGATTGGAAGCTGCCGATGGGCTTCGTGTACGGCGGAAACAAGAGCATTTCGAGCTACACGATCGACGGCGACAAGATCAAACCCGCCAAGACCTACGAACACTTTGCGCCCCTGCAACTGACCGGCAAAGAGCAAGAATTTCACGGCACGAAGTACGCCGAAACGGGCGACGGCAGTTGGGTCAAACGCTCCCAGATCCGCAGCACCAGCCCGGGCCCGCTACCCGTCGATCTCAAAGCCAACGAGCGCTGGATCGACGTCAACTTGACCACTCAGACCGTGGTCGCCTTCGAAGGTGACAAGGCGATTTACGCCACGCTGATCTCGAGCGGCAAAGAGTCCAAAATCAAGGACAAAGACCACCGCACCCCGACCGGCGAATGGCGCATCCGCGAGAAGCACATCACGACCACCATGGACGGTGACGGCAGCGCGGCCGGGGATTTACCGTACAGCATCGAAGACGTGCCCTACGTGATGTACTTCTTCCGCTCCTACGCGACACACGGCGCGTTCTGGCATTCCAACTTCGGGACGCAGATGAGCCACGGTTGCGTGAACTTGTCGCCTTTGGACGCGAAGTACCTTTTCTTCTTTGCGGACCCTCCCCTACCCAAAGGGTGGCACGGCGTTCATGCCTCCGACGCCCGCCCCGGCAGCCGCGTCGTCGTTCATTTATGAAAAGTCACGGACTCATTTCCGGCCCAAACTGCCAGAACGCGACCGCCCCCTAAACTTTCTCCGAGAGCGGTCGGATGGAATTGACGCGTCCCTGCGACAGGACCATCACCACGCCGCTATGGATCAGTTTTCGGGTCACCTCGATCGCGGATGGGATCTCGTTCAACGCGGGGACCCACGTGGCGCGGAGCTGTCTGCACGCCGCGCCCTCGAGATCGACAGCCAATCGCCGGAGGCGTACAACCTACTCGGCTACGTCGCAGCGCTCAAAGGCGAGTTCGACGAGGCGACCGAGCACTACCGCCAGGCGATCACGCTCGACGACACCTACCTCGAAGCCATGCTCAACGCGGCGGAGGTGTACGTGCACCCGCTGGGCGACTTCGAAGAAGCGCTCTCGCTTTGCGACCAAGCGCTGGACCTCGCCGAGACCGATGACGAAGTGGTGGACGCGCTACTGCTCAAGTTCGACGCGCTGCTCGGCAAGGGTGAAGCCGACGCTGCCAGCGAGCTGTGCCGGCGCTTCCCCGAGGGTCCGTTCGAGAACCCGAATCACACCTTCTTGGTTGGTCGCGCGCTGTACGAGATCGGCGATCTCGACCGAGCCTTCCCTCTGATTGATGACGCCGTGAAGCGCAACGTCAAGAACGCGGAGGCTTGGTATTACCTCGGCCTGCTGCGCGACGAACGCGGTGACTCACACGGCGCGACCGCCGCATTCTTGGCGTCGCGTGACTTGGACCTGGAGCTCGGCACCCCGCCCTGGTCGCTCTCGCGTGAAACTTTCGAGATGACCGCACGCGGCGCGCTGGCGTCACTGCCGGAAGAACTCCGTCGTTTCGTGCGCGAAGACGAAGTGTACGCGGCCGACGTGCCCGGCGTAGAGGTCGTCGTCGATGGCGTCGATCCCCGCGCGCTGCTCTTGCTCGACGGCGTCAACGCCGGCGCCACGATCGCCACCATGACGGCGCGTGTGTTCGTCTATCAGCGCAACGTCGAGCGCCTGGCTGGCTCCGTCGAGCACGTGGCCGCCGAGATCCGCGCCGCCCTCGAGCGCGAGATCAGCGCGACCTTCCTCGAACCGGACGGCCCGCTCGCGCTCTCGCAAAAAACGCTCAACTAGAGCCTATGCCAATCGGCCTGGTCAGCCCGCTCTAAGCCGCGCGCGCCGCCAGCTGCTGGGCGACGGACTCGAGCAGCACGCGCGCCGGTCCGGGCTGCACCGTGCGCAAAGCCTCGACCGCCGAGCGCGTGTGATCGCTCGCGCGCCGGCGCACTTCGTCGCAAGCGCCGCTCTCCACGACCGCGCGGCTGACCAGCGTCACCGACTCGCCGTCGCCGGCGTAGATCCGCTGCAGCGGCTGCACGAGCTCCGGCATGCGCGCGACCGCCAGCACCAGCGGCAACGTGAGCTTTCCTTCACGCAGATCGGTGAGCAACGTCTTGCCGGTGTTCGAGCCCGAATAATCGAGCACGTCGTCGACCAGCTGAAAGGCGATCCCGAGCCGCTCGCCGAAACCGGCGAGCCGTTCCTGATCTTCCAAGCTGGCGCCGGCGAGGCGCGCGCCGGTGCGCGTCGACCAGGCGAACAACGACGCGGTCTTGTCGCGCAAAATGCGCTCGTAGGTCGTTTCCGACACGTCCAACTCACTGCGACCGCGGAGTTGCACGATCTCGCCGTCGACCAAGCGACGCAGCGTCGTGATCAAGTCCGGCATGATCTCTGGGCAATGCTGCTGCGTGCGCTGAAGTGCGTGCACCAAGAGCAGATCACCGCCGAGCACGCTGATGGCATTGCCCCAAGCCAAGCGCGACGTCGGCACACCGCGCCGCTCCATGCCCTCGTCCACGACGTCGTCGTGCAGCAAGGTCGCGGAATGGACCAGCTCCGAGACCAGCGCCATCTCACGAACCGCCGGCGTCACGCGGCCGAAGCAAGCTGCGCTGAGCATCAACGCCATCGGTCGAACGCGCTTTCCGCCGCGGGTCACCAGATGACGTGCTGCGAGCGTCGCGGGCGTCTCGCCCTCGTCGACCGCGCTGCTCAGAGCGGACTCGATCCAGCGCAGATCATCGGCAAGCAGGTCTTGCACGTTGGCGATCCGGTTCGTCACGCGCGCGTCCGTGCCCTGCGCATCGGCTGCGCGACCGAGGATTTCGGCTGCGGCGGCAGCGGGCATGTCGGGAACCTCTTCGAGTTTCTGAGTTTTCAAATCTTTGTGAAACCACTATGGGGCAGGCGCGGGCAGTGGTCAACGACCTACCATGGGCGGCCGCCCGGCCGAATTTTCGACCCTCGCAGATTGTCGGGGAAGCGGAATTGACGGGACGGTGAAGCACATGCACATGCTCCCGCGCCCATGGCTACCGCAAAACCAACCCTCACTCCGGGAGAGCGCCTCGGGCGTCGCCTCGGGATTGCGGTTTTTGCGCTGATTGTCGGTGGAGCGACAGCGGTTTGGTCGACTCAGATCTTGTATGCCGTGTTTGCACCACCCGTGCTGGCGGTGGCCAAAGAATGCCGGGGTGGCACGCGAGATTTGCTGACCGCCGTGCGTCGGGCGAGCCTCGCGGCGGCGGCCGAAAGCGGTGATGAACGCGCTGCCCTGGGCAGCTTTCGCGCGGCGCTCGAACCCGAGTGGAGTCGTCGGGCGAGCCTCGATTCACTTTGCCGCACCGACTCGAAAGCCCAGGCCGCGCTCGCCGAGATCGACGCGCTCCGCTATGCGGAGGAGCATGCCGTGCGCTATGAGGCTGTGGGGCTCGCTCCCCAAAGACGGCGAGTGCAGGCCCTTTACCAGTTCGAAAGCGAGGGGCAACAGAGCCCCCTGCCGCCTTGAGGTTTTGCTCGATGAGCATCGATACGACCATAGAAGCTGAAGCCCCGGCCCCGGCCCCGACGTTCGACAGTCTGCCCTTGTCCGCCGAATTGCGGCGCGCCATCGACGAGCTCGGTTACACGCATCCGACGCCGGTGCAGCGCGCCGTGTTCGAACCCGCCGTGCGCGGCGCCGACCTGGTCGTTCAAGCGCAGACGGGCACGGGCAAGACCGCGTCGTTTTCGATGCCGTTGGTCGATTCGTTGGTCAAGCGCAGCGTCAACACGGTGCAGGCGCTGATCTTGTGCCCGACGCGCGAGCTCGCCCTGCAGGTGAACCGCGAGGTCGAAGCGCTGGGCAAGTACCGAAACATCCGCTGCACCGCGGTGTACGGCGGCGCCCCGATGCCGCGTCAAGTCGAAGCGATTCAGGACGGCGCGCAGGTCGTCGTCGGCACCCCTGGGCGCGTGCTCGACCATTTGCGTCGCGGCACGCTCGACCCAGCCAGCATCCGCACGTTCATCCTGGACGAGAGCGACGAGATGCTCTCGATGGGCTTTTTGCCGCAGATCACCGAGGTCTTGGGCTTCTTGCCAAAGACCCTGCAGACCCTGCTGTTCAGCGCGACGTTACCGCCGGACATTCGCCGTTACGCCGAGCGCCACCTCAAGTCTCCGCAATTCATTACCTTGAGCGGCGATCACATCGGCGCGCTCTCGATCGAGCACACCATCTACCTCAGCCGCGGCGACAAGCTGGGCGAGCTGATGCAAGTCATCGAGGTGGAGAACCCCGAGAGCGCGATCGTTTTCTGCAACACGCGCGACGAGACGAAGCGCGTCGCCGAAGCGCTGCAACAGCAGGGCTTCGCCGCCGGTTGGCTCAACGCAGATCTCGCGCAGGGCGATCGCGAAAAAGTGATGGCCGCCACGCGCAACAGCGAGCTCAGGTTCTTGGTGTGCACGGACGTGGCTGCACGCGGGATCGACATCTCGCACCTCACCCACGTGATCAACTACGACTTCCCGGAGTCGGCCGAGAACTACGTTCACCGCACGGGTCGCACAGGGCGCGCGGGCCGTACCGGCAAAGCGATTGCCTTGATCGAGCCGGGTGACATCGGCAACTTGTACTTGCTGCGGCTCACCTACAAGGTGAAGCCCGTCGAGCGACAGCTGCCCTCCGCCCGCGAAATGAAGACGCGCGCCGAGGCCGATCTGCTCAATCTGTTCGTGTCGGCGTTCGAAAAGCGCAAGACGCATCCGGATGATCTCGCGCTGGCGCGTCGTCTGTTGAGCCACCCGCAGGCCGACAAAGTGATCGCGGGCCTGCTCCGAGACCACTTGGGGGCTCGCCCCGAAGCAGCCGAGGAGGCCACCGCCGCACGCCGCGCGAAAGCCCCGCGCGCCGCCGAGCTGCCCACGCCGCCGGCGCCTCCCGCGCGCCCAGCCCGCATTCCGCTGACCCCCGCGCGTCCCGCACCCGGGCCACGTCCCACCGCCGCGCCCGTCGTCGACAAGCCGGCGCCCGCGGAAGTGAGCGCGACACGCGAGCCCACGCTCGCCGCACCCGAACGCCCGCGAGAGCGGAGCCGCGATCGCGATCGCGATCGTCCGCAGCGAGATCCGGCAGCGCGCAGCAATGGGCGCAATCATGGCGCCACCGAGTTCGACGATCTGCCGCGCTACACGGTGAGCGAAGCGAGCTCACCCATGACCGCCTCGACGCCGCTCGCATCACCCACAGAAACCGAATCGAAACCGCTGATTCCCTTGGCGACGCCCGCCGAACCCGCGAGCGATCGCGCGAACGCCGGTGATTTTGCGCCTGCCCGCGAAGGCATCGCCGAAATCTACGTCAGCATCGGTCGCCGCGACGGAGCACGCCCGAGCGACATCCAAACCATTCTGGAGCAGAGCGGCTTGCTCGCCGAGCAGACGGACTACATCCGCGTTCGGCAGCGCAATACTTTTGTCGGAGTCAAGACAGAGTATTTGGAAAAGGCGGTCGCTGCCCTGAACGGCGCGGCCATCGCCGGCAAGCCTGCATTTGCCGAGCCAGCTCGGCAACGCGACTGACCGTCACTCGCGTGGGCTCGCACGAACTCCGGCAGCCACTTGCGCGCGATTGAGCTTGCGCGCCGCTTCGGATTTGGCAGCATCTAGGGAATGCCCGAACGCCCCTCCCCCGATCTTGAGCGCATGCTCACCGACGTGGAGTGGGCCATGTCCAAGCAGTTTGCCGCCCGTGACCTGGTGCCCATGCTCGAGAACCTGGTGCGCGCCGCGCCGGCGGCTTCGGAAGCCGCCTACTTCGCCAAGCTCCGCCTTTCGGAGTTGATCGTGGGCGAAGCGCCGTTTCGTGCCGCGCGTCTCGCGCGAGACGTGCTGGTGCGCGGCGAGAGTGACCGCGCGTGGGCCGTGCTCGGGCTCGCGCACACCCTGCTGGGAAACTACCGGGTCGCGGCCCGCTCCTATCGGCGCGCGCTTGCTTTGGCGCCCGACTGCGGCGTGTATGAACACAACCTCGGGCACGTTTTGGACGTCGCGCTCGGCCGTCCCCAGGACGCATTGTCACACTTGGAGCGAGCTCACCGGGCCCTCCCCGACGAGACCGAGATCACCAGTTCCTACGCGCATGCCCTGCTCCGTAGCGGCCAGCTGGACAAAGCGCGCGCGCTGCTGCGTCTGGCGATGAAGACTCCGGAAGACGCCGAAGAAATCTTCAAGGCCTGGCAGAACGCAAACGGAAACACGGTCTGAACCGTCTGCGAGTCTAGTTTTTCTCTTCGATCCGCCTGAAAGCGGCAACTTTTCGCGTCTGAGCCCTTTGCGTGAGCGCACTCCGGAACTATCTGGATTCGCGCAATGCCTCATCGCCGCTCGTTTGCCGCTCTCCCCTCTGTCACGGCTCTCGCTTTGGTCACCCTGCTCGCCCCGCCAGCGGCTGATGCGCAACCCAAGCCGACGGCTCCGGTTGGAGCCGTGCCCGCGGCCCCGGCGGCTGCGCCGGCAGCTCCAGCAACCCAAGTGGAGCCTCCCATGCCGGATGTTTCCGATCCGCTCTTGGAGACTCCGCCGCCCGCAACGAACATTCTGCAGTCCTGGCAGCAGGCACTGCAACTCGTGCGCGACCAGTCGGTCAGCATGCGCCTGGCGCGGGTCAACGTGCAGCGCGCCGAAGCTCAGGTGAAATCTGCGTTGGCTCCCGCGCTACCGCAGCTGCTCGGCACGGCTGGGGTGACCAAGTACATGATCAAGGGTGACGTTCAAACTGCCAACGGCACCTCCTCCATTCCCAATCCCTCGACCTATTGGAACGCGCAGCTCGGGCTCACGGTGCCGATCTTCCGGCCGTTCGCTTGGTCGAACTACGGCAGCACGAAAGACGCGGTCGAGGCCACGAAGTTGTCCGCGAAGGAAACGGAGCGTCAAGTCGTGGCCGGCTTTGCCAGTGTCATCGTCACGGTGGTCACCGCGGAGCGCCTGGCTGAGGTCAGCCGAACCTCGCTGCGCGCCTCGTTGTCCACGCTCGACCTGACCAAGCGTCGCGCGGCCCTCGGCGCGTCGAACACCCTCGACGTGCTGCGCGTCGAGGGTGAAACTTCGCTCGCCCGGGCACAGGTCGTCACCGCCACCGAGGCGCTGATGCGAGCCCGCGAAGCGCTCGGCACCGCAATGGGCTCCTCCGAATCTTGGGGCGTGATGCCCGACATCAAGCTCGATTCGCTGGTGACCGACGCCCAGAAGCTCTGCCGTCCGGAGCAAGACATCGCCTCTCGCACGGACGTGCGCGCCGCCAACGCCAACTTGGGCGTGACCGAGCGGCGCCTGAAGGCCATCGACTACTCGTACCTGCCGACGCTCGACGGCGTGTCGAACCTGGGCGTTCAGGACCCGAATTTCGCGCTCAACAACCGCCACGTGAACTGGACGATCGGCGCGCTGCTGACCTGGAACATCTACGACGGTGGCCTGCGCGGCGGGCAACGACTCTCGGCGGCCGCTGAAGTGGAAGGCGCCAAGGCGGAGCTCGCCGAGACGCGCCGCAGCGCTTCGCTGGAGCTCACCCAAGCCTTGCGCAACGTGCGCGTCGCCGAAGCCGACTACGCGGTGAGCGCGAAAACCCGCGAGATCAACGCCGAGACCGTGCGCCTGTCGAAGATCAGCTTCCTCAACGGCAGCGGCACGAGCTTCGATTTGGTGCTGACCGAACGACAATTGCGCATTTCGGAGGCTGATTTGGCGGTGAGTGAGTTCGCCGTGCTGCAAGCCAAGATCGCCGCGTTGCTCGCGCTCTCGACCTGCAATCTGCCCTGAGGGCCGTGGACCCGGGGCGCAGGCCGACGCCCCGAGGTCTCTCCCCCAAGCCGCAAATAAGCCCAAAACGCGCGCGCGCGGGAATGCCGCGCGCGTTCGGCGGTTGCTAGCCTCGCGTGAGGACCCCGCTCGTCGAGGGCAGGGCCGGGAGGCCGAAATCATGCCGATTTGCAACCGTACTGTCCGAGCACTAGGTTCTCGCCCGTGACTGGCACGAAAGACAGAGTGTTCTACGGGCTGTTCGCCGTGACCGCGGCCATCTTCGCCTACCTGATCGGATACATCTTTTTGATGACTCCGCTGGCGCAGCTGCAAGCGGGCGGCTTGGCGCAGAAGATCTTCTACTTTCACGTCCCCGCCGCGTACGCGATGTACCTGTGCGGCGGCGTGTGTTGCATCTCCAGCGCGCTCTATCTGTACAGCCCGACGGACGCGCGCGACGCGGCTGCCCGCGCTGGCGCAGACTGCGCCGTCGTGTTTGGCGCGATGGTGCTGGGCAGCGGCCCACTTTGGGCGAAGAAGGCTTGGGGCGTGTATTGGACGTGGGATCCTCGACTCACGACCACGCTGCTCAGCGTACTCGTATTCGTCTCGGTGGTGATGCTGCGTGCCTTCGCGGGCAATGGCGAGGCAGAGCGCAAGTTTGCATCAGCCCTGGGCGTCCTCGGGACAGTCACCCTGCCCATCATTCACTATGCCGTGCTGATGTGGGGCGGCAATCACCCGACGGTGATCACCAAGACCGGTGGTGGGCTGCGTCATCCCGCCATGACTCATGCTCTACTGGTTGGCTTCGTGGCCATGACGCTGTTGGCAACGCTACTCCTCTGGTGCCGCACGCGGCTCGCCCTCTCGCTCTCCCACGTGGCTAGGCTGGAAGAGCAAGCCATCGCCACCGGCCAAATCGACTAGCTTACGACATGACTCTGTCGTCGGGGGATTCTCCCCCGCACCCGCTGAAGTGAATTCAGCGGGGCCCCACCCCCGAGTTTGGGGCCCCGGCCCCAAACCTTCGCCGACTGTTTGCGCATGACCCAAGCACAACCTGACTCTGCCAACTCCGCCACGCTCTCTGATCCCGGTTCGCGCTCTACGGAGTTCGTGGCGGTGCAAGGAGGAGGAGAGACTACCAGCGCCGCGTCGCTGCTGATCGCTGCCTACTTGTTGATGTGGGGGCTGCTGTTTGCGTTCGTGTTCCTGAGCTGGCGCCGCCAGGCGCGCGTCGAGACGCGCATCGCCGAGTTGGAAAAGGCGATCGCCGCTGGCGGGGGCGACGGCAGCGCGCGACAATAGGACTACTTAGTCAGTCTTGGCACTGCTCGAGTAGTATTGGACCCGCCTTTTCCATGACCGCCGCACATTTCATTTTCATTCCGGGTGTGCTCCTCGTCGGGATCGCGCTTGGTTACGCGTTCGGCGCGCGAGCGGTGCGCGCCGAAATTTCACGCATGCGTCGCCGCACCAAGGAGTAAGTGCATGTTGAATTTCGGACTCTCGGACGACCAACGCGCTTTGATCGAAACTGCCAAGCGTTTCACCAAGGAACGCATCATCCCGATCGCCGCCGAGTGCGACCGGGAGAGCCGTTTTCCGAAAGACGTGTTCGTCGCTGCACACGAACTTGGGCTGGTGAACGCCTCGGTGTCCACTGACTACGGCGGGCCGGGCTTGGGTGAGCTCGAAAACGCCTTGATCGCCGAGCAACTCGCGTACGGCTGCACCGGTATTCAAACCAGCATGCTCGCCAACACGCTGGCGCTCACGCCGATCAAGCTCGGGGGCAACGAAGAGCAGAAGAAGAAGTACCTCGGCATGCTCACGGCCGAACCGCTGTTCGCTAGCTATTGCACGACCGAGCCGAGCGGTGGCAGCGACGTGGCCGGCTTGAAGACGAGCTTCAAGGCCCACGGCGACGACTACGTGCTGAATGGCGAAAAATGCTGGATCACCAATGCCAGCTTCGCCAGCTTCTACGTCGTGTTCGCGACTTCGGACGCAGCCAAGCGTCACCGCGGCATCGCGGCCTTCATCGTCGATCGCGACACGCCCGGGCTACGCGTCGGCAAGCACGAGGACAAGCTCGGTCAGCGCGCGAGCGACACCGCCGCGGTGCACTTCGAAGACGTGAAGGTGCCCAAAGCCAACTTGCTCGCCCCCGAGGGTGAAGGCTTCAAGTTGGCCATGGAAACCTTCAATCAAACGCGGCCGGACATCGGCGCGATGGCCACCGGGCTCATCCAGCGCTGTCTGGACATTTCGGTCGCCTACGCCAAAGAGCGCAAGACGTTCGGCGTGCCCATTTCGGAGCATCAGCTGGTGCAAGCCATGCTCGCCGAGATGGCCATTGGCGCCGAGGCGACCCGGCTTTTGTACCAGAAAGCCGCGTGGAACCTGGACAACGGCGTTCGCGATCCGATCGTCTCGAGTTACGCCAAGGCCTACGGCGCGGACACAGCCATGCAATCGGCGATTGACGCGGTGCAGGTCTTCGGCGGCAACGGCTACGTCAAAGACTACCCGCCTGAAAAGCTGATGCG
>Ga0134124_10003713_pt1 | contig 12285 bp, 10 predicted proteins | sample KB304_FD_96880 | JGI IMG/M metagenome (GOLD analysis project Ga0134124, IMG submission 96880) | Terrestrial soil microbial communities without Nitrogen fertilizer from Kellogg Biological Station, Michigan, USA - KB3-0-4 | ecosystem: Environmental > Terrestrial > Soil > Unclassified ... | reverse complement strand
GAGGTGGCGCGTGTTCGGGCTCAGCTGCACGAGCGTCTCGGGGGTGAACGAGATCGTCGTCGCCGGCTCGGTGACGATGACGTCGGTGCTGTGCTTCTTCAGCTCGGCGCTCGGCGCGAGGTATGCCATCTCGCCGACCGAGGTCCCGGAGCCGAGCTGCGCGACCTTCTTGCCGTCGCGGAAGACCTCGACCTCGCCCTGCGCGATGATGTGGAAGCTGTTGCCTTCCTCGCCCTTTCGGTAGAGCGCGTGTCCGAAGTGGAAGCGCTGCCACTTGGCGCGGTGCACGACTTCCCACAGCTCGACGTCGCCGAAGTTGGCGAAGAACTCGAGCGTGCGCAGGAGCACGAAGCGCTCCGAGTCGAGGACGCCCTGGAACTGGCCGCGCGGCACCTGCTGCGTCGTCACCAGCGACGAGATCGCCTGCGCGAACGCGTCCCAGTCGTTGTAGCGATCGCCCGGCTGCTTGGCGAGCGCCTTCTGGATGACGTCGTCGAGGCCGGGCGTGACGCCGGCGCGCAAGCCGACGAGCGTCGCCGGCTTGGCGTTGTAGATCTGATGCATCATTGCCGACTGCACCTGCGCGTCGAACAGCGGCCGGCCGGCGATGAGGTGATACATGACTGCGCCGAGCGAATAGATGTCGGCGCGGCAGTCGATCGTGCCGCCATCGAGCTGCTCGGGCGACATGTACGCGAGCGAGCCGACGCGGTGGATCTGCGTCACGTCCGAGCCGAGGTTGAGCACGCTGCCGAAGTCGGTGATCTTGACGTCGGTGATGATCCCGTTGGTCAGCACCGTGAGCAGGTTGGCGGGCTTGACGTCGCGGTGGATCAGGCCCTGGCGGTAGACGTAGCCGAGCGCCATCGCGCACTTGAAGCCGATCTCGACGATCAGCTCGAGCGAGAGCAGCTGGTCGGCACGGCAGTACGGCCTGAGCGTGCTGCCGGCGACGTACTCCATGACCAGATACGGCCCGGCCGGATCGGGAACGGCGTCGAAGATCTGGACGACGTTCGGGTGCTGCAGGCGGCCGACGAGCGCCGCCTCGGCGGCGAAGAAGCGCTCGGAGTAGTGGCCGTCGACCGGATCGCCGCCGATCGGCGAGCGAACGCGCTTGATCGCGACGTTGCGGCGCTGGAAGTCGTCCCAGCCGAGGAAGACCTCGCTCGTCGCGCCGTCGCCGAGACGGCCGAGGATGCGGTACTTGCCGATCTGCGCCGGCAGCGCGGCGTCGCTGGCCGATGCTTCGGCCTGGGCGGCGGTGGCGGTCGCGGCGACGGACATCGTAGGCACAGCGGTGGCGGGGCATTCTTGCATCGGCGCCAAGGGCGCGGCGCACCGGCGCCAATGCCGACCTTGCCTTATTCACGCTTGCGAGTGACTTCTCGTTACGCGGGACGCTCGCGAGGGGTCGCCTCGTAGAATCGACTCGATGATTGCGGCCCGTGAAGAACTGCTCGATGCCCTGCGCGCCGCGATCGCCGAAGTCAGTCCCGGCCATCCGCTTCCCGCAGCGTTCGAGACGCCGCGCCAGGCCGAGCACGGCGACCTCGCCGTCACCGCAGCGATGCCGCTCGCCAGAGCGCAGAAGCGCAACCCGCGCGACGTCGCCGCCGAGCTGATCGCAGCGTTGCGCGCGAAGACCGCGGTCGAGCGCTGGGTCGAGTCGATCGCGGTCGCGGGGCCCGGCTTCATCAACCTGCACCTGCGCGCCGCGGCGCGGCAGCGCGTCGTCGCCGAGGTCCTCGCCGACGGCGCCAACTTCGGCCGGCGTTCTCTGGGCGGCGAGCCGGTCCTCGTCGAGTTCGTGTCCGCGAATCCGACCGGGCCGCTGCATGTCGGCCACGCACGCCAAGCGGCGCTCGGCGACGCGATCTGCAACCTGCTCGAAACGCAGGGTCGGCGCGTCGTTCGCGAGTTCTATTACAACGACGCCGGCGTGCAGATCGCGACGCTCGCGCAGTCGGTGAAGGCGCGCCTCGACGGCCTCGCTCCCGGCGACCCCGCCTGGCCCGACGCCGCGTACAACGGCGACTATGTCGCCGACATCGCCGCCGACTTCGCTGCCGGCAAGACCGTGCGCGCCGACGACCGCGTCTTCACCGCGTCGGCCGACGCGAGTGACCTTGACGCGATCCGCCAGTTCGCGGTCGCCTACCTGCGCCACGAGCAGGACCTCGACCTGCAGGCGTTCGGCGTGCGCTTCGACAATTACTACCTCGAGTCGAGCCTGTATTCGAGCGGCCGCGTCGAAGCGACGGTCGAGCGCCTCGTCGCCGCCGGCAAGACATACGACGAGGGCGGCGCGCTCTGGCTGCGCACGACCGAGTACGGCGACGACAAGGACCGCGTGATGCGCAAGTCCGACGGCAGCTACACCTACTTCGTTCCCGACGTCGCCTACCACCTCGCCAAGTTCGAGCGCGGTTTTCGCAAGGCCATCAACATTCAGGGCACCGACCACCACGGCACGATCGCGCGCGTTCGCGCCGGGCTGCAGGCGGCGGGCGCCGGCGTGCCGCGCGACTACCCGGATTACGTCCTCAACACGATGGTGCGCGTCGAGCGCGGCGGGCAGGAAGTGAAGATCTCGAAGCGCGCCGGCCAGTACGTGACGCTGCGCGACCTGATCGACTGGACCAGCCGCGACGCCGTGCGCTTCTTCATGCTGAGCCGAAAGGCCGACACCGAGTTCACCTTCGATGTCGACCTCGCGCTCAAGCAGAACGACGAGAACCCGGTCTTCTACGTCCAGTACGCGCACGCGCGAATCTGCTCGGTCGTCGAGCAATATCGGACGCAGGGCGGCGACCCGACGGCGCTCGCCGACGCCGACCTCGCGCTGCTGGCCGCGCCGAGCGAGACGGCGCTGCTGCGCAAGCTCGCCGACTACCCGGCGATGCTCGCCGCCGCCGCTGCCAGCCTGGCGCCGCACGAGGTGACGTTCTACCTGCGCGAGCTCGCGGCGACCTTCCACAGCTACTACGCCGCCGAGCGCTTCCTCGTCGACGATCCGGCATTGGCGCGGGCGCGACTCGCGTTGCTCGCGGCGACGCGGCAGATCCTGAAGAACGGGCTCGCGGTGCTCGGCGTCGGCGCGCCCGAGCGGATGCAACGAGAGACACCAGACGCATGAAGGCACACACTCCACGGTCCTCCCAGCGCGGAGGCTTTCTGATCGGCTTCGTCGTCGGCATCTTGATCGGGCTCGCGGCGGCGCTCGCGGTCGCGCTCTACGTCACCAAGGCGCCGGTGCCGTTCATCAACAAGGTGCCGATGCGCTCGCCGGCGCAGGACGCCGCCGAGGCCGAGCGCAACCGCAACTGGGACCCGAACAGCGCGCTCGCCGGACGCAACCCGGCACCGGGAACGTCGGCGTCGGGCGTCGTCACGGGGACCGAGCCGCCGGTGCGACCCGCTGTCGCGCCGGCGATCGAGCCGCCGGCCCCGGCCGTTTCGGCCTCGCTGCCGCGAACGGCGCGCGCCGCGGCGAGCGGCGCGGCGCCACGCGCATCGCAGGCGACCGCGGCGCTGACGAGCGGAGCCTTCACCTATTTCGTGCAAGCCGGCGCTTACTCGCGCAGCGAAGACGCCGAGCAGCAGCGCGCCAAGCTCGCGATGCTCGGCCTCGACAGCCGACTCACCGAGCGCGAGCAGGGCGGCAAGATGGTCTATCGCGTTCGCGTCGGCCCCTTCGACCGGCGCGAGGACGCCGAGTCGACGAAGGAGAAGCTGACCGACTCCGGCGTCGACGCCGCCCTCGTTGCCGTGCAGAAGTAGCCGCATCGTCTTCGCGCGCGACTCCCTGTTCCGGTCACACTGCCCGCGCCATGCAACGCCGCGACTTCTCCCGCTTGCTCTCGGTCGGTCTGGCCGGTGTTGCGCTGCCGTTCGCATCGGCGCAGCCGAAGGCGCCGGTCGAAGGCGTTCACTACGTCCGGCTCGCCGAGCCGGTGCCGGCAGGACCGCCGGGCAAGATCGAAGTGATCGAGTTCTTCTGGTACGAGTGCCCGCACTGCAACGCGTTCGAGCCTGGGCTCGAGGCGTGGACCAAGCATCAGCCCGACGACGTCGCGTTCAGGCGCGTCCCGGTCTGGTTCCGCGAGGAGCCGTTCAGCGCCCAGCAGCGGCTCTTCTACGCGCTCGAGGCGCTCGGCGCACTCCCGACGCTGCACCGCAAGGTCTTCTACGCGATCCACGGCGAGCGCTTCCGCATGCGCACTCCCGAGGACTTCTCGGCGTTCGCGTTGAAGAACGGGATCGATCCGCTCAAGTTCATCGCCGCCTACAACTCCTTCGGCGTGCAGTCGAAAGCGCAGCAGGCGCGGCAGACGGCGTCGGCGTACAAGATCGACGCCGTTCCGGCGATGGGCGTCCAGGGCCGCTACTACACCAACGGAACGCTCGCCAACACCGGCGCCAGCGCCGGCGGCTCGGTCGATCACATGCTCGGCGTCGTCGACATGCTCGTCGCCCGCGTCCGTCAGGGCACCCGCGCCTGAGCGCGCAGCGCGTCTGACCACCGCACCGGCCCGGTGCGGAACGAATTCACGGCGGGTTTCTGGCCGCAGCACCAAAGCCGTGGCATAGAATGCCTGCAAGATTCATGCCGCTATGCGGAACCGCGCTCTCTCAGTGTCCAACCTTCGTTTTTCGCGCCGACTGCGCGCTGCCGCCTTCGCCGCTGTCGTCGCCCTCGTCGTGCTGCCGGCCTCGCACGCCGAGAGGGCCGACCGCTTCAAGCCGCTCAACGTCGAGGCCGACTTGCCGGGCAAGATCGACCTGCTTCGCCAGTTCGTCGTCTTCAACGGCAACGTCGTCGTCACCAAGGGGACGATGACGATCCGCGCCGACCGGATCGAGGTCCGCGAGCTTCCCGACGGCTACCACACCGCGGTCGCGTTCGGCTCGCCGGGCAAGCATGCGACGTTCCGCCAGAAGCGCGACGTCCCCGATGAGTACATCGCAGGCGATGCCGAGCGGCTCGAATACGACGGCAAGTCCGACGTCATCCGCTTCGTCAACAACGCCTCGGTGCGGCGGCTGCGCGGCAGCGAGACGAACGACGAGATCTCCGGCAACCTCGTCACCTACGACAGCACGACCGAAGTCTTCAGCGTCACCGGCGGCGCGGCGCCGACGGCGACGAACCCCGGCGGCCGGGTGCGCGTGACGCTGAAGCCGAAAGAAGGCAGCGAGGCGGCGGCCGAAGCGGCGCGGGCGGCGAGTGCGGCAACGAGCGCCCCGGCGCAGCTGCGCACAGCGCCCGGGCTCGGAGCGCAGCGATGAGCACGGCCGCGGCTGCCGACGCCGGCGCGCATCGACTCGAAGCGCAGGGCCTCCTCAAGTCGTACGGCTCGCGCAAGGTCGTCGACGGCGTTCGCCTGAGCGTGAGAAGCGGCGAGGTCGTCGGCCTGCTCGGCCCGAACGGCGCCGGCAAGACGACGAGCTTCTACATGATCGTCGGCCTGATCCGGCCCGACGGCGGCGAGATCACGATCGAGGGCCGCCGCGTCGAGCGCATGCCGATCCACCAGCGCTCGCGGCTCGGCCTCTCGTACCTGCCGCAGGAGCCTTCGATCTTTCGCAAGCTCGACGTCGAGGAGAACATCCGCGCCGTCCTCGAGCTGCAGCTCGACCGCGACGGCAAGCCGCTCGGCAAGGCCGCGACCGACGAAATGCTCGAGCGGCTGCTGCGCGACCTCTCGATCGAAAAGCTCCGCGCGTCGGCGGCGCCGGCGCTTTCGGGCGGCGAGCGCCGCCGCGTCGAGATCGCGCGTGCGCTCGCCACGCAGCCGCGCTTCATCCTCCTCGACGAGCCGTTCGCCGGAATCGATCCGATCGCGGTGATCGAGATCCAGCGGATCATCGGCTTCCTGAAGGAGCGCGGCATCGGCGTGCTCATCACCGACCACAACGTGCGCGAGACGCTCGGCATCTGCGACCGCGCCTACATCATCAGCGACGGCCGCGTCCTCGCCGAGGGAACACCTGCCGAGATCGTCGCCAACGCCGACGTCCGCAAGGTCTACCTCGGCGAGCACTTCCGCATGTAGGCGGGACCATGAAGCAGACGCTTCAAGTCCGCCTCTCGCAGCACCTCGCGCTGACGCCGCAGCTGCAGCAGTCGATCCGGCTGCTCCAGCTGTCGACGCTCGAGCTGCACCAGGAAGTCGAGCAGATGCTCGAGCAGAACCCGTTCCTCGAGGTCGAAGAGGAGACGGCGCCGGCGTTCGAGCCGCTCGCCGAGCCGCTCTCGGTCGCCGAGCGCGCCGGCGAGCGCGAATCGGAGCGCGCCGCCGAGCCCGGCGGCGACAGTCCCGAGGCCGGCGAGCCGACCGCGATCGACGGCGCCGCCGAGTTCGGCGCCGACCGCGACGACTGGGAGAACGGCACCGAGCACGAGGACTTCGACGGCATCCGCGAGACACCGTCGGCGACGCGGACCAACAACGACTTCGACGACGGCGGCGACAGCGACCGCGACACCGTCGCGCAGACGCTGCAGGACCACCTGCGCAGCCAGCTCGCCGGAATGCGGCTCGCGCCGGCCGACGCCGCCGCGGTGCTCGTCCTCATCGATTCGCTCGACGACGACGGCTACCTCGCCGATTCGCTGGAGGACATCGCGGCGCGCCTGGTCGAGAACGGGCTCGTCGCCGACCTCGGCCAGGGCGAGGACAGCGACGGCGATCCGCTCGAGCCGGTCGTCGCGCAGCTGCGCTGTGCGCTCCGTTTTCTGCAGAGCATGGAGCCGACCGGCATCGGCGCGCACGATCTTGCCGAGTGCCTGACGCTGCAGCTGCGAACGCGCGAACGCTCGGAGGCGCAGGCGATCGCGATCATCGTCTGCAAGAACCACCTGCCACTCCTCGCCAGGCGCGACCTGAAAAAGCTCATGGCGGCGACCGGCGCCGACGAGACGCTGCTGCGCGAGGCGCAGGCCATGATCGTCGCGCTCGAGCCGAAGCCGGCGCGGCCGTTCGCACGTGCCGAGGCCAACATCGTCGTCCCCGACGTCATCGTGCAGCGCTCGGGCCGCAGCTGGAAGGTCCAGCTCAATCCCGACGTGATGCCGAAGCTGCGCATCAACGACCTCTACGCGAGCGCGATCCGGCAGCACCGCGGCTCGGGCGCGCTCAACGGCGCCGGGCCGGCGCTCAACTCGCGCCTGCAGGAGGCGCGCTGGTTCGTCAAGAACATCCTGCAGCGCTTCGACACCATCCAGCGCGTCTCGCAGGCGATCGTCGAGCGGCAGAAGAGCTTCTTCACCCACGGCGCGATCGCCATGAAGCCGCTCGTCCTGCGCGAGATCGCCGACGAGCTCGGCCTGCACGAGTCGACGATCTCGCGCGTCACGACCGCCAAGTACATGGCGACCCCGTTCGGCACCTTCGAGCTCAAGTACTTCTTCGGCTCGTCGCTCGGCACCGACGCCGGCGGCACAGCGTCGAGCACGGCGGTGCGCGCGCTGATCCGCCAGATCGTCGCCGCCGAGGATCCGACGAAGCCGCTTTCCGACAGCCAGATCTCGCAGATGCTCGACGAGCAGGGCATCCACGTCGCCCGCCGCACCGTCGCCAAGTACCGCGAGGCGCTGAAGATCGCGCCGACGCAGCTGCGCAAGGCGATGTAGCGCGGCGCCGCAGAGCGGCACGCCGGCTCAGGGCACCGGCGCTTCGCTTCTCGCGAACGGAATCGTCGTCGTCTCGACGTCGATCAGCGGCCCGAGCTCCCAGACGTTGCGGTAGCCGTAGTCGTAAAGCGCGACGAAGGTCGACAGGTTGAGCGAAGCGCTCGCCAGTTTCTTCGGAAACGGGCTCTCGGCGCCGCGAAAGTTGTTGTTGCAGTAGATCAGGATGCGCGCGTCCTTGTCGGGCAACAGCGCGGCGAGCGAGTCGATCGCGATGTCCGGAAAGCTCAGGTGCAGCGCGCCCTCGACGTGCAGCTCCTCGTACTTCTCCTTGCTGCGCGCATCGAGGACGACCGTTCCCGGCTCGCGGCTCATGCGCACGAACTCGGCCTCGGAGATGCGGTGTCGCTCGCGCTCGGCGAGCGCGGCGCTGGCGACGCGCAGGAACGCCGCGGGGTCGATCGCAGGGTTGACAATCGGCGGCGTCGCGTAGACGGCAACCTGAGCGACGGCCGCGAAGCTCGAGGCGACGACGATCAGCGAGACTGCGAGCTTCGTCATCGAACGTGCCATGGCATCCTCTTCGATCGTCGCGGCGGTTCTTCACTGAACGCGGCGCTCGTCGTCACTGTTGACGCGTTCGCCCGCCGTCGATCCACCACGCCGTCCACCGATGCCCCTGCCCCTGTTCCTCCCGTGCGCCGCCGGCGTCGAGGCGCTGCTCGAAGCCGAGGTCCGCGCGCTGCTGCCGAGCGCTGACGTGCGCGCCGCGCGCGGCGGCGTCGCCCTGGCGGGCGATCCGCAGGAGGTGATGGTGCTCAACCTCGAGAGCCGGCTCGCGCAGCGGGTGCTGATCGAAGTCGCCGAGGGCGCGTACCGCGACGAGCGCGACCTCTACGAGCTCGCGCGCGGCGTCGCCTGGTCGGACTGGATCACGCCGCGCCAGACGCTGCGCGTCGACAGCACCGCGCAGCGCAGTCCGCTGCGCAGCCTGAACTTCGCCGCCCTGCGGATCAAGGACGCGGTCTGCGACCGGATGCGCGACGAGCACGGCGTGCGGCCGAACGTCGACACCGTCCGGCCCGACCTCTCGATCGTCCTGCACGCCGGCGCCGAGCGCGCCGCGGTCTACGTCGACAGCTCCGGCGAATCGCTCTTCAAGCGCGGCTGGCGCGAGGACCAGGGCGATGCGCCGCTCAAGGAGACGCTCGCCGCCGCCATGCTCGCCGCCGCCGGCTGGCGCGGCTCGCCGGAGCACGGCGGTGCGCTGCACGACCCCTGTTGCGGATCGGGAACGATCGCGATCGAGGCAGCGCAGATCGCGATGGGACTGGCCCCGGGGCGGCTGCGCCGGTTCGCGTTCGAGCGGCTGCTGCCCTTCGCCGACGGCGAGCGGCGCGCCGACTGGCAGCGGCTGAAGTCGAAGGCCGCGGCGTGCGTCCACGCATCGGCGGTGCCGATCTTCGCGAGCGACGTCTCGTTTCGCATGGTCGACTTCGCGCGCCGCAACGCCGCGCGCGCCGGTGTCGCCGATGCGATCGAGTTCCATGGCGGCGACGCGCTCGAGCGGCCCGCACCGGCATTGCCGCCCGAGCTGCCGGGAACGCTGATGGTCAATCCGCCGTACGGCGAGCGGATCGAGGTCGCCGGCAAGGCGGCGAGCGCGCGGCGCTCGTCGCCGTCGCTCGAGCGCGATGCGCCCGACGATTTCTTCGCTCGCCTCGCCGCGCACTGGAAGCGCGCCTACACCACCCACCCTGCCGGCTGGACCGCGTGGATCCTGAGCCCCGACGCGAAGCTACCGGGCGCGATGCGGCTCAAGGAATCGCGTCGCATCCCGATGTGGAACGGGCCGATCGAATGCCGCCTGTTCCGCTTCGACCTCGTCGCCGGCTCGGCGCGCGTCGCAAAGCGGCCGAGCTGACGCTTCAGCGCTGGCGGCTGCGCGCGAGCGCGTGGGCGCCGAGCCACGCGAGCCACGCGAGCGGCGCGGTGTCGGCGCGCAGCACGCGCGGCCCGAGGCCGACGCGAACGAAGTCGCTCGCGACGGCAGCGTCCTCCTCGGCGGGCTCGAGACCGCCTTCGGGGCCGCTCAGCACGACGGCCGGCGACGCTCCGTCCCCGCCGTGCGCTGACCACGCGCTTGCCGGGTCGAGCGCGTTGCGATCGAAGCTGAGCACGAAGCGCGACGTCACGCCATCGCGACCGAGCGCCCGCAGCCAGGACGCGAACGGCGCGATCGGCTGCACGGTCGTGACGCGTGCGCGCCCGCACTGCTCGCTCGCCGACGCCGCGACCGCCTGCCAGTGACGGCGTCGCACTTCGGCGCGCTCGCCGGCGAGGCGCAGCACCGAGCGCGCGCAGACGAGCGGCTGGATGGCGGCGGCGCCGAGCTCGCCCGCCTTCTCGACGAGCGCGTCCATGCGGTCGTTCGCCGGCATGCCGATCGCGAGCGTCACCGCGCAGGCCAGCTCGCGCTCGACCGCGACCGGCGGGCCGACGCGCACAACCGCGCGGCTGCGACCGATCTCGACCAGCTCGCCGGGCCAGTCGGCACCGTCGCTGCCGTTGAAGAGCACGATTGCATCGCCGCGCGCGAGGCGCAGCGCCTGGACGTGGCGCAGCGCCGGCGCCGGCAGCACGACCGCGTCGCCGGCGGCGAACGGCGCGGCGATGTAGATGCGCGACGTCACGTCCCGCTCACGGTGGCGTGCCGAGATCGCGAAAGCGCCCGAGCCCGCGACGCGCGACGCGGCGAAACGCCCGCGCGACGCGCCAGACGAACGAGCGCCGCAGCACCGCCATGACGCGCTCGCGCGTGCCGCGCCACCAGTGGACCGAGCGCGCGAACCACGAAAACGTCATCAGCTGCGTTTCGACGAGGATGAAGAGGCGCCCGACGAACGCCGTGCCCACGACCTTGGCGGCGACGATGACCGCGATGCCGAGCGTCGCGCGCCCGTCCTCGATCAGCCACAGCGCGGCCAGCTTGACGGGAAAGAGGAGCAGCGCGGGGATGAGGAAGAGCGCGAGCGCGACGTGGCGCGGCGCGTCGCGGATCGCCCGTTCGAGCGCGGCGAGCGGCGGCCAGCGCGCGATCGCGGCGGCGAGCGCGGCGAGCGGCCGCCAGCCCCACTCCTCGATGAAGAGGACGACGACGAGGAGCGCGAGAAGGACGATCCGAAACGGCCGCCACAGCCAGTGCGCGATCCTGCGGATGCCGCGGTGCGGAGGTCGCGCCGCCTCGCGATCAACCGCCGTAGAGCGTCCTTTTCGCCTCGGCCGCCGCGCCTTCGCCCTTGCGGTCGCGGATCTGCTCGATGACGCGCTGCGCGACGTCGCGCAGCTCTTCGATCGTCGACGCCTTGTCGACGGCGAGCGTCAGCGTGAACCCGCGCAGGCCGAGCTGGCTCGAGATCAGCTTGGTCAGCGCTGCGGTGAACTCGCTGTAGTCGAGCGCCTTGCCTTCGAGCGGCAGCGGCATCGTCGGCCGCGTCGTCTCGAACGCAGTCGCGCGCGCCGGGTTGCCCGTCGTCACTGCGCCGGCGGCGGGCGCGATCAGATCGAGCTTGCGCAGCTCCTGAAAGTCGTTGGCAGTGATGCCGGCGAGGTTGGCGAGGAGCATCTCCTCGGACTTCACCCCGTCGATCAGGAGCAGCAGGTTGCGGCGCGCGCGCTCCTTGACGAGCGCCCGGTTCTGCATCTCGGCGCGCCCTGCCTCGGTCTTGACCCAGATCACACCAGTGTTCCCGTTGCCTTCGAGCGTGCGCGAGTGGCCATGACAACCGGGAAATGTATCAGGATGCCCTTGCAGGACCGCTCCGCTCGCGCGCTCGTCAGGCCTTGTCGCGCAATTCCCGACGCAGGATCTTGCCGACCGGCGTCTTCGGCAGATCGTTGCGGAACTCGATGAACTTCGGCCGCTTGTAGCCCGTGAGATTTGCCTCGCAGTAGGCGCGCACCGCCGCCTCGGTGACGCTCGGGTCCTTGCGCACGATGAAGAGCTTGACGGCCTCGCCGGCCTTGGCGTCGGGGACGCCGACCGCGGCGCATTCGAGGATGCCGGGCATCTGCGTGACGACGTCCTCGACCTCGTTCGGATAGACGTTGAAGCCGCTGACGAGGATCATGTCCTTCTTGCGGTCGATGATCTTGAAATAGCCGCGCTCGTCGACCGTGCCGATGTCGCCGCTCCTGAAGAAGCCGTCGGCGGTCATCACCTTCGCGGTCTCGTCGGGGCGCTGCCAGTAGCCCGCCATCACCTGCGGCCCCTTGATCGCGATCTCGCCCGGTGTTCCCATCGGCACCTCGTTGCCGTCGTCGTCGAGGAGCTTGAGCTCGGTGTTGGGCATCGGCAGGCCGATGTTGCCGCTGTACGCGGTGCTGTCGACCGGGTTGCACGTCGCCGACGGCGACGTCTCCGACAGGCCGTAGCCCTCGACGATCGGGCAGCCGGTCTTCTCGAGCCACAGCTTGGCGGTCGCGCTCTGCACCGCCATGCCGCCACCGACCGAGATGACGAGGCCGCTCCAGTCGACCGTGCCGAAGTCGGGATGGTTGGCCATCGCGTTGAAGAGCGTGTTCACCGCCGGGAAGCTGTGGAACTTCTCGCCCTGCAGCGACTTGAAGACGGCGGGCAGGTCGCGCGG
>Ga0134124_10003712_pt1 | contig 12287 bp, 7 predicted proteins | sample KB304_FD_96880 | JGI IMG/M metagenome (GOLD analysis project Ga0134124, IMG submission 96880) | Terrestrial soil microbial communities without Nitrogen fertilizer from Kellogg Biological Station, Michigan, USA - KB3-0-4 | ecosystem: Environmental > Terrestrial > Soil > Unclassified ... | reverse complement strand
CCTTGCGTGGCCCCATCTTTTCGATGATCGCCCCCTGAAATTCCGAAGCAACGTCTACCACCAGGTATTCCATCGGCTCCATTTTGACGCCGTCCTTTACCCGAACGATGACCTCCGGCTTGGAAACTGCCAGCTCGAAGCCTTCACGGCGCATGGTCTCGATCAGGATCGAGAGGTGCAGCTCACCGCGGCCGGAAACCCGGAAGGTGTCGGGACTGTCGGTGTCCTCGACCCGCAGGGACACATTGGTGCGCAACTCCTTGGTCAGGCGCTCGCGGATGTTGCGCGAGGTGACCCATTTACCTTCACGCCCGGCAAAAGGGGAAGTGTTGACGATGAAGTTCATCGACAGGGTCGGTTCGTCGATGGAGACGTAGGGTACGGCGATGGGAGTCTCGGCCGAGGCCAGGGTCTCGCCGATGCTGACGTCTTCAAATCCGGCGACGGTAACGATATCGCCGGTGCCGGCCTCTTCGATTTCGATCTGTTTCAGACCTTCGTAGCCGAGCAGCTTGGAGATGCGACCTCTCGTGATCGACCCGTCCTGCTTGATCATGGCAACCGTCTCACCCGCACGGACCTTGCCGTTGAAGATGCGGCCGGTGGCCATACGGCCGATGTAGTCGTTGTAGTCTATGTTGGCGATCAGCATCTGGAACGGGGCATTGACATCGCCCTTGGGGGGACGGACGTTGGCCTCCACCACCGCAAAGAGCGGTTCCATGCTGTTCGACTCGATAGTGATATCGAGTTTGGCGTAGCCCATCTTGGCGCTGGTATAGACTACCGGGAAATCGAGCTGGTCGTCGGAGGCATTCAGTTCGCAGAACAGGTCGAATACCATGTTGAGCACTTCATCCGGGCGGCTGCCGGGACGGTCGATCTTGTTGATGACGACGATCGGTTTCAAGCCGAGGTCGAGCGATTTTTTCAGGACGAAGCGGGTCTGCGGCATCGGGCCGTCCAGAGCATCCACCAGCAGGAGAACCGAGTCGACCATTTTGAGCACGCGTTCCACCTCGCCGCCAAAGTCGGCATGGCCGGGAGTATCAACGATGTTGATCTTGTATGGGCCGTGGTGGATCGAGAGGCTCTTGGCCAGGATGGTGATGCCGCGTTCCTTCTCAAGGTCGTTCGAATCCATGACCCGCTCGGTGATGGCTTCGTTGGCGCGGTACACTCCGGCGTGTTTAAGCATGGCGTCAACCAGGGTGGTCTTGCCGTGGTCGACGTGGGCGATAATGGCGATGTTTCTGATTCGTTCCTGCATGGGTAAAACTCCTCAATTCAAGCAAAATAAAACGACGGGCATTGCTGCCCGTCGAAGATTTATCACTATGTCAGATTTTTGTTGATCTGACAAGTATTTATACAACAATCGCTGATAAACAGGATAAGTGCGTTAACGAATTTATTTTCTACCCGATACACGCAGAAATAAATTCCGACTTACTAATGTTCGCGATACCCCATTACGACCAGCAGACAACTGCCATCGGCGATGACGTTGATCCCCCGCTCCCGGCAGAGGGCCACCGCCTCGGGGTGTTCCGCCCCCGGCTGCATCCAGATATTCTTTATCCCCTTTTCGATTGCCAGCGGCACAAGCTGTGCGGTGACGGCCGGCGGGGTGATCATGGAAATACTCTCGACATCTGGCGACAGGTCGCTGATCGCGGCCACGCAGGATACCCCTTCAATTTCCGGTTCATTGGGATTGACCGGAATGGCGATCTTTCCGTGCTGCAGATAGCAGCGCAGCACCTTGTTGCCGAACTTATGGCGGTTGGTGGAGGCTCCGACCACTCCGAAAGCGGGTGAAGCGAGGAACTGCCGGGTCTGATCCTGAATAGTCATGATGGGCTCCTGTCTGTTGGTATTATTCTGAATAATACCATAGATTGTCGTTGATCACACCATGACAGGCGTTATTCCAGCTGACCGGCTATTGAAAAGTTGCTGATTACCTTGGAATAAAAATAACATCAGGCATTGGCGAGGAAGTCGTTACTCCCTGACCTGCCCGTCCCCATAGACGATGAACTTGGTGGTGGTCAGATCCTCCAGCCCCATCGGGCCGAAGGAGTGCAGCTTGGTGGTGGAGATGCCGATTTCGGCCCCGAGGCCGAGCTGGCCGCCGTCGGCAAAACGGGTGGAGGCGTTGACCATCACGCAGGAGGAGTTGACCTCGCGGATGAAGCGCTGGGCACGACCGTAGTCGCTGGTGATGATCGATTCGGTGTGCAGCGAACAGTAACGGTTGATATGGGCGATTGCGGCATCCAGATCATCGACCACCCGGCAGGCGAGGATCAGCTCCAGATATTCGGCGTACCAGTCCTCTTCGGTCGCCTTGGTAGCGGCCGGCGCATAGCTGCAAAAGGCTTCGTCGCCGCGCAATTCCACGCCAAGCGCGGACAGCGTGGCGGCAATTCGCGGGATGAATTCGGCGGCCACATCCCTGTGGATCAGGAGCGTCTCAAGTGCATTGCAGACACCGGGGCGCTGGGTCTTGCTGTTGATGATGATCTGTTCGGCCTTGTCGAAATCGGCCGACTGGTCGACAAAGATATGGCAAACCCCCTTGTAATGCTTGATGACCGGGATGCGCGAGTTCTCCACGACAAACCTTATCAGGCTTTCGCCGCCGCGTGGGATGATCAGGTCGATGGACTCTTCCTGCTTGAGCATCTCCAGCACCCCTTCGCGTTCGGCGAACGGGATCAGCGACAGCGCAGCTTGGGGAATAGCCATTTCTTTCAGTACGGTCTGCAGAACTTCGGCAATGGCCAGATTGGAATTGATCGCTTCGGAGCCTCCCCGCAGGATCACGGCATTGCCGGCCTTGAGGCAGAGGGCGGCAGCATCTGCGGTCACGTTTGGCCTCGACTCGTAGATGATCCCGATCGTGCCGAGCGGGATGCGCATCTTGCCGACCATAAGCTCGTTGGGGCGCTTCCACATCCTGGTCACTTCACCAACCGGATCGGGCAGCGCGGCAATCTCACGCAGGGCATCGGCAATCCCGCGGATGCGCTTTTCATCCAGCATCAGGCGGTCCAGCATGGCGGTGGATAGCCCTTTAAGCTGTCCGGCTGCGAGGTCTTTCCGGTTCTCCGCGATCAGGGCCGGTGTCGCATTCTCAAGGGCAGCGGCCATCTTCAGCAGCATGTCATTTTTGACGGCGGTTGAAAGACGTGCCATTGCCAGCGAGGCCTGGCGGGCATCACGCGCGATTTTTACGATTTTTTCTGCAATACTCACGATATCGGCTCCAAGGGTAAAATCAACCGGACTGATTGTGCGGTATAAGCGAATATTACGCAAAATCAGACCATCCAGCAAGACAATTGAAGCCGGGCAACAGGGGAGCAAAGTAAAACGCTGCCAGCCGATTGACAGACCCGGCGCTCAGTGCTACAAGAACCATTCATGCAGACCCTCTTTTCAATACACTGTACGATCAGGTATATTCGTATCATCCTCTGCTGGAGCCTGGTGCTGCTGGCCGGCTGCACCAGCTACATTCCCCGCGAAAACCCAAACCAACCCCTGACCGGCAATCCCTTCGAAGACACGATAAAACTGGTAACGGTTCCGCTGCCGGTTATCGCTTCCAGTCCGAACGAGGGGATTACCTACGGCGCCTTGACGGCGTTTCTGGCCCATAACAGGCGGGAGGAGGTCACGACCCTGCTGGCCCCACAGGTAACCTACAACGACAACTTCGGAGTCACCACTTCGTTGTATGGTGCTTACTATCCATCACCCGAGTGGAACATTGAGTTCAACCTTTCCCAATCCGGAAAGGTAAATCATGATTACGAGCTTCGCGTCAGAGACACGTCACGGCTCGGAAAAAAACTTGAGCTGAACGGATTTTTCTTCAAATTTGCTGACGGCTCCTCGCGCTTTTTCGGTTTTAACGCCAAGAGCCCGCAGCAGCTGGAAACAAACTATGCCAATGATGAGTTAGGTTATAACATTTCCGCCGGGTACCAGCTTGGACGGCATTTCCAGGTCACACTTGGCGATCGCCTCCGTAATGTCGACATCCATCATGGAGCTTTTGGAAAACTCCCTGACATAAAAGATATCTTTTCGCCGGCAACCGTGCCCGGTATTGACGGGTTTACTACCCATGCGCTGCGCATTTCGCTGTCATACAGTACACTTGACAACCGGGACACCCCAACCTTCGGCGGTTATTCCAGGATTACCTTCGAGCCGACCCTCAAAGCATTGGGTGGAGCGGGCGATTACCGGCATTACGAGATTGAAGCCAAGGGCTTTATTCCGGTCAGCAATGGCAGATACATCAGCGTGTTCCGCCTGATGTACAATCAGACCCTCGGCACTGACGTCCCTTTTCTGGAACAGAGTATTCTGGGGGGAGAGAGTACGCTGCGCGGTTTCGGCCGCAACCGCTTTATTGACAACAGCTTTCTGCTCTGCAATCTGGAAGAGCGCATCCGGCTGTTCCGCTGGGAAGTATTCGGCGTAACGGCAGACTGGGAGGTTGCGCCATTTTTTGATGTAGGGGCGGTGATGGAGTCGTTGAACAAGGCAAGCGCAGCCAATTTCGAGTTAAATCCCGGCATCGGTTTTCGCGCACTGGTGCGCCCTAATATCGTCGGCAGGGTTGACCTGGGAGTCGGCAAGGATGGGCCGGCGCTCTTTGTCGGACTGGGCTATCCGTTTTAGTCTCTTACGGCTTGTCCTTACTGAATCTGAGCAAAATGCAGGACACCCTCTTGATTCAAACCTTTTTTCAGCCTCTCGATTAACTCAAGATTACCTGGATTTAGAGCTTAAAATCGTGAGTAATCATGAAGTACTCGAGAGGCAAATGATCGTTATGTTTGCTCAGGCTTTGCCGGTTTAATGTCTACCTTGTCCTCTTGTCAGGGCGTTCGATCGCAAATTTGTCCAGACGGTACTGCAGGGTCTTGTAACTCATCCCCAGGAGCGGTGCGGCCTTGCCGATCACCCATTCCGCTCTTTCCATCGCCTTGATGATCAGCCCTTTTTCGAGTTCCTCAAAATCGAGCCCCTCCGCAGGAAGGTCAAAATTCAGGCCCCCCGCCAGTGAACCGCAGGCGGTGATTTCGGTCGGAAGGTCGTCCGGTTCGATATAGTTGCTCTCGGCCATCAGGATCGAGCGCTCGATTACCGACTCCAGTTGCCGGACATTTCCTGGCCAGCTGTAATTCATCAGCAGCTTCAGCGCCTGTTTCGAAATGCCGTCCATCGTAATTCCGGCCGCCTTGCTGTATTTTTCAAGGAAGAATTCCGCCAGGGTCTTGATGTCGCTCCCCCTCTCGCGCAGGGGTGGAAGGTTGACGCGGATAACGTTGAGGCGATAGAACAGATCCTCCCGGAAGGTTCCCTTTTTTATCTCCTGTTCCAGCTCTTTGTTGGTGGCGGAAACCAAACGCACATCCAGGCCGATATTTACCTTGCCGCCGACCCGCCGGACCTCCTTTTCCTGGATGGCCCGCAGCAGCTTGGCCTGCATGGCGACGTTCATCTCGCCGATTTCATCCAGAAACACGGTGCCACCGTCGGCCGCTTCGAAGATGCCGATCTCACGGGCATTGGCGCCGGTAAAACTCCCCTTTTCATGGCCGAACAGCTCGCTTTCGATCAATGTGTCCGGAATGGCAGCGCAGTTGATGGCGATAAACGGCTTGTCGCGGCGCGGGCTACCTTCATGGATCGCCCGGGCAATCAGCTCCTTGCCGGTTCCCGACTCACCCACGATCAGTACGGTTGAATTCGACGGAGCGATCTTGGCAATGACCCGGAAAACCTCCTTCATCTTGGGATGCTCACCTCGCATATTGGGAATCGTCGCAATCGACTCGACCCGCTTCTGCAGCACACGGTTTTCGCGCACCAGAGAGATGCGCTCGAAAGCCCGCCGCAGGGTCAATACCAGATTGTCACGCTCCAGCGGTTTTTCCAGATAATCGAAGGCACCCTTGCGCATCGCCTCTACGGCCGTATCAACCGAGCCGTGGGCCGTCATCATGATGATGCACTGCTGCGGATCATCGCCCAGAACCTTTTCCAGCAGGTCAAGCCCGCTCTGACCCTGCATCTTGAGGTCTGTCATGATCAGGTCGAACTCGCGCTTTTCCAGCTGTGCCAGAGCTTCGCGCACTCCGGGAACATCGACGACATCGTAGTCCTCTCTTTTCAGGATCAGGCTGAGGATGTCCCGCTGCCCCTTTTCATCGTCAACTATCAGTATGCTGCCGTTGTTTTTCATGGTCCCTCTACTTATTTCAGGTTTCTGCCGGTTGCAGCGGCAATGACACGGTAATGGTCGTTCCGGAGCCAACCGTGCTTTCCACCTCAATCCCGCCGCCGTGCTCCTTGATGATCCGTTCGGTAATAGCCAGTCCCAGACCGATTCCGACATCCTTGGTGGTGAAATAGGGCTGGAAAATTTTGCCGATGTCGTCCGGAGATATGCCGCTCCCCTGATCGCGGAAGGTCAGTTTCACCCGCTCTTCTTCAAGCAGTGCGCCAAGAGTGATGGTACCGCCGTCCGTCATGGCCTGGGCTGCGTTGGAGACAAAGTTGAGGATGCAGTTCCGGAACAGTTCGCCATCGATCCAGAGTGGCGGCAGATCGGAAGGAATCTGCTGGTCGACAACAACATGCTGCTCCGTCAGCCGGTCCTGAAGCACCGGCAGTACCTTGGCCAGCAGTTCCCGATAGACGACCTCCGTCCGGCGCAGCTTGAGCGGCCGGCCATAGTTCATGAAGTTGACCACCATGTAATTGGCGCGGCGCACCTCTTCCTTGATCTTGTCCGTAAGATCCTCCAGCTCGGAGCACTTGTCGCCGCAGCAGGGGAGCATCTCGGTTTTGAGGTGATCTATCGCCAGGCTGATATAATTCAACGGATTCCGGATCTCATGGGCGATTCCGGATGCCAGTTGTCCGACACGCGAGAGATGCTCCGCCTCATAGAGCCGTTTTTCCAGCGCTTCCCGCTCACGCAGTTTTTCAACCATGTTGTTGAAGCCTTCCGCCATCTCTCCGATCTCGTCATTGCTTTCCACCGGAATGGTAACCGACAGGTCTCCCGCCGAGATCCGTTTGAAGTCGCCAACAAGGTTATTAATCGGGGTCGTATAGCGGCGGGCGAGGAAAATTGTCAGGGCGATACCGACGGCGAAAACCATGCCGGTTGCGAACAGGCGGCGGATAAAGTTGGCCCGCTGGATGTCGCGTATGTTGTCCAGCAGCATGTTGATCTGGACATAGCCCAGCTGCTCATCCCCGACGATGACGGGCACCACCACCTCATACGGCTTCTGGGAGAGCATCGCGCCGCCGATCGGCCGCCGTACCGCATGAATCCCCTTCTCCAGCTTCTTGAGCTCACGTTTCTTGCCGATCTTTTCAGGATCGGAGGAGTCGATAATCTCCCCCTCCGTATTGATGATGTTGATCTCGTTTATGCCCTTTTCACGGGCCTTTTTCAAATAGTCGGTCAGGCGGGAGGTCTCGGCTTCGGATGTGAGGTCCTCGATACTCATCTGGATCGCCTTGGATATCTCCTGGGAGCTCTCCTGAATTTCGTTCACCAGATCGGTCTGGGCGAACTGATTGAGGATGAAGAGCGTCAGCATCGCCAGAACCAGCAGTGAGAGCATGATGATGATAAGCTTGGAATTGAGTTTCATGATTGCCTTGAAAAACAACCACCCCCCAACCCTCTCCTTAAAGGAAGGAGGGGGGGCTTTTAAAGTCCCCCTCCTATTTCGCTTAAAAGCGCCTACTTCAGGCAGGAGGGGCTAGGGGTGGTAAGGTGTTGACTTTGATCTATTCCACCATCTCGCCGATCAGATCGTAATCCGATGAGTCGGTGATCCTGAGCGTGACAATGTCACCGATATCGGCGGTTCCCGAAGTGATATAGACCTGGCCATCGATGTCGGGCGCCTGGCGCGAGGAGCGCCCCTTGAGCAGCAGCTCGGTCTCCTCGCTGAACCCCTCCACGATAACCTGTTCGGTTGTCCCGATCAGGGTGCGGTTATGGCGGAAGGACAGCCGCGCCTGGGCGCGCATCAACTTGCGGTAGCGTTCCCGCTTGACGCGCTCCGAGACCTGGTCCGGCATCTGGGCCGCAGGGGTCCCCTCTTCCCTTGAATAGCAGAAGACCCCCAGACGGTCGAAGCGGGTCTGCTCGACAAAGGCGGTCAGCGTGGTAAAGTCCTCGAGGGTCTCACCCGGAAAGCCGACGATCAGCGACGTACGCAGGGCGATGCCGGGGATTTCGTTCCGCAGCTTGACGATCAGATCACGGATCTGCTGCTCCGAACTCCGCCGCTTCATCGCCTTCAGCACCGGGTCGGAGATGTGCTGGATCGGAATATCCAGGTACTTGCAGACCTTCGGCTCATCCCGGATCAGGGCGATCATGCTGTCGGTGATCCCGTCCGGATAGGCGTAGAGCAGCCGTATCCAGCGCAGCCCCTCGATCGCGGCCAGCCGCCGGACCAGCGTTTCCAGCGTGGTGCCGTCACTCATGTCGCTGCCGTAGCGGGTGATGTCCTGGGAGATGACATTGATCTCCTTGACCCCCCGGGCGACCAGCCGTTCCGCCTCGGCCACCAGTGCGTCGAGCGGCCGCGAACGGTAGGCGCCGCGCAGGGTGGGGATGATGCAGTACGAGCAGCAGTTGGAGCATCCCTCGCCGATCTTCAGGTACGAGAACCAGGCCGGGGAAGAATTCAGGCGCGGCAACGTCTCGTCGTAGATGAAATCCGGATCGCCGATATAGCGGAGCTGGCCGTCAACACCGCTCTTTTCGGCCAGGATCTCGGCGATACGGGGATAGTCCCCGGTGCCGATGAAGATATCGACCTCCGGCAGCTCCTTGGCCAGCTCTTCCTGATAGCGTTGCGGCAGGCAGCCGGATACGATCAGGGTGTGGCAGCGCCCGTCGTGCTTCCGTTCGGCCAGGTCGAGGATGGCGTCGATACTCTCCTGCTTGGCTTCCTTGATGAAGGAGCAGGTGTTGACGATGATGACATCGGCAGCCTTCTCGTCCATGGTAATCTCGTAATCCTGCTTCGAGAGCACCCCCAGCATGACTTCGGCATCCACCAGGTTTTTCGGGCAGCCGAGGCTGACCATGCTGACTTTCTGTTTTGCGATTTCGCTCACGTTATCCTCTTCAGGTCATGTTTTTTGTAATTTTTACTTATACGGGAATGAGCTCATCGATGACAATCATTTCTTCACGATGCGGCGTTTATAGGTAACGTGAATTTTGTAGATCAGTATTTTACTTTTAGCCAATAAAATACACTATGGCAATCCATATTTTACTTTTAGCCCCAAAAGTATAATATGGAAATTTATAATTACCGAAAAAAGCTAAAACAGGTGCATATACTTTTCAAAAATGAAGAGCCGGTTACGTTTGAATCCGGTCATTTCTTTCAAGATGCCCAGACTCACCATGTCATTAATAATGGCATTGGCTGCCCGAGGGGTAAGATCAAGCATTTTGGAAACGGAAGATGCCTTTATAAGCGGGCTTTGGTAGAGGTGCAGCAGGAGGTTGCGGGCATTTTCTGCCTTTCTGCCGAGTAAAACGATCTGCCCATCTACCTCATTTTTCAAAGCCAGAATACTTTTAAATGTTTCCTGACCCTTTTCGGCTGTGGCAATAATCGCCACTAGGAAAAACTTGATCCAGTGCAGCAGGTTATTGGAAGATCTGACCGTAGTGAGGGCATCGTAGTAGGCGCCCTTGTTTTTTTCAAAGTAATCAGAAAGATAGAGGGAGGGTTTGTGCAACATTCCGTGGCTGACCAGATACAAAGTGATCAGTAAGCGCCCGATCCTGCCGTTGCCATCTAGAAAAGGGTGAATTGTTTCAAACTGGTAATGGCTGATGGCGATGCGGATCAAATGAGGCACGTCGATGTCATCATTATGCCAGAACATCTCTAAATCGGCCATAAGCTCATCGACCTCGCCCTGATGAGGTGGAATGAATACTGCGTCTTGAAGGCTCGATCCGCCGATCCAGTTTTGACTGGTGCGATAGTCTCCCGGAGTCTTGCGATTGCCTCTCACTCCTTGCAGCAGAATGGCGTGGGTTTCTTTCAAAAGGCGATTGGACAATGGCAACTTTTCCAAAGACACAAGCGCATGATTCATGGCCTGCACGTAGTTCTGTACCTCCTGCCAGTCATCGCGCTTTTCCGGGCTGATCTGCTCTACATCCATCAAGTCCTCATCCATCTCGGTCTGAGTGCCCTCGATACGGCTCGATTTGTTTGCCTCTTTCATGATGTGCATCCGGATAAAGAGATCCACGTTGGGAACAATCAGGGAATAGGCGTTCAGGCCGCTCAAGGCTTGTGTCGCCTTTTCCAGCAGGGTATTCACCTTGGGCTCTTCCCAGGTCCAGACTTGGTTGACCAAAGTGGGGGAGAAGCTCTTGTATTGGTATTGCTGTTTGAATACACCAGAGCTGAATTCTTCCATTTTCATGAGATATCCTCTTGATTGTTGAGCCAAAATTCTACCGCGTTATGTTTTATTATTTTATGTCATTGTAATAGTTAATGCACCCAAAACAGCAGGCGCCAGTTTTTTATACTATCGTGCATTCCATCGACGCTTCAATTCTATAAATCGAGCGTCACTTAACAAAGAAGGCTCTGCTTCTCTGATTTTTGCAAGAACATCTTCAATGCCATATGGCCATTTTGTTGCATTTTCAGGTAAGACAGCCCATAGAAGTTCAAGTGTTTTTTCTGGATGTTTTTCGAAAACATTGTTTTCTGTTACCCGTAGATGAGGAAGAAAAATGCCTTCCACATCAATTATAGTAACCAAGGGAAGAATTTTGTCAGCAACAACAATGAACACCTCTTCGCTTATAAAAGCCAGATCGCATAGCTTTGCGGAAATCTTCGGACTTTTAGCCTGCTTCTGACGAGGCCACACTTCTGTAAAAAAAATAGGTAAATTTTCTGTCCAATTGTTTTTCCCTGACTTCGAAGACCACCTCTCTAAATAATTAAGAACCTGGCCTCGAAAGTCGTCGTCTGCTTTAAGCAGAATGTCCCGCATCTCATCATTTCTAATAAGACGTTCTCCCGTTTTCTCATAAATACTTCCCCATCCGGCCAAAAGAATATACGACAAAGATTCGATATCTCTTCGCCTATCAAACTGTTTCATCTTAGTAAGCGACAATAAAGAAGACTTTAACCTGAAATATAATTGTTGATTGGGAATTTTCGCACTCCAGAAGAAACCTTGCCAAAAAGCCTGTTGATCCTCATCTTCTTTATCCAATACAGAAAGAAGTTTCTTGTCTGTCCAAGCTGGATCAACAAGAAAGAACCAATTTAAGTTAAAGGCAAACATCACCAGTGCATGCCGTCTGTGGTCACCCCCCAAACCGAGCAACTCCTCGACACGACTTCCCCATGTAATTGGAAATCCTTCACCGGCTTTTAACCCTTCCTTCTTAGGGTCATCCATTATAATTTGTGCCAACTTTCCAACTGGCGCATTTAGAGCTTCCGTAGCCCACTCTGGTTCCTTACTCCTACTGACTTGAGACGTGCCAGCACCCTCTGATTCTGACCTAAGCGCCTCAACTATCTTTGCCCACATCCGTTCAAATTGTTCTGGATAGTCGGTAATCAGTATTTTGTTGGATTTTAGAAGCCAATCCGAAGCCGGATATACAAATTCAACAACTGCGTTGGTGGGCAAGTTTGATATTCTTTGGGCTATCAGCGCTGTGAAACGAGGTTTATCTTTTTCTCTCGCAGGAGAAAATAAAAATTTTCTCCAAGCCCATTCCGGCCACTCCCCCTGTTTTGCTGAGATGGTGAGCGCCGAAAGTGCACGAACTGGTCGTTCGGAAGCCAAACCAGCAAAGGGTGCTTTTTCCACGAATCCTTCAGACATTCGGCCACTAAGTTCTATTGCCTTATTAATAAGGGTGCCAAGCGGTTCAGTAAGTAACGCTGAATACTCCGTATCAGTGTGTATGGTGCCAACACGTCCTTCCATTGAATCCGCAGCCTTAGCAGCGTATTGCGGTTGCCATTTAGGCGCAAATTTCTGTAATTTGGTGCTTTCCTTTTGAATATCGAAACTGAATAGGCAACCCTTCTCATAAAGCCAATGAATACGATTCAGAGACATCCAAGCTCGATCTTCCCCATATTCTGCATTATTTTCACTTTTCCATCGCGTACGACCTCGAAGCAGACGCCTCTCCAAGT
>Ga0134124_10003708_pt1 | contig 12289 bp, 9 predicted proteins | sample KB304_FD_96880 | JGI IMG/M metagenome (GOLD analysis project Ga0134124, IMG submission 96880) | Terrestrial soil microbial communities without Nitrogen fertilizer from Kellogg Biological Station, Michigan, USA - KB3-0-4 | ecosystem: Environmental > Terrestrial > Soil > Unclassified ... | reverse complement strand
CGTGATGACACCCGTCACGCTCAGGGTTGGCGCCAGGCCCCGCGCGCGTAGCGCCCCGGGGGCTGGCCGACGTGGCGGCTGAACGCGGTGCTGAAGGTGCTCGCCGATCCGTAGCCGACGCGCTCGGCGACCTCGCTCAGGCCCACGCCCTCGTTGCGCAGCAGGTCCTTCGCCACGGCCATGCGCCACGCGAGGAGATATTCCATGGGCGGCATGCCCACCGCGCGCGTGAAGCGCTCGAAGAAGGCCGAACGCGAGAGCGCGGCCTTCTTCGCGAGCTGCTCCATGGTCCATGGTCGTGCGGGATTGCCGTGCATCTGCCGCATGGCCACCGCAATGCGCGGATCGGACAAGCCGCGCAGCAGCCCCCGGGGTGCGCTCTCGCCCGCCGTCGAGCGCAGGGCTTCGATGAGCATCACCTCCACGAGGCGCGCGAGCACGAGTTCGCGGCCCGCCCAGCGTGCGAGCGTTTCCTCGGCAATGAGCCGCACCAGCACCGACAGCCGCTCGGTGCCGCGCACATGCACGAGCGCCGGCAGCAAGGACACCAGCAAGGCGGCGTCGGGCGAATCGAAGACGAAGTAGCCGCCGAGCAGGCGGACATCGGGGCGTCCTCCACGCGTGCCGTGACGCACCTCGCCGGTCGGCGCGGGAGCGAGCTTCGGATCGATGCGCTCGGGCCTCACGGCCTCGAAGCCGGATAGGACGAAGCCGGGTGTCGCCGGCAGGAGCACGAAGTCGCCTGCTGCCAGCGTGACGGGCTCCTGCGCGTCGACGGCGAGGCGACAACTGCCCTCGAGCACGGCGCAAAAGCTCGGCTGGCCGAAGTCGGCATAGCGAACGCCCCAGCGGCCCGCGCCGCTGATGCTTTTCGAGAACACGGTGCGGGGTCGCAGCAGCGCGATGACGTCGGACAGCGGGTCATTCATGGCTGGACGATTGCAAATGAAAGGCGGACGTTCGATTGTAGATAGTCCGGCATCGCTCCCATATCGTCCACAACGTCGAAACCTCCATTGAAACCATCGTCATGAAAACCGTGCTGATCACCGGATGCTCATCCGGTTATGGCCTCGCGACCGCGCGCCACTTCCATTCGCTGGGCTGGAACGTGATTGCCACCATGCGAACGCCGCGCGAGGACGCGCTGCCCCGGTCCCCGCGAATGCGGGTGCTGCCGCTGGATGTGAGCGACCCGCAGAGCATTGCCGCCGCCGTCGAGGCCAGCGGCCCCATCGACGTGCTCGTGAACAACGCGGGCATCGGGCTGTTCGGCGCTTTCGAGGCCACGGCGATGAGCACGGTTCGAGAGGTGTTCGAGACCAACACCTTCGGCGTGATGGCCATGACGCAGGCGGTGCTGCCGCAGCTTCGCGCGCGGCGCGCGGGCGTCGTGGTGAACGTGACCTCGAGCGCCACGCTCGCTGCGATGCCGCTCGTGGCGGTCTACACGGCGAGCAAGACGGCCATCGAAGGCTTCTCGGCGTCGCTCGCATTCGAGCTGGAGTCATTCAACGTGAAAGTGAAGCTGATCGAGCCGGGCTACGGGCCGACCACCCGCTTCGCGAGCAACGGCGAAACGCGCATGCAGGGGCTGATTCCGCCGGCTTACGCGCAGTACGCGCAAGACGTCTTTGCCTCGCTGACGCAGCCGACCGCAATGACCACCGAGGCCGACGTGGCCCAGGCCGTGTGGCGTGCGGCGAACGATGCGACGGGGCAACTTCGATTCCCGGCAGGCGCTGATGCGCTGCGGCTCGCACAGGCGCGAGTGACCGGTTCAAACTAGGGGCCGACTGGCTTGCGCGCCATGAATATCCTTTTGCGCGCAAAGGCGAAAGGCCGTGCATGCCCACCGAACGAATCGAAACCGTCGTGATCGGCGCCGGGCAGGCGGGGCTGGCGATGAGCCACCACCTGAGCGCGCACGGTGTCGAGCACGTCGTGCTCGAGCGCGGGCAGGTGGCGCAGCGCTGGCGCAGCGAGCGCTGGGATTCGCTGTGCTTCCAGTCGCCGAACTGGAACATGAACTTGCCGGGCTGGCCGCGCCTGAAGGCCGATCCGCTTGCCGACCCCGATGCCTTTTCACCATTGCACGAGGTCACGCACTACATAGAGCGCTACGCGGCCGCCATTCGCGCGCCCGTGCGCAGCGCATGCGCGGCACGCTCGCTCAGGCGCAAGCCGGGGTCGCGCGCATTGCAGGTGTACACCGACGACACGCTCTACGAGGCGCAGCACGTCGTCGTGGCAACAGGGCCCTACCAGGTGCCGCGTCCGACGCTCGCATTGGGGTCGCGCGTGTTCGAGCTGCATTCGACCCAATACCGCAATCCGGCGCAGTTGCCGAGCGGCGCGGTGCTGGTCGTCGGCACCGGGAATTCGGGCGTGCAGATCGCCGAGGAGTTGTGCCGCGCGCAGCGGCGCGTCTTTTTGTCGGTCAGCTCGCATGAGCGCATCCCGCGTCGCTATCGCACAAAGGATTGCATCTGGTGGCTCATCGCGACCGGCTCCGCCGATGCGACGCTGCGCGAATGGAAGGGGGCTCGCCTGTCGCGCCTCATGACGGGCGTGGAGGGCGGGCACGACATCGACCTGCGCCGGCTGGCGGCCGATGGGGTCGTGCTCGTCGGGCGCCTGATGGCTGCGGAGAACGGCAGGCTCGCCATTGCCGACGACTTGAGATCGAGCATCGCGCATGGCGACGAGTCGCTCGGGGCCTTCAATCGCCGCTGCGACGACGTGGCGCGCGAGAAGGGCCTGGACCTCCCGCCGGCCGATCCGGCTGGCGAGACGTGCCCCGACCCGTTGCAGCTGCGCGAGCCCATTCGCAGTCTCGACCTCGCCCGCGAGGGCGTGAACTCGGTGATCTGGGCCAATGGCGCGCTCACGGATTTCGGCTGGATCGATCTGCCGGTCTTCGGCGACGCAACGACCCCAAGGCGCATGCCCCTGCACGAGCGCGGCGTGACGTCCGAGGCGGGCCTGTACTTCATCGGCCTGCCGTGGCTGCACAAGTGGAAGTCGGCCTTCCTGTTCGGCGCCGACGAGGACGCCGCCCACCTTGCGGCTCATATCGCCCGCTCGGCGCGCTAGGCGATCTGGTGGCCCGTCGCGCCGTCGTCGACGCTGCGGCGGGCCTCGGCGCGCTCCACGTCGGTGCTCAGGCGTGCAGCCAGCAGCTCGATCAGATGGAAGCCGAACGCGGGGTTCTGGTAGTAGAGCTGCTTGACCGTGCGCTCGTGAATCTCGAGCACGCTGCAGTTGGTGATGCAGCGCACGGTGTGCGTGCGCAACCCGCTCGGCGAGAACAACGCGATCTCGCCGAAGATGCGGCCCGCCTCGAGCGGCTTGCCGATGTCGGCCAGCTCCATCTCGCCATCGACGAGGAGGTAGAGCCACCTGGCGGGCTCTCCCTTGCTGAACAAGGTCTGCCCCGCCTTCAGCTTGCGCTGCTTCATGTAGGGCTTGAGCCAGAGTCCGGTCAGATCGGCATCGGCCTGCGCGCGCGCGACGCGGCGCGTGAGTCGAGTCACCTCGACGGCGCGAAAGACATTGATCGGCAGCAGGGTGGCCGCGAGCACGAGCGTGATCGGCGACGGCTGCAGGCTGCCGAAGACCAACAGTGCGGCGTCGCTGCCGACGGCCAGCCAGCGCAGCGGCACCATCGTGCGCACGAACGATGCGGCGATCACGAGCCCGACACCGATGGCCGCGGCCAGCGTGGCCACCATCCTCGTGGGCGAGGCCAGGATCGCCGCGAGCAGGCTCGTCGCCTCGCTGCTGGCCCAAGCAGTCAGTTCTGCAGGTACTGTCACGCCCGCCTCCAGTGATGACGTCCCCTCGGCTCACGAGTACGTGAGCCGATCCCCCGAGGGGATCGCGCCCGGGCCTTGGGGCGGCCCCGGACGGGCGCCAACTGAGAGCTCGACGAGAGCCGCTTCAGGCCACACAGGCGCGCGCCGCGCCGAGGATCACGTCTTCGGATGGCAGCTTGCCGAGTCCCGCCAGGCCCTCATGGCTGCACTCGATGTCGGCCCAGCGCACGATGCCCGCGCGGTCGATCATGAAAAGCGCCTTCAGTTGCGGCCACTGCCGCTCGACGTCCGCCTTGTCGGTTGGGGTGGTGGCATAGCCGTCGAGTGCTTCGATGGCTTTCGCGGCCTCCATGACCGACATCGGCTCGGGCAGTTCGCCGGTCGGGTTGATGCGGATCTCTTCGAGCGCCTGCAGCATGGCGGGCGTCGGTTCGGGCTTCGGCACTCCGTAGGCACGATGCGTGGTCAGGTCCGGGTCGGAGGCCAGGCGCAGCCGCGTCGGGCGGAACTTGAAATAAAGCCGCGCGTTCTCGGGCTCGGTGGCCACCACCGCCAGGCTTTCGACGCCCAGCGCTTTCAATTTCCCCTCGAATGCGCCGAGCGTGACGAGCTGTCGTCGGCAGAAGGGGCACCACAGTCCGACCATCAGCGCGAGGAACAGGGGGCTGCGTCCTCGGTAGTCGGACAGCATCACGGTTTCGGGTCCGGCCACTGCCGGCAGTGCGAAGTCAGGGGCCGGTTCGCCCGGCGCCACGGGGTGACTCGTCGCTGTGGTCATGTCGCGGCTCCTTCCGACACGTTCAGCAAAGGAACGGAAGCACCATCAGTGCGTCGGGCTCGAGACCTGCGCGCTCGCATACCGCCTGCGCCATGCCGAGATAGACCTCCGCCTGTGCCGGGCGGCCGGTGTCGAGATACAACGTCGCCAAACCATCGTAGCAGGGAAAAAGCAGCTGAGGCTCGTCGACCTGCTCGGCCAAATGCAGTGCCTCCGTGTACGACTCGAAGGCGAGCGCGTGGTCGCCGTGGCATTGGTAAATCTGACCGAGCACGATGAGCGGCACCGCGAGGTGATCGAGCAATCCGAGGCGGCGATCCAGCTCTGCAGCCGCGCGCGCGGCCTCGATTCCTTCGGCCTCGCATCGATTGGTCAACGCGCAGTAAGCCACCGCGAGGTTGGCGTACAGGCGCGACTGGAAGCCGAGGTCGCCGACCTTCCTCGCGGCCGCGAGCCCGCGCAAGCAGGTCTCGATGCTGCGCTGCGGATCGACCGACGCATACAGCACGCCCAGGTTGGTGTAGCCGCGACAGGCCGCCGGCAGCAGCTCGTTCTCCTCCGCCAGGGCAACGCTGCTCGCGATGTGGTCTATCGCCTCCGACGGCCGACCCAGGCGCGCCAGTGCGACGCCCAGCGTGTTGCAGGCCTGGGCGTGCAAGACGATGGCCTCGTGCGTGCGATCGGCGGCGTCGGTGGGGACCTCGGCCAGCGCGCGTTGCGCAAGCGCCAGCGCAGTGGCGTTGTCGCCGGCACGGAATGCGAGCCGGCCCATTTCCTGGAACAGATGCGCGCGCTCGATCGGGTCGCCGTCCTCGCCCAGGTGGGCCAGTCCGCGGCGGAAGCAGGCGTTGGCGCGATCGCGATCGCCCGCCTCCCAATGCAGGCCGCCCACCTTGCGCAGCACGCGCGCGGCGCGCACGGCGTCGGGCTGCGTCTGCAGCGCCTGCGTCACCGCGTCGTACTGGGCCAGTGCGTCGGCGCGCCGCCCCTGCAGGGCGAGCAGGTCGGCGATGCGCTCGCGCGCGTCGAGCTGCGTCGTGTCCTGCGTTGCGTCGCCGAGCGTGCGCAGCGCGCGCTCGTAATGGCGCAAGGCGTCGTCGTTGGCGTAGACCGCGCGCGCCCAATCGCCCGCGGCCAGCAGGTAGCGAGCCCCGCGCGCCTTGTCGCTCGACAGGCTCCAGTGGTGACCGAGGGACTCCAGCTGAGCCAGCCTGCGGGGGCTTCGGCCCTCGCCATCGACCTCCGCGCCGAGCGAGGCCTCCAGGGCGCGACCGGTGCGCAGATGCAGCTCGGTGCGCCGCGCCAGCAGCAGGTTCTGATAGACCACGTCGTGCAGCAGCGAGTGCGTGAAATGCCAGTGCTGCGCGCCTGCGCCGCTCGGCTGTACGAGATTGACTGCCGCCAGACGGCCCAGCGCCTCCTCGATTGATCCCGGCTCGCTCGCGATGCGCTGCAAGAGCGCGGCATCGAACTCGGCGCCGAGCACGGCCGCTTCCTGCAGCGTGCGACGGTCGTCGACCTCCAGCCGGTCGATGCGCGAGAGGAGCAGGCCGTACAGCGTGGGCGGGACGTCGACCGCGGCCGGCATCCCCTCGCACGACCAGCGGCCCTGCGTGCGCGCCAGCAGCCCGCTGTCGGCCAGGCTGCGCACGATCTCCTCGACGAACAGCGGGTTGCCGCCGGCGCGATCCGCGACGAGATCGCACACCGGCGCGAGGCGCTCGTCGGCCTGCGCGTCCAGCAGGTGACGAACGAGCGCGCGAGCGTCTTCTTCGCGAAGCGGGCCGAGCTCGATCGTCGTGTGCTGCGTCTGCGCGGCGCGAAGCTCGCGCGCGTCGGGACGCCGCGAGACCAGCAGCATCAGGCGCCGGTCCGCCAGTTGATCGAGCACTTCGCTCAGCAGGTCCACCGACGCGGCATCGGCCCATTGCATGTCGTCGACGACGATCATCAGCGCCTGCTGCGTCAGCCTGCGCTCGACCAGCCAGCGCGCCGCGAGCGTGATCTGGCGCTGCAGCTGCTCGGGCTCGATCTCGCGCGGGCGGGCCTCCTCGATGCCCAGCAGGTGATTCAGGACCTGCGAGATCGCGTCGGTCTCGCTGGCATCGGCGCCCAGGGCCTGCAGGCCTTGCTGCAGCTTGCGCCGCGCCACTTCGAGCGAGTCGCCCGCCTCGACGCGATAGGCCTCGCGGAACAGCGCGCCGAAAGTCCCGTAGGTGGGCTCGCCCAGCGACGAGCAGCTGGCGCGACGCACACCCGTCGTCGCGAGCCGGCCCTCGCGCTCCAGGCGTGCGAACAGTTCGGCCAGCAGTCGCGACTTGCCTGCCCCGGCCTCCGCGACCACGCTCACGATCTGCGCCTGGCCCTCGTGCATCCGATCGAACGCGCGCAGCAGCTCCCCGATCGCCTCGTCGCGCCCGACCAGCGGTGCCGCAAGCCCCAGCTCGGCGAGCCCGCGCGCGCAGGCCACGTCGTTGCGCGCACCGATCAGCCGATGCGCGCGCAGGGCTTGCGCCTTGCCGCGCAGCGCCAGCTCGATGGGCGGCTCGAAGCCGAAGCGGTGCCGCACCAGTGCCTGCGTCGACTCCGACACGAGGACCGTGCCGGGCTCTGCCGCCGAGAGCAGCCGCGAGGCGGTGTTCACCGTGTCGCCCGTGACCGCGTAGGCACCGCCCGCGCCGCGGCCCAGGCTGCCCGCGACCACGGCGCCGGTGTGAACGCCGATGTGCAGCGTCACCGCCCGCCCGAGCCGCGCGCCCCAGGCCGCGCTGAGCTCGTCCACGCGCCGCATCATTTCCTGCGCCGCCTCGACTGCGCGCAGCGGGTCGTCCTCGTGCGCGCGCGGAGCGCCGAACACGGCCATCACGGCATCGCCCACGAACTTCTCGACGAAGCCGTCGTAGTGCGCAATGGCCTGCGCCATCGTGTCGAACAGGGCGTTCTGGAAGAGGCGCAGGGCTTCAGGGTCGAGCCCCTCGGCCAGCGACGTGAAGCCCGTCAGATCGGCGAACACCACGGTGACCTGCCGGCGGTCCGCCTCCTTGTCTGTTGCGTCGCTCGCGGGAGCCGCCCGCGGCGGCGCGACGGCCGCCGGCTCGCTGCGTGCGCCGCGCGCCGCGCCGCAGCGCGGGCAGAAGGCGAATTCCGGCTCGCAGAGGAAGCCGCAGGCCGTGCAGGGGCCGGGCTGGCGGCGCCCGCAATGCGGGCAGAACGCAGCCACCGCAGGCAGTGCGCCGCCGCAGCCGGCACAGGTCGTGGTCATGGCGAGTCCCGACTCGATGCTGCTCCGGTCTGCGGCACCCGCGCGAGCTCAGAGGCCCGCGCGCGCGGATGGGGACGCTCTCGATTCGTGGATCGACATCAGCAAGCCCCCCATGCCCAGCAACAGGGCCGCGAGCGACACCGCGGCGCCGAGCCCGGGCACGCGCGCCAGGAGGCTGATCGCAAGCACCCCGAGCGCGGCCGCGAGGGCCAGCCATCCGCGTCGATCCATCACGTCGCCCTTCCATCGCGCGAGCGCCATCGTGCCGGCCGTGATGCCGCTGGCCACATAGCCGAGCAGCAGCAGGGCCGGGTAGATCAGCACGACGAGCAGGGCCAGGGGCGCGCCGATGATCGTGATCAGCAGCAGGACGGCGGCCACCGGAATGCACACCAGCGCCACGAAGCCTGCCAGCGCGCTCGCTCCCGGGCGTCTGCCCAGCAGCTCGCGCACCTGCGCGCAACGCCGCGGAAGCCAGGCGGCGAGCACGGCGGCCAGCGCCATGAGTCCGGCGGTCCAGATCCAGTAGCCGGCGCGGCTGCGCGGGCGCACCGCGCCGCTGACCGCCTGCACGGGCTCGACGCGCTCCACCGCGCCCGCGATCTGCGCCGCCGGATCGCGCACGATCTCCGAGCGGCTCGAATACTGCAGCTTGCCGGCGATCGCGGCCTTGGGGCCCAGCTCGATGTGCCCCGCGCGGATGTGCGCATCGCCCCCGATGGGCGCATTGATGAACACGCGCCCGGCCCCCACGGACACATAGCCCGTCACCGGCCCGAGGATGCGCACCTCGCCCCCGCCGACCGACACGCTGCCGCCGATGCGTGCCTGCGGACCGATCTCGAGCGACCCTCCCGCGATGCGCAGGTTGTGCTGCACCGGCGCGTCGACCGACACGCGCCCGCCCGCGGCATACACGCTGCGCTTCACCGGCGCCTCCACATGGACCGTGCCGCCGGCGAGCAGGGCATCCCCGCCCACTTCGGCCAGCACGTCCACGCTGCTGCCTGCGGCGAAGAGGTCGCCCTCGACCGGGCGTGCCTGCGTCGCGGCACGCCCGCTGATGGCGCGGTCCGAACCCATGTCGCGTGCGACGCTGCCCGGGCGGCTCGCTGCGTCGTCAGCCTGCGCGGGCAAGATCAGGCAGACGAGCGCGCCTGCGAGCAGTGATGCGATCGAGCGTTTCATCGATGACCCCAGTCATGCCGATAGCCCGAATGGTGCGCCCGCCGGCCTTTGACGGAGTGCTCGGAACTACCACCCGCCTCAGGAGATCAACGGCCTGCGGCACCGACGTCGCCCAAGCGCCATGCCGACCACGCAGACCAGGAGCAAGCGCCCCATGCTGAGGACGGCCGAGTTCTGGGGCTCGCTGCTCCTCCTCTACACCGTGGTCGTGGGCCTGGTGTTCGCCTTCCAGCGCTCGCTGATGTATTTCCCGCAACGCCTGACGCCGACGGAATTCGCGGAGCAGGTGCGGCAGCTTCCCGGGCGGGCGCAGGTGCTGGATCCGTTCGATGCCATCGTCCTGTCGCCCGACTCCGGGCAAGCGCCGCGGGGCGTGGCCATCTGGTTCCACGGCAATGCCGGCAATGCGCTGACCCGCCGCATCTTCGCGCCGCCGTTCCTCGAGCGCGGCTTTCGCCTCGTCCTCGCCGAGTACCCGGGCTACGGCCCGCGCCCCGGTTCACCGAGCGAGGAGGTGCTGGTCGAGGACGCGCTGGCGCTGACCGCGGCCGTGCAGGCGAGATACCCCGGCGCGGCGCTGACGCTGGTGGGCGAGTCGCTGGGATCGGGTGTGGCCGTCCAGGTCGCGGCCCGTCAGCCGGCGGGGGCGGTGTCACGCCTGGTGCTCCTCACGCCCTATGCCAGCTTGCGCGAGGTCGCGGCGCAGAAGTTCCCGGCGCTGCCTGCGCGGCATCTGCTCATCGACCAGTTCAACAGCGCCGATCACATCGAGGGCTACCGCGGCCTCGTCACCGCGCTCATCGCCGGACGGGACGAGGTGATCGGCGCCGAGCAGGGCCGCAAGCTCGTCGAGCGCGCGCGCGGGCGAGGGCCGGTCAGGCTCGTCGAGATGCCCGACGACGGTCACATGAGCTGGAACGGGGCCATCACGGCATCTCAATGGGACGAGCTTCTGCTGTCCACGCAAGCCGACCCGCCGACTCCCGGCCCCTGATCCTCATCGCTTCGTGGCCTCGCCATGCACCCAGGAGAGAAAGGCCTCGACCGGCTTGCGTCGCGCGTGGCGTGCCGGATAGACGATGAAGTGCGCCTTCACCCGCACCGACTTGTCCAGCCCGAAGACGGCACGCAGCCTGCCTTCATCGAGATGGCGTGCGCCGATGGTCGTGCTCTCCAGCGCAATGCCCAGCCCCTGCGCGGCCGCGTCCAGCGACATCTGCGCGCGATCGAAGCGCATGGCGAATCGCTCGGGGGCGGGGCGCCCGGCATGGGCCGCGAACCAGTCCGACCACTGCACGATGCTGACGTTGCTCTGGATGAGCGGCACGTCCATGAGCTGCTCGACTCGCCTGAGCCGATGCGCCCGGATGAAGTCGGGGCTGGCCAGCGGCGTGACCTGCTCCTCGAACAGCGGCTCGACGACGAGATTGGGCCACTGCGGCACGCCGTAGCGGATGTCGAGGTCGGCCTGCCCTAGCGCGAAGTCGCTGTGGGTCGGTGCGGCCGAGAGGTTTAGCGCGATCTCGGGAAAGGCCTGCGTGAAGGCCTGCAATCGCGGCACCAGCCACAGGCTCGCGAAGCTCGGCGCCGAGTGCACGTACAGGCTGTTGGTGACCCCTTGCTGGAGATCGTCGCTCGCGGCAACGAGGACCGAGAGGGCGCCGCCGATGCGCGCCAGATAGTGCTCGCCCGCGGTGCTCAGCCGCACGCCGTGCGCGCTGCGCTCGAAGAGGCGCACGCCCAGCTGCTCTTCCAGCCGCGCCACCTGGTGGCTGATCGCGGATGCGGTGAGGTGCAGCTCGGCTGCGGCGTGCGCAAAGCTGCGCCGGCGCGCGACAGCCTCGAAGGCAAGAAGGTTGGTGATGGGAGGGACGGTGGCCATCGGGTCAACCCCTGCGTCAGGTGACGAACGGTCATCTTAGTTTGATGAGACTTCGTTTGTCGTCATGCCAGCGAGCGCCGAAGATGAATCAAGACATACGGGCGCTCGACCGACATCACCGGCTCACTCCAACGTGAGCCCCTTGCGGAGCGAGCCACCGGGCACCGCACGCAAGGAGACAAGCATGAGTGCACGCACAGCCGCCCCGCGCGGCGCAGGGAGCCTGTGATGGGCACCGTCCTTCTGGAAACTCCGCCGCCCCTGGGGCGCAGCGACACGCTGATTGCACGGGCCGAGGACTGGCTCGGCCATTTCATCGAGGTGCCCGCGGCCGCGCTCGTGGTTGGAGAGGTCGTCGTGCTCCTCGCGGGCGTGGTGATGCGCTTCATCTTCAACAGCCCGCTCGGATGGGCGGACGAGCTCGCGTCGATCCTCTTCCTGTGGCTGGCCAACCTGGGCGCGGCCGTGGCGCTGCGGCGCGGCACGCACATGCGCACCACTGCGCTGGTGTCGCGCTGGAGCCCGCGGGCACGTGCCTGGGCCGAGGTGCTCGCCATCGCGGCGCCTTGCCTGCTGCTCGTGATCCTCATCGGCCCGATGGTCGAGTACGCGAGCGACGAGTGGGTGGTGCAGACGCCCGCGCTGTCCTGGCCGAACACCGTGCGCGCGGCCGCGGTCCCGGCGGGCTGCTCGCTGATGATCCTCATCGCCTTGCTGCGGCTTGCGCGCCGCGGCGTGGGCGAGCTGCTCGGCGTGACGCTCGTGATCGCCGCGCTCGCAGGCGTGCTGTATCTCGGCTCGGGCTGGCTGCAGAGCATCGGCAACTGGAACCTCTTCATCTTCTTCGCGCTGATGCTGGGCACCGGCGTGCTCGTGGGCGTGCCGATCGCCTTCTGCTTCGCCCTGGCCACGGTCGCCTTCCTGCTGTGCACCACCACCACGCCGCTGGCCGTCGTGAGCGGTCGCATGGACGAGGGCATGAGCTCGCTCATCCTGCTGGCGGTGCCGCTGTTCATCCTGCTGGGCCACCTGGTGGAGATGACCGGCATGGCCAAGGCCATGGTCGACTTCCTCGCCTCGCTGCTGGGCCACGTGCGCGGCGGACTGAACTACGTGCTGCTGGGCGCGATGCTGCTGGTGTCGGGCATCTCCGGCGCCAAGACGGCCGACATGGCGGCGGTCGCGCCGGTCCTGCTGCCCGAGATGAAGCGCCGCGGCAACGACGAGGGCGAACTCATCTCGCTGCTCGACAAGTACAACGTCGACACCACGGTCCACGGCACCGGCAGCTCGAGCATCCTCTCGCTGCTCACCTACATCCTGCCCTTCGTCCTCTTCTTCGGCTTCTGGATCTTCCTGAT
>Ga0134124_10003706_pt1 | contig 12295 bp, 10 predicted proteins | sample KB304_FD_96880 | JGI IMG/M metagenome (GOLD analysis project Ga0134124, IMG submission 96880) | Terrestrial soil microbial communities without Nitrogen fertilizer from Kellogg Biological Station, Michigan, USA - KB3-0-4 | ecosystem: Environmental > Terrestrial > Soil > Unclassified ... | reverse complement strand
TACGCTCGCCCGCAACGTGATCGCTCCCGCCGAGCTCTCGGTCGGCGTCATCACCGCCTTCTGCGGCGCGCCGTTCTTCATCTACCTGCTCCGCGCGCGCACCGGGACCGCGCAGCCATGACCGTCCCTCTCGTCGACTGCCAGCAGGTGACCTTCGCCTACGGGGCGCCGGCCGGCTTCACGCTCCGCGACCTCTCCTTCGAGGTTCGGGCGGGGGAGACCTTCGGCGTGATCGGCCCAAACGCCTCGGGCAAGACCACGCTGGTGCGGCTGCTCTCGCGCGTGCTCACGCCGGCGGCGGGCCGCATCGCGCTCGACGGCGTCGATCTGGCCGCCCTGAGCCGGGCCGCGGTGGCCCGCCAGATCGCGGTCGTCCCCCAGGACGTGCCGTCGGGCTTCCCCCACACGGTGGAGGAGCTGGTGCTGATGGGGCGGTACCCCCGATCCCCCCGCCGATTCTTCGAGAGCGAGGAGGATCGGGCGGCGGCCCGGCGGGCCATGGAGTCGGTCGGAGTGCTCGACCTGCGGGGAGCCCTGCTCGACCGCCTGAGCGGGGGGGAGCGCCAGCGGGCCATGCTGGCCCGGGCCCTCGCCCAGGAGCCGCGGCTGCTCGTCCTGGACGAGCCGACCGCGCATCTCGATCTGCGCTACCAGGCCGAGTGCGCGGGCCTCCTGCGCCGCCTGGGCCGCGACGGTCGCTTGACGATCGTGCTGGTCTCGCACGACCTCGGCTTCGCGGCCGAGCTGTCCGACCGCCTCATGCTGGTGGCGGCCGGCGCCGCGGTCCGGGTGGGCGCGCCGGAGGACGTCCTGGAGGAGTCGATCCTGGAGGCCGCCTACGGCTGTCGCGTGATCGTCGACAAGCACCCGATCAGCCGGCGGCCCACCGTCCACCTGGTGTACCCGCCGGCTTGATCATGGCTCGAGCAGAGGAGGAGGTGATGAGCTCCAAAGATCGCTAGCACAAGAAAATAGGCCGCCGCCATACGGAAGCCGGAAGGCCCCATGGGCCGAAGCCGGCACGGTCCCGCCACTGTGTGTGGGGAGTCACGCCCGATCCCGGAAGGGAGCCACTGGACGCCCGAGAGGGCGCCTGGGAAGGCCGGGCCACGACGCCGATCCACGAGTCAGGAGACGCGGCCGCGGTCACGGATTCCGACCCCTTTCGAGGCAAAAGGAGCGGTCGATGCGTGTACGGCTCGAGTGGCTGCTGGCGCTGTCCCTGGTGGCGCCGGCGCTAGCGGCAGGGCAGGAGCAGAAAACGGTGGAGCCGGTCGTGGTCACGGCCACGAAGGTGGAGACCCCATCGGAGCAGATCGGGGCCTCCATCAGCGTGGTCAACGGTGACGATTTCCAGACCCATCACTACCCCTCGGTGGACGAGGCCCTCCGCAACGTCCCGGGTGTCGAGATCCGGCGCTCCGGCTCGTACGGCAAGACGTCGAGCATCACGATCCGCGGGGCCAACGCCAACCAGGTGCAGGTCCTCGTCGACGGGGTGCGCGTGAAGAGCCCGACCCTGGGCCAGGTGGACCTGTCCGATCTCTCCCCGGACCTGATCGAGCGCATCGAGATCATCCGGGGCGCCCAGTCCACCCTCTACGGCGCCGACGCCATCGGCGGCGTGGTCAACATCATCACCCGCAAGGGCAGCGGGGGCCCCCTCCAGGCCTCCGTGCAGCAGGAGGTCGGCAACTACGACACGCTGGCGAGCCGCGCGACGGTGACCGGCGCCTGGAAGATCCTCAACTATGCGCTGTCGGCCTCGCACTTCGAGAGCAACGGCCAGTTCCCGAACGATGGCACCAACGTCAACGCACTGAGCGCCCGCGTCGGCGCCACCCTGCCGCTCGACTCCTCGATCGACTTCATCTTCCGCTACAACAAGAACGACACCGGGGTGCCGGTGAAGCCGGTATTCCCGGGTCCGCAGCCGATCGTGCCGATCATCAACCCGAACGCCAAGCAGCAATCGGAGACGATCATCTACAGCCTGCAGGGCAAGACCCGGCCGGTGGAGTGGTGGGAGACCCAGGGGCGGCTTTCCCGCTACGAGAATAGCCAGGGCTTCCAGGACCCGGCCGACCCCGGATTCCCGTTCGACTTCCCGACGTTCTCGCAGGTCGACGTGGTGCGGAAAGAGGCGGAGTGGGTCAACTCGTTCTTCATCGGGAAGTGGAGCACCAGCAGCGTGGGGCTCGAGTACCGTCGCGAGGAAGGGGAGAACAAGGGGGTCTTCCGCGGTGCCACCGAGACCAACTCGGTCTTCTTCGAGCAGCAGCTCCGCTTCTTCGACCGCCTGTTCATCACCGGCGGCTTCCGGGTGGAGGACAACAGCGTGTTCGGCACCACCACCACCGAGCGCGGCTCGGTGGCGTTCGTGATCAAGGAGACGGGCACCCGGCTCCGCGGCAGCGCGGGGACCGGCTTCCGCGCCCCCACCTTCAACGACCTCTTCTTCCCCGACTTCGGCAACCCGAACCTGCAGCCGGAGAAGAGCCTGTCCTACGACTTCGGGGTCGACCAGAAGCTCTGGAAGGACCGCATCCGGCTCGGCCTCACCTACTTCCAGAGCAACTTCACGAACCTGATCACCTGCTGCGTGTCGATTCCCACCGCGCCCTTCGGGGGCCCGGTCAACGTGGGCCGGGCGCGCAGCGCGGGCATCGAGTTCACGTCCGAGGTGGACCTGCTCCCGAACCTGGTGGCGAGCCTCAACTACACCTACACCGACTCCGAGAACCTGGCCGCCGACCGGCCGCTGCCCCGGGAGCCGCGCCACCGGTGGAACATCGGCCTCACGTGGGAGCCGATCACGCGCCTTTCGCTGTTCACCCAGGTGCACGTGGTGAGCGAGCAGTTCGAGACCTTCGGCGAGGTGTACAACAGCGGCTACACCCGCGTCGACATCGGGGGCACCTGGCGGATCCTGGAGCGGATGGGGTGGCTCAAGAAGCTCGAGCTGACCGCGCGCATCCAGAACCTGCTCAACGAGGGCTACGCCGAGGTCCGGGGCTTCCCCGCGCTCGGCGTCAACGCCCTCGTGGGCCTGCGGGCGTCGTTCTAGCGGCACGCATGATCCCCGGGGTCTCCGTCGAGGTGGGGCCGGCCGCGGTGGTGCTCGTCGGCGAGCGTCCGCTGCGGGTCCTGTCCTCGGCGGTGGTCCGGGGCGGCTTCACCGAGGCGCGTGCGATCGTGAACCTGCACGTGCACAAGAACGATCCCTGCCTCGATCCCGCCGCCATGATCGACGCCTTCGCCCGCCGCGCCGGGGTACCCGCGCCGTGGATCGGTCTCCTCACCGGAGCGCTCACCGAGCGGGCAAGGGTGGGGCACGCGGCCACCGAGGGCTACCGGGCGCTGGCGGTCACCACCGTCGGCCTCAGCAATCTCGTGTCGGCCGGCCACTCGCCGATCGCGGTCTCCCGCCACTCGACCATCAACACGGTGGTGGTCGTGGACGCCGACCCGGAGCCCGCCGCCCTGGTGAACGCCGTGATCACCGTGACCGAGGTGAAGGGGCTGGCCCTCCGGACCGCCGGCCTCGTGATGCCGGACGGCGCGGGCGTCTCGGGGACCTCGACCGACGCGGTCGCCATCGCGGCCACGGGACGGGGACCGGTCGCCCGCTTCGGCGGTCCCGCCAGCCCGCTCGGCTGGGTCGTAGCCCGGGCGGCACGCGCCGCCCTCGAGCCGGCGATCCGCGACTGGCAGGAGCGAAAAGGGTGACCGCGCTCGCCCGCGCCCGCGGCATCCTCGTATCGGTGGCGGCTCACGTGGTCGCGGGCGCGCTGCTCCTGACCCTCTCCGCGCCGGAGTGGACCCGGCCCCTGTTCGTCGACCTCGTGGAGCGCGCCGAGTCGATCGGCGGCAGTCCTGGGATGCCGAGCGCCCTATCGGCGCGGCCGGGAGCAGGCCCGGAGGCGGACGTTCCATCGGCGCCGCGCGGGCACTCGATGCGAACTCGACGCGCGTCGGCTTGGCCGTCGAGGTCCAGGCCGAAGAATGCCGCCTCATCGGCCACTTCCAACTCTGATGCTGCGGCCCGGGTTCAGCCTGCGCCGACCTCCCCATCGGCGCCGGATCCAGGGCCGACTCCTCCGTCCGGGTCGCCACCGGCCGTGCCGTTGCCGGCGGCGAGCACCCCACCGGCCGCCTCGAGCGCGCCACAGGCGATGGCGAGCTCCCCGCCACCAGCCCGCGGGCCAAGCGCGCCGGAGCCGAGCGCGTCCTCGAAGCCCTCGGTCTCCGGGTCTCCCCTTGACGCCGGGTCCGGTCCCTCGGCCGAGGCCGGGCGCAGCCCGCTGGCCGGCGGCGCAGCGCGCGGCGAGGGCGAGGTCCGCGGCGACGCCGGCGCCTCCGTCGGCGGAGCCCCCGGCGCGGCCCTCGCGCTCGGCACCGGCGGCGGCGCGGTTCCTCCCGAGTACGGGCCCTATCTCCAGCGCTTTCGCCGCCACGTGCAGGAGTCGCTCGTGTACCCGCTCGCCGCCCGGCGCCAGAGCCTCCGTGGCACCGTCGAGCTCGACGTGGCCCTCGACCCGAGCGGACGGGTCCGCGACGTGCGCGTCGCGCGCTCCTCGGGCACCGGCATCCTGGACGATGCCGCGGTCGACATCCTGCGCCGGCTCGACCCGCTGCCGCTGCCGGAGTCCCTGCCGCGCCGCCCGCTGCTGATCCGGCTGCCGCTCGTGTTCGATCTCCGATGAGGCGCTGATGCGCCCGCGCCGGCTCCGATGACGGTGCTGGCCCTGGCGGTGGTGCTCGACCTGCTGGCCGGAGAGCCGCCCAACCGCTGGCACCCGGTGGCGTGGCTCGGCGCTCTGATCGCCCGGGGCCGCCCGCAGGGACCGCGCGCGCCCTGGCGCCTCGTGCTCCGCGGCACCGTCCTGCTCCTGGTGGTGGCGACGGTCGCGGCGGCCGGCGCCCTCGTGGCTCACGCGGCGCTCGGGCTGCTGCCGGCCCCGCTCTCGCTGCTGGGCCGCGCGTGGCTCCTCAAGTGCACCTTCTCGATCGACGCCCTCTTCGCCGCGGTGCTGGTGGTCCGCGGACACCTGGTGGCGGGCGACCTGCCGGGCGCGCGGCAGCAGGTGGCCTGGCACCTCGTGAGCCGCGACACCGCCGACCTCGAGGCCCCGGCGGTGGCATCCGCCGCGGTCGAGTCGCTGGCCGAGAACCTCACCGACGGACTCGCGGCGCCGGTCCTCTTCTACGTCGCGGGCGTCCTGCTGCACGGCGCGGGGCTGGGGCTCGCGCTGGCCTGGGCCTATCGCGCGGTCAACACCGCGGACGCGATGATCGGCTATCGGCGCGCCGAGCTCACCTACCTCGGCCGTGCCACCGCACGGGCCGACGACGCGCTCAACTACGTGCCGGCCCGCCTCGCCGCCACCGCCATCGTGGCGGGGGCCGGGTGCGCGGGCCAGTCGGCGGCCGGCGCGGCTCGAGCCTGGCGGCTCGACGGCGGGCGAACCGAGAGCCCCAACGCGGGACAGACCATGGCCGCGATGGCCGGCGCGCTCGGCGTCACGCTGGAAAAGCGCGGGCAGTATCGCCTGGGCGCGGGGCCGCCGCCCGACGTCGCGGCGATCGACCGCGCCCTGCGCGTGGCCCGCTGGGCCGCGGCCCTCGGGCTGGCCGCCGCGGGCCTCGCGCTGGCCACGCCATGAGCGGGCGGCGACGCGCCCGCGCGGTGATGGTCCAGGGAACCGGCTCGCACGCGGGCAAGACGGTGCTGGCGGCGGGCCTCTGCCGCTTGCTCGCGCGCCAGGGCCTCCGGGTGATGCCGTTCAAGTCGCAGAACATGTCGCTCAACGCCCACGTCGCGCCCAGGGGCGGGGAGATGGGCTGGGCTCAGGTCATGCAGGCCGAGGCCGCCGGCGTCGAGCCGCGCGTGGAGATGAATCCCATCCTGCTCAAGCCGCGCGCGGAGGCGCGCAGCCAGGTGGTGCTGCTGGGGCGCGCGCGCGGGGAGAGCGACGCGCGCGGGTACTACCGTCTCACCGCTTCCCTCTGGCCCGCGGTGCGGCGGAGCTACGCGGCCCTCGCGCGCGAGGCCGACGTGGTCGTCATCGAGGGGGCGGGCAGCCCGGCCGAGCCGAACCTGATGCGCCGCGATCTGGCCAACATGCGCGTGGCGCGGATGGCGGGCGCGCCGGTGCTGCTGGTGGGCGATATCGACCGCGGCGGGGTCTTCGCGAGCCTGGTGGGGACGATGGCGCTGCTCCCGTCGGCCGACCGCCGGCGCGTGCGGGGGTTCCTCATCAACAAGTTCCGGGGCGACCCACGCCCGCTCGCGCCCGCCCTCCGCGACGTGACCCGGCGCACCCGCGTGCCGGTCGTCGGCGTGGTGCCGTTCCTGCCGGACCTGAGCCTGCCGGAGGAGGACTCGGTGGCCCTGGACGCGGGCACGAGGCCGCCGCGGGCCGGCGGCCTGCGCGTCGTGGTGGTCCGGCTGCCGCACATCGCCAACTTCACCGACTTCGCTCCGCTGGAGAGCGAGCCCGCGGTCTCGCTGGTCTACGCGGCCACACCGCGAGATCTGGACGGCGCGACCCTCTTGATCGTGCCCGGCTCCAAGGACACGATCGCGGACCTGCGCGCGCTCAAGTCGAGCGGGATCGCGGCGGCCCTCGTTGGCCACCACGCCCGCGGCGGCCGGGTGCTCGGGGTCTGCGGCGGCTTCCAGATGCTGGGCCACGCGGTCGCGGACCCTCACGGCGTGGAGAGCGGCGGCCGCGAGGCGGGCCTCGCGCTCCTGCCGGTCACGACCCAGCTGGCCCGAAAGAAAGTGACCCGCCGCGTCCGGGGCCGCTGGCTGCCCGATGGACCCGAGCTCGAGGCCTACGAGATCCACGTGGGCGAGACGGTGGCCGAGGGAGCGCCCACGCCTCTCTTCGAGATCGAGGGCCGCGGGGAAGGCTGCGTCTCGGCGGACGGACGGGTATGGGGCACGTATCTCCACGGCCTCTTCGAGACGGGGGCGAGTCGGCGGCGCGTGCTCGACTGGGCGCGAGGGGCGCCTCCCGCCGAGCCGGTCACCGGTCCGGACCACCGGGCGCGGCGGGAGGCCTCATATGACCGGCTCGCCGACACCCTCACCGCGTGCCTCGACGCCCGCGTGATCCGCGCACTGACCGGCCCGTAAGCGCCCGAATATTCTTCGCTCGTGCGCGGGGCGGGCGGTATCATCCATGAATCGCCGCCGAATCGGCGGCGATCGGTGTCTTTGAACATCACGGACTCTCTCTCGGACGCATTGAGGCACGCGCTCGACGCCGCCGGGCTGCCCGCACCCTCCGAGGTGCAGTGGGAGATCCCGCGCGAATCGCGCCACGGCGACTACGCCACCAACGTCGCCATGACCCTGGCGCGGGAGGCGCGTCGCCCGCCCCGCAAGATCGCGGAGGCCATCGTCGCCTCGTTCCCGAAGACGGCGGTGGTGGATCGCGTCGAGATCGCGGGGCCCGGCTTCCTCAACGTGTTCCTCTCGCCCGCGTGGTGCGCGGAGGCCCTGCACGAGGTCCTCGCCGCGGGCGAGGAGTACGGACGGAGCGACGCGGGCAAGGGCGCGCGCGTGCTGCTCGAGTTCGTGTCCGCCAATCCCACCGGGCCACTCGTCATCGTGAACGCGCGTGCCGCCGCGGTCGGCGACGCGCTCGCGCGCATCTTCCGCGCCCAGGGCTACGCGGTCGAGACGCAGTACTACGTCAACGACGCGGGCAACCAGTTCGTGGCCCTCGCGCGCTCGGTCGACGTGCGGCTGCGGCAGGCGCTGGGCCAGCCCGCCGAGCTGCCCGAGAGCGCTTACCCCGGCGAGTACCTCGTGGAGCTGGTCGCGGAGTGGCTCGCGCGCGATCCCGCCGGCATGCGGGCGCTCGCGGCGCGCCCGGAGGCGGAGCGGCTCGAGGCCCTCGGCCAGCGGGCGGTGGCGGAGATGGTGGAGGGACAGCGCCGCGTGCTCGAGGCCTACGGCACCCACTTCGATCGCTGGACCCACGAGCAGCGCGACGTGCGCGACGCGGCCCGGCCGCGCGAGGCCATCCTGGCCCTGACCCGCGCGGGCCACACTTACGAGCAGGACGGCGCGCTCTGGTTCCGCTCCACCGAGTTCGGCGACGACAAGGACCGGGTGCTCCGCCGCTCCGACGGGGAGCTGACCTACTTCGGGGTCGACATCGGCTTCCACCACTTCGAGAAGTTCGAGCGGGCCGACCACGTCATCAACTTCTTCGGGCCCGATCACCACGGCTACATCCAGCGGCTCCGCGCCGCGATGCGGGCCCTCGGTCACCCCGCCGAGGCCTTCGACGTGCTGATCGTCCAGCTGGTGACGCTGCTGCGCGACGGCCAGCCGGTCCGCATGTCCAAGCGGCGGGGCGAGTTCGTGCTCATGGAGGAGCTGCTGGAGGAGGTGGGCCGCGACGCGGCGCGCTTCACGTTCCTCACGCGCCGGCACGACAGCCCGCTCGAGTTCGACCTCGCGGTCGCCACCCGCCAGACCTCGGACAACCCGGTCTTCTACGTGCAGTACGCCCACGCGCGGGTCGGCAGCCTGTTCCGCACCGCGACCGAGCAGGGCGTGCTGATCCCGAAGTGGAGCCAGGTCGACATGCGCTCGCTCGTGCTCGACGAGGAGCAGGCCCTGATCAAGCACCTGTTGCAGTACCCGGAGCTGGTGGCGGGGGCCGCGCGGGCCCGCGAGCCGCACCGGGTCGCGTACTACCTCACCGAGCTGGCCGGGCGCTTCCACCCGTACTACAAGGCGCACCGGGTGATCACCGACGACCGCGCCCTGACCCTCGCGCGACTCGGCCTCTGCGCCGCGGTGGCCCAGGTGGTACGCAACGGCCTCGAGCTGCTCGGCGTCTCGGCGCCCGAGAGCATGAGCCGCGCGGGGGAGCGCGACTAGGCCGTGGCCCAGACGCGGCGGCGGACGGGCGGCCCCGGCTTCGGCCAGTGGATCGTGCTGGGCGGCGCGGTGGTGGTGATCCTCGGCCTCACCTTCACGCTGGGCATGCTGGTGGGCCGGCAGCTCGCGCGCTCGAACCTGGTCGCCCTCGGGCCCTCGCCCTCGGAGGCCGCGCGCCGGGGAACGGCGACCCCCGCGTCCCGCCGCGGCGGCATCGCGGCCGAGACCATGGCCGACCGGGTGCCCGAGTCGACCGAGAAGCTCACGTTCTATCAGACCCTCACCGAGCCGCTGGGCGCGACCGGGGCGCCCCGGAGCGACCCGTCGAAGCCGGTGACCGTCAAGGTGTCGGCTCCGGAGCCCCGGCCCGTCGCGCCGGCTCCGCCGAGCACGCCCGCGCCCGCGGCGCCCTCGCTGCCGCCCGCGGCCAGCGCGCCCGCACTGCCGCCGGCCACGAAGGCGCCCGTGGCCGCCGCCCCGGCCGCGCCGAACGGCTGGACGGTGCAGGTGGGGGCGTTCAAGAACCGGCACCAGGCCGACGAGACCCGCCAGCATCTCGCCGCCGCCGGACTCGACGCCTCCGTGGTGAGCGTGAGCGCCCAGGACGGCCAGCCGCGCTTCCGGGTCCGTGTGGGGACGTACCGGACGCGGGAGGAGGCGGTCGCCGCGGCCCAGCGGCTCCGCGCCCAGAAGTCCCTCACCGCCTTCGCCACGCCTCGCTAGGCCGCCGGTGGACCGGCAGCTCGGCCGCATCCTGATCTCTCGGGAGGAGATCGCGGCGCGCGTGGCGGAGCTGGGCGAGGCCATCGGACGCGACTACGCGGGGCGCGCGCCGCTCCTGGTGGGCGTGCTGAAGGGCGCGGTGGTCTTCACCGCGGATCTCCTCCGGGCGATCCCGCTGCCCGCGGCCATGGACTTCATGGCGGTGTCCTCCTACGGCTCCGGCACGCGCTCCTCGGGGGTGGTCCGTCTCACCGCGGACCTCTCCCTCTCCATCGAGGGCCGGGACGTCATCATCGTGGAGGACGTCATCGACTCCGGGCGCACCATCAGCTACCTGCGGCGGAACCTGGCCACCCGCCACCCGAAGAGCCTGGCCCTGTGCGTGCTCCTGGACAAGGTGTCCCGCCGGGAGGTCGACGTGGACGTGGACTACGTGGGATTCGTGATCCCGGACGACTTCGTGGTGGGCTACGGTCTCGACTACGACGGCTGGCACCGCAACCTCGCCGATCTCGCGGTCCTGGAGGCGGTGGCGCGCCGCTGAATCCGCTCGCGGGCGCCCCCGCCGCGCCCGCCGCCGTATGGTATGATTCCCGGCATGAATCCGTTCTACAAGAATCTCGCCCTGTGGATGGTGATCGGCCTGATCGTCATCCTCCTGTTCCAGCTATTCCAGCAGAATCAGTCGCCCCGGGGCGAGATCGTCTTCTCCGACTTCCTCAAGAAGGTCGAGTCGGGAGAGGTTCGTGAGGTCACCCTCAAGGGCAACAACGTCTCCGGGCGGATGAGCGACGGCTCCTCGTTCCGGACCTTCACCGCCGACTACCCGGACCTGGTCAAGTCGCTCAAGGACAAGGGCGTCAAGATCGACGTGAAGCCGCCCGACACCAACTCGTGGCTCGCCATCGTGCTGCAGTGGGTGCCGATGCTGCTGTTCATCGGGGTGTGGATCTTCTTCATGCGCCAGATGCAGGGCGGGGGGGCCAAGGCGCTGTCGTTCGGCAAGGCGCGGGCGCGGCTCATCTCGGAGAAGCAGAACAAGGTCACGTTCCAGGACGTGGCGGGGGTCGACGAGGCCAAGGAAGAGCTGCGCGAGATCATCGAGTTCCTGAAGGACCCGCCGAAGTTCCAGAAGCTCGGGGGCAAGATCCCCAAGGGCGTCCTGCTGGTCGGCCCTCCGGGCACCGGCAAGACGTTGCTGGCCAAGGCCATCGCGGGTGAGGCCAACGTGCCGTTCTTCTCCATCTCCGGCTCGGACTTCGTGGAGATGTTCGTGGGCGTGGGCGCCTCGCGCGTGCGCGACCTCTTCGAGCAGGGCAAGAAGCACGCGCCCTGCATCATCTTCATGGACGAGATCGACGCGGTCGGCCGGCACCGCGGGGCGGGCCTGGGCGGCGGCCACGACGAGCGCGAGCAGACCCTGAACCAGCTACTGGTGGAGATGGACGGCTTCGAGACCAACGAGGGCGTGATCCTGATCGCGGCCACCAACCGACCCGACGTGCTGGATCCCGCGCTGCTGCGCCCCGGCCGCTTCGACCGCCAGGTGGTGGTGGCGCGGCCCGACGTGAAGGGCCGGGAGGAGATCCTCAAGGTCCACGCGCGGCGCATCCCGCTCGCGCCCAAGGTCGACCTCAAGGTCCTGGCCCGCGGCACGCCGGGCTTCTCCGGAGCCGACCTGGCCAACCTGGTGAACGAGGCCGCGCTGCTGGCCGCGCGCCAGGACAAGAAGGTCGTCGAGATGATCGACTTCGAGAACGCCAAGGACAAGGTCCTGATGGGTGTGGAGCGGCGCTCGATGATCATCTCCGAGACCGAGAAGAAGACCATCGCCTACCACGAGGCGGGCCATGCCCTGGTGGCCGACCTGCTGCCCGGGGCGGATCCGCTCCACAAGGTGACGATCATCCCGCGCGGCCGCGCCCTCGGTCTCACCCAGCAGCTGCCCGCCGACGACAAGTACAACTACTCGCGGGAGTACCTCGTGAATCGGATCACGATCCTGCTCGGGGGCCGCGCCGCCGAGGAGATCGTGTTCCAGCAGCAGACCACCGGCGCGGGTGACGACCTCGAGAAGGCCACCGAGATGGCGCGCAAGATGGTCTGCGAGTGGGGCATGTCCGACAAGATGGGTCCGCTCACCTTCGGCAAGGGCGAGGAGCACATCTTCCTCGGCCGCGAGGTGGCCCGGCCCAAGGACTTCTCCGAGGAGACCGCGGTCCTGATCGACTCCGAGATCAAGCGGATCGTGATGGAGTGCGCCACCCGGGCGCGCCACATGATCGAGACCAATCTCGAGAAGCTCCACGCCCTGGCGCGCGCCCTCCTGGAGCGCGAGTCGCTCGACGGCGAGGAGATCGCGCGCATCCTGCGCGTGCCGCCCCTGCACGAGGCTCCTAGCCCGGCGTAGCAGGGCGGCGCCCCGCTCCGACGGGGAGCGCGTCGAGGGTCTTCGGGTCGCGGCGACCCTGGGTGGGCGGTCGGACGTACTCGCACCTCTGTTCCATTCGGGGCCCGGCGGGCGGTCGGACGTACCCGCATCTCTCTGTTCCATGCGGGGCCCGGTGGGCGGTCGGACGTACCCGCATCTCTGTTCAATGCGGGGGCCCAGAAATGGCCCCCGCACTCCCCCAGTGGGCACTCGTTTTCCGACGCGCAATGGGG
>Ga0134124_10003705_pt1 | contig 12295 bp, 8 predicted proteins | sample KB304_FD_96880 | JGI IMG/M metagenome (GOLD analysis project Ga0134124, IMG submission 96880) | Terrestrial soil microbial communities without Nitrogen fertilizer from Kellogg Biological Station, Michigan, USA - KB3-0-4 | ecosystem: Environmental > Terrestrial > Soil > Unclassified ... | reverse complement strand
GTGAGGCACCTTAGCGTTTGTGTTTGTTTGAGCCAGGTAAAATTTTAGCACACGAGCGGCGACGCAGATAGAAGCTCGATCCAATAGTGTCGAAACTGAAATTCGGCTAATGTCCTAATCTTGTGTTGGTATTCACACACAGCAAAGACGAGGACGTCATGCCGGGTGACGACATATTTGGAGTGCGGCGCGGTCTGTGCGTACGCGCCGCTTTGGTTACTTTGAATCGTTCGTCCAGAGCCAAAGCGGCGCGTACGCACAGACCGCGCCGCACTCCAAAAACCGCCTCGCTGGATGGCTTCCGTCGACCGACACAACTTTGGACACTACCGAACTTCGAGGCACGCACCTTGCCTCAAATCGCTGTGAATGTCGAAGACCTTGCCCGTATATAGACCAACTAAGGACGAACTTGTAAGCGCCTATGGGAAACCTGTACGTGATGTAATTGGCCGTGAGCTGCAAGTTCTATTCTGTGGCATCAATCCCGGCTTGTATTCCGCGGCGGTTGGACATCATTTCGCTCGGCCTGGCAACAGATTCTGGCCGGCGTTGTTCTCATCGGGATTTACAGACCGGTTGTTTTCTCCATTCGAAGAACGGGACCTCCTAAAGCTTGGATACGGCATTACCAACATCGTCGAGAGAGCAACAGCTTCGGCGGCCGAGCTGTCGGCGGAAGAACTCGCCGAAGGGAGTAAGAAACTGATAGCAAAAGTGCGCCACTATCGGCCGAGATATTTGGCGGTGCTGGGCATCGGCGCATACGGGACCGCATTCGGCCGTCGAGATGTTGAACTGGGATTGCAGGAAGAGCGCATTGGTGATTCCAAACTATGGGTGCTGCCAAACCCGAGCGGACTGAATGCTCACTATAGGCCGGCTGATCTAGCAAGACTGTTTCGAGACTTGCGGATAGCAATGGAAGACCAGTGATGAACTTGAGAGTAATATGTGGAGGCAGCTTATTGGCTCAGGTGGCCGCTCAGGCTGCAAGTTCTTCTTGCGAGACAGAGTTTGCGCAAGAGAGAAAGCGGCAGGACCCCGTGCGCTCCCGTTTTCAAGGGTTTGTAAACTGAACGTTTCATACGGTCCGCTCAGAAGTCCGAGGATCGGTTGGACACCAGGTTGAATAGGCGTAGCAATGGCGTTAGTATTCCGCCGTTTTTTGTACGGCTATTCATTTGGCACTTGCGCTTGAATCGCCAAAAAGTGCTTAGGTTCGACTGTATGGCGAATAAAGACCATTTCAGAATGCTTAAACAAGGGGTTAAAGCTTGGAATCAGTGGAGAGAAGATAACGCAATAATAATTCCTGATCTTAGTGGTATTAACATCGCGGTCACAGAACGTCGTGCGGAACTCGGCTATAAACATCACAGCTCCAGTACCATGATAGTGCTCAAAGGGATAAATCTTCAGGGGGCAATATTAAAAGGGGCAACTCTCAGTAGTGCATTTCTGAGTCAAGCCAATCTGATTGACGCAGATCTAACCGATGCTAACCTTAGATACATAACACTTGATGAGGCAAACCTGACTGGCGCCAAACTATTCGATGCTAATCTTTACCGCGCAGACCTCCAGAAAGCAATACTCGTTAGCGCATATCTAAGTAATACAAATCTTTCCTTAGCGGACCTACGAGATGCTAATTTAGAAAAAGCAAACCTTGATGGTTCTGACTTAAGCCGCGCGATGCTGGACAATGGAAGTCTCCGCAACGCATATCTTAGAGGAGCAATGTTGATTCGCTCTAGCCTCAGCAATGTAGACTTCAGTGGAGTGACCATAGGAGGTACAGTCTTTGCAGATGTTGATCTTAGTATGGTTAAGGCACTTGATGCAGTAACACACGAACGACCTTCTACTATAGGCATTGATACAATCTCTAATTCTAATGGCAGAATACCAGACTCTTTTCTAAAAGGGGCCGGAGTCCCAGATAGTTTAATAGCATACGCGCGCTTATTGCCTGAACATGCCATTCATTTCCACTCTTGCTTTATAAGCTACTCTAGCAAGAATCAAGCCTTTGCCGAACGAATATATACTGATTTGCACGCCAAGGGAGTACGGTGTTGGTTTGCCCCAGAGGACTTAAGAATTGGTGAAAGAATCAGTGTAGGTATTGATGAGTCAATTGGGAAGCATGACAAACTACTTCTGGTATTGTCGAAATACTCTGTTGCGAGTGATTGGGTTGAACAGGAGGTGGATACCGCTTTAGTGCGAGAGCGCAAAGAGAAACGAACAATCCTATTCCCGATCAGGTTAGATGATGCAGTAATGAAAATAGAAGCAGGTTGGCCAGCACATATCAAGAACACGCGCAATATAGGCGATTTTCGACGGTGGAAGGTAGCTGATGCTTATCATAAGGCATTGGATAGATTGGTACGCGATCTGAAGACTGAAGAGCCTGTAGTGTTCAATGAATAGGAGCGTCAGGCTTGATATATTGACATTTGAAAACGTTAAGACCCCTCCCTGATTGAATGTCAGTATTTCAAGCCTTACCCATTTCTCGGATCGATAACTCGCCTCGGCAATTGAGTATTTCATGCTTCCCTTCACGGAGGACCAACAATGCCCGAAGAAATCTCACCGCTGGATAATTTCTGGAATACTTTTTCGGTCCTGGCCAATGACGTGAGCCGATGCATGAAAGTTCTTCAAGACCCCCAGGTCACTGATTCGGTTGAAATCATGTTTTGGGATCGAGCGCTGGCCCGGTCCTTCTTTGCTTTGTTGGAAGGCACCGCTTATGGCATGACCTGGCTTGCATATGACTATGTCCAGACTCACGAGGACCACCATTTGAGTTCTGCGGAAGTCGAGGCCTTGAGATACGGTTATGACTTTGATGATTCAATAGAACCGGAAGTGAAGTACAGCCCTGCGCCGCTGCTCGCGAAAATCCAATGGGCGTTTGATGTGTTTGCTCGCGTCCATCGCGTGGATGATTTCAAGATGTGCGATTCGGATGAATGGATGCTGATGGTGAAGATGTTTGCTATTAGAGAGATGTACGAGTATGCGCGCACGCCGGACGATTTGATAATTTATGAGCCTGCTCGAGAGGCCCTCATAGAAGGAGCTACATGGTTCATGACCAGAGTCATTCAACTAATAGAGAGATGTCATCACGGCATGGAAGCCTACCGACTCACGAGCAACTCCGAGGGCGATGTCTGGGAAAGTGATGCAAACGATTTCGTGATGTAACCAGCCCGGCCATCGCCTGGAGAAGTTGGAGGTTCAGGCTTGAGATGCAATTGAACTTTGTCCCAGCAAGCAGAACGCGAGCGACCGGCAGCGGCGAGCAAACGGAGCGCAAGCCGATGAACGCACGCTGAACGCGCAAGCATTCACGTGTCGAGAGGCACTCACAAATCTAACCAGGAGAATATCAAATGAAAGAAAGCGGTATGTTAACCATCGCGTCTCTGCTCTCGATCCTTTTCGGCATGTTTCATCTGGCGGACGACATCGACCGCGGGATGTCACCGGGAGGACTTCCAAACCTCGTTGCAGTGGTCATCTGGGTCGTCTGGCTGTACGGAGCGCTCGTGCTCGCCGAACGGCGATCTGGGTATATCATCATCCTCATCGCGTCGCTCCTGTTGATGGGCGTGCCCGTCATCCATATGAGAGGCGTGGGAGTCGGCTTCGGGACCACTCGCAGCGGCGGGTTCTTCTTCATCTGGACACTCCTCGCGATGGGCGTGACCGCGCTCTTCTCCGTCATCCTCTCGGTGCGCGGACTGTGGAGCCTGCGTCGGCGCCAGCCCCAGGTGTGATTAAAAGCAGGACTTCCCACCTAGTAATGAATTTATTCGTTTCTGGGAATCTCAACGAATAAATTCGTTACTACGTGGGTGTTAGGGTTTCAAGTCCGCTTCTAATCACACGCGCCAGTAGTCCAACAACATCAGATCGAAGATTATCGGTTGGAGGTATGATAATCGCACTGCTCTTCGGCGTCCTCTGCGTCCTCGGCGGTTTGATTCATCATTGATCAAGATAAACCGCCGAGGACGCCGAGGACTGCTTCTTGGCAACACGCTAATACGCTAGCGAGGGTTTGTTGGTCATCGGGTCACAATCACGCTCACCACTTGAGTTCTTCCAAAAACGTCAGGCTCACCGGGGCTGTTGGAATCGGTCTGAAGGCGCTCCCTTGTTGCAACACCTGCTGATCCTCAAAAGTTCTTTCCCACGCCGCGAAGTTGACCCGCAACGATTTCACCGTGCCGTGAATTTCTCGCGCAATCTTGATGAAGCTCTGCAACGCGCTCACCGAGCCTATCGGGTTGAGGTTTGTGGCAATGTTCATCCCGGCATTCGCGATATCGTAAGCCAGTTTAAATTTCTCGCCGCCGGTCATCCCCTCGTTCCCGAGCTTGGAGTCCTCCAGCCCGGGGTAACGCACGAAGAGGCGCGTATAGTTGTTGCCAAATCGGCGTCCCTGCGGACCTTCCGTCGGTGTAGCCGCGCCCATATAGATCGGCGACAGCGTGACCTCTTCTTTCGCCAGCTTCATCCAGAGCTGCCCGTTTTTGGTCTCTACTTTTCTGACTTCCGCGAGCGTTAGCGTGAGCGCTTCAAAGTCCTGTTGCCTCGACGAGCCCGGCTCGATTACCAGGTCACCCAACCCGTCTTCTGAAGCGGGCTTCGCCGGGGGGCTCGGCTTGGCTTTCTTGTCGTACGAGGACAGGAAGATGAACCGTATGCGATCGCGGCCGAGTTCGCATTTGACGGCGTGGTCCTGCTTGCGCCCGCGCAGTTGCGCGTAAAACGACACCGGCAGATTCTGTGCGGCTACCGCATCAAAGCAGCGCATCGCCGAACGACCGTCGTTGGCCTGCAGAAACACCAGCCCCATGAGTTGGTTGGCCTCTGCTCCTAGCGGGAACAGCGCGAGAGCGGTAGCCAGGTGATCGCCGGCCTCGGTCAACTGTTGCCTGGCGTATCCGAAGGGAATCGCGAACCCTCCCACACGGTCGAGGTGCTGGTTTTTCTTATACAGTTTCTTGTTTGCCTTGGCGCGCTGCTTGTAAAGCGCGGCGCGGTCTTCCATACCGTTGAACGTAAGATTCATCGCTCGATTGAGGAGGTCCGAGACGATGCCCTCGGCGGCGGCGACTTCCTGATCGTAGGTGTCGCGTTTGATTGCGAGAGTGTCAAGGTGAAGCCCCGCTGCTTCCTGAGCCGCTGGATTGGAATCGAGCGCGCGAAATCGATTGAAGTGTTCCGTGGCGCGATCCACGTTGCCCATCGCTTCATACAGCAGCGCCACTCTCCACTCAGTCGGCGCAAAAGCCGGGTCCGTAGCCGCCGCCTTCTCAAACTCCATGAGAGCGCGATCGTACTTTCGCTCCTCGAGCGATCGAGACGCAGTCGCGTAAATCGCGCGCACCTGGGCGCCCTTCTGTTCGGGCAGCTCGGCCAGGGCATTCAAATCCGCAATCCGCATTCGCACCCGGTCGGCATCGACGGCTTTCGGTGACATCTGAAGATAACGGGTGAGAAGTGCGGAAGCTTCCGCGGGTCTGTCGTTGTCTTCGGCGCAGTTCGCCAGGTCGAAAGAAAACGTGGGGCTGTTTGCCGGAAGAGTTCCCAGGTTTTTGAATGCCTGACACAGACTCGCACTTCGGCGCGATGACGCGCCCGAGCTCGAGGATGTCGTGAAAGTAGCCGGGACTACCGTGGAAGCGGGCTTGTCGGAATCGCGCTGAAGCGTCGGCGGTCCCTCGTCGAGTGAAGCCTCGAAGCCGATGCTGTCGACCAGCCCGTTGACATTGTCGATGCGGCCGCGGTCGGCATCCTTCCAGACTATCGACTGCTCGCCGGTCACCAGCGCGGTTCTGATCTGTTGAAGTTTGAGCCTTTGTTTGGGATCGGGAGTGGCGCTTACGGCCTGATCCATATACGCGAGCGAGGCCGCGGTGTCGCCGGTGCGCTGATAACAGAGCGCGAGGTCGTAGGAAAGGACGGCGGTTGATTCGCCGAGCTTTGATGCGCCCTCGAGCGCTTCGGCCGCCGGTTTGAACTGACCCTGATCGTAGAGCTTGTGAGCCTGGCGCAGCGCATCCTTGACCCGGTTATGAATCGCTTCGTCGATGTGCTTGATTGCCTGGGTGGCGTCTTTCGTTTCCCAGAAGGCTTGCGAACCTGCGTAGCGCGAGCGGGCTTCCAGCAATTGACCGGAGTTCTCGAGCGCCTTGGCCTCCTTGATCAGTTCTTCGGCTTGTTGCTCGAGAGCTTTCTTCTGAGCCTTCTCCTGATCGTCCGCAAAGACGCGAGGAACCGGCAGCAGAATAGCGAAGGTCAGAATCAAGATCATTGCTAAGGCAGATTTCATGTTCACACTCCCTATAGACTTTCATCTTCAAAACCGAGCGAGCTTATTTGTGCGTCGAGCGTAATCCAGAAGTTGAGCCCATCGCTGCAAGACCCGATGGGTTGACCTGCGCCAGTAGAAACGGAGCCGAGAGGACTAAAGTCTGACGCTTTCCACAGCGAGATGCCGCCGCGTTGCTGTTAGTAACCAGTATGCGCTCGCCATCGAAGGAAGCGCCAGCCGGGGTAGTGTCCTAAAGTTGTGTTGGCGCATGACAACGACTTCAGGCCGAGTGACGAACATATTTGGAGTGCGGCGCGGTCTGTGCGTACGCGCCGCTTTGGCTCTTGTGGCGATTCAAAGCAGCCAAAGCGGCGCGTACGCACAGACCGCGCGTCGCACTCCAAAAAAGATGAGCAGTCCTCGGCGTCCTCCGCGTCCTCTGCGGTTTTCTTGATCGATGCCGGGAACCAACCGCAGAGGACGCGGAGGACGCCGAGGAACAACGCAGGACGGCGCAACACGCCATGACTCCTTGACGTATCAGCCCCCAGCCATAGAATTGAAGCAACCCCTTCCAGCAGTTCAAGAATTACGTATGCAAGAACACATCGATCGATTCGCCGACTATCTCAAGTATCAACGCAACGCCTCTCGGCACACCTTGCGAAACTATCTGAGCGACCTCGAGCAGTTCCATGACTTCCTTTGCCCGCCGGACGCCAATGGCCAACGACCCGCTATCGACATCCATCAGATCGATCACATCACTATTCGCGAGTACATGGCGAAGCTCTATCAGGAAAATCGAAAGAAGACTTCGATCGCGCGGAAGCTGGCGACCTTGCGAACCTTTTTCAAGTTCCTCTGCCGCGAGCAGGTGTTGGAAATGAATCCTGCGCGGCTGGTGTCGAGTCCGCGTCTTGAAAAGAGACTCCCAAAAGTAATCTCGGTAGACGAAGTAGTCCATTTCATCGAGACTCCGGATACCGAGACCGTGCTCGGCAAACGCGACCGCGCGATACTCGAGCTTCTATACGCGACTGGCTGCCGGGTATCCGAAGTCGCCGGCATGAACCTGGACGACATTGACTTCAGGCACGAGACGATTCGCGTTCGAGGCAAGGGCCGCAAAGAGCGTTTCGTTCCTTTCGGGTCAAAGGCCAAAGAAGCGCTCGCCGATTATTTTGAGGTGCGCGGCGCCTTGCTCGCCGAAGCGCCCGAGCACAAACGCGACGCGAAAGCCGTCCTGTTGAACTACCAGGGCACGCGCATTACCACGCGTTCGATCGGCAGGCTGATCGACAAGTACGTCAAGGAGTGCGCGCTTGCTCACAACATAAGCCCGCATTCGTTTAGACACTCGGTTGCGACGCATCTGCTCTCGGCGGGCGCCGACTTGCGGGTCATTCAGGAACTGCTCGGACACGCCCGGCTGTCCACCACGCAGATATACACTCACGTATCGATCGAGCAGTTGATGCAGGTGTATGACAAGGCTCACCCGAGAGCCAGGGCATGACTGATCTGTACGGGCGTTCTGCTCGAGCGGCTCTCTTGCAGACGCACACTGCGATTACCACCCGGGGCCCCGCGGCGTCCCTGGTATCACCGCTGATTACCGCTGATAGGAAATAGCAGTAGTTCCCGCCTTACTTCATGAATGGAACAGAAAATCAGCAAGATCACGAAGTTCTTTGCGGATTGTGAAGGTGTCAGGGTCCGGGTAGTGGTTCAGTCTGTCGCGGCCAACGCAATTAACCGCTGATTTGCGCCGCCTTCGGTACGCTGATCTGCGCAGATCAGCGAAACGCAGTCAGCGAAGATCAGCGGTTAATTCTTCCTTAGGGATTGAAAGAGTCAGACTGAACCACTACGCAGATCCGTCCTTTCGAGCGATGAAGGTCTGTGATAGAAACTAAGCGGTTCATGATCCGTATGTTGAGCCACAATCTCTCGAAGGAAGCCAATTGGATAAGGCCGTTCCAACACAAGCGAGAAGACTATGACGGAATCGAAGCGACGCGACATATTTCTAAAGATCGAACCGCTCGGCGGCTATAGCCCGCTTGCGCCCATCATGTGCGCTCGCCATTACGGGCGCGATTGCATGTTCGGCGAGGGGCACGAGTACGGACGACTCACTCCTGCGGAAATCTTCGGGGCGACGCTTGATGCCCTGGTATACCGCGAGTACCTCGATCCAGACTACACGATTCACAATACGAAGAAGATCATCGAGTCCGACGCAAACGAACCGCCGTGGGATAGGCGCGTTCCAGGCACGGTGCTGTATGCCAGGCCGGGCGAGCGCCTATACATTCATGTGCTCAATGGCGATCGGGATTGTCACAGCTTCCACCTGCACGGCTTGAAGTATGGGATTGATTCCGATGGCGCCTGGCCCTTTGGGATAAACAGCCGTGATGGGCGGCGCAGCGACGAGATCCTGCCCGGCCAACGTTGGACTTACATCTTTGACGCCACGCCCGAGACCATCGGCGCCTGGGCTTTTCACGATCACGTGCGGCAAGTGCAGGGCAATGTCAATCGCGGGCTTTTTGGCGGGCTAATCGTTCGCGACCCCGCGGCGGAATGCGCGGACCACGAAATTCCGCTCTTCGTCCACTTGATGGAAGGCGGCGGGACTGGGTGCCAGTTCCAGAGTCCTACCTTAACGGGCGGCCAGGTGTTTAGTTTTGTGTTTAGCACACAGCCCGGTATCTGCAATTACTTTTGCCGGATCCATGGAACGACGATGTCCGGCCAGGTTCGTGTGATTGCCGGCGGTCCGGCCGCTGCGGCCGTTGAGATTCACGACAATTTCTTTTTACCGGCGGTGGTGGACATCGGGCCTGGCGGCACAGTTACCTGGACGCACAAAGGCGAGAGTGCTCACATCGTTTTCGCCGGCGGGGGCGGCGCATCCACGTTCTGCCTCAATGGGCGCGCGTACGTGGGCAACACGCCGACAATTGTCGCTGATGCAGGCGAGCGGTTGCGTTGGTACGTGTTCAACCTGGATCTCGGCGGCATCTGGCACAACTTCCATCCGCATTCGACACGTTGGCAATTGCCGGCTCCTCAAGGCGGCGCGTCGGACGTTCACAGCCTCAGTCCGGTGGAAAGTTTTGTGACTGACACCGAGGCGCCGCCGGCTCTGCGCTTGCCGTGCATTTTGGAAGAACTGCAATGCGACCCGCCCCCGGACGCCTGCCGCGTGCGAATCAAAGGCGACTTTCTTTTTCACTGTCACATTGAAGAGCACATGATGCAGGGCCTCGCCGGACTGCTGCGTTCGCGCGAATACATCTGGATCACGCGCGAGGTAGCTAAGCAACTTGCCATCGAGCTTCCTTACGACGACGGCTCAAATGATTGCTCGCACGTCGACATCTTTCGTTGCCGGCCGCGCCGGACCCATTATCAACTGGACCAGCCGGCAAGCGTTCCCGGTAGTGGTGGCATGCACATGACTACCGAGGGCTCGACGCCGGCAACGGCAGGAATGCCGGGTATGGGTGGCATGGGTGGCATGGGTGGCGGCGCGACCATCGGCGCATCGATGGATATTGCCGACGCCGCAACCAAAGGTATGTGGGAACTCCTGCCGTGCGACTCGCAAGTCCTGGCCGTCCACGCAGCACTGCTGCACACCGGGAAGGTGCTGTTCTTCGCCGGGTCCGGCAACGACGAGCTGTATACAACCGGCCTTCGAAGCGTTGTCTGGGACTACGAGAACGGCAGCTTCCATCAACCGGTGACGCCCATAGATGTCTTCTGTGCGCATCAATCATTCTTAGCCGACGGACGGCTGCTTGTTGTCGGCGGAACCGAGACGTATGCGTTTACGGGACTACGGACGGCATATGCATTCGATCCCGCCACCGAGAATTGGATCAGGCTTGGCGACATGTCGACGGGCCGCTGGTATCCCGTAGCCGTAACGCTGGGTGACGGCCGCGTTCTCGCGGCTGGAGGCACCGGCGATCTCCCACATCAAGTCGAGATATACTCGCCGCTGACGGGCTGGGCACCGCCGATCGCGCGCACCCACGACTGGGGCCAGTACGCGAACCTGCTGCTCCTGCGCGATGGACGAGTTTTTTTCACCGGCGCTCACTTCGACGGATTCGCCCGGGCGCCGTTTATCTTTGATGTGGCCACACATGTCGAGACACCTGTCCCCGGGCTGTCACCCGCTGACAGCCACGGTATGGCGCCCAGCGTCTTGCTGCCGCCAGCCCAAGCCCAGAAGGCAATGGTGTTCGGCGGCGGCGGGCCGGTAGTTTCCCCCGACATCAATCTCATTGATCTCAGCGTCGCCGCACCCCACTTCGTGCCCGGGCCGCCAATGTCACACGCCCGGATGATGCAGAACGCCGTCATCCTCCCAGATCGAACCGTTTTCGTCAGCGGTGGCGGGCTATCGGACACCCCGCCCATCTCGGAGCTTCGTTCGGAGATTTACGACCCCGCGGCAAACGCGTGGCGCCCGGGGGCAACGGCCCTCGTACCGCGGCTCTACCACTCTGTCGCTTTGTTGTTGCCAGACGGGCGCGTGATCACCGCCGGCTCGAACTCGCACCGCCGCGATGACGAATTGCGGCTCGAGCTTTACCACCCGCCTTACCTCTTCAAAGGACCGCGGCCGTTCATCGAGAACGCTCCGACCGAAGTGCGTTACGGCAGGACGATTGAGATTCACACACCTCAAGCCGATCAGATCAAGTGGGTGCAGTTGATTCGTCCGATGGCCACAACGCATTCGTGCGATACCGAGCAGAGACTCGTGGACTTGAAGTTTAAGGTAACCGGATTTTGCAAGCTGAAGGCAGTTCTTCCAAGAGAAGCCAATCTCGCCCCGCCCGGCTGGTACATGCTTTTCATCGTGGATCACCAGGGCGTGCCCTCAGTGGCCAGTTGGGTTCATCTGGAAATGGACGCGCAGCTTCGAGCCATCAAGTCCATCAAGATCAATTCCTCCATCGGCATCGCCCGCGTCGGAAATAGTCCGGACGAGTTTTTCATCGGCCCGGAAAAGCCCGGTGACCGCACGCCTCCAACGGGAGGTTACAAAGATGCACAAGGCCGCATAAAGCGGCAGGCAGCGCGCTTCCGGTTGTTCGGCTATGACGAGGGCGGCCGCCTGGTCAAAGAGATCACCGACGACGATGCAACGATCAGTTGGACTGTGCACCTCGCCAACAAGAAAGCGGAGTGGAAAGAGTTCGATGGCTTGAATGCCGACGCGCCACGGCGCAACGGGAACATAAGAAACCGGAAGACGCTGATCATCGATCCGGGTCCGCGCACGATCACGGGCCTCGGTGAAACGGCCAGGTTCGACACCGGAAAATTCAAGGACACGGTGGTGCCGCTCGGTGAAATACGCACCGATGAGGAAGGCCGTCTGCTGGTTCTTGGCGGCTTCGGGCATTCTGATTCGCCGCACAACAAAGAGCTCACCGACTACGCCAATAACGACGACTGGTACGACGACGTGTCGGACGGTCCGGTGAACGCGACGATCACGTTCCACGGCGGCGCGACGAGCATCGAAGCCGTGGGTGCGTGGGTCATTGTCGCCGTGCCCGACTTCGCGCCCGAGATCGACAGCATTACGACGCTCTACGATACGTTGCGCAGGGTCGCGGTTGAGAAGTTGGGAATGAAGCTGCCTGCGCAGCCCTCGTTCACGAACGACATTTACCCGATTCTTAGACGTGCGATTCAAATGACGTGGATCGGCAAACACGTCTCTGTAGCGCACATGACCTTGCCGTCCGTTATTCCGCCCCCGGGAAGCAAGAGCGACCGCGAGGCGATCTTCAGTCACCTTAGAAATCCGAATGACGGCAGCGGCGGCGATATGCCGATGTTGTTTTCAGACACCGGCGATCCGAACGCAGCTCTGAACAGGCTGCAGTACAGCTTCATGGAGAAGTG
>Ga0134124_10003704_pt1 | contig 12297 bp, 10 predicted proteins | sample KB304_FD_96880 | JGI IMG/M metagenome (GOLD analysis project Ga0134124, IMG submission 96880) | Terrestrial soil microbial communities without Nitrogen fertilizer from Kellogg Biological Station, Michigan, USA - KB3-0-4 | ecosystem: Environmental > Terrestrial > Soil > Unclassified ... | reverse complement strand
TCGGGACGCTGGGCGCCAAAGCGCAGGCGGTCGAGGTGGACGTCGGCCGGCATGATTCGGTGCAAGCGGCAGTGCAGTCGACCTTGCGGCATACGCAACGTGTCGACGCGCTGGTCAACAGCGCCGGCATCACCGGGCCGAATACCCGGTTGTGGGACTATCCGGTGGACGCCTGGCGGCAGGTAATCGACGTCAACCTCAATGGCCTGTTCCATTGCTGCCGGGAAATCGTGCCGCTGATGCGGGACGCCGGCTATGGGCGGATCGTCAACATCGCGTCCGTGGCGGGCAAGGACGGCAATCCCAACGCCAGCGCCTACAGCGCCAGCAAGGCTGCCGTGATCGCGCTCACGAAGTCGCTCGGCAAGGAACTGGCCGACACCGGGGTGCGTGTCAACTGCGTCACGCCGGCGGCAGTGAAAACCGCCATCTTCGAGCAGATGAGCGAGGAACATATCCAGTTCATGCTGTCGAAGATTCCGATGGGCCGCTTCGGCATGCCCGACGAAGTGGCGGCCATGGTGGCCTGGCTGTGCACCGAGGAATGTTCGTTCTCCACCGGTGCGGTGTTCGACTTGTCGGGCGGACGGTCCACATACTGAAACCAAGAAGAAAGGCAACCAATGAAGCTCGTTCGCTATGGCAACCCCGGCAAGGAAAAACCGGGCCTGGTCGATCTGGAGGGCAAGCTGCGCGACTTGAGCAGCGTCGTGCCCGACATCGGTCCCGCGCAACTGGGCAGCGTGGGGCTGGCGCGCATCCGCAAGGCCAACCAGGCCAAGCTGCCCCTCGTGCGTGGCACGCCGCGCTTGGGCTGCCCGGTGTCGCAGGTGGGCAAGTTCATCGCGATCGGCTTGAACTACGCCGACCACGCGGCCGAATCGGGCGTGCCGATCCCGAAGGAGCCGGTGGTCTTCATGAAGGCGACCAGCTGCGTCCAGGGCCCGAACGATCCGATCATGCTGCCACGGGCGTCGATCAAGACCGACTGGGAAGTCGAACTGGGCGTCGTGATCGGCACCCGTGCCCGCTACGTCTCCAAGAAAGACGCGCTCGGCTTTGTGGCCGGCTACTGCGTCGTCAACGACGTCAGCGAGCGCGAGTTCCAGCTCGAGCGCGGGCCGCAGTGGGACAAGGGCAAGGGCTGCGACACCTTCGGGCCGATCGGTCCGTGGCTGGTGACGACCGACGAAATCGAAAACGTCCAGCGCCTGCCCATGTGGCTGGACGTCAATGGCAAGCGCATGCAGACCGGCAACACGCGCACCATGATCTTCGACGTGGCCAAGCTGGTGAGCTACGTCAGCCACTTCATGACCCTGGTGCCCGGCGACGTGATCACCACCGGCACGCCGCCCGGCGTCGGGCTGGGAATGAAGCCGCCCACCTACCTGCGCAAGGGCGACGTTGTGACGCTCGGCATCGAAGGGCTGGGCGAGCAGCGCCAGCTGGTGGTTCCGTTCAAGGCCTAGTCAGGCGGACGCCGAGCGATCGGCTGGTGCGGGCGCTAGCGCCGGCCTTGCGCCGGCAGCTTCCTTGGCTCGCAATGCCATGCAAAACGCGGCGAGCAGGACCAGGAACGCGGCCTTCTCGTAGTGCTGGAAACCGAGGTCGGTGACCATGCTGGGCAGCAGCGCGACGAGCGCGCTCGCCGGCCAGTATTCGCCATTGACCCAGAAGCGCGAATAGACCAGCTTGAGCAGCGCGGCCCACAAGGCTATGTAGGCGGCAAGGCCTGGCAGGCCCCAGCTGTAGAAGATCTGCGCGATGTCGTTGTGGCTGTGCTGCAGCGGGATCATTCCGGGGGCCATCATGCGCGGGTCCGGGTCCAGGTAAAAGCTGCGGCCCGTGGCGAGCCAGCGCCACTCCAGCGCATCGCTCATGTAGAGTTTGAAATACGCGATTCGCAGCTCGGCCCCGCTCTTGTTCTCCGCGAACAGGTACCAGTAGATGCCGGCCGCGAACGCCAGCAACAGCCCCGCCGCAAGCCAGGTGCGCAATTGACGGGTGCGGCTCGACGCAATCAACGCCAGCAACGCCGCGCACATGGCGCCCGCGAAGGCGCTGCGCGATTGCACGCAAGCCGCTGCAATCAGCCAAACGAACGGTAGGGCAAGCAGCATCCGGTGCGAGACTGCGAGATCGGGGAAGACTCGCTTCTCGTAGATCGGTCCCCAGGCCAGGTAGAACAGCGGTAGAAACAGGCCGGGAAAATAGTAGGCCTGCCACGCCAGCCCCGAGGCCTGGTAATTCAGCGGGCCGGCCACGCGCGGCAGCAACTCGACGATCGGATGCCAACTCCATTTCGCTCCCAGCACCGCCTCGATGGGCATGGCAGCGAAGTGCCAGACACAGACTGCGCAAATCACGGCAACCACAGCGCGCAAGGCACGGCCCTCCATAAGGAATAGCGCGAGCGCGGGCAGGCACAGCAACAAACCGGCCTGCGGCGGCAGCGGATGCGGCGGGGCTGTGCCACGCAGCTTGCCGGCCGCCTCCGACAGCAGGATTGCCAGCGCGAGCAACGCGGCGGCCGCGAGCACCGCGCGGTGCTCGCGCATCAGCCGCTGCACCCGTGCCGGTTCGAACAGCGCGAAATATGCGGCGCCCGATGCTGCCAGTGCGAACAGCGCCGCATTGGAAGGCGGCGCGACGGTCGCGCCCTTGAAAGCGAGATACAGGAACGCTGCCAGCCAGGCCGCGGGAATTGCGGCGCGTAGGAACGGGGGCAAGTTGTTTGGCAAGACGTGTGCGGGCGCTTGAGGCTCGCGCGATTCTACTGAGCAGCTCGTCGCGCCAGCATCTCGTTCCTCGGGTTAACCCGTAAGGCCGCTAGGAGCAGGCGTCTAGAACTGTCGAAAGCCGCTTGACTGCTGCGGCTTTCATGCAAAATAGAACGACCGTTCGTTTTCTTCTCGAGATGCCATGTCCGTAACCCAAATGCCCTTGAAGCCGCAGCGCCCGCCGCGCGAAGGCCGGCCCCTGCACAAAGGCCAGCAGACCAAGGCGGCCATCGTCGATGCCGCGCTGGGCCTGGCGACGCAGATCGGCCTGGAAGGCCTGTCGATCGGTGCGCTCGCCGAGGTCACCCGGATGAGCAAGTCCGGCGTGTTCGCCCATTTCGGCTCGCGCGAGGAACTGCAGATCTCGGTCATCCGTGAATACCACACTCGCTTCGAGGAGGAGGTGTTCTATCCCGCGATGCAGGAGCCGCGCGGACTGCCGCGGGTGCGTGCGCTGTTCGGCAACTGGATGAAGCGCACCTCGATCGAAATCGATTCGGGCTGCATCTATATCAGCGGCGCCGTCGAGTTCGACGACCGGCCGGGCCTCGTGCGCGACGCGCTGGTCGGCTCGGTCAAGACCTGGCTCGCCGCGATGCGTCGCGCCGTCGCGTCGGCCAGGGAAGAGGGACACCTGCGCGCCGACGCGGACGTGGACCAGTTGCTGTTCGAAATCCACGGCCTGATCCTGGCCCTGCATTACGAGGCGCGCTTCCTGAAGAACCCCGGCTCGATCGAACGTGCGAACGCCGGCTTCGACAACATTCTCAAGCTGTACGGCGTGAACGAGCCCCCGCCGGACCGCTTGCCCAAATCCAGCAAATCCACCAAGTCTTCCAAGGAGTGATCTTCCATGCCCAGCTACACCCCGCCCCTGCGCGACATGCGCTTCGTGATGCACGAAGTGCTGAAAGTGACCGACGAATTCAAGGCCATTCCCCGGTATGTCGAGGCGGACGCGCAGACCATCGACGCGGTCCTGGAGGAGGCCGGGAAGTTCGCCGCCGAAGTGACGTTCCCGCTCAACATGGTCGGCGACGTCGAGGGCTGCAAGCTCGATCCGGCGACTCACGAAGTCACGACGCCGCCGGGTTTCAGGCAGGCCTATGCCAAGTATGTCGAGGGCGGCTGGCCGGCCCTGAGCTGCGATCCGGCCTGGGGCGGGCAGGGCCTGCCGCTGGTTCTCAACCAGTGCCTCTACGAAATGCTCAACGCCGCCAACCAGGCCTGGACCATGTATGGCGGGCTCACGCACGGTGCCTATGCGGCACTGGCCACGCATGGCACCGACGAACAGAAGCAGATGTACCTGCCCAAGATGACCAGCGGCGAATGGACCGGCACCATGTGCCTGACCGAGGCGCATTGCGGCACCGACCTGGGGCTGATGCGCACCAAGGCCGAACCCCAGCCCGACGGCAGCTATCTCATCACCGGCAACAAGATCTTCATCAGTGCCGGCGAGCACGACATGGCGCAGAACATCATTCACCTGGTGCTGGCCCGCTTGCCCGACGCGCCTCCCGGCATCAAGGGCATCAGCCTGTTCATCATCCCGAAGTTCCTGGTGGGCAAGGACGGCAGCCTGGGTGAGCGCAATGCCATCTTCTGCGGCGGCCTCGAACACAAGATGGGCATCCACGGCAACGCCACCGCGCAGATCGTCATCGACGGCGCGCGAGGGTGGATGGTGGGACAGCCGAACAAGGGCATGCAGGCCATGTTCGTCATGATGAACGCGGCGCGCCTCGGTGTGGGCAACCAGTCGCTGGGCCTGACGGAGGTCGCGTACCAGAACGCGCTGGCCTACGCCAAGGAGCGCATCCAGATGCGCTCGCTGTCGGGCGTCAAGGCCAAAGACAAGCCGGCCGATCCGATCATCTTCCATCCGGACGTGCGCAAGATGCTCCTCACCGCCAAGGCTTATGCCGAAGGCGGCCGGGCGCTGGCGATCTTCTGTTCGGTGCTGTTGGACAAGGCGCACTTCCATCCCGACGAGAAGGTGCGCAAGGACAGCGACGAACTGCTGTCGTTGCTCACGCCGATCGTGAAGGCCTTCACGACCGACAACGGCCACATCGCCACCAATGCCTGCCTGCAGGTGTTCGGCGGCCACGGCTACGTCCACGAGTGGGGGATGGAGCAGTTCGTGCGCGACAACCGCATCAACATGATCTACGAGGGCACCAACACGATCCAGTCGTTGGACTTGTTGGGCCGCAAGGTGCTGGGCAACAACGGCGCGACGCTGAAGAAATTCGGCAAGCTGGTGGCGCAGCTGGTGGAAGAAGAGGGCGTGAACGAGAAGATGGCGGAGTTCATCAACCCGATCGCGTACCTGGGCGACCAGATGACCAAGTTCACCACCGAGCTCGGCTTCAAAGGCTTCCAGAACGCCGACGAAGTGGGCGCCGCCGCGGTGGACTACCTGCGCGTGGCCGGGCACCTGGTGCACGGGTATTTCTGGGCGCGCATGGCGCAAGTCGCGCTGCGCGAAATCGCCGCCGGCAATACGGACCCGTTCTACCAGGGCAAGCTGCAGACCGCGCGCTTCTATTTCGCCAAGCTGTTTCCGGAAACGGCAACCCTGATGCGCACCGCGCGGGCCGGCAGCAAGGTGCTGATGGAGACGGAACAGGCGCTGGCCTAAAGGAAACAGCCATGTACAAAGAACACGAAGCCCGCGGCGGGGCTGAACCTGCCGCCATCAGCGAAAGCGCGGCCGCCATCAGCCGCTTCCAAGTGAAGAAAGTCGCCGTGCTCGGCGCCGGCGTCATGGGCGCGCAGATCGCCGCGCACCTCGTCAACGTCAAGGTGCCGGTGGTGTTGTTCGACCTTCCCGCCAAAGAAGGACCGAAGAACGGAATAGTGACCAAGGCCGTGGAAGGCTTGAAGAAACTCAAGCCGTCGCCTCTGGGCGTGAAGGACGACGCCGCACTCATAGGACAGGCCAACTACGAGGAGCACCTGGAGCAGTTGAAGGACTGCGACCTCATCATCGAGGCGATCGCCGAACGGATGGACTGGAAGCTCGACCTGTACCGCAAGATCGCGCCGTTCGTGGCGCCGCACGCGATCCTCGCATCGAACACCTCGGGGCTGTCGATCACCAAGCTGAGCGAAGCGTTGCCCGAAGAAATGAAATCGCGGTTTTGCGGCATCCATTTCTTCAACCCACCGCGTTACATGTACCTGGTGGAGCTGATCAACACGCCCACCACCGACGCCCACATCCTGGACGACCTGGAAACTTTCGTCACCAGCGGGCTCGGCAAGGGCGTGGTGCGCGCCAAGGACACGCCCAACTTCATCGCCAACCGGGTCGGCATCGCCGGCATGCTGGCGACCATGCGCGAAGTGGAGAACTTCGGCCTCAGCTACGACGTGGTCGACGACTTGACCGGCAAGAAGATGGGCCGCGCGAGTTCGGGCACGTTCCGTACCGCCGACATCGTGGGCCTGGACACCATGGCGCACGTGATCAAGACGCTGCAGGACACGCTGAGCAGCGAGACCGATCCGTTCTATGCGAGCTTCGGCACGCCGCCGGTGCTCAAGACCCTGTTGGAATTGGGCAACCTCGGGCAGAAGACCAAGGCGGGCTTCTACAAGAAGGCGGGCCGCGACGTGCTGCGCTTCGATCTCGCGTCGAAGGAGTACGTACCCGGCGGCGAAAAGGCCGACGAGGTCTATGGCCGCATGCTCAAGAAGCCGCCGGCAGAACGCCTCAAGCTGCTGCGCAACGCGGAAGGTCCTCAAGGTCGATTCTTGTGGGCGATCCTGCGCAACAGCTTCCATTACGCGGCCGTGCATCTGGCGACGATCGCAGAGACCGCGCGCGACGTGGACTTCGCGATGCGCTGGGGCTTCGGCATGAAGCAGGGCCCGTTCGAGCTGTGGCAGGAGGCTGGCTGGCTGCAGGTGGCGCAGTGGATCCAGGAGGACATCGACGCGGGCAGGGCGCTGTCCAAAGCGCCGCTGCCCGACTGGGTGTTCAAGGGCCCGGTGGCCGAAGCCGGCGGCGTGCATACGCCCGAAGGCTCCTGGAATCCGACCGCGAAAAAATTCGAGCCGCGCCGCTGGTTGCCGGTGTACTCGCGCCAGCATTTCCCCGAGACCGTGTTGGGCAGCAAGGCGCCGCGCTTCGAGTCCGCCGGCAAGACTCTGCTCGAGGACGAGGCGATCCGCCTGTGGACGCTGGACGGCGACGTGATGATTGCCAGCATCAAGACCAAGATGCATGCGATCAGCCCCGAGGTCTGCGAGGGCCTGCTGATGGCTATCGATCTGGCGGAAAAGAGCTACCAGGGGCTGGTGATCTGGTCGGGCGACGATCCCTTCAGCGTCGGCGCCGACCTGCAGGCGATGCTGCCCGCTTTCGTTGCCGTGGGCGTGAGCGCCATCGACGACGCCGAGCAGTTCATGCAGCAAACCATGTTGCGCATGCGCTATGCCAACGTTCCGATCGTTGCCGCCGTTCGCGGCATGGCGCTGGGCGGTGGCTGTGAAATTGCGGTGCACTCGGCGCGGCGCGTGGTTGCGATGGAAAGCTATATCGGGCTGGTCGAGGTGGGTGTGGGCCTGGTGCCCGGCGCCGGTGGCCTGACCTATATCGCACGCCGTGCTGCCGAAGCGCAGGCACGGTCGACCCACAAGGACATCATGCCGTTCCTGACCGAAGGCTTCGCCGCGGCGGCCATGGCCAAGGTGGGCACGAGCGCGCTCGAATCACGCCAGCTCGGGTACCTCCTTGACAGCGATGTCGTCGTGCCGAACAAGGACGAGTTGCTGTTTGTGGCGCTGAACGAAGCGAAGGCGATGTTCACCGCGGGTTATCGCCCGCCGCTCAAGCGCCAGTTCGCCGTGGCCGGGCGCAATGGCAAGGCCACGATCCAGGGCCAGCTCGTCAACATGCGTGACGGCGGTTTCGTGAGCCGACACGATTTCCATATCGCGTCGCTGATCGCCGGCGTGGTGACTGGCGGCGACGTCGACACCGGCACGCTGGTGACCGAGGAATACCTGATGGCGCTGGAACGCCGCGCGTTCTGCGAGCTGGTGCAGCATCCGAAGACCCAGGAGCGGATCCTGGGAATGCTCAGCACGGGCAAGCCGGTGAGGAACTGATTGCCTTCCTCCTTCCCCCTCCGGGGGAAGGCAGGGATGGGGGCACCTCATGCAAAACCAACCCACAGCCAATGCCCAAGCCAACGCTCGCGCGCTGCGCCGCGGCATGACCGACTCCGAGCGGAGGCTCTGGTCGCGACTGCGAATGGAACAGCTCGGGGTGAAGTTCAGGCGGCAACATCCCTTAGGAAACTACATCGCCGACTTTGCCTGTCTGTCGCCCAAATTAATCATCGAATTGGACGGATCGCAACACGCTGATCAGCAGGACTACGACGCCGCGCGGGAGGAGTTCTTCCGCGATCAGGGATTCACTGTGCTGCGATTCGCGTCCAACGAGCCGTTTGTGAATCTTCAGGGTGTCCTGACGCTTATTGCCGCAGCGCTCGTCGCCGGCGGCCTGCCCCCATCCCAACCTTCCCCCGAAGGGGGAAGGAGTGACACCCCGCCCCCATCCCAACCTTCCCCCGAAGGGGGAAGGACCCGAACCCCAAGGAGCTCTCCATGAAACAAGTCCAGGAAGCCTACATCGTCGCCGCCACGCGCACGCCGATCGGGCGCTCGCATCGCGGGTACTTCCGCAACACCCGGCCCGACGACCTGCTCGCAACGGCGCTGCGCGCTGCGCTGGCGCAGGTGCCGGGGCTCGATCCGCTGGCCATCGAAGACGTGATCTGCGGCTGCGCGATCCCTGAAGCGCAGCAGGGCCTGAACGTCGCGCGCATCGGCGCCGTGCTGGCCGGCCTGCCCAAGAGCGTGGGCGGCATCACTGTCAACCGCTTCTGCGCCTCGGGCCTCTCCGCCGTGCAGATGGCGGCGGACCGCATCCGCGTCGGCGAAGCCGATGTGATGATCGCCGCCGGCACCGAGAGCATGAGCATGGTTCCGATGATGGGCAACTCGCCCTCGCTGTCGCCCACGATTTTTTCCAATCCGGACGACATCGAAAGCTACGGCATTGCCTACGGCATGGGCCTGACGGCCGAGAAGGTGGCGCAGCAGTGGAAAGTGAGCCGGACCGCGCAGGACGAATTCGCGTATCGCTCGCACATGAAGGCGATCGCCGCGATGAAAGCCGGCGAGTTCGCCGGTGAGATCACGCCGGTCGAAGTGGCCGAGCGTTCGGTCGACCTGGACTCGGCGGAAGTTGCGGTGACCCAGCGCACCGTGAACCTCGACGAGGGCGCGCGCCCGGACACCACGGTGGAGGGCTTGTCGAAGCTGAAGACCGTGTTTGCCGCCCGCGGTTCGGTCACGGCCGGCAACAGCTCGCAGACATCGGACGGGGCGGGCGCGTTGATCCTGGCCAGCGAAGCCGCAGTCAAGCGCTTCGGCCTGAAGCCGCTGGCGCGCTTCGTCAGCTATGCGAGCCGAGGGGTTCCGCCGCACATCATGGGAATCGGCCCGATCGAGGCGATCCCCGCCGCGCTGCGTCATGCGGGACTCAAGCAGGAGGACCTGGACTGGATCGAGCTCAACGAGGCGTTCGCGGCGCAGTCGCTGGCTGTCATCGATACGCTTGGCCTCGATGCCAGCAAGGTCAATCCCATGGGCGGCGCGATCGCGCTCGGCCATCCGCTGGGCGCCACTGGCGCTATCCGGTCGGCGACAGTGGTGCACGCCCTGCGGCGCAAGAATCTCAAGTACGGCATGGTCACCATGTGCGTCGGCATGGGGCAGGGCGCGGCGGGAATATTCGAAAGAATCTGACGGGAGGACAAGCCCACAGGGGCGGAATTGTCCTTCGACGAGGAAAACAAGACATGAAGCCTGAGACGATCCAGGCGGCCGACGGCATGAAGCTGTCCGCGCGGGTTTACGAGCCCGATCGCACGGGCCTGGGCAGCGTGGTCATCGGCGGTGCGATGGGCGTGCGGCAGGACTACTACGCGCCATTTGCCGAGTGGCTGGCGGGCCGCGGCTGGCGCGTGTTCACGTTCGACTACCGCGGCAGCGGCGAGTCGGGTCCGAGCGGCAGCGCGCTGCGCGGCTTCAAGGCCGATCTGTTCGACTGGACGCGCGACTACGAAGCCGTGATCGACCACGCCCACGCGGCGCTGCCGGGTCGTCCGCTCTTCCTGCTGGGCCACAGCCTGGGAGCGCAGCTGCCGGGCCTGCTGAGTAACCAGGACAAGGTCAGCGGCATGCTCAGCGTGGCAGCGGGCAGCGGTTACTGGCGCGAGAACGCGCCGCAGCTCAAGCGCGTCGTTTTCTACTTCTGGTTCGTGCTGGTGCCGCTGGCCACGCGGTTGTGCGGTTACTTTCCCGGCCGCCGCCTGCGCAAGGTCGGCGACCTGCCCGCGGGGGTGGTGATGCAGTGGCGCAAATGGTGCCTCAACCCGCGCTACAGCGTAGGTGCCGAGGGCGAAGCGGTGCGTCAACGCTACGCCAGCGCCAGGTTCCCCGTGCGCGCGGTCTCGATCACCGACGACGAACTGATGACGCTGCGCGGCACGCACAGCCTGATCAATCTGTACGAGAACGCACCATGCGAAGTACAACGGGTCGCGCCCGTCGACCTGGGCGTACGCCGGATCGGCCACTTCGGCCCGTTCCGCAGCGAGCACGAAGCCAAGCTGTGGCCGCACATGGCGCAGTGGCTCAGCGCTTTCGCAGGGCCGGCAGCGCCATGAGTGGAGCCGATCGCCTGCACGCCTTCGACGCCGCGATCGCCCTCGCGCCGCAAGCCGAGGGCGACTGGCAGGGCCACACCAGCCCTGCCTACGCCAACATGATCGGCCCGTTCGGCGGCGTCACCGCGGCGCAGGCGCTCAACGCAGTGCTGCAGCATCCGCAGCGACTGGGAGTGCCGATCGCATTCACCGTCAACTTCGCCGCGGCGCTGGCCGACGGTACTTTTCTGGTCCATAGCCGGCCGGCTCGCACGAACCGGTCGACCCAGCACTGGGTCGTCGAGATTGGCCAGGGCGAGCGCACCGTGCTCACGGCGACCGCCGTCACCGCATTGCGGCGCGAAACCTGGGGCGCGACCGAAACGCCGATTCCGCAAGTGCCGCGCCCAGCGGACGTGCCGGCACCGGCACGGGCCGGTCGCGTCGAATGGATCAATCGCTACGACATGCGCTTCATCGAGGGCGGCCTGCCGCCGGCCTGGGACGGCGCCCATCGCAGTAGCCGCACGCAGCTGTGGGTGCGCGACCAGCCGCCGCGTCCGCTGGACTTCGCGTCGCTCACCGCGCTGGCGGACGTGTTCTTCCCGCGCATCTGGCGCCGTCGCGCCACCATGACGCCGATCGGCACGGTCTCGATGACCATTTATTTCCATGCCACGCAGGCGCAGTTGGAGGCGACCGGCACCGGTTACCTGCTCGGCCAGGCGCAGGCCCAGGCCTTTCGCAACGGCTACTTCGACCAGACGGCTCAGTTGTGGAACGAAGCCGGTGACCTCGTGGCGACCAGCCATCAGGTCGTTTACTACAAGGAATGACAATGGCTTCTCCCGTTGCCCTCGTCATCGGCGCCGGCGACGCCACCGGCGGCGCGATCGCGCGCCGCTTTGCCCGCGGTGGTTATACGGTGTGCGCGACGCGACGCAGCCTGGACAAGCTCCAGCCCCTGCTTGAACGCATCCAGGCGGAAGGCGGCCAGGCCCACGGTTTCGCCTCCGACGCCCGCAAGGAAGACGAAGTCGTTTCGCTCGTCGAGCGGATCGAGTCGACCATCGGTCCGATCGAAGTGCTGGTGTTCAACATCGGCGCCAACGCGCCGAGCAGCGTCCTTGATGAGACGGCCCGCCGCTACTTCAAGATCTGGGAGATGGCCTGCATGGCCGGGTTCCTCAACGGCCGCGAAGTCGCCAGACGCATGGTCGCGAAGGACGGCGAAGGCCACAAGGGCACCATCATTTTCACCGGCGCCACCGCGTCGCTGCGAGGCTCGGCCAATTTCGCCGCCTTCGCCGGCGCCAAGCATGCGCTGCGGGCGCTGGCCCAGAGCATGGCCCGCGAGCTCGGCCCGCGCGGCATCCACGTCGCCCATGCGATCATCGACGGCGCGATCGACACCGCGTTCATCCGCGAGAACTTCCCAGAGCGCTACGCGCTCAAAGAGCGTGACGGCATACTGGACCCCGATCACATCGCCGACGCTTACTGGATGCTGCATCGCCAGCCGCGCGATGCCTGGACGCACGAGCTGGACCTGAGACCGTGGATCGAAAAATTCTAAGAGACGAAAACCCATGACCAAGACCGTTGAGTTCTACTTCGACGTCGGCAGCCCGGCGGCCTATCTGGCCTGGCAGCGGCTGCCGCGCATCTGCGAAGAAGCGGGCGCCACGCTGGCGTACAAGCCCATGCTGCTTGGCGGCGTGTTCCAGGCGGCGGGCAACCAGTCGCCGATGAACATTCCGGCCAAGGGCCGCTAC
>Ga0134124_10003701_pt1 | contig 12303 bp, 12 predicted proteins | sample KB304_FD_96880 | JGI IMG/M metagenome (GOLD analysis project Ga0134124, IMG submission 96880) | Terrestrial soil microbial communities without Nitrogen fertilizer from Kellogg Biological Station, Michigan, USA - KB3-0-4 | ecosystem: Environmental > Terrestrial > Soil > Unclassified ... | reverse complement strand
TACTTCCGAGCACCGCAAGGCTCGTTACCTCACCTCGCGTCGGATATGCTAGCCGTCCGAATCGGGCAATTGACGGCAGGGGACTTTCACCCCATAAGATTCGCAGCCTTGTCGGCCGCATCCGTTAAAGTAGGTACACTCGGAAGTCGTGGAGTAACCGGCCGTGTTTGTTTGCTGGACGACCACCGCATAATTAGCCCCTATGATCTTGGCGCCATTCGGAAAGCCGATGGCGATCCCAGCAGAACCAACCGGAAAGCCGGCTATTCCGCTTAAGATGATCGGCGACGTCAGCGGAGGGGCGGTTCTCCCGACTGTCGAGAGCACCGCAGTCAATAGAATGGCAAGCGCCGCAACGCCTGCCAGAGCAGTTCGTGAATTGAGTTGTGAAAATCTCATTGTTTCTCCTTTAGCAAAAAGTGGGTCGCCCGTCGTTGTCCATTAGACCCCACCAGGGCGACCGGAAAAATGGTGAGGCTTAAGTCCTCTTATGCTGGCTCTGTGGCTCGGGGCGGGTTACTCTAGTATTAGAAATTGAATTCCTAACAGTAGTAACTGAAGTTCTGGTATTAGAAACCGGGTTTCTAGTATTGGAAACGAATTCCGAGCGCTGGAAAATGAATTCCTAATACCAGGAATTTGATTTCCAGCATTAGAAACTGAGTTCCTGATGTTAGAAGTTGAGCTTCCAACGCCGGTGAACAGCTTCCGGGCACGCGGATTGAACCTTGTAAAGCCAGGCGCCATAAGAGATACCAGGAAAACGATCGGGTTTGTCTCAACCTCGTTCGCTCGATTACTGAGTACACGGCGAGTTTGGAAATCCGAATCGAGCCCTTTCCTGAGACGGAAACCCGGTCGAGCCCTCAAGACTGGCTGTAATGCGTGCACCTTCGAAGCGTTGAATCGACTGGCGAAACTATCGGACCTGAGATTGATTGCGGAAAGCCAATTGCCTCCACTCATAATAGACGCAAACGGAGGGTGAAATCCTTCAATTCTCTGAAACAAAACTTACACAGAAATGCCTTGGCGTGCTTTGCGGTCCTTTGCGCCTTTGCGCTGGGTATCACCTGCGGAATCTGGAGACTGTGCTTGATCGGTCGAACCATTGCCCCGATAACTATTCACCCTCGGTGGAGCGGGTGAAGAAGCGCTTTCTGTATTCAGAAGGTGTGTGATCGAAATATCTTTTGAACTGGTCCACAAAGTTGGCTCTGCGACTGGGGTCGTAGCCTAATGTTGCCATTACATGCTTGATGCTAAGGAAGCTTGCATCTGTGACCCCGGAGAACAGGGTGGCAATCAGAGCGCAGTGTGCCGGAAGACTCCAAGCCGAATGACTCTAATCAAGATGCACCTAGAGGTTTAGGACCGGAGACGCTTTTGGTTTTGGCTGTGCTGCTTCGACTGCTTAGATACAAAGCCTAAGCGAACAGGACAATTATTACTACTGGTCTATTACTACCGATCTCTCTCGCGGCGACTTAGTATATGTATGCCGCGTCGCATTGTATCAGAGAACACATACGTTGCCAGCCGAAAGTTGAAAGATGAATACGACGGCACGACTCGAACTCGAGGAGTCAACTGACCAAACGGTTCCCCAGGCTAGAAAGAACACTTGAGAGGCTTAATAACCTCCGCGTGCTTTGCGGTCCTTTGCGACTTTGCGCCGAGTATTGGGTATGAAGGAGTAAGACCCAATACTCAGCGCAAAGACGCAAAGGACCGCAAAGCACGCGAAGGACAGACCGGACGTTACAAGTCAGCAACCAATAACCAAACACTACGAACTTGAGATGGTGGAGACCGATCTACTGTTCTACGTCTTCCAGATGGTATTGGTAATAGAATCGCTCGCTACTGAACGCGTAGCATATACACTTCTTATCTGAGACTACCTGACGGCGTACTCTGTGTACGGCCTGAGCTGAGGGTGCCGAAAGCCTAAGACAATGTCTTCCTTGGGTATTCCCGCCGGCTCAAGGTCCGTGGCGACACCGCTCTCCGTGTTGTCTTCCTGAATCCAGACTTTTCCGTCCTTGATTTCAAGGTGTGCAACCACTCCATGCTCGCGATGTTTTTCATTCCAGCCTAGAGAAATAATCGCATACTGATCTCGTTCCCGGTCAAAGAGAAGTCGGTTTTCGAGGTTGCCATACGAATAACGGATCTGGGCATATTCCGTCAGTATTCTTTCGATCGCGTCGCGATAACGGTCTAGCTTATCCATCGCCGAATCTCCTCGGTATCTGAATCGAACACAATCATCCGTAGCCGTTTCTTGAGCAGCAGCAACTCGCCAATGGGTTCTTCAAATACTGCTTCGTAGGCAGCTTCCTCAACCGCGAGATACAGGGTCCGATCGGCGTCTGTCTCTCCCAAGAGTTCTGTATACAAGATAAACTGACCAAGGGCTTGTTCCAAATCGAGAACGTCCGATCTGCCGACGAAGCTCTTGATCTCTACGGCAATCTTCGAGCCCGCTCTTTCAGCACCCAACAATCTTTGAGCGCCTAGATCGACATACAATATTTTCTTCCCATACCGGATTGTCAGCGGGTCATCTGTAATCGTCCAACCGTCCTTTATGAGTGCGCTCTTAACCTGATTGTGAAAGATATCCAGTGCGGGCATCGCTATGCTCCAATTATCTTGCGCACCAATTGTATCGCCGCCACGATGTCTTACTCAATGAAATTAAGCTCGCCGTCACGTCCATTATTCCGTCGGACGACGATGGAAATCGTACCGGGCGCTCCTACAGTGGGCGCACCCTCAAACAGATATGATCGGTGCCGGAAGGAGGGGCGGCCACAGAGGGCCGCCCCTACAGGTCGCAAAAGCAAGTCGCCGTTGAACGCTAAGAAGCGTTCAACGGCGATTGAGAATTGGAAGACAACTGAACTAACTTCAACTAGGCGATCAGAGATCGCTCTGGTCATCGGATCAATGTGCTCCTGCGAGTTTTCCAATTAGCGTGAACAGCGGCAAATACATCGCTATCACTATCGTACCGATAGTCACGCCCAAAAACATAATCATTGCCGGCTCCATCAAGCTCAGTAGGTTGGCGATAGCCGCATCGACCTCCTGCTCATAGAAGTCAGCGATCTTTGATAACATCGCATCGAGCGCGCCGGTCTGTTCGCCAACGCCGATCATCTGCGAGACCATTATTGGAAACACACCGCTCGCCTTTAACGGCTCCACGAAGGTCTGGCCCTGCTCCACTCCTGCGCGCACCTTTTGAATCGCTTCCGAAACGATCACGTTGCCCGCGGTGCGCGCGGTTATCTCGAGTGATTCAAGGATCGGTACGCCGGAACTCAATAGCGTTGAAAGCGTTCTGCTGAAGCGCGCGACCGCTATCTTGCGAAGGATCTGCCCGAGAATCGGCAGCTTCAAAGTCATACCGTCGATGAAGTGGAGCCCCTTGTCGGTCTTGTACCAGGCCTTCGCGCCAAAGACGACGATACTCACCACGATAGCGATCAGCCACCAATAGCTCGCCATGAATTGCGATAGCGATACTACTACTTCAGTTAACCACGGCAGCCGCTCACCCGGTCCCAGCAAGCCTTCGAAAATATTCTTGAAGGCCGGTATGACGACTATCATGATGATCGAGATCACAATGATCGAGATGACGATCACTGCTATCGGATAAATCAACGCGCTCTTGACGTCGCCCTTCAACTTAACCATCTTCTCGAGGTAGGTCGAGAGACGTTGCAGGATCACGTCCAGAATACCGCCAGTCTCACCAGCGGCAACCATGTTGGTATAGAGCACTTCGAATGCGCGCGGATGCTTCGCCATCGCGTCTGCCAGGGTCATTCCGGCTTCAACATCGGCGCGCGTTTGAAAGATTACCTTTTGAAAGAACTTGTTGTCCTGCTGCTGACCCAGGATCTCGAGGCACTGCACCAGCGGCAAGCCGGCATCGAGCATCACCGAGAACTGTCTTGTAAACAAGGCGAGGTCCTTGCTCTTGATCTTCTCTCGCCCGAGCTTGGGCAGGCTGATCTCGCGGCCCTTCTCCCTCGCGTTTGTCAGGATAACCTGCTCGCGCCTAAGCATCGACTCGAGCGCGGCACGATCCGCTGCTACTCGCTCGCCGACGACGATTTCGTTCAGGCGATTGCGACCCTTAAAAACATAAGTCGGCATTTCTATCTCCCACCTTCAGTTGTTCCAATCCTCAGTACCGGGGGGCACTATGCGTTACGGTAAGGGCGGTCCTCCGTGGCCGCCCCTCTTCCTAACACTGCTTCGCCGCACCAAGCAGGGGAGGCCACGGAGGACCGCCCCTACATGACCACTGACTTCACCTTCCCACTCTTCCAAGCGGGGCTTGAGGTCTCGTACCTTGCGCCGGATAGCCCGGCGCACGCGCTGGCGGTGCTTGAAGCGCTGCGGCGCCTCGATTAATCAAATCCTGAAGCTCGTCCTGGTTCGATGAACGCGCAAGCGCCATCTCCAGGGTGATCTGCTTCTTGAAATAAAGACTCGCCAGGGATTGATTGAACGTCTGCATTCCGTATTTATCCTGGCCGGTTTGCATCATCGAATAGATCTGGTGGATCTTGTCCTCGCGAACCAGATTGCGGATGGCCGCGTTCGGCACAAGTATCTCCATCGCAAGCGCTCGCCCTTGCCCGTTTGCTTTCGGCAGCAGTGCCTGCGTCACAATGCCTTCGAGCACCATGGATAACTGCGTCCGAATCTGCGCTTGTTGTCCCGATGGGAAAATGTCGATGATGCGGTTTATCGACGATGCAGCCGAGTTCGTATGCAGCGTCGCGAAAGTCAGATGGCCCGTCTCGGCAATGCGAAGCGCAGTCTCAGTCGTTTCAAGGTCGCGCATTTCACCGATCAGCACAACATCCGGATCCTGGCGCAGCGCCGCACGAAGCGCACTGGCAAAATTGTGTGTGTCGGCATGCACCTCGCGTTGATTGACGATGCAGCCCTTGTGACCGTGCAAGTACTCGATCGGGTCTTCGACGGTAATGATGTGCTCGTGACGATCGCGGTTTACCTTATCAACCATTGCCGCGAGCGTCGTCGACTTCCCGGATCCAGTCGGGCCGGTCACCAGAATCAACCCGCGAGGCTTCTCGCAAAGCTTGTCAATCACCGAAGGAAGACTGAGCTCCTCAAATGATCTGATCTCGTAAGGAATCGAACGAAAGACCGCTCCCACCGCGCCGCGTTGATTGAAGATGTTGGCCCGGAACCGTGAAAGCCCCTTTATTCCAAATGAGAAATCCAGCTCAAGCGACTCTTCAAAGCGGTGCTTCTGCGCATCGGTAAGCACTGAATACGCAAGCTGCTTTGTTTCCGCCGGCGATAGTTCGGGATATTCCAAAGGCCTCAATACTCCGTGCACTCGCACCATTGGCGCAGAGTTGGTTGTTATGTGAAGATCCGACCCACCGTGCTCGATCATTTTCCGCAGCAACTCGCTTAGAGCAATCTCAGGCATAAACTCCTCCAGTACCTACTTCACCGTCTCTCTCACAACTTCTTCAAGGGTTGTCATTCCCTGTCTGATTTTCTCCAACCCGCTGTGTCTCAGCGTGAGCATCCCTTCTTCGATCGACTTGCGACGAAGCTCGAGCCCCGAAGCTCCGACCAGGATCAGCTCGCGAAGCTCTTCGGTTATTTCCATTACTTCATACAAGCCGACGCGTCCCTTGTATCCAGTGCCGTTGCAATTCGTGCAGCCGCCGCCCTTGAATGTCTTTATGTCCCTCACCTCGCTCGCCGGGAATCCCACGTCGATCAGCGCCTCTTCCGGATGCCGCACTTCAATCTTGCATTCTTTACAGATTCGCCTTACAAGCCTTTGCGCCTGGATGAGATTTACTGAGGTTGCGACGAGGAAGGGTTCTATTCCCATATTCATCAAGCGGCTGATGGTTGACGGCGCGTCGTTCGTATGCAAAGTCGATAAAACGAGGTGACCGGTTAACGCCGCCTTAACGGCAATCTCCGCGGTCTCGAAGTCGCGGATTTCGCCTACCAGGATTATGTTCGGGTCCTGTCGAAGAAAGGAGCGGAGCGCCGCGGCAAAGTTGAGCCCTATCGATTCCTTCATCTGCACCTGATTGACGCCCATCAGATTGAACTCGACGGGATCTTCCGCGGTCATGATGTTCGTCTCAGGTGTGTTCAAACTCTGAAGAGCCGAATACAGCGTCGAAGTCTTTCCGGAACCGGTGGGTCCGGTTACCAGGACCATGCCATAAGGCCTGTTTATGTTCCTCTTGAATTTTTCCAGGCTTTCGGGCTCGAACCCAAGCTGCGCCATGTCGAGTCGAAGGTTTTCCTTGTCGAGTAAGCGCAAGACCATCTTCTCTCCATAGATCGTCGGGAGAGTTGACACCCGGAAGTCCAGCTCACGCGAGCGATTGTCGAGCCGTACTCGGATTTTTATTCTTCCATCCTGCGGTAACCGCTTCTCTGCAATATCCAGTCTCGCCATGATCTTCAGCCGAGATGTCAGCGCATCCCGCATCTTCATAGGCGGCGCCATTATGTTGTAGAGAATTCCGTCCATGCGAAACCGCACACGGAACTCTTTTTCATAAGGCTCGATATGGATGTCCGAGGCGCCGCGACGCAACGCGTCTACGAGAATGACGTTCACCAGTTTTACCACCGGCGCGTCTTCGGACATTCGCTCGAGGTTCTCTAGATTTATCTCCTCGTCGCCGCCCTCAAATTCCAACTGATCGACATCGTCGTCGAAGTCCGACAGGTTGTTCGTCTCGGCGACCAGGTCTTCCATGACCTTGGCGAGCTCCATCTCGCGCGTGCTGCCGTAGTGTTTTCTGATCGCGGTGTTCAGCGCCGTCTCGCTAACCACCACGGGCTCGACGGACAGCCCGGTCATGAATTTTATGTCGTCAATGGCGAAGACGTTTGTGGGATCGACCATTGCCAGGGTGAGCGTGGCGCCGACTCTGGACAGCGGCAATACGCAGGAACGTTCGGCAGTTTCTTGCGGGACAAGCGCTACGGCCGCCGGGTCTACTTCGAAGAGATCGAGGTTGACGGATGGCACCCCGTATTGCCGGCTCAGCACCGCGGTGACTTCCTCATCTGAAAGCATGCAGAGCTTTACCAGTGTTGATGCGAGCCGGCCACCATTGACTCTCTGGTAGTCAAGCGCTTCCTTGAGTTGCTGAGGGGTTATGAGATTGTCCTTGAGAAGCGATTCGCCCAGTTTCGCCGACATAGTCTCTCGGTCCTTACCCAGAATCCATTTCGTTCAAGCGCGCGCTCAAAGCTCCAGCCAATATTTTCTCTTGAACCGATCGACACTCGGGAGAACCGACTCAAGAGAGCACGCGCACGTTTGGGGGGTCGAGGGGAACTACCTGAGAGAAGAGCAACAATAACCAGGAACGGAACTTCTATGAGGGGCAACTTGCTACTTGATCCAATGATCCACATGCGGCTGCGGGAAATTGAACCTCTTCAACGTTGCCCTTTTAACATCGAGGGAAATTGAAGTCAATAATAATGGTAGTGTTCGGATTCTGCGTTGCTTAATAACCTCCGCGTGCTTTGCGGTCCTTTGCGCCTTTACGCTGAGTATTGTGTCTTGCTCCTTCAAAACCCAATACTCAGCGCAAAGGCGCAAAGGACCGCAAAGCACGCGAAGGACTGACCACGGTTTCAAGTCAGCTACTCAATAACCGGACAAGGAGAAAGGTTATCGCGGCTATCAGCGCGGAAAGCGGAATTGTCAGGACCCAGGCCCAAACAACCGTCCTCGCAACACCCCATCGGACGGCGGACCATCGTCGCGTCGAGCCAACACCCACAATCGCCCCGGTGATCGTATGAGTAGTGCTTACAGGAATGCCGCCGTAAGTCGCCATGGCAAGTGTAATTGCTCCCGCAGTCTCCGCGGCAAACCCTCCAACCGGCTTGAGCTTCGTAAGGCGCGAACCCATGGTGTGAACTATACGCCAGCCACCCGACATCGTTCCCACCGCGATTGCGGCATGACAACTGAGAACGACCCATAAAGGAATGGCAGGAAGCTTACCGTCGCTGGTCGACGCCAACAGTCCTCCCGAGACCAGCACCGCGGTAACAATCCCCATAGTCTTCTGCGCGTCATTGCCGCCGTGTCCAAGACTGTACAGCGCTGCCGACACAAGCTGGCCCTTTCGAAATATTCGATCGACCTTGTCAGGCGAGAAGCCACGGATGATCCACAGCAGCGCAACCATTATCGAAAACCCAAGTAACATTCCCAACACTGGGGAAACCACGATAAAGGCTAAAGTCTTGATCCAACCTTCCGCCTTGAACAACCCCGCAAACCCACCGCCGGCGACCAGTCGCGCTGCAAGCGCGGCGCCGGCATATCCGCCTACCAGCGCATGAGAAGAACTGGACGGCAAGCCGTAGTACCAGGTGATAACGTCCCAGGCAATTGCACCTATCAAGCCGCTCAGCAGCACCCAGAGCTGCCAATCTTTTCCGATCAGACTGATCTCGATCAGATCTCCGCCGATAGTCTTGGCGACACGAGTTCCGAAAACCGCAAATGCTATGAAGTTGAACACCGCCGCCCAGACCACGGCGACTCCGGGAGAGAGCACGCGCGTCGACACAACGGTGGCAATCGAGTTTGCCGCATCGTGCCAGCCATTTGCGAAATCGAAGATGAGCGCAATTGCGATGATGAACAGGACAAACGCGAGAGGCGTCGTCATTCAGAGGGACCTCCCCTAAGAAACCAGCACTGACAAACCTAAACCTGGATCGGCGACGAAATCATCTTCCGGCGCTCTTCCATCGCGGCGATTCACTTGTTCTTGACGATTACTGCTTCGAGCGCTTCGGCGACGTCTTTGCACCGGTCAATAGAGTTTTCCAATTCTTCGTAGATCGACATCCACTTGATTACTTCTATTGGGTCCTTCTCCTCGCGGAACAGTCGGCGGATTGCGTCCTGATAGAGAGTATCCGCGCTCTTCTCGAGCTGAGAGATCATCCCGATGTGTTCGCCCAGCGCCTCGTGTTGCTCGAGCATGCCAAAGGCTACTTCGATTTCTTCAGTGGCTTTGCCAAGCAAGCTTGCAATCTCGCTTGCCTCCGGGCGCGGCGTAGTAACGCCGTAGATCTCCAGCCTCCGCGCCAGATCATTTATCATGTCGATCACATCGTCCAGCTCGGTTACCAGCAGATAAATATCTTCGCGATCGATCGGCGTAATAAAAGCGGAGTTGAGCTTCTGAATGATCTTTGCCGACAAATCATCGCATGTGACTTCAATCTCCTTGATTTGCTCGGCGTACCGCGAGTGATGCTCATAGTCGCCAAACAATTTGACGAACAGAGCGCCCCCCTGCCTCACTTGAGCCGCGAGCTGGTTGAGCATTGAAAAGTATTTTTCTTCTCGAGGAAGTAGCCGCACCTTGTCACCCCTTCAAAACCTTTGATCTTCGGCGCTGTAACGGAGTCGCTGATTCTATGTGCCTCCAGTGTGCAGGTCAACCTTCGCACTTTGACTTCAGCCCGGACCTCGATCAGTTTTTTTATTCGAGTTGTAGGCCTTTGCCTCAGGGATAAACGTAGTATCCGTGTGAACCCGTCAAATCAGCGTCATCCGTGGTCTATTGATTCTGATACTAGAGCCGTATAGACCACGGATGACGCTGATTTGACGGATTCACACGGATTCTTGGTCAGTTGATGCGCGACTAGACGATTATTCGTCGCGGCACAATCTGGATCTTCACTGGCGCGATATCGATCTTCGGAATGTCGATTCTCATCGGTTCGAGATTTATCTGCGGAATCTCGATCTTCATCGGCTCAACGTCGACCTTCGGCACTTGAATGTTCATCGAGGGCACTACGATTGGCGCGATATGGACTGTCGGCATCTGGATCGTCATCGGCTCCAACTTGACCCTCGGTATGTTTATCACCGCCGGACGAACGTCAATCTTTGGAATGGAAACCGAGAACGGCGTAGTCACCGCGACAACTTCATCCTCGTCGTCGGGTTGCAATAACCACGAGTTGGTTCCCTTCTCGACGTGAACCGTCAGCGTCTGTTCCTGTTTATCGCGAAGCACCTTCACCTCAACCGACCCTTCCGATTTGGTCATGAGGATTCGACGAAGATCCATCGGGTTCTCGACGGTTTCCCCGCCGATTGAAAGAATCACATCACCCGCCTTGAGTCCCGCTTTCGACGCAGGCGAATCCGCGAATACGAAAACGACAAGCGCGCCGGTTCGCTTCGAAAGACCGAAGTATTCGGCGAGCTGCGTTGTCATCGCCTGAAGCTGCGCGCCCAGGCGAACACCATCTCTCAAGCGAACACCGGCAATCTCGGCGGGTCTCACTCTGACGCGCGCAACTGGTGTTGGTCGAGGCACTCTCACCATGTTCCGAATGGAAGTACGATCGCCCATCTTCGCATTGACTTCGATCTCGCGTCCGCCTCGAAGCACTCCCAGGCGAACGGCGCGGCCGGCGGGAGTCTCTCGAATGTGACGCGACAACTCGCGAGCGCTGTCGATTGATTCGCCGTCCCACTTCACGATCACGTCGTCCTTCTGAAGCCCGGCCTGCGCGGCGCTGCTACCGGAAGTGACCGCTTCGATCAATGCGCCGTGTTCTCCTCGGAGCTTGAGGCGCTTGACTACTTCACTGTTCACCTCGCCGAGTTCGACGCCGAGGAAGCCGCCCGCCGAGATCTGGACCCGTCTCGGGCGCTCGACGGTCTGTTGATCGGAATCATAAGAGAGGCTTTCAGCCCGTGCGCCCGCGCGTACCGAAGATACGTACGACATGGAAGCCACTGCAGCCAGCAGCACAGCCAAATATAGTATTGAACGTTTCATTCTAATCGTCCCTCCTAACCGAGAAGTCGCCTCTTACCTGATTCATCGCCGTATAGCGCCGACAGTTCCAAATCTTTAGGTAGTATTCGGATTCTGCGTTGCTTAATAACTCCGCGTGCTTTGCGGTCCTTTGCGCCTTTGCGCTAGGTATTGAAGGAGTAAAGACCCAATACTCAGCGCAAAGCCGCAAAGGACCGCAAAGCACGCGAAGCGCGGACCAGGCGTTACAAGGAAATGGCACAAAGAAACCAAAACTAAGAAAAATGAAAGCCGGGCAGGAGCGATAACCTGCCCCGGCTTTCAGGAAAGGATTCACCTCAATGAAGCAATGGTTCCAAACACGACAGTCAAGATTGCCTTGGATGCTTAGCCCGGCGAGCCTACGCGCGAGAGCTTAACGTGACCGTTGACTCCACTGACCTTGATCGGCGAGCCGCCTGATCCGATCTTCGCGTGGAAGTTCTGCTTGTCGACCTTTCCAAAAATAGTAACGTTCGCCACGTCCGCATTGACGCTGCCGTTTATGCCGGTGACATCCAGATCGGCGTTTAAGTCCTCAGCGAAGAACAGCTCGACTCCCCCGTTTACTCCGCTTACGTGGATGCCCTGTTCGCCAAGCCGCGCAAGCGTGATTTTGACTCGGCCGTTGATCCCGGAAATATTCGAATAACCCATCGCCTGGGCGACTTCTACCTTTCCGTTGATGCCGCTGAGCTTGACCGGTCCATCAACCTCGCCGACTCCCACTCGACCGTTGACGCCGCTTACGCCTAGGTCTATCTGACGAGGTAATGAAAGCGTCACTCGCTGACGGACGTCTCGATTGCGCCCCATGCCGTTCTGGTCCTTCTCACCGCGCACCACGAGACCGCCGGCAGTTTGTTCGACAAGCACTTTTCGAAATTCAAGATCCTCACGCGTCCGCGCCGAGCGGTACACGTTTACTTGCGCGGTGCTGCCGGCAGCGGTTTCGATGTCCACCGAACCGTTGATCCCCTGCACCTCAACCCTGGCCCCTGCCGCGAGCTGATAGCTCTGATGAAACTCGTCCTTCTCCGGCAGATCCGAATCGGAATTGTTGTCGGGCGGATTGGCGCGATTAATCGTTTCAGTGTGTCTACGTTCGCGCTGCTGCGCTGCGGAACCGAGCGGCAGCGAAAGCGCGAATGCGAAGACGGCGACTAAGGATAAGACAAACAGTTTCGTTTTCATTCTTGATCTCCTCCAAAAGTTCCCCACGAGATGTTGCCGAGTGTTGCTGGGCTCGTTTGGTAAGTGCGCCGTAAGCGCTTTAGGTTTCACGGCCAGCGAAAAAAGTTCAGCTCGGTAGAGTTCAGAGTTCAGAGTTCAGGGTTCAGGGTTCAGGGTTCAGGGTTCAGGGTTCAGGGTTTAGCGTTCAAGCTTTAGCTTG